>ENA-UOOR01000106-UOOR01000106.1-fermentation-metagenome-genome-assembly--contig:-NODE-106-length-117281-cov-63.479262_pt1 | contig 117281 bp, 109 predicted proteins | sample MGYA00245780_ERZ724029 | MGnify/ENA primary metagenome ERZ724029 (study PRJEB28704, sample SAMN03018315) | fermentation metagenome | biome: anthropogenic terrestrial biome; feature: soil...
AGAGGTTTCCGCTTCCGCTACCTGCTGTGGGACAGTTGGTACAATAACAGCAGCAGTTTGAGCTTTGTGTTTGGAACGCTCAGGGCCAAGGGCATAGACTTGGTAGCGATGGTAAAGCGAGACGGGCAGAAGTATCTGTGGGGCGACAAGTTCATGACAATAAAGGAGCTGTACAGAAGATCAGGCAAGTGGCAGCATAACGCATCTACAGGCATTATGTACAAGTCAGTGGTTGTAGCGGTTCTGGATAAGCAATCTGCGGGCAGTGACATCTGCCGGGCTCTGGCTGCCCAGGATAAGGTCTACCCTCTAAACGATGCACTGGAAGTGATGGATAATCTCATGGCTCTGGACACCAAGTCAAACAGCCTGGATGATGCCAGAGACTACATCAAGGCACTGGCACCCTGGATCAAAGACGATCAGATCGAATACGACTCAGAAATGAACCCGGTCGGTGTCTCCGGAGCGCATACTCCATTTCCGCCGTTCCATTGGAAGTGCAGGACAACAAGTGTGTTATTATAGTCTAAACATTAACAAATAGATATCTTATACATTACCTTGAGCCAATACCATAGATGCTTTATACAATCTTGCATTATTTGAGTTAAATTCGTGTTTTACATCACATTCCAACTGATAAGCATCAAGGATTTTCCAACCGTTTGTTTTATATACATTATCACTTCCGCTCCTCGAATCAACGTATACCTCGAATCCCATAATAAAGTGGATAGCATCATGATTGACCTTAAAATCCTCTGATGGAGATAGATAGAATGATCTCATGGAAGTATTTTTAGTCTTTTCGCTAAAAATTTTACATTCTATGTAGTGCTTATGATTCTGGCTAGTTGTTATCTCGATATCAGGATAACCAACTGACTGTTGCTTCCCAGATTTTGTGATTGGTTTGTGTGCGCTGATTTTGTAAAAGTGTAAGGAGTCAACAACATATTGCTCAATGTCGTTTCCAACTTCATTTGGTCGTGGACGCTTAATTCCCTCATTATTCACTATCATGCATGTTCTTTTCGCAACTTCAATAAGTTTTACTAGGATATCATTATGATTCGCGTCACCATTATCAAATCGTATAACTTTGTGCCCGCTTATGCTCTCTATGATTATACTAAAAGGGATTCCCTTGATTGGCTTTAACATCTGTTTTATTACATTTTCTAGCTTCTCAGTATATTCATCAGTGACCACCATTTTTTCTCCTCTGATAACTTTTGTATGCTTCTTGAAACGCATTCATCGGTGTGAGATCTGTTATTTCAATATGGTGGCACTTATATCCACCATATCCCCCAAATTTTGATCCCATATCTCTTAATGGGGCATTATCTACCTCTGTAGCTGTAGCGAAACCACAAACATAAGCTATTGTTCCTGGGTCGATTGATGATGCTTTTTTATCTTGAACACTGATGATAATTTGCACATAGAACGGCGCTTTCCTTTTTCTAGCATAATCTTCTCGAACTAATAAATTCAATCGTTGACTGAAGGGGAATGCTGAAGTTTTAATCTCGATATCAGTAAAATTTACATCCCCTTTATTGGAGCCGACTCGGTTTTTTCTCCAATCTGAATAGAAATACTGCGCAAAGACAAACTCCCCTAAGATGCCTGTTAGAGTATCAATATGGGATGCAACAGTTCTATTAACTCTTACAGCATCCACGAGCTTTTGTGCTGCATCAATCATTTCTTTTGTAATCTTGACCACTGGATAATCAGCCATTTACAATCCCCTTTTTATTTTTTCAATGCCTTCTAAGACCGGATAAGAAGGAATTTCGTTTGAGATTACTTTTATTTTTTTCTTCTCATTGGCAGACATGCTATTATAACAAGATGAGTGGCAATGATATCTAATAGATTGAGTTTTTTTACTATCTTTAGACTTTGAGCATTCGATGATTTTATCAGTACAGGTATTCCTCGCCTTACATTCAGAACACAACTCGGGCATCGTTACATGTTGGTCAAATATTAGAAATTGCCTTTGGAATTCTTCGCATATAGTGAAGGCATTAAAACAAATGGGGCATTTATAACCAAGTTTGTTAGAAGTATTTAGATGTATATCTATGAATCCTGTAGGGATACCAGTAACTGAAGCAAAATCTGACATAAGCTCTGGCTTACCTCGTCCAAGTTCTACAGCATAAAGTCTACCCTTTGAGACAAGCATAAAGTCAGTAGGAGCTATCCAGGATTGTCCATAAGCTTCTTTCTGGTTCAGATCACAAAAAGAATGGAACAGCTTCTGATGTAGTAACAGGGGAATAACATAACCTATATTCTCCCTTATCAACCCCATGTATGCGAACAATTCAGTAGCCAGCCCCATGTTTTTAGGCATAAACGCAGGAGTTCTTTCACCACAAAAAAAACTTACTATATCCTCATGGAGTAAGTCATTTGACATTAAATAGTTGGTTAACTTTGTGATTATATCTTTATCTGGTAGAGAATGAAAATCACTGTTATTCTTTACGCCTAAAACATCTTTTTTGTCGCGTTCACGTTCTAAAATGCGGTCAATGTCGCTCTTAATTCTTCCGGCGGGAGTATGTTTGAGATAGTAACTAAGCAAAATGTGTTTTGTAAGGTTTGATCTGTGTCTAATGTGCGCATCAAGATACATGTTGCCTGCTACATTTTCTTGATCTATGCCTTCGTTAGGCTTAACAATATCGGTCATGAGTAAAAAGTTGATGAATGTGAAAACCTGCTTAAGGATACTTGGTAGCTTTTCACCATCATCTTTTGTAACAAAAGAATGAGACAATCTCGATATGAGGACATATGTTATCATGTCCGATGCGTCATCAACACCGATTTTCTTTACATCATAGATTATATTTGATAATCCGTCTAAGTTGTTGTTCTTTAAAAATTTCCTTATTCGCTTATAATGGTCATCTTTTAGCTTGTTTTTTTCGTAAAATTGCAAATACTCGCAGATATACTTAGTCACTTTACTCAAGTATTCTATCATTATGGTTTCCTAAGTATTACAATACGGTTAGTATTAGTTCCCTTTGTATTATTGGATACGCCCCAAATGTTTGATGTTTTAGTAAACTGCTGCTTGTTAATAATTACAGCCAATACTTCAAAACCAGCCTGAATAGCAATGGGGACTATGCTTTCTTCTAACTTAATCTTTCCTTTGCGAACTTCACCAACTTCAAATGCTATATATCCGTTTGGCTTAACTACCCTAAACAGCTCAATGAATACTGATTTCATGAACTGTTCCCATTTATCCAGCTTATTTGTTACAGTAATCTTCTCCTGAACGCTATCAATGTCAATATCATTAAACCAGCACCTTAACCAGTTGTCACCTGCATAGTCAATAACATCCAAGAATGGAGGAGAAGTCACAATCAGTGTTACACAGGAATCAGGTATTTCTTCTGTTTTCGAAGCGTCAGCGTTTAAGCATAAAGCTTTGGTACCTATTTCAAACATGCGATCCCTAATATCTTGTGTAATATCCTTTTGCAGCTCACGCGATTTTTTTAGTATAATCTCTCTGGTGTTTTTATAGGTAGGAATCTGATTATACTTTTTATTAAACTCAACTTGCTTTTGCTGTGAGCAAGCTTGGTTAGGTGGCAGGGTATACACAGAGAAGAAGTATTTTGAATGACCTGATAGTTTATTAGTTGCAACCATACGAATCCAGTCATCTATATGATCTTGCTTAGAACTGGATTTTCTTTCAATAAGATAGTCCCTGATCGATACTAATTCGCTCTCTGTGTCAGCATGATAGAACATAGATAAGTCAATATCTGCCTTTCTATTATCATAAAGAGGGATAGATACTAATCGTTGTTCTATATCTTTTAAGCTGGGGATTCTGATCCTAGGAATAGTTAAGATGATGCTAAGAGGATTAACGTCATTAACAATTACGTTTCTATTGCACAAAGCAGATTCAATGGCTGTTGTTCCTCTACCACTGAAAGGATCGTACACGATGTCATATGGTTTTGTAAAGAGATTGATAAAGTAATTAGGTAACTGAGGCTTAAAACAGGCTCTGTAGGATACTTCTTGTATACTTGATCCCTGTCTTTGTTTAGATGTCCAGAATTCGTCTGTTATTATGGGGTATCCATCTGTGTGTATTTGTATATCCCTAGATTTTCTACTTTTTGAATCAAAGATCGAAGGATCATCCTCAAGACTTTCATGAGTGTTCTTTAGTATACTTATAATATCAATCATCACTATCTCATCTATTAACTATGTTGAGTCCCAAATGTTGGTGTAAAATCCAACTCATTGTTTCTCAGGTTATTTGAGGACATCTTATCGCCCTCGTTTCTCACAATCTATGTAAGGCCAAGCGACCAATTGCATTGTTTTCATCTTGTTTATCCAAGTCAAGTTCTTTTTCAAAACAAGCTACCTTGCTGCGACGGGCTGGAGCCCTGCGGAGGAGGCGTAGCCGACGGAGCAGGGCTCCAGCCCGTCGCGCGTTGCCTCAAATGGTATGGGCTTTTTCATGGTGTCTTTGATTCTTTCCATTGGTTCCGAAAGATATAGCTTCCCGCTTATCCAGTCCTCCGAATAGCCTTGCAGGATCGCACCAAACAGCCGAAGGCAACTCTTATCGTCAGGGAATATCCGGATGCATTTCTCTCTGCGTCTGAGCTCCTCATTCAAGCGCTCCAGCGAATTGGTACACTTGATTCTGCTCCAATGTGCTGCAGGGAAATCAAGATAGACCGATATCTCATGGTAAGTGCTATCCAGCCAATCCAATAGATTGTCCTTGCCCTTAGACTGGGCTGCCCTGTTAAGCTCTTTCCAGGCCAATTCAAAGGACTCTTTGGTCCGGGAACCTACCAGGTCTTTTGTTAGCGGCAGCAGCCACAGCAAATCAGTCTTGGAAACTTTGCTCTGAGCACTAAAGCATCCAGTGGACGATACAGCGTTGTCTTAATTGACCGGGAAAGCATTCCTCTATTGACTTGATCAGTCCATCATGTTCATCGCTGATCCAAAGTTCCGACCTCTCAAGATCACGAGCCTTTAAGCTTTGCAGAAAGCCTTTCCAGTTATAGTAGCTTTCACGGTTCCCCAAGTGCAGGCCTAGGACATCTCGGTGCCCATCTTCTCTAAGCCCAATCGCTATCAACACTGCTGTTGAATTAACCTTGCCCTCGATTCAGATCTTGGTGTAGATCGCGTCCAGCCAGATATAGGCATAACGCCTTTCAAGTGGCCTGTTCTTCCATATCTCCACTTCTTCATCGATCTGAGCAGCGCAGCGGCTGACAAAACTGCGATCTATGTTGCCCAAGCCCAAATCAATAAACAAATGATTCATCTTGCGAGTAGAAACACCGGCAAAATAGGCTTCGCTGATGATGCTGATCAGGGCTCTGTCCACCCTTTGGTATTGCTTCAGAATCGAAGGGTAGAAACTGCCGCTTCGGAGCTTAGGAATGCTTACATTTATAGGCCCCAATCCGGTGCTGAGAGGCTCTTTACGCTCACGGTAGCCATTGCGGTAGTTAGTCCTACTTTCCACTCGCTGATAAGGCTCCGCTCCAAGGATTGAGCTAAGCTCTGCTTCAATGATACTCTGGATGCCGTTTTCCAGCACTTTTACAAAGTCTCCCGGTAAAACTGTGCGAAATAACTTGACCAATTCCGCTCTTTCATCTTTCTTTCTCTTTGGTTGAGTCATGATCTTCTCCTTGTTCTTTAGTTTTTTGCTTAAAACCATCAAAACAAAGAGTGGGATCCGGCTCAACCTTTTTCTTCATCTGGCTGACTCCAATTTACACCAACCTTTGAGACACTACCATATCCAGCATGATCTTGGCATTAATCCGGAAGAAGAGTACCATCTGAAAGTAAGCAATAATCCTGGTAAAAACTAGTAAACTAAAGGCTACCAACACCCACGTTAACAAATCTCTTACATCTTTGTGAGGTATTGAATAATCGATGATCCTCCGTATGATCAAGGGTGTGGGAAGAACGAGCAATGAAAGCACGAATAGTGCGCTCACGCCCCACAATATGCCTTTTAAATTCTTCTTGTAGTAAGGTAACAGAAGTCTAATTATTTCTTTTCGGGTCATTAGTTGCCTTGAGGAGCAGGTATCTTGCCAATCCTGAATTTGAGTTTGTTATACTGCATACCGTTATATTCCAAAACCTTATCTTTTTCAATAATTTCGAAACCGATACGAAGAGCCAAACGCACCATCCTTTCATTACCTGACCATGTTTCACAGTAAATGTGTTCCAATCCACGGTTCTCAAATATGTATCCAATCCACAATCGCAATGCTTCCCTGCCTATTCCCTTAGCCCAGAAATCATCCTCCGGGATGGAAATGCCAACTGCCAGAAAGTCCGGCTTTCTCTCAATGTTGTAAGAAGAAACCCAACCAATATGGGTGCCATCCACTTCTATTTCTAAACGTGTTTTTATCTCTTGGGGTCCTTTTGATAGTCTGGTGAATAGCCTCTGTACAAAGTCCTGAGCAAATGTATCACTCATTTCTTCCCAAGGTGCATCCCATTTGGTCCATTCGAGCCCTTTCGTAAACCATTTTCGATAATCATTCAAGTCAGCATCGGTCAGGTCTCGTAGAGTAACCTTTTGTCCTTTTATATCTTTGACCATGTTAAATCTCCCCAATAATAGATTTGTATCCCAGATATTCTTTCAAAATCAGTTCGAAGTCCGAGCAGTTTGATTTGTGTGTATACCCCTTTTTACTTTGGGACTTGTAAGCACAGCCAGCATAATACAGAAAGCTAAGAGGATCTTTTTTCTGTAGCGATAGAAATACTTTCTTAACAAACCATAGATCAACCCCAACTCATCTTTCTTCATATGCCCCCGCTTGATAGTGAAGCTGTTCTTCCCTGGCACGGTCTGCTTTGAGGCATGTTCCCTCATATAGCGAAACAAGGCTGCCATTGTATATCATATTATAAGCCAGGCACCTGACACAATACTCCGAAGAACCGCAGGTAACGCATATGTCGAAGACATGGCTTTCCAGCTCTTCGCCGCGGTCGTAGCCTTGTTCATTGGCTCCGCAGAATTTGCAACGGCCATTCTCCCAGGTATGTTCTATGCGTGTGTAGTGGATGTTTCCGCTTTCGCTTTTGAACTGAGAGCAGACGGAGTATTTGCCATTGGCATGTTTGCTGCAGTATAGCGAGCGGCGGGAGAGAAGAGAGGTAAGCTGGGTGATGGCCAGACCAAAAAGCTGTTTTGTGAAGATGTGATCGATGCGTTTCTGGCGGTTTGGGATCTGAGCTTCCAGACCAATGTCCAGGCGTTTGGCGATTTCGCGCAGGAATACTCCGGATTTGCAGGCGGGATCCAGAAAGGTAGTGCTTTTGTCTCGGAATAGCTCTTGGGGCAAAAGATCCAGCATTTGGTTCACCAGTTCGGGCGGGGTGAAGACCTCGTCACTGCTCAGGTTTGCGATGCAGGACAATACATCGGGGTTGTAGTTGTTGTTTAGCATGGCTGCTCCGGAGTAGTAGGATCGATGGTAGACACGTCTTCTAGACGTGTGAGAGTAGAAGCTTCATCTTGAAGCTTTATGGTAGACACGTCTTCTAGACGTGTGAGAGTAGAAGCTTCATCTTGAAGCTTTATGGTAGACACGTCTTCTAGACGTGTGTTTTCTTTCACGCGACAAGATGTCGCGTCTACACTCATGCGGCTGGAAGCCGCATCTACCTTCACGCGACAGGATGTCGCGTCTACATTAGCGTCCACATTAGCTACCTTGCCATCATGCTTTCTGATGTATTTCACTATGCCAATAAACTGTTCTTTACTTCTTAAAATATGATCGAAGTATTCCTTCTGCCAGAAGTGCCCGCTTACCCCCCTGGCTTTGTTTATCGCGTTTGCAGTATAGGATTTGATTGAACTAATAATATCATTAAGTTCATGATCTCCCAAAGGTTCAATGAGCAGATGCACATGGTTGACCGCTACGGTGTATTCCCAAATCCGATATCGATCTTCATGGAAATACATCAGAGCATCGATCACTATCTGCTTGAACTGCTTAATCCCCAGCAGGCACTCGCCATAATTCTGATCAAGCCAGTGTTCAATTTTACGGGTAAATAGTCTGTGGTATTCGGCGGATTGCTCATTTGTTCTGGGTTGAGGATGCTCGCGCAGCCACTGATCGCGTTCGCTGAGCCACTGATTGAGTTTGACTTGAGGAATGGAATCAATGGTGCGAAAAGTCACAAAGTAACATACTGTGGATTGCCTCCAGTGAGGTAGATTTCCATAGTAAACACCATGCTCTACTTTTTTGTCAAAGAAATTCATCTTGCTCTCCTGGGGATACGATAGTAGACACGTCATCCTGACGTGTGAGAGTAGACACGTCATCCTGACCTGTGTTTTCTTTCACGCGACAAGATGTCGCGTCTACATTAGCGTCCATATTAAAAAGCTCCAAAAAGTGGATGGGCGGGTATTCCTTTTCAGGGCTTGGGATATAGACTTCTTCCCCTTGGTCTGAGATAAAAGAAAATAGCTCCAGTTCGTTTAATGATTCATTTTGTAGCATGCTATGAAAAGTGAAATCCCTTCTTTTGATCAGGCTGCCATTGATGGGTGACCATTCGGCAAACACAATATATCCGGGTGGCTCGCCCACGGTCTTCAGAGTGAGGGCATGGCCCCAGACGATATTGCAGAATAGGATATAGCGGATTGATTCCCGACAGGTGTCTTTACACGCATCCTTATATAAAGGGCGGTAGTATTCATCATCGAATATGCAAAATAGCCTTTGGCGGCATTCCAGGACGTTGTCTTCTTGGATGTCGATGCCATAGATGGAGGAGGCGGCTATCACAGCGTATCGCTCGAAGTCATACTGGGATTTGCCATAGCGCCCTTTCACCACATCCAGCTTGCGCTTGAGGATCTCTGATAGGAAGTTTCCATTTCCACAAGCAGGCTCCAAAAAGCGGGATTCTATGCGCTCAGTTTCCTGCTTCACAAGGTCGAGCATGGCATTTACTTCCCGCTGAGAAGTAAAGACTTCGCCATGATCCGCTACTCGTTGTTTAGATTTGACCTGAGTCATAGTATCCCGCTTTTTGAAGGAACTGCTGCTTTGAATTGATTCCGAAATCCTTTCCGTGGTCTTTGATATCTGATTCGAAGTCATTATCGCTATAGTTTGGGTATTTATCATGGCGGATCCCTTCTAATTTGTTAAGTATTTCCTGTTCAGACAAGTCTTTGATGGCGAAGTTTTTGTCAACGGGTTTATCGAGATCGACATCGCCATCGAGGGCATCGTTTAGTGGATAGACCTTATCCTGGGCAGCCAGAGCCCGGCAGATATCACTGGTGCGGTCATCCGGGATCACCACGAGCTTGTAGAATCTGGCTTTGGATTTTTTGTAGCCTTGTAGCCTTCCGAACTCCCTAATTCGTAGGGCTGTATGCTCTGCCAGTCCTAGCCGGTAGCGGGATGATCTGTTGGCAAGATCATTAAACTGGTCTTTGAGGGTATCAGCCAGCATCTCCTTGGCATAGTCTTGCTCGATGGCTTTGGATAGGGTATCTACGAAGTTCTGCCTGACATCAGCTTCAAAGTGGTTGCCGATCCGGAACAAAGCTGTTTCTGGAAGGTCTGTGATCAGAGATTCGCCCCAAAATCCCATTGGCATTTTCAGTGATCAAATACTGACCAACAAATACTGATTAAATACATACAGTCAAATATCACAGATTTCTTCCTGCCTTATCGCCGTTCATCACTTCTTTATCAAGCGTTCATCAAGCGTTAATTATTAACGCTTGATTAAGGCTTGATGACCACTTGATTAACACTGTCAACAGAGCTAACAATGGACACAGCATTTTAGGAAAAATGCCCCAAATGCCCCCGGAATAACAACAAATGTTAAGGAATATATCTCCACTATCTCCTCTGCTAATGATATCTAAGCTCTATCTATAAAAGCTCACTGAAGACCGCTACAGATGCCGGCAAGACCGGGTAGATGCCAAAGCAAGATTTGCCGGGACAACAACATTGTGCATGCCAAAAAGCTGAAAATCATTGACAGCAAATACCTCCACAATACAGATACTTACAGATATCTGACAAAGGAATATTGTAAGAGAGAGAGGAGTGAAGCTAATGCTGGATATTAACATCAAACGCCTATACTATGGTGACAAAACCTTGCTGACCGACCTAAATCTAGTGGTGAAACCCAGAGAGAGAATTCTGATCGTGGGACCCACCGGGATGGGGAAAAGTTCCCTCTTGCACACCTTCAATCTGATGAACCAAAACTATGACGGCAGCATCATGTTTGAGGGCAAGGATCTCCGCGAATATGCTCCCCACGATCTGCGCAGCCAGATCTGCCAGGTAATGCAAGAGCCTTATCTGGGTGAAGGAAGCGTGGAAGATGTGTTGCAAGAGCCGCTGTCCTACCATTCCAATCACCATAGTAACAGCAAGGAACGCAGACAGCGAATGCTGGCATTGTTCGAGAACTTCCGCTTGCCTGAAAGCCATCTCAGCAAACAGGCCGAACAGCTTTCCGGCGGGGAGAAACAACGCGTAGCACTGGTGCGAACACTGCTGCTCAATCCCAAGATACTATTACTGGATGAAATCAGCTCTGCCCTGGATCAGAATACTTCCGGCATCATCTCAGATTGCATTTTCAACAATTATCCCGGTGCAGTAATCGCGATCTCTCACGATCCCTTGTGGCGCGAACGCTGGGACAGAAACTGGACCTTGCAGGACGGCAAGATCATCGATAACAGGGAGTTTTGAATGGATATCAGTTACATTGGTTTAGTTTTTGCCCTCTTGCTGCTCATCTTTCCGATACTCATCTTTCTCCAGTTGAAGCTGAAGCTGATCGGCCAGCTTTTCACTTCCTTTGGCAGGATGATCGTGCAATTGAGCCTGATGGGTATGTGGCTGGAATTCCTCTTTACGCAAGAGATATCGTGGCTCACACTGATCTGGATGGTGGTGATGGTGTCGAACGCTGTATTCACTCTACGCGGCAGGCTCAAGTTTCAGCGTCATATACTGTTGCCAATTATTGCCACTGCTTTGGCGACAACCAGTTTGGTGCTGATGCCCTGGATCTTGATCATGGTGATTCGCCCTCAACCGATCTTTTCGCCCGAATTTGCCATCCCCATCTACGGCATGGTGCTGGGTAACAGCATGAACAGCCTGGCACTCGCCATGGAGCGCTTTGAAAGCGGGATGAGCGACAATTGGCGGGCATATTACACTCGCCTCAGCCTGGGCGCAAATCTTTGGGAAGCCGCCCTGCCCACCTTTCGCAAAGCCATGCATGCTTCGCTGTTGCCGCAATTGCTCTCTGTGGCTTCAATGGGCGTGGTAAGCCTTCCGGGCATGATGACGGGGCAGATTTTGGGCGGTGCTTCTCCCCTGGTCGCGATCAAGTATCAGATGATGATCATGATAGCAATCTTCAGCGGCGTTTGCCTCACAGACTATCTGGGCATCAGGCTGTATCTGCGCAAGCGTTTCGACATATACTATCTACCCAAAGAGGATAAATGATAAAAGGCTATACGCTTCCGGCTCCCACCCACATGGCGGTGCTTTCCACTATCAAAGACAAGCGCCCCAGCCTGCGTCCCATGACCATGATCAACCAAAACGGCCGGTTGTTCTTTGCTACCGGCAGCAAGGATGCCAAGGTAGCTCAAATAGATACTAATCCCTATGTGGAATGCCTTGTCTTGCAAAGCAATGAGCATGGTAACGGTTATTTCAGGATCGCAGGAAAGCTGCATACCGTCACAGATCATACGATCAAGCAAGCTGTGGCGGATTATGCCCCCTTTATCTATCAATATTGGGACGATGTGGCCAATGAAGACTTTGTGTTATACGAGCTTGATGTGGAAACTTGTCGCTATCTGAAGCCCGGGGCAAACTTGGAAGAAGAGTGTAGATAAGACCTTGCTATATTTATTTTTAAGCGTTCTCTGCTCGGTATTGATCGCGAATTTCCTGATGCTTTTGGGACGCCGGGAATCGCTGTATATGATGCCGGTGTTTTTGGGTAACTACTTTGTGGCATCGCTGTTCAGCGCCTTCAGCCTCCGTCCCGGGGCAGCGGGCACATTTGATATTCTCTTCGGCTTGCTAACCGGAGCTTTCTTTCTGGTCAATTTCTGGGTGTACCAAAAGTGCATCGTCGTAAACGGCTTGTCACTCTCTGTAGGCTCGATGCGTATAGCCATGATCATTCCTATCTTGATAGCCTTGGTCTTTTTCCAAGAAAGCTTGGGGCTATGGAACATTCTGGGCATTGTTTTGGGGGTATCCGCGTTCAGCCTCAAAGCTGATCCCAAAGCGCTGCGCAATTTGCTTTGGATCCTTTTGCTGTTCTTTGTATCCGGTTTTAGTGATGCCAGCATGAAGATCTTTAAAGAACTGGGTGGGGGCAACGAATCTTTCTTTGTGTTCCTGATCTTCGGTTCTGCTTTTTTCTATACTCTGGCCTCGATCATCTCCGGCAAAAGGAGCTTTCCCAAACGCTTGGTGTTATATGGCTTTGCACTGGGAATACCCAACCGCTATTCCACGGTATTCTTTCTGCGAGGCTTGGACAGCGTCCCCGCGACTATCGCCTATCCACTTGTGGCGGTATCTATTGTGCTGCTTAGCATCGGTAGTGATGTGTTGTTCTGGCGCAGGCGTCCCGATTGTCGCGACTACCTGCTGTGGACCTTGCTCATCATCAGTCTGATCTTGCTAAACATCGCCTAGCAGTGTGGATCATCATCCACAGTCTCCACCATCAAGCCGGAATCTGCGGCACAAAGCCATTGACAAGCAGCAGCCATCCCTGCCTTTAGTATTTCTACTATCTGATATGGAGACCCAATGGATTGGATGATGTATATTGAAGACATTCTGCAAAAAGTAATTAATGCAGACAAGGACACGCGTTCCAAGCTGATTAAAGAGCTGTCCGACAAACTGGCGGAGTGCGAAAAGTACAAATCCTATCTGGAAAATGCCAGTGATACTATAGCTGAAATGGATGAAAGCGGCACCGTGATCTACACTACCAATAACTGGATCAGGCAATTGGGTTACGATCCTGAAGATATCAAAGGCAAAGCCATCTTTCATCAATTCTTCCATCCCGATGATGCACCCAAGGCAGAAGAATATCTCCAAAAAGCTTACAAAACCAAGAAAACCCAGACCGGATTTGAGTATCGTATCAAAAACAAGCAGGGTCAATATCGCTGGCACAGCGCCAATCTATCGCCCGTGTTGGATGACCGGGGGAAGGTGAGCTCTGTAGTTGCAATCGCCCATAGCATACACGATCGCAAGATGGCAGAGCTACAACTCACCGAGCGAGAGACACTCTACAGACTGCTGTTAAACACCATGCAGGAAGCGGTGATAATGGTGGATAACAACGATATCATCAAATACGTTAACCCCAGATGCTGCCAGCTCTTTGATGTATCCCCGGAAGAAGTGATGGGCAAAATTGGATACGAAAGCTTCATCATCCCCGAAGATCAACAGATCATCCAAAATCAGAACCGCAAGCGTGCCCGGGGATTGCCCGATGAATACACAGTTCGCGGACACAAAAAAGACGGCACTATCATCTGGCTGAAAATCAACGGCAGTCCCCTGTACGACGAACAGGGCAAAGCCATGGGCTCCGTGGGCATCATGACAGACATCACGGAATCCAAGAAAGCAATGGATGCCCTTAAGCGCAGCGAAGAGAAGTTTCGCGACCTCTTTGATAACTCTATGGCAGGCGTATTTCAATCCAGCATGCAAGACCGCTATCTGAATGTCAACAAACGCTTTGCCACGATGTTTGGCTACGATTCTCCAGAGGAAATGATCAATAGCGTCACAGACATCAAAAAGCTCTATGTGAATCCGGACGAACGCGAGAACCTGAAAGAATTGCTGATCCGGGACGGCATGGTAAGCAATTACGAAGTGGAGCTTTATCGCAAAGATGGCAGTCGTTTTTGGACATCCCTCGCAGCCAGATACAGGGTGAGCGAAGAGGGTGTTTCCGTGATGGAAGGCGCTAATATCGATATCACGGAAAGCAAGAATCTGCGGGAGCAATTACTCTCCGGGCAAAAGATGGAAGCCATCGGCAAGCTTGCCGCCGGAGTGGCACATGATTTTAATAACTTGCTTACTCTCATATTGGGATACTCCGAAGACATCGTGGAAGAATTGCCTCCCAACAGCCCCGTGCGAGAATCTGCCGATGAGATCGTGAAAGCGGGACTCCGTGCCGCCACTCTCACCAGAGAGCTGCTCACATTCAGCAAAAAGCAAGCCGTGAGGTGTCAAGACCTGGATTTCAACAGTCTTTTAAACAACCTGAAAAGCATATTTGTGAGAATTCTGGGCGATGAAATTACCTTGAACTATCATCTGGCAGACAACATCGGAGTGGTGAAAGCCGACTCCACTCAAATGGAACAGGTATTGGTAAACTTGGTGCTGAATGCCAGGGAAGCCATGGCGCCGGGCGGTATTCTGCGCATCAAAACCAGAAATGAGAAGAAAGACTCCAACCGTCATTTGAGACAATTGGACTCCCCCGCCGAAGAGTATGTACACTTGGTAGTTTCCGACACAGGTATGGGTATCGATAAAAAGAATAAACACAAGATCTTTGAGCCATTTTTCACCACCAAATCCGATGCCCGGGGCCTGGGACTCTCAACCGTTTGGGGCACTGTTCAACAATACGGTGGCATCGTATACGCAGAAAGCGAAGCCGGGAAAGGTTGTGAAATGCATATCATGCTTCCGGCTAATGCCGCAGAACAGGATATCCGGCCCCTCTCTCTCGGAAAAGCGGATAAAGGCAAAGAAGAAAGCATCCTGGTAGTGGAAGACGAAATCGAACTGTGCCGCCTGATCAAGAAAATGCTTTCAAACCTGGGCTATAAGGTGATGGCAACGACCAAGGCCAGAGAAGCTTTGGATCATTTTCATAACAACCATGTTCCGGATTTGCTGCTCACAGATGTCATGATGCCCGGCATGAACGGCATGCAATTAATCGAGGCAGTAAAGAAACTTCATCCCCGGCAAAAGATCCTGGTTATGTCCGGATATACAGACGATATCGTGAGCGATCACGGCTTGCTGGGAAATATTATCCCATTCATCCCCAAACCCTTCACCGCCAGCCAGATAAACCCTATTATCCGGCAAATCCTGGATCAATAGCCATACCGCTTCCATGGCAGCTGTAGGCCACGGAGCATCGCCTGATCGGGATTCATACATGATTTCGGACTAGGGTAAGCCCTATGGATTGATCCTCATGACGCATTTTGTGCGGGAATCAGAGATTGGATGCGTATTATAGGCAAAAGCACTATCACTGTATCGTCCGATGCGGCTCGCTTGCCTTGCTGGTGGGGCAAACCGGGCATGATGAAAAGCTCTATCGGATCAGACCGGGTCTCAAGACACGGGAACCAATGGAATTTGGGCTTGACAAAAAAGTGACTTTGCTTGCTGTATTCCAAAATAGCAAGCATTCCTGAGGAATCAAGCTAACATGTTGCCCCATAATATAAATAAGCCCATACAAAAAATGGAGGAAAGATGCAAAAGATAGCAATAATGAGCGTGATTTGCATGGCTCTGCTCGTGGCCGCCTGCGGTCCCAGCGTAAAGGTTCAGCGTGTACCCACCGATACCGTTGCGGATTTGAGCGGAAAATGGAATTCTACAGACAGCCGCCTTGTGGCGGAAGAAATGGTCCGGGACGTGGTATCTCGCCCGTGGTTGAGCACTTTTCAACAACATTTTGGGCGCAGACCGGTTGTAATAATCGGTACCATGCGCAATCTCTCAAGTGAACATATCGAGATGGGCACCTTTGTAAGCGATATCTCTCGCGAGTTGATCAACAGTGGTTTGGTTCGCTTTGTGGCCTCCCGCGATATGCGCGAAGAAGTTCGGGATGAACGGGCGGATCAACAGTATTTCGCTTCCGAAGAAACTGCCAAGAGAATGGCCGAAGAATTGGGCGCAGACTATATGCTGAAAGGCACCGTGAAGACCATTATGGACAGCGTGGATCGCACTTCCTCCAAATACTACCAGGTAGATCTGGAGCTTATCGACATGGAGACCACAGAGACCGTCTGGATTGGCAACAAAGAGATAATGAAGCTTGTTGAGCGCAGTCGCTTTAAATAAGTAGCCATACAATGAACCCGGTAAACAAGCGGAATAGTTTTGTTCGCAGTATCACTATGCGGATTCTGCTGCTGCTTGTTGCCTTGTTCCTGTGTTCCTGTAGCGCAAACATCACATCCTACCGTACGCGGATGGATCTGGACAAAGCTTTGGCGGTAAGGGACATCTCCAAAGCTCTCTCCATAGTGGAAAAACCCGGCATGTACAAACAAAAAGAGCGCTTGCTCTACTATCTCGATGCCGGGATGCTGTACCATTTCCAGGGCAATTGGCAGCAGAGCAATGAACTCTTGCAGCAAGCAGAGGACGCCATTCAAGAACTCTATACCAAGAGCGTGACCCGTGCGGCCGGCTCCATGATCTTGAATGACAGCTCCCTGGAGTATTCGGGCGAGGACTACGAAGACATCTACATCAATGTGTTCAAAGCCATTAACTATCTGGAATTGGGCGATCGCGAGGCAGCAATGGTGGAAGTACGGCGGGTTGACGATAAACTGAGCCTGCTGGAACAGAAGTATGCCCGTCTCGCCAAAGAAATGGGCAACGATAGCAATACCAAAGTGAAGCTAAAAAGCTCCCGCGCTCATTTTCACTCCTCTGCTCTGGCCCGTTATCTGAGTATGGCGATGTATGATGCCAACGGGAAAATGGACGATGCCCGCATCGATTATGACAACGTGCTTTTTGCGTTTGAAAGCCAGCCGGAGCTTTATCCCTTTCCTGCTCCGGAACTTATCCACCCTCATGCTACAGCTAAAGGCAATGTGCTGAGAGTAATAAGCTTTGTGAACCGAGGACCCTATAAAAGCCCGCTGGAGATGCATATCCATACTTCGAAGGACCTCCTGATCATGGGCACAGTGGGACAGAACACAGATATTGACGCGATCCCATGGGAAGGCATAGATGAAGGTTATTACTTCAAATTTGCCATTCCTCAGCTGGAAGACCGTAAGCCCAAGGTGGGCAGAGTGGATGTTGTGTACCCGGATGGCAGACGCCAAACCCTCAGCAAACTGGAAGACATGAGTCTGGTGGCACGTAAAAGCTTTCAACTCAAAGAGCCCATGATCATCTTAAAAAGCGTGAGCCGCACCGTTCTAAAAGGCCTTGCTGCCGAAGAGGCAAAGAAGCAAGCCCGGCAAAATACAAGTGATCTCGCAGCTACACTGCTGGGCCTGGTTGCCGATGCCGCGGTATTCCTCAGCGAAAACGCCGACCTGAGAATATCGCAGTTTTTCCCTTCAGAAGCCCTGGTTACGGAGATTGTGTTACCGGAAGGTGAACAGAGCTTACGCTTGGAATACTTTTCCCCTCAGGGCAAGCTGGTACACAGCGAAATCCACAATGTAAACATCGCGCGCAATCAAGCTAATCTGATCTGTACATGGTATTTTTAGAAAACAATAAAAGATAAATGGAGAACTGATGGAAATTCGAAAACTGGACCAGATGTTTGATGTTCTGGGAACTCGTGCCAAAAAGCGTCTTGTGGCAGCGTGGGCGATAGACGCTCACACCATTATGGCTGTGTCTGAAGCTGTGAAAATGGGAATCATCGAAGGCATCCTGGTGGGTGATGAGCAAAAGATAAAAGCGGTATGCAGGGAACACGGTATCGATGCCGGAACTATTCGCATCGTACATTGCGACAACGACATCGCGGCCGCCGCCATGGCAGTTGATTTGATCAATAAAGGCGAGGGTGATTTCTTGATGAAAGGCCTGCTCTCTACCGATCGCTATATGCGGGCGATCCTGAACAAAGAAAAGGGTCTGATGGATCCCGGTGCCATACTTTCTCATGTTACCGTGGCAGAGCCGAATAACTACCATAAACTGCTCATCTTTGGCGATGTGGCAATCATCCCTCTACCCGATCTGGCACAAAAGGTTGCCATCACAAATTACCTGATCAAAACCGCTCACTTTCTGGGCATAGACAATCCCAAAGTAGGGCTTTTGGCTGCAAGTGAACAAACTTTACCCAAGATTCCTTCCTGCGCAGACGCGGCGATCATCTCGAAAATGGCACAACGTGGCCAGATCAAAGGCGCTACCATCGAAGGCCCTTTGGGCATGGACTTGATCATCGACAAAGAAAGTGCCCAGATTAAAGGCATGAATAGCGCCGTGTGCGGAGACGCGGATTGCATCCTATTCCCGAATATTGAGGCTGGAAACACATTCTACAAAACCATCGTAAAGCTTTTGAAAAGCGAACTCTGCGCAGTTGTGATGGGTGCCAGAGTTCCCTGCGTGCTCACCTCCCGGGGCGACAGCGAACGCAGCAAGCTCTATTCCATCGCCCTCGCGGCAATGCTGGCATTTAAATCATGAAATCCCTAAGCGAAATAGCTCAGAAGGCAAAATCACTCTCTCGAAAGGTGAAGATAGCCGTAGCCATGGCTGAAGACGCCAATACTATCGGCGCCATCTGCAGAGCGGCAGCCGAAGGCTTCGTGTTCCCGATCTTGATTGGCAACAAAGCCCGCATTGTCGAATTGCTGTCTACTCAGAACCTATCTATGGACAAATATGAGATTATCGACCTGCCGGATATGACTGCCGCGACCCGGGAATCCGTCCGCATGGTAAAAGCAGGGGAAGCCGATGTCTTGATGAAAGGCTTGGTGGGAACCGATAAGTTTCTGCGGGAAGTGCTCTCCAAAGAGCGCGGACTACTGCCCCCCAAAGCGGTGATGAGCTACACCTGCGCTCTGGAACTGCCCAAATATCACAAACTGCTTTTGGTCTCGGATACCGCGGTGCTGCCTGCTCCCGATCTGGACCAAAAGATCGCCATGCTGAAATACAGCGTAAATATGGCACATACTCTGGGCATAGACTGTCCCAAAGTAGCCCTGATCAGCGCTACAGAAAAGGTCTCTCCCGGCATGCCGAATACGCTGGATTATGCCCTGATCTGCAAGATGGCAGAGCGTGGACAGATTAAAGGCTGCACGGTAGACGGTCCTCTGGATGTGTTTTTGGCTTGCGACCCCGCAGCCGGTGACATCAAAGGCGTTCAGAGCCCTATCGGCGGCAACGCGGACATCTTGATATTTCCGAATCTGGAAACCGCCAATGCCTTTTACAAGGGTTTGATGCTCTTTGCAGAGGGTGAACTTGCCGGCCTCATCCAGGGAACCAGCAAGCCCGTGGTGGTGATGAGCCGCAGTGAGAGTGAAAACTCCAAATACTATTGCATAGCCCTCAGTTGTCTGATGGCGGAGGAACGATGAAACTTGCAATCGCCGGCGATCATGCCGGATTCTCTCTGAAAGAAGAGATCAAAATGGCCTTCCCTCAATATGATTTTGTGGATTTTGGCACGCACAGCAGCGACAGTATGGATTACCCCGATGCCGGCTACCCCGCTGCCCGGGCAGTAGCTTCCGGCGAGTGTGAGATGGGCATCCTGATCTGCGGCAGTGGCATCGGCATGAGCATCACTGCAAATAAAGTTCCGGGCATCCGCGCCGCGTTGTGTTCAATCACAGATGTAGCAAGGCTTTCCCGGATGCACAACAACGCCAATGTATTGGTGCTGGCAGGCCGTTTTACCGCTCCCGCCTACGCCATCGAGATTGTAAAAGCATGGTTGGAAACTCCCTTTTCCGGGGGCAGACACGAAAATAGAATAAATAAAATACATCAAGGAGAAAGGAAGTGAAACACATCCAAAAACAGGATCCCGAAGTCTTTGCCGCAATCTCCAAAGAGCTGAGCCGGCAACAGGAAAATCTGGAGCTGATTGCCAGCGAGAACTTTACGTCCCTCGCGGTGATGGAAGCCCAAGGCAGCATACTTACAAACAAATATGCCGAGGGCTATCCCTATCGCTGGAGCAAAAAGACCGGTAAAGTGAATTATAATCTTTATGGACGCTACTACGGCGGTTGCGAATACATCGATGAAGTGGAACGCCTCGCCATCGAACGCGCCAAGCAACTCTTTGGCGCCGAACACGCAAACGTGCAACCTCACAGCGGATCTCAAGCCAATATGGCGGCATACTTTGCCTTGGTAAATCCCGGAGACACCGTTCTGGCACTGGAGCTGGCCCACGGCGGACATCTGACCCACGGCCATCCACTATCCTTCAGCGGTCAGCTATACAACGTGATCCATTACAATGTGAATAAAGACACCCAGCAGTTCGATTATGAAGAAATCGAGCGCCTGGCCTTGGAGCATAAGCCTCAGATGATCCTAACCGGAGCGTCGGCATACCCCCGCAAGATCGATTTTGCCCGCTTCCGTAAAATTGCTGACATGGTAGGCGCGAAGTTTATGGTGGACATGGCCCACATCGCTGGATTGGTAGCGGCAGGGCTGCATGAAAACCCGGTTCCCTATGCAGACGTGGTTACTTCTACCACCCATAAAACCCTGCGTGGTCCCCGCGCCGGACTTATACTCTGCAAGGAAGAATATGCCAAAGAGATCGACGGCAAGGTGTTTCCCGGCATTCAGGGCGGCCCCTTGATGCACGCCATAGCCGGTAAGGCAGTAGCTTTTGGTGAAGCGCTGAGTCCTGAATTTAAAAGCTATATGAAGAAAGTGGTCGAAAACGCCACTGCTTTGGCTGAAGCCTTGAAAACGGCAGGCTTTGATCTCGTTTCCGGCGGCACGGATACCCACCTGCTGCTGATCGACCTGGGTCCCGAAGAAAAGGGCGGTCCCAGCGGCAAAAAGATGGAAGAAGCCCTGGATAAGGCAGGCATCACTGCCAATAAAAACACTGTTCCCTTCGATACCCGCAGTCCCTTTGTGGCCTCCGGCATTCGTTTGGGCACACCATCAGTCACCACCCGCGGTATGGGCACACAAGAGATGAAGACAATCGCCGATCTCATCCGCAAAGTACGTGATAATTTCGAGAACGAAGAAGAACTGGATAAAATAAAAGCCGAAGTACGCGAGCTAACCAACAGATTCCCGCTCTATCCTGAACTGAACGCGTAAACACAGCATCTGCCGGCACTCTTTTACCTAAATAGTGCCAGCGAATTTGGGCAGCCCGTGTGAGCTTGTATTCCACGGGCTCTGCCCCTATATAAGGAGCAAATGATATGGAATACATTATGATTGGGCTGATAGCATTGAGCATTGTAATGCTGGTAATCCTTTTAAGGCGCAAAAGCCATAACAACTCTGATGAACTGCAACAGTTGAAGACAGAGCTGGAAATGCTTTCCCGCATCGTAAAAGATGAAAGCCACAATACCAGGCAAGACCTTTTGAAGCTGAATTCGGACAATCGCATCGAACTTGCTACCCAGATCAAAAACGCAAATGACAGTCAATTGAAGGCTGCCGTGGATTCCCGCGCAGAACTGAGCACGACACTTTCTGCCCTCAGCAAACAGATGAACGAAGACGCCGCAAAAAATCGCCTTGAATTAGGGAAAGCCCTTAATGACCTTTCCGAAAGCCTAAATCGCAAACTTAGCGAGCTTACTACCGCCGAAGCTGAGCAATCCGAAAAACTGAAAAAGAGCATCGAAGACCGTTTGGAGCTGATCCGTAGCGGAAACGAAGTAAAACTGGAAGAAATGCGCAAGACTGTGGATGAGAAGCTGCATGCAACCCTGGAAAAACGCTTGGGAGAATCCTTCAACCTGGTGAGCAAGCAACTCGAAGCCGTCCACAAAGACCTGGGCGAGATGCGCAATCTTGCTACCGGCGTGGGAGATCTGAAAAAAGCCCTCATCGGAGTGAAAACCCGTGGTGTACTGGGCGAATTGCAATTGGAAAACATCTTGGAAGAAGTCCTTACCTGCGACCAGTACGAGAAGAATTTTAAGCCCAACAAACGCAGTGAAGCTGTGGTGGAATTTGCCATCGTATTGCCTGGAAAGGACGATGAAAACAGCCGGGTGTATCTGCCCATCGACGCCAAATTCCCCATCGAAGATTATCACAAGCTGGTGGATGCCTATGAAAGCGGAAATATCGAGGGCATCGCCACCCATCAAAAAGCTGTGGTAAACAGAATCAAAAACAGTGCCAAAGACATCCGCGACAAATACATCAATCCCCCTGTTACCACAGATTTTGCCCTGCTGTTTTTACCCTTTGAAAGCCTCTATGCCGAAGTGTTGCGCATTCCCGGTCTCTTCGAGCAGATTATGCGCGATTACTCCGTAATTGTGTGCGGACCCACCACCATTGCCGCCTTGCTGAACAGCCTGCAGGTAGGCTTCAAAACTCTGGCCATTCAAAAGAAAAGCAGCGAAGTCTGGAAGACTTTGGCTGAAGTAAAAAAACAATTCGGACTATTTGGCGAGGTACTGGAAAAAACTCGCAAGAAGATCGATGAAGCAGGACGTGAACTGGATAATGCCAGCCATCGCAGCCGCCAGATTGAAAAGAAACTGCGCAAGGTGGAACAATTGCCCGATAGCAGCAAACCTGCCTTGAAAGAACTGGTTCTGGATCTCAGTGAAGATGAGGAATCTTAAACTCTTTCCGACGCTGGGGCAAAAACTGCTGAGCATTTTGCTGGTGGTGCTTTTGCTATGCCTTGGCGGATTAAGCGGTGAAGAGAACAATCCCCCCGCCCCGATCGTGCAGCCATCGCCCGCAAAGGAAGAAGTACCGATTCAAGTACTTTTGGGCAAATTCAAACCGGCAGAGCATCCCGATTTTGTGCGCATCAGTGGCTATAACAACCATCCCGCGATGTACTTGCAGGCCCGCGCGAAGGCGGCGCTGGATTCATTGGTAGCCGATGCCGCGAAAGCAGGCATTCACCTCAACCTCGTCTCCGCCACCCGCAATTTTGATATACAAAAAGCCATTTGGGAACGTAAAATAGCAGAACAGGGCGGAAGGCATTTTGATACGCTGGATAAAGAACGCAAAATCAACATCTTACGAGATATCCTCAGCTATTCATCCATGCCATCTGCATCCCGCCATCACTGGGGTACAGACGTGGATTTATGTTCGGTAGAGCTCTCTTTTTGGAACAGCCCCAGAGGAAAACGCTATTCGGAATGGTTGACTGTAAATGCAGCGAACTATGGCTACTATCTGGTTTACAGCGCTCACAGAGAAGGCGGGCACAACTATGAACCCTGGCATTGGAGCTATCTGCCAATTTCCGGGCACTATCTGCAAGAGTATCGCCGGCAGGTGACTTATGAGGATATCACGGGCTTCAGTGGAGCGGAATATGCCCGGGATCTGGATATCTTCGAGCAATATGTGTCCAATGTGATGCAATCCATTTTGCCCTGATGTATAGTGCAGAATATCACAGCTTTTCCTCCTGAAGAGTCCATCCCCTGTGATTCAAGGTGTGCCGAAGTAGATATCAAGGCCTTATCAAGCTGTGATCACGCGATGATCAGCCGATGATATCAGCTTAATATCAAGATTAAACATAGGGGAAGGATAGATTTGCAAAGCTAAAAACTCCCTGCGCTATCTCAGCGCTGCTCCCCCTGTGGGTCTTCATCCGGAGAATAGGGCTTGTTTGGGCAGACAAGGCGGATGCTTCCAGCTTGTTTACAGATCAGCTGTTTGGGGGCCGGTGGCGCTATGATTCAGTGCCACCAAGCACATATACATAGTGGCAAATTGATTCACCCACAAAGAACCATGCTGTCCTTTTGAGGCCCGTGAAAGCCCAAGGATCACGAATACTTTGAGGTTACATCCTCCATGCCCGGTAGGTTCAAAACCTTGAATTGATCTACCCTGATGGCATTGTCTGCGGCAAAATCGATCTGATCGCGATAGCTGATGAAATCCTCGTTGTGTGCCTTGATATGGTTGAGCAGATCGGGGTGTACCATGATGCGAAGACGCTTGTTGCGAATGTAGTATTCACTGCGCACCAACCAGCGGTAGATGCGCATGGTTACCGCGTCTTTACTGATGATGCGGCCGCTGCCGTTGCAGAAGGGGCAGGGTTCGGAAAAGTTTGCTATAATAGTGGCACGCATACGTTTACGTGTAACCTGCACCATACCCAGATCGGTGAAGGGATAGACTTTGTTTTTGGCTCGATCGCGTCTGAGGCCTTTGCGCATCACTTCCAACACTTCTGCTTTGAATTTCTCATCGTTCATGTCGATAAAGTCGATTACAATTACCCCGGAGAGATCGCGCAGGCGGATTTGGCGGGCAGATTCGGCAGCAGCTTCCAGATTGGTCTTGCGCACTGTTTCGTCGTAGTGACTTCTGCCCGTGAAGCTTCCGGTATTGATGTCGATGGCTACCAGAGCCTCAGTCTGCTCGATCTTTATATTGCCACCGGATGGTAAATATATGCGGGAGTGAAATATAGTTTCGATTTTCTTTTCGATGGACCAGGCATCGAAGATGGGGCTGTCCTCTTTGTAAAGTTCAACCGAAGGGATAAGATCCGGCGAGATGTCATTCAATTGATCCAATATTCCGTTGTAAAATCCCTTGTCGTCGATTACAAGACGATCTACGTGTTCACCAAAGAGATCGCGGATGAGGAAGTTTTCCAGGGCGTTTTCTTCGAATACACATACCGGAGCTTTGGCATATTGCAATTGCTTCTCGATCAAGCGCCAAGTCTTGGCCAATGCCTTGTATTCGTTGCGGATATCGTCTTCATCGGCGCCATCGGCTTCGGTTCGAACGATCAATCCGTAGGCAGGATCTTTCACCTCGGAAAGGATGTTGCGGATGCGGGAGCGTTCTCCCTGGGAATAGATTTTGCGCGAGATGGCTATCTTGCTCTTATTGGGGAAGAGTACGAGGAATTTGCCGGGGATGGAGATCTGGCCGGTGAGGCGCGCGCCTTTGGAGCCGATGGGTCCTTTATGTACTTGCACCACAATCTCCTGGCCTGGTTTCAACAGTTTACCGATCTGAGAGCTGTCTGAGGGATTGGGGCGTTTGCGGGGTTTCTCGTCCTCATATATTTCCAGAAAGTCCAGAACGATATCGCTGTAATGCAGGAATGCTGTGCGTTCCAGGCCGATCTCGATGAAGGCGGCGCCCATGCCGGGCAATACATCTTTCACGGTGCCCTTATAGATGTTTCCCACCGGGTTTTGGCGGTCTTTACGCTCTACAAAGAGCTCGACGAGGCGATTATCCTCCAGGATCGCAACCCTCTTTTCGAGGGGATGCACATTGACGATGATTTCTGTATTTACACTGTCCTTTCGCATATTAGTCAACCTTGATCGGCATCAGATACAGCCAGCTATTGGTCTCTATCATGTCCGGTAATGCATCTGTCAGCTCTTCCAGGTTCAAGTGTCTGTATTTCAGCAGGTTCTTGATTTGCATGTTCATAAAATCGCTATCTTTCAGAAATTCGAAGATGGATTTTTTAATGGGGAAAATGCCGGTACGATAGTCGCTAAGCTTAGCCAATTCTGCTGCTTTGGCAATCGCGGTGTCCAAAGAGCCGATCTCGTCCACCAAATCTATGGCCATGGCGTCTTCAGCGCTGTACACTCTGCCTTCGGCGATGCTGTTGATCTTGTCCGGGCTGATGTTTCTGGCTGTCATCACGCGGGCCTTAAATTCGTCGTAAGTGCCTTGGGAATTTCGTTTTAGAGAAGCGATAAGCTCGGGAGAATATGCCTCCATCGGATTCAGAGCGCCGGCAAATTTGCCATATTTGATAGTCTGAGAGCGCAGGCCGACTTTGCGGCTGAGGCCGGTTAGCTCCGGCAGCATCATGATCACACCGATGGAACCGGTCAAGGTGCCGGGATCTGCATAGATGTATTGACCGGCGCAGGAGATGTAGTAACCTCCGGACGCTGCGGTCCCGCCCATGGAGATTACCATGGGTACCTTGTCGCTCAGGTGTTTGAGCTCCCGATAGATATATTCACTTTCCAGCGCGCTGCCACCGGGGCTGTTTACCCTTACCACTACGGCCTTAACGGCGGGATCGTCTTCGATGCTCTTTACGATCCTGCGCACTTTCTCGTGCGAAATCACACTCTGACTCATGGAGCCGTAGCCGGGCATGATATTACCTTCCAGATAGATCACTGCCACCAGATTGTTTTTGCCGAGCTCGGGACGCTCTGTGTATGAGGAGAAGCTTACCAGTTTATCCTTGCCGATGGCGTATTGATCCATGAGAGCTTGTCGCGAATCCGCTTTATCGATCAGTTTCATTTGTAGGGCTTGCTTGGCGGAAATGAAGAGATCATCACGGTTGTTGTAAACTGCCAGAACGTCGTCTGTAGTGATGTTGCGACGTTTTGCGATACCATCTACCAGTAGGTTGAAGCGATCCGACAGCGCTTCGGCGATATTGGCTCTGGTTCCCTCGGAAAGAGAAGTCTGGCTGTAGGGTTCACCCGCGCCTTTGAATTCTCCGGCCTGGATCACATGCATTTTTACGCCGATTTTGTCGAAAAGTTCTTTGTAGAAAGTCACGTTGGCAGAGCTGCCGGTCAAGAGCAATCCCGCGGAAGCGGAAGGATCCATATACACCTGATCAGCAAAGCTGGCCAGCATATAATCTCCCTGACCCATCATGTCGCCAAAGGCTACAACGGGCTTGCCACTGGTCTTAAAATCCTGTATGGCGAGTTCTAGTTCATTGAGTGAGGCATAAGAAATCTGGACGCCCATCGGTTCGATCAGGATGCCTTCAATACGTTTGTCGTTTTTGGCGGCGCGGATCTTTGCCACCAAGCCTTGCATGCTGTTCATCTCCTTCATGCCAAACCAGTTGATGGGCATAATCTCGCTGTATTCCGGCACATAGGCTTTGGGGTTCAGATGCAGCCAACTGCCCGCTGAAATCGGTGTCATACCGGCGTTTGCGGGACTGAACTTGCTCATTTGTCTGCCGGTCCAGAAGGACAGGGCAATCAGAACGATCAATACTGCTACTATGATCAAAATAATCTTTTTGGTGCTCATGAGAGCCTCCTTTGTAAAAAATGTGTTATAAAAAGGGAATGCAGCCTTGGCGCAGGCTGCAACAAAGATGCTTTGTAAAGAATGTCTTGCCCCTGATTAATAAAAAGAAGTGGCGGAGATGTAGGGATTCGAACCCTAGAAACGCTCACACGTTTACACGATTTCCAATCGTGCTCCTTCAGCCAACTCGGACACATCTCCGCGAGCGCAATAGCCAATCTTTTCAAGGACGCCATTCTGTCAAACATTTTAATGCTTAAAGTGTCGATATCCCGTGAATATCATCGTCATATCCAGCTCATCACAGGCATAAATGCACTCTTCATCGCCTTTGGAACCACCGGGTTGGATTACCGCAGTCACACCGGCCTGATAGAGCTCGTCGATGCTGTCGCGATAGGGGAAAAAGCCATCTGAGGCGCAGACAGCTTTATGCAAATCGTGTTTGAACTTTTTGGCTTTCCAGATCGCGATCGAGGTGCTGTCGATGCGACTGGTCTGGCCTATGCCAAAGCCTACAATCTGATTTGCGCAAGCCAGAGCGATGGCGTTGGATTTCAGCAAGGAAACAGCCTTCCAGCCGTAGACCATGGCATCAAATTCTTCTTTAGAAGGCTGCCGCCGGGTTACGACCTTCCAGCCTTCGATGTCTTCATCCACACGATCCCACTGCTGAGCCAAATAGCCCCACTGCATGGTCTTGATTTCGTGCGTATTCGATGCTTTGAGCAGGAATGAGGGCTCGTAAGAGATCAAACGGCGACTCTTCTTTTTCATCAACACCTCCAGCACTCCCTGTTCATAGCCGGGAGCAATGATGATCTCGGTGAAGATACGGTTTATCATCACGGCTGCTTCCAGATCCAGACGCCGGTTTACCACCACAATGCCGCCGAAGGGAGCCACCGTGTCTGTGGCAAAGGCGCGACGGTAGGCTTCGGCGAGGTCGTTGCCACTGCCGATACCGCAAGGATTACAGTGTTTTACGATGATCACTGTGGGATCGGTAAACAAGCGGATCGCCCTTAGAGAGGCATCGATATCCATGATGTTGTTGAACGATAGTTCCTTGCCGTGCAAAACCTTCCATCCATCGGGGCGATTGGTGTAGAAAGCTGCTTTTTGATGGGGATTTTCGCCATAGCGCAGAGGCTGAAATTTGTTCGCGCTGATGTCGATGAATGGTGGCATGTCTTCTTCCGGCACGGTTTCGCTGCGGAAATCTTCCATATAGTCTGCGATCACGGCATCGTAATTGCTTACCATGGCAAAAGCTTTTTGGGCCAGATAGCTGCTCCAGCACTCGGGAATCTGACTGTCTTGCTTCAGATGCGCGATAGTCGGTTCATAATCCCGATGGTCGCAGAGCACTGTAACATTGCGGTAATTCTTTGCCGCGGCCCTGATCAGGCAGGGTCCGCCGATATCGATGTTCTCGATGATCTGTTCGTGGCTGCTGTTTTCCTTCATCATCACTTCGGCAAAGGGGTAGAGGTTCACTGCCACGATATCGATCCGGCCGATACCGTGTTCTTCCAGACTGCGCAGATGGCTGTCTTTATCACGATTTGCCAGGATCGCGCCGTGAATCTTGGGATGCAGGGTTTTCACTCTGCCGTCCAGAATCTCCGGAAAGCCGGTGTAGTCGCTCACTTCCACCAGAGAGTTGCAAAACTGTCTGAGGTGCTTTGCGGTGCGTGAAGTGGAGAGAATTGTGTAGCCCAAGCCTTCCAATTCCATGGCCAGGGTTTCGATTCCTGTCTTGTCCGATACGCTGATGAGTGCGTATTTCTTCATGAATTTCCATCCTCGTCGAATTGCTCGACTAAATCTTTAATATCTTTTTTGTTTATAAAGCTTTCCAGGCGATTGTTCAGCTTACTGTCGCTGAACATCTCCAAAGTGATCTTCACCACTCGTTCCGGAGTTTTCTGAATCACCTCTTCGCGCACATCTTTGTCGATCACACTCACCAAAACAATGCCACCCAGAATGATCATCCAGTTGATATAGATCCAAAACAGGAATATCGGCAAAGCGGCCAATACGCCATACACGGCCTGGTAACTGGTGAGGTTGTAGATATAATAATCGAAAAAGGTCTTTATCAGTATCCAGATCACAGTGGTCCAGAATGTGCCCACTATCAGGCTGCGGCGCTTGATGCGCGCAGTGGGCAGCAGCATATAGAGAAAATAAAGCGCAAAGAACTGAGTTACAAAGGGCAGAATGTACATTAGCCAGGTAAAGATCTTTAGCTTTATCAGGCGTGAAATAATGGGCAAAGAAGAGCTGGAAAACAGCAGCACCAGAATGATGAAACCAAAGACAAGCGTACCAAAGAACTTCACAAACTGAGTAAGGATGTCGGGGTTCTCCGGGGCATGTGTGCTGAGGATGCGATCGAAAGTGGCGCGGATGTTGTTGAACAGCAAATAAGAAGAGATCAGTAAAATGGCAAAGACCATGATGTTCAAGCCCATTCTGCGCGCTATCATTTCGTTGATCATATCCATCACTGCCTCTGCCGAACCGGGAATGAAGTTTTTGGCGACCACGTCCGCGATCCTGTCCTTCAGATTTAGAAAGGGCAGATCCGGGGCGATCATCACAATGAAGGTGATAAAGGGAATGAATCCCAGAATGGTTACGTAGGCGAGGCTGCCCGCTTCACGGGGGATCCGTTCTTTGATGATCCGGTTTACCACCAGAGAGATGAAGCTGGTGGTTTTCTTCCATAACTTCTTGCGTCGGACAGGATTGGCGATGTTTAACCAAATGCGGTATAAACGGCTGAGAATGAGGCGCCAGAGAGCCATAAATATGTTGTTTATAAAGGAGTTACTGCTTCTTTTCTTCTTTCCCATATTATTCCTCCCTCAGTGCTACTACAGGATCCAAATTGCCGGCTTTGATGGCAGGAGCAATGCCAAAGACCAGGCCCACTCCCACCGAGACCAGTAGTGCCGTCATTATCATCGATGGATTCGCCACCATGGGCATCTTTAGATACTTGCCGACCAGATCCAGTATTGCGCATCCCAACACAATGCCCAGCACTCCTCCCAAACCGGTTACCAAAACGGTTTGTACCAAGAATTGGATGAAGATATCGAATCGGCGGGCTCCGACGGCAATACGCACACCAATCTCCCGGGTGCGTTCTTTGATGGACGCCAGCATGATGTTCATAATCACGATCCCGCCCACCAAAAGCGAGATCACCGAGATCATCACAAAGATCATACTGAAGATCTTGGCGTTTTGCTCCATCTGCATCATATCTTCCTGAGCGGAGGATACTCGAAAGACTTCTTTGCCTCGCTTGATATTCAGCAAGATGCCTTTCAGCTTTTGTTGCAGCGCCAGGGCTTGGGTGGGATTGTGGGCGATAACCTGTATCCCATCCACTTTCTTGTCTCCACCAAATTTGTTCATCGCCACCGAGATCGGTATGAAGCTGCGTTGATTCAGGTATTCCATCGCGTTGCCGCTCCACATGCTCCCGGCTTCGTTCATCCACACCTTCTCTTCCATGATGCCAATTACCTGAAACACGACGCCATTCAAGCTAACGTTTTGCCCCATAGGATCTTTGCCGGCAAAGAGATCACGCGCTACCGAGGAACCCAACACGATCACATTGCTGCTTTCGCGCAGATCCAGCAGGTTGATGAAGCGCCCTCTGCCAATCTGCCAGTTTTCCGCAATCTGAAAATCCGGCATCACACCAAGACAGGGGCCGTCGTAGGTGGTACCTTTGTTGCTCAATTGAGCATCCCAAATGTGCAGAGTGGGATTCATGGCTTTTGCTTCAGGGATCAATTCTCGGATGCGGTTCACTTCATACATATCCAGCGAGGCATAGCCACCTTTGCTGAAGTCATAATCCCAATTTCTGCCCACCTCAATCTTGTTGATGCCTCCGCTTTCTTCCATCCAACTGAGGGTTGTGGCATTCATCCCGCTTAAAATCGCCAACACTACCATGATGCACATCACGCCCAGCACGATACCCAGAATGGTAACCGCACTACGCACCTTGCGCGTCATGATATCGGAAAAACCTATGTGCAGGGATTCACTAAGCGAGATCGCCATTGTCTACCAGTCCGTCCTTGATTTTGATGATACGGTCTGCCCTGCTTGCTACCGCAGGATCGTGGGTAACCATAATCACCGTATTGCCGGCTTTGTGCAGATTGCTGAAGATTTCCAGGATGTCGCCCCCCGCTTGGGAATCCAGGTTGCCGGTGGGTTCATCCGCCAGGAGAATGGAGGGATCGTTCACAATGGCACGGGCAATGGCAACTCTTTGCCGCTGACCGCCCGAGAGTTCATTCGGCTTGTGTTTCAAGCGATCTGAAAGCCCCACTCCGTCCAGAATGTCCAAAGCTTTTGCCTTCCGCTTACGCGCGGATATCCCGGAGTACATCAACGGCAATTCCACATTCTTCAAGATGCTTAAGTGCGGCAAGAGATTGAAGGACTGAAATACAAAACCTATCTTGCGATTGCGGATGCCGGCTAAAGTCCTTTTGGGCAATTTGCTCACGAGATCACTTTCGAGATAGTATTCACCCGCGCTGGGGCTGTCCAAACAGCCTATGATGTGCATCAATGTGCTCTTCCCCGATCCTGAAGGCCCCATTATGGCGACGAATTCCCCAGAATCGATGCTGACATCAATTCCATGCAAAGCTCTTACTTTCACTTTTCCAAGGTCATAATCCTTGACCATAGAGATGGTTCTGATGATTTCCATTGTTCTAATTTTTCCACCTATATATGCCAAGACAGCTGATATGCCAAAAGTGTCAATAAAATTCCTAACAATCCGAATAATACAGTATAAACTCTGAATAGTGCCTTCCTAACCTATTGCTAGTCCATGAATCGGTGTTGGATAGCTCATTTATGTAGCTGGGGCAGTCCTTCGCCTCTTCAATCGCATTACAGCGGCGGGATGCATATTTTGTTTGACAATATTGCTAATGCCCAGATTTATCACCACATTGGTAAGTATGCCTATCCTCTTGTGGAATGTGCCTTTACCAGAAATCATAGTTCAAAGGAATTGCGATGGATAAAGACTTCACTCAACTGGACGCAATTATCGGGCAATATCGGGGCAGGCCCGGAATCCTGATCCCACTCTTGCAGGAAGCACAGCAGATTCAGGGCTATCTCAGTAAAGATGTTATGCGGCATATTGCCCGTGAAACGGGTATCGCTGCCTCGGATATCTACGGTGTTGCTACTTTTTACTCTATGTTCAAGTTAAAACCTCAAGGCAGACACATCATCAGAATATGCAAAGGAACTGCCTGCCACGTTTCGGACGCCGATAGCATCAAAGACGCCCTAGTATCCGCTCTGAAGCTGAAAGCCGGAGATGACACCACCGATGATATGAATTTTACCCTGATGGAGGTAGCGTGTTTGGGTTGCTGTTCGCTGGCACCCGTCATCATGATTGACGACACTACCTACGGCAAATTGAGTCCCGAAGCGATCCCGGCAATACTGGAGCGCTACGCATTCGTGGAGGAACAATGAAACAGATATCGGTAAAAGTGGGCCTTGCCAGTTGCGGAGTAGCCGCCGGCGCGATGGAAGTGTACAATGCAATAAAAGAATATAAAGAGCATGCCGAAGGGCTTGATCTGAAGCAAACTGCCTGTATCGGCATGTGTTTTGAGGAACCAATAGTGGAACTGGACGGTGGAGCGCAGGGCAAGCTCAGCCTTGGCAAAGTAGATCCTGCCGGGATTATCGATATCATAGAAGCCTACCGTCGTGGCGAGTTGACCCAAGCTAATGTAATCTTAGCCGATGAGATCGAGGGCAGCCGCAACAGTTTGCTTGAAGGTCAGACCCGGATTGTGCTGCGCAACTGCGGTGTGATAGACCCCAAATCCATCGATGACTACATCGCCAAAGGTGGATATCTGGCATTGCAGAAAGCTCTAAGCATGAAGCCGGAAGATATTGTGAATGTAATAACTGAATCAGGCTTGCGCGGACGTGGTGGCGCGGGATTTACCACCGGTAAGAAGTGGAGCTTAGCTGCTGAAGCCGAGGGAAAGAAGAAATACGTAGTGTGCAATGCCGACGAAGGCGACCCCGGTGCTTTTATGGACCGCAGCACTCTGGAAGGCGATCCTCACAATGTGATCGAAGGCATGATCATCGGCGCTTATGCCATGGGCGCGGATGAAGGCTACATCTATTGCCGCGCCGAGTATCCCATGGCTATCAATCACCTGAAGCTCGCCATTGCCCGCGCTGAAGAACGCGGCTTTTTGGGACACAAGATTCTGGGAACCGACTTCAATTTTGAACTACACATCAAAGAAGGAGCGGGTGCCTTTGTATGTGGAGAAGAGACCGCATTGATGCAATCCATAGAAGGCAAACGCGGCATGCCCACCATTCGCCCGCCTTACCCGGCCAGGTGCGGTTTGTGGGGATGTCCCACCAATATCAACAATGTGGAAACCTGGGCAAACATCAGTTGGATCATCAATCACGGCGCGCAAGAATTTCGCAAGATCGGCACCGATAAATCCCCCGGCACCAAGGTCTTTGCTCTGGCCGGAAAGATCGCCGGCAGCGGCTTGATCGAAGTACCCATGGGCATTACATTGAGGGATATCATCTACAATGTGGGCGGCGGCATGAAGACCGAAAAGCCATTCAAAGCAGTGCAGATGGGCGGTCCCTCCGGGGGTTGCATTCCCGCTTCGCTGCTGGATACCACAGTGGATTACGATTCCATAAACGCCACCGGCGCGATAATGGGCTCCGGCGGCATGGTGGTAATGGACGAAGGCACCTGTATGGTAGATGTAGCGCGTTTCTTTCTGAATTTTACCCAAAATGAATCTTGTGGAAAATGCACTTTCTGCCGCATTGGCACCAAACGCATGCTGGAGATATTGACCCGCATCACCGAAGGCAAAGGTGAACCGGAAGACATTGAGCGCCTGGAAGAACTGGCCTCAAACATCATCAAGGGTTCGCTCTGCGGTTTAGGACAGACCGCGCCAAATCCGGTGCTTACCACTCTGCGCTATTTCAAGGACGAATATCTGGCCCATATCGAGGAAAAACGCTGCCCTGCCGGGGTTTGCACTGCTTTGATCCGGTATGAAATAATTGAAGACAAATGCATCGGCTGCACGGCTTGCGCCCGCAAATGCCCCGTGTCCTGCATCTCCGGAGCGGTAAAACAACCGCACTTTATCGATCAGGAAAAGTGCATTCACTGTGGAGCCTGTTACAAGGCCTGCAAATTCAACGCGATCAGAAAAGGATAATATAATAATGCAAGTATTTTTGAACGGAAAAAGCGTCGAAGCCCCCGAAGGTATCACAATCCTGGAACTGGCCCGCAAAGAGGGTATCTCTATCCCCACCCTGTGTCATGACGAAGAGCTGAAGCCCTACGGATCTTGTTGGGTTTGCGCGGTGAAAGTGGAAGGCCACAAAGGTTTTGTAACTTCCTGCGGAACCGTGATCAGCCCCGGAATGCAGATCACGACAGACAGCGAAGAGATTCACGCGGCTCGCAAAATGGCTCTGGAGCTGATCATCAGCAATCACTATGCAGATTGTGAAGCTCCCTGCAAATTGGCCTGTCCTGATCAGGTGGATGTGCAAACCTATGTCTCTTTGATAGCAAACGGCAAGTATCACGAAGCCGTGAAAGTAATCAAGGAAACCCTGCCCATGCCACTCAGCATCGGACGGGTGTGCCCCGCCTTTTGCGAAGCGGAATGCCACCGCCAGATCGTGGATGAGCCCATCGCTATCCGGCAATTAAAACGCTTTGCCGCGGATGAAGACCTCAAGGACTATTGGCAATATACCCCGGAAGCAAAGAGCGACAACGGCAAAAAGGTGGCCATCATCGGTGGCGGACCAAGTGGTCTCACCTGTGGCTATTATCTCAGTTATGAAGGCTTTGAAGTAGATATCTTTGAGGCCGAAGAAGCCTGTGGCGGCTGGTTGCGCTATGGCATTCCCGAATATCGTCTGCCCAAAGCGATTTTAGATGAAGAAATCGCGCTGATGTGCAGCGGCGGCATGCGGATTCACTATGGCAAAGCCTTGGGTAGAGAGCTCGATTTGCAGAGCCTCAGCACTTCATACGATGCCGTGTATCTGGCTTTGGGCGCGCAAAACGCAGTCCCCATGCCCGTCCCCGGCAGCGATCTGCAAGGCTGCTATCTCGGGGTCGATTTCCTCAAAGCACATGCCAAAGGTAACACGCCTTCTCTGAACAAAAGAGTAGCCATCGTAGGCGGAGGAAACACTGCCATAGACTGTGCCCGCACCGCGATCCGCCTCGCTTGTGATGTTACAGTCATATATCGCCGCACCAAAGATGAAATGCCCGCCGAGCCTTTTGAGATCGAAGCAGCAGAACACGAGGGTGTACGCTTCCACTTCCTCTGCAATCCGGTGGAGTATCTGGGCGAAAACGGCTCTCTGAAAGAAGTGAAGATCGAGCGTATGCGCTTGGGCGAAGCGGATAAAAGCGGTAGAAGAAGACCGGAGCCTACAGGCGAATTCTTCACTGAAGCTTTCGACAGCATCATCGCAGCCATCTCACAAGTGCCCGATGTAACGGCCTTCACTCTTCCCGAAAACGAAGTAAATGGCAAGCAATTTCCCATCTCCCGCTGGCAGACCGCGATAGTGGATGAATACACCATGCACAGCGGACTGGCGAACATCTTTGCCGGCGGAGATTTCCAGCGCGGCGCGGCTACTGCCATCGAAGCCATAGCAGACGGTCGCAAAGCCGCCGAAGCTATCACGGAATACTTGCTCAAGGGAATACTACCCCAACCCCGGTTCTTGTTCAATTCCAAAAAGGCAAATAAAGTAGCCGATGTTTCCCCTGCTGAGTACGAAATATACTCCAAAAGCCCGCGCATCCGGATGCCGGAAATAGATCTCGCAACCGCTCGAAGCACATTCACGGAGGTGGAGAAAGGATATTCCGAGCTTCAAGCCCGCGCCGAGGCCTCTCGCTGCATAGAATGTGGCTGTCAAGTGAACACAAACTGCGCTTTGCGCAACTACTGCACAGATTACCATGTAGACAGGGAACGCTTCATCGGCGGCATCTCGCGTCATCCCATCGACTACAGCCATCCCTACATTCTGCGCGATGCCAATAAGTGTATCAATTGTGCCCGATGCATCCGAACCTGCGCCGAAATCCAGGGCGCAAACGTTTTGGGCTTCATTTACCGCGGTTTCGCTACCGTGATGGCTCCAGAATTTGGTGAATCCCTCACCCAAACAAGCTGTCTAAGCTGTGGTAAATGCATCGACGTATGCCCTGTGGGAGCTTTGGTAGAGCGCAATTTGCACTATAAACTCAATCCGGCCGAAAAGGATAAAGTGTTGCAAGACTGCGGACTGTGCGGAATGGGCTGCAAGATCGAAGCTGAACTGCAAGGTGGAGAGCTTGTGCGCATCACCACTCCTGAGGATGCCCCGGGTTTCAACGGCAAAAACCTCTGTTTCAAAGGTCGTTTCGGCTGGCAAGGCTACAAAGATAATCTGCAAACGCCACTTTTGCTGAAAGATGGGGCCTACAGAGAGATATCCTTTGCGGAAGCATTGGGTGTGCTACAAAGCAAAATCCATGCCGACAACAGCTACAGCGTGGAAATCAGCCCCCATATCACCCTGGAAGAAATGCTGGTAGCAGACCGTATATCCCGCACCTTGAATTGTCCGTTGAGCGCTCCCGGACACTATATAACTTTCAGCGATGCCTATCTCGACATCAAGCCCAAAGAGGACGCCACCGCAAAACTGCAAAACTATCAGGAATTTGTGATCCTGGGCCCGCTGAATCGCAGCCTCTATAGCCTGATCCGGCTCCAACAGCGCCAAGGCAAGAAACTCATTACGATCGGCCTGCCGGAAGATGAAGCCTTTGCCCGCTTTGCAGACCTCAATTATCCCGATCTGTACAGCGTGGAAGCCACAGCGGGACGGCTCTTTATCTACAATCAGAACCGCATCCCCGCCAGCCTGGCATGTAAACTGTGGCAACACGTGCCCGCCCAAAACATTATGCATAGCTCAGATTACATGAATCACAGCGGTTTTTTGGCGATGCGCCCTCATGTGGCAAAGCAGGACGAGGTAACTATCGCCCTGGGATTCGGAACCATTCCCACGGCAGTTTCCGGCTTCAAAGTGATGCTAAGTCCCTATCAACCCCAAACTACGGATTGCCAACTCGTATTACCCGGACCGAATTACCTGCAGATTGAGGGTCATGCCTTGGGGGATGGCGGCAAAATATCACACTTTATGAATCCGCTGAAGTCCACTATTTTTGGTGAATTAAGCCGAATATTCTATAAACTGGGATGGATCTCCGCAGCTACTGCCGATATCCCCTTCTGGAACAACTACGCCACGGATATCATTGCGTCTCTAAGCCAGCATAAGGTACCAGATTTACAAGAACTTAGCATAGATACGCACAGCGATGAGATCGTAGCTTCAGACTGCCCAATGGAAGCAGAATTGCAGCGCCTTTATGCTCTGCGCAAAACACCTGTTGATTTCTAAGCAATTAGGCCTCATGGACTTCAAAAGCAGGCGCGTAATTATGCACGGCCTTGAAGTCCATACCGCCCATAAGGTATTAAATAAGTGATAGTTAGTTTATGCGCTTTGAACTCCAATGCCTCAATTGGAGTAAATTCGTGGACAGCAAAAGATTCGTCAAGATGTCGCTCTTACACAAGCTCTGCGTAATCTGCGTGCCAAAATATGCGTCAATCTGCGTGAAAGTCAAAACGATACATCCCGCCGGGACTCAGCTCAAACCCTCTCCCAAACAACCGGCAACCGGTGTATCAATCCTCAATTGACTTCACCATCTCCAAGGCGTTCGTCCAGCAGAGCTGAACGCAGAGACTGCATCCCATACATTTATCTTCATCTATTTTGGGATATCCTTCCTCGTCCAAAGTGATTGCCAGATATGGGCAGCGAGTACAATTGCCACATTTCACACAGAGTTCTTTGATCAGAGAGCTATGTTTGAACTTTGCTTTCAGGTCCATAAAGTCTGTAACAGGATTTGGTTGCGCTATTCCGATCAATTCGCCGACACTGCCGATACCACGTTCTCGCAGCAGGTGACTGAGTCCGCTTTCCAGTTCATTAATGATGCCATAACCATATCGTTCCGGCAGAGTGCAAAATTGCACATTCCCGGCCCCCAAAGCCAGGAAGTTGGCAGCGTCGTGGTGATTCATCGCGCCACCGTTTCCGGAGATATACACTCCCATCCCTCCGGCACGGGCAAGGCTGAGATAGCTGATAGGCAATACACCTTCACCGCTCATGCCCACGATGATGCCGTCGTCCCATTTCCCCTCGCCCGCTCTGAAGCCCAAGCTGGGAAATGTATTGGCCAGAGTAACGCCCGCTTTTTTCTGGGGATAGCGATCGAAGACTTCTTTAACCGCGCTGATTATGGGATAGATAGCCGTCACCGCGCCTGTAAGTTTGAAGAGTTTGGGGATCTCGGCATCGGAGATTTGCATCACCCAATCGATGATTTTTGCCGTTAGCGCCGGATCTTGTGCCACGATGTCTCCCTGAGTACCATCTCCGCCCTGAGGGCAGGACAGTGAATACTCGATACCCATTGCTCCCGCTTTTTCCAGTTTTCTGGTATTGGATTGCCAACCGGCCTTATCGCTTTCATCGTTCCCGGTTACAGGACCACCTGTGGAGGCCATAGTAAGGCGATCGGGATACTCTTTGATGAGCAGCGCCAGCTCTTCGCACACTCTGTCGATAGGGTGTTCGGACACATTATCGCAATTGGCAAAGGTCTTGCCTTTATCCCCCCACACAAACATATATTCACTGGGGATATGGATATCCAGATTGTCGAAACTGGTCTTCATGATGCCACCTGCCCAGCCCGCTTCATAAGCGGCTTTCATCTGTTCGTAGCCATCGGAAGGTGGAGCGGCGGAAAGAATGAAAGGTGAGCGCATCCTGCGTCCGAAGAAATCCGTTTCCAGCCCCACAGGAAGCCTGTTCCAGCCCGGTATCAGATATGTGCTTTTGCCAGCCTTTTCCGGTGTCACATATGCGCCGGTTCCCCGCAGATCTGCATCGATCTTGAAAGCGGTGTTTTTACCGGCTGCCACAGCTTCCACCACCGTACCGGGACCATTCACCATATCTCCACTGCTATAGATGCCGGGGCCTTCGATTCTGAAGGCGGGACGATTTCCCACGGCAATAATCACCAGATCGAAGGGACGGAATTGTTCCGAGGAACCTTCTTCGTCATGGATCCGCGAGGGATGAAAGCTTTCCCCCCGGGGCAGTATTACTTTACGCATTTTGATGCCGACAGTATGTTCAGCTTCGTTCACAATCTCGGCCACACGGCTGCGGTGGCTGAATAACACGCCATTTTCAATCAGGATTTCTTTCTCTTTTTCGGTTAGAGGCATCTCGGCAAAGGTCTCCAGAGTGATCATCTCCACGTGTGCCGCTCCCGCTTTAGCGATGGTGAGGGCTTGATCCGCCGCGATAGCGCCGCCCACCAATGCCACTCTCTTGCCTTTGAAGAGGAAGCAGCCCGGTTGTTTAAGGATTTCCATGCCATAGATGGCTTTCTCGTCTCCGGGGATGTTCAAACGAATGGGATCGTTCAAGCCTCCGGCCACTACCACTGCCGTATAGCCCTGTTCCAATAGTGTTTTGGGCTCTGCTATCGACTGTTTGTGATGCACAATCTGAAACACATCGCTTACCCACATCAGGTCTGCCATCAACATACCCCTATCCAGTCTGCCATCCGGGATCAACGCCGCCTGACCCCCCAATTCATCGGCATCAAAGATTTCCGGACTGTAGCCCAGTTGCCGCAAGCTGACCGCTGCGCCTATACCGGCAGGGCCACCACCGATGATGGCGATCTTGATCCCGTTGGTTTCCGGCAGGATAAATTCCGGATCTGCCCCCATCTCACGGGCTTTTTTTATGATGGTCGCCTGCACGGCGGGAATCTGGATGGCTGTATCGAATTTTTCGCGGGAGCATGCAGCCACACAATGGTGATCCGGACACACATCACCGCAGATTCCTCCCAAAGGATTGGAGGCCAGGATGATGCCTGCCGCCCGCTGGAAATCGGATTTTGTGCCTCCGGAAGCTGCCATCATAAAATCCGCAGGGGAACAATCGCAAGGACAGGCAGTCTTGCAGGGTTTGGTGGCGCAATATTCGCAGCGCCGAATCTCACTCATCAGTTGTGCGTCTGTTAAATACATCTTTATCTCCCTTGATTACATACATTTAGATTACGATGCAAGCATAGGGTGTCCGCAGCTTGTTGTCAAGCACTAATGAGCCGGGATCCTGCTTTTGGCACAAATGAAGCTGTTTGATGTAAAGGCTTATTTCATCTGCTGCTACACTACAGCAGCACTATCCGCCATACATTCATCCTACATCCTACATCGTACATTGTACATCGTACATTGTAAATTGTAACTCCTGCCTCCGGAACCTCCCTCTGTGCTTCAAGCTGTGCCAAAGCTGATATAAAGTAGTTATCAAGCCGTGCTCACGCGATGATCACCCGATGATATCGCCTTCGGCACAGCTTTAGACACAGGGAGAAACTAGTCCCTGAAGATCTCATTTTTTTTGAATGTATCCGGGATATGATCTAATCGATCCGCCGCGGATGATAAAATCCCCACGGGGCTGAATAGCCCGGTGTTCAGCTTTGGAAACAAGAAGCAGCCAGATCTGCCCGGCAGCCTTAGACTGTTAATCGGATATTACGCCCAGGCGTTGTTGTTGATAGCTTTTATCCTGAATATTTTTCCACCATTGGCGATTTTCGAGATACCAGATCACGGTCTTGCGGATGCCCGTGTTGAAGGTTTCGCGTGGTTTCCAGCCCAATTCACGTTCAATCTTGCCGGCATCGATAGCATAACGCAGGTCGTGGCCGGGGCGATCCTGCACATAGGTGATGAGTTCTTTATAGCTTTTCAATTGCTCAGATGGCGCCAGTTCATCCAGCAATTCGCAGATGATATTTACGATGTCGATGTTTTTCATCTCATTATGGCCGCCGATGTTGTAGGTATCGCCGGTATTCCCTTTGCGGATGATGGTATTGATGGCTTCGCAATGATCGGTCACATACAGCCAATCGCGCACGTTCAGACCCTTGCCATATACAGGCAGTGGCTTGTGTGCCAGGCAGTTGAGAATCATGAGTGGGATCAGTTTTTCGGGAAACTGGAAAGCACCGTAGTTATTCGAGCAATTTGAGATCGTAACCGGCAGGCCAAAAGTGCGGTGCCAGGCTCTCAGCAGGTGATCGCTGGCAGCTTTGGAAGCCGAATATGGCGAGGAAGGATCGTAGGGAGTGTTTTCGGTAAACATCCCCGTATCACCCAATGAGCCATAGACTTCATCGGTGGATACGTGGTGAAAACGAAAGGTCTTTTTGCCCTCTTCGGCCAGGTTTTTATACCATTCCAGGGCCGCAGAGAGCAGGGTAGCAGTACCCATTACGTTGGTTTGCACAAATTGCATGGGACCGTCGATGGAGCGATCTACGTGGGATTCCGCCGCGAAATTGACGACGGTATCCGCTTGAAACTCATGAAAAATCTTGTTGACGCGGGGAGCATCGCAGATATCGGCTTGCTCAAAGAAATAGCGATCTTTGCCATAGCGGGCTTCGAGTTCTTCCAGAGACTGGAGATTGCCGGCATAGGTGAGCACGTCGATATTGAGCACTTTGCCCTTAAATGCCGGATCTGCGAAAAGGCTGTGAATGTAGTTTGCGCCGATAAATCCGGCTCCACCGGTAACGATTACTTTCTGCATATTCACCTCAGTTTTTCTAATAGCTTTTTCAGCCGTTCCAATTCTTCGGGATTTTTATATTCAAGGGTAATCTTACCCCTGTCTTTGTTTTGGGACACCTTTACTTTCAGCATAAAAAGCGAGCTCAGCTCTTGTTCCAAATTTCGGGTGAGGGCAGTTTTGGGACCGGCATCATTTTTGTGCAAAAGGCTTTCTACGAAGCTTTTGGCCTTCTCTTCCGCTTGTCTTACCGTAAGCTTGTATTTGATGACATATTGCGCAAATTGACTTTGATAGTCGGGCTCCACCGCCAGAACGGCTCTGGCGTGACCGGCGCTAAGAGATTCCGCGGCAACCAGGCTGATCACCTCATCGGGCAGTTTGAGCAGGCGCAGGCTATTTGAGATAGTGGTTCTTTCCTTTGACATCACCTGTGCGATCTCGGCATGAGTAAGGCCAAAATCGTCTGCGAGAGCTTGATAGGCGAGGGCTTCTTCGATGGGATCCAGGTCTTCGCGCTGGATGTTTTCGATGATCGCCATCTGTAATTGCTCTTTTTTGGATACCGAACGAATAACCACCGGAACCGATTCCAAACCTGCCAGCTTTGCCGCTTCCAATCTGCGTTCACCGGCGATGAGTTCGTAATCGCTACCCTCACTTTTGGTAACGATCAAAGGCTGGATGATACCGTTTTCCAGGATAGATTGAGATAGTTCTTTCAGCTTTTCGGGATCAAACTTTTTGCGGGGTTGAAAGCGATTGGGCTTGATCCGTTCGATGGGCAGAGTGCCAATCCCCGCACCGGGGGTTTCAGCTTTATCGTAATCCGGGATCAGTGCCGATAGGCCGCGTCCTAGGCGTTCGTTCATGCTTTCCTCTTCATGTGCTGCGCTCAATTACTTCGTTTGCCAGGTTTAGATAGCTCATGGCTCCGGGCGAGCGGATATCGTATAAAAAGATGGGTTTACCAAAGCTGGGGGCTTCGGTGAGTTTGATATTACGCGGAATCACGCTGCGAAACACTTTCTCTTTGAAATAGCGATGCACTTCTTTGGCTACCTGCATGCTCAGATTCACCCGTTTGTCAAACATCGTGAGCAAGATGCCGATGATATTGAGTGCGGGATTGAGGTTTTTCTGGATCAGGCGGATGGTGGTGAGTAATTGGCTGACGCCTTCCAGTGCGTAATATTCGCATTGAATTGGCACCAGAACATCGGTGGAGGCGGTCATCGCGTTCACTGTAAGCAAGCCTAAGGAAGGCGGGCAGTCGATCAGGATGTAATCCCATTCGTTCAAAATGGGCTTCAACGCTTCTTTCAATTTGTGTTCGCGCGCAAATTCGTGGACCAGTTCGATCTCAGCACCGGTGAGGTTGATGTTTCCCGGCACGCAAAAGAGGTTCTGAGTAGCAGTAGGCAAGATGCAATCTGAGATACTCACTCTTCCGATGAGGGCATCGTACACCTGCAGCTCCACCGTTTCTTTATCGATTCCCACTCCGCTGGAGGCGTTACCCTGTGGATCGAGATCGATGAGCAGAGTACGTTTTTCCAACACAGCCAAAGCCGCTGCCAGGTTCACGGTGGTGGTGGTCTTTCCCACTCCACCTTTTTGATTTACAATCGTTATAATCTTTGCCATATAATGTCTTTCAAAATCCTTTTAGCGTTTCATCAGGTCACGCTGGGCAATTTGTATCAGCCTGCGCAAGCCCAAGTTTTCATCTTCGATCTGTATCAGCTGCTCGTAACGAACACCATCCAGATCGTCCATGGAGCGCGATTTGTACATCACTAAGTGACCGGAAGGCTTTAGCAAGCGCCTCAACGGGGAATAATAGCGTTCTTGCAAGGCAACCGCCCGGCACAAAATGATGTCGAAACTGGGCCGGCGCGCCACAAAAGCGTAATCTTCCAAGCGGGCGCATACCACCCCGGTACGGGGTAAAGACAGCGCTTCCACAATTTCAGTGAGGACTCGGGTCTTTTTGTTGATGCTGTCCAGCAATACCAGTTCGCAATCGGGACTCACCAGTTTGATGGGAATCCCGGGCAAACCGCCACCTGAACCGAAGTCCAAAACAGTCTTATCCCCAAAGTCCAAACATTGGATAGCGAGCAGACTGTCAAGAAAATGCTGCACCCAATAGCTATTTGGCGACATTTTCCTTGATATCAGGTTCACAGCCTTGTTGTGCTCCGTCAGGAGCCTATGATAGTGTTCAAATTTTCCCATCAAGACAGGCACATCCGGCAGTCCCTGGGCGATCAGGTATTCTTCAAATAAGGCTTTTTCTTGGTTCATTGGTCATCCTTCGGCAGGTTTCGGATTAGAGCCTGAATCAGGAAAGAAGGATCATCTTCGAAAGAAAGAATAGCCTCCTTTGCTATGTCGCTGGATTGCAGACTGATGGACCGGGCCACCAAAAAACGCAGACGTTCATTGGCTATATCTTTGTGTTGCAAGAGCATGGTCAGGCTTTCCGCGCTCTGATAATTTCCCAGAACAGCGATGCATGTGGCCAGATAGCGTTCTTCAGCCAAATGGGCGGAGATAACCGGCAAAAGATCTGGATCGCGCTCACCTGCCAGCAATGCGATGGCCGTCTTTGCCTTCAGAGAATCACTATCTGCAGTGTAGTTCAACAGGGAATCACAAAAAGTGCTGTCTGCCGCGCACAACGCCTGCAAGGCACGATATTCCAGGCCGGATTGATTGGCAAGCTTGTGTTCCAATATGTATGCGGATGCCTCAGCAGCTCTATCGATCATGATCTCCCGCGCTTTGCGCACCCTGTTTACGGCATTGCCCACTTCCCATTCGGAGGCGGCAGCAAAGATTTCTGCGATTGGAGCCTCTGCGGCCGGGGGCTCCAATTGCGCTGCGTCTTCTTCCACGGGAGGAGCATTAACCGTGTTCAATTCCACATCTCTGCCCAAGCCATAAGTCCCTTTCTGCCATGAGCTGTTGTTCACATAGCTACTGTCGGGATAGAGGTCTTCACCTCCGGCATCCAGAAATATGCCCAAGCCACCGGAAGAACGGCTGAAATTCGCATTACCATAGTTTTGAGCTTCTTTGCGCTCATAGCGATCGTTACCCTGTTTGTCGATAAAGATACCCAGGGAATTGGAGATGCCGAGTCCGTTTCCACCATGGATGGAATAGGCGTCGTCCCCCTCTGCGTCTATCAGGAGACCAAAACCGTAATCATGACCGGCGCCTTGCCCGGGACCATTGCGCGAATAGTAACAGTCGTTTCCGCTTTCATCATAGAGCATGCCCGAAGCCATGTGGATGCCGGAGCCTTGAGGGTAGTAAACCGCGTTATAGACATCGTTGCCGGCAAGATCCATCAGCACACCGGTGGCAAACCAATAGCCCACACCCTGCGCGTAGACTCCGCCCAGGTATTTGTCGTTGCCGGCAGCGTCATAGAGAAAACCCAATCCTCCGGCCAGATAGGGGCGCATGCCAAAACCCATGCCTTGCCCCATCGTGCGATAATCATCCGGCATCAATGGCGCGTGGAAGTATTTACCGCCCAGATAGTAGCTGTCGGCGCCGGCGTGATCTGCCAGAATACCAATTCCATAGGTACCACCAAAGGCTTGAGACATGCTGTAAGCGCTGTACGCATCGTTTCCGCTTTCGTCTTCCAGGCAGGCAAGGCCCAAGATCGCCGCTCCCTGCGAAAAGAGGCCACCTTGATAGATGTCATCTCCGGCAAAATCTGTGTGCCAGAAGCTTCCCATTACTGCGGAAAAAGAAAAATCCGCCAGTTGATAGATATCGTCGCCCGCGTAATCCGCGCCGGCAAACAAGCCGCCATGGGCAAACATAGAGGGTTCGGAATTTCTATACACATCGTTTCCGCTGAGATCTGCCAGCAACATAAACGGCTGTTCGAATGAGCTTTCGAGAGGGATGCTGTAAATATCGTCGCCACCGGGATCCAAGATCAGGCAGAGCGGATATTTTGCCAGCAGCGGGATGCTGTCTTCACTATAGCTGTCGGCGCCGGTGCTGCCGATGATCATGAGACCCCATTTGCTTTTGTAAACGATCGGTTTGCGCGGCTGAGGATTATATTGTGTAAGGCGCTCACGCAATTCCAGAATCGCTTTTGAAGAGGCCATAAGCGCGCCCATATCCATCTTTTCCATCAAGGCGACATAGGGGTCCATATTTACATCTTCCAGCCAGGGAAGCCCTTTTTGGGCGAAATAGGACTTATAGAACTCCTCGTCCTCCGCTTCAGGCATCATCTGGATCAGAAATGCCAGCAAGCTGTCTCGTTGAGCGGTATTGAGCGCGATAAAAGTCTTTTGATAGGTAGCATAGACAGTATCCAGACACAGTTCTATGTGTTTAAAGAAATCTTTGGGTTTGCGGATGCTGGGCATGGGGGGCAGTTCCAGTTGGTATTCTTCACAGCTTTTGGCCACAGCCCCGAAGTAATCCAGCTTTGAGGCAGTGCTGCCGCTTTGCATGGTCTGTTTTAGTTCCTGCAATTTGGCTGTGGCAGAGATTCCCCCGCACAGCACATCCATGTGCCATTCTGATTTTGCTTTGCAGGCAGGATCCCAATCCCGATGAAATGCTGTGTGAGAAAGATCAAAATCTTCTGTGGACAGCATATCGGAGATCTGGTCCAGCTCTGCCCCACTAATGATAGGCCGGGCATACAAATAGCTCATTGAGCTCCCAAAAGACATAAGTAAAGCTATCAGGATCAACACTCTGGCGCTATTGAACAAATTCATTTAAACCTCATAGGGGCAAGACTATATTAACTGCCTTTTATTGTCAAATGTTCTTTTTTATAAAGCCCGGATAATCCGGTATGGGGCTGTGAAATATCTTTCAGATACATAGAAAACCGGCACCACTGTGGGCGCCGGTTTATATATTGGTTCTGTGAAATGGTCTTTTATTTCAGATCTTCGGCTTTGATGGCATCATTCTTGGCTGCAATCGTGGATTCTTCCACGAATTGAATGATTGCCATCGGAGCATTGTCACCACGGCGGAAGCCGGCTTTGATGACTCTGGTATAGCCACCTTTGCGATTGGCAAAAGCAGGGGCTATATCATCGAAGAGTTTTTTGACCAGGTCGCGATCGCCGAGCACGCTGTAGGCAAGTCTGCGGGAGTGAACGGTATTGTTCTTTCCGTAGGTTACCACGCGTTCAACAAAGCGTCTCATTTCCTTGGCTTTGGCCAGAGTGGTATTTATCTGACCATGTTCGACCATGGATTTGACGAGATTTCTCATCATCAGGCGTCTTGCATCGGTTTCACGTCCGAATTTTCTACCTTCAACTCTGTGTCGCATTTTTCACCTTCTTTTTGGGGCTTGGCACTGGTTTCCGGGGAGTGGTGGTTGCGGCTTTTTCAGCTTTGGCGGGTTTTTCTTCCGGCTCGGTAGCGATATCGGCTGCGGGAGCCAATTCTTCGGCGGGAATGATGCCGCGGCTGCGGGCTTCTTTTATCTTCCGGTAGATGCTATCCACATCCATACCCAGTTCCAGATCATATTTTTTAAGTTTTTGGACGATCTCTTCCAGAGATTTCTTTCCGAAGTTTCGGAATTTCAGCATCTCGGCCTCGGTTTTGGAGACCAATTCGCCGATAGTCTCTATTTCTGCCATTTCCAAGCAGTTAGCAGCACGAACCGTGAGTTCTATCTCTTTCACGCTCATGCGCAGGATGCGTTCTTTTTCTTCGAGATCGGGGTCGAGCTCTACATCGCGGATGTATTCGGGCTCGGTCTCAAACAGACTGACTTTTGCTGCCATATCCTTGAGAATCTTGGCAGCAAGGAATAGTGCGATCGTGGGTTCGATGGCGCCGTTGGAATTAATTTCCAGGATTAGTTTGTCGAAGTTCATGCGTTCTTTCACGCGCTGATGACTGACGGAGAAATTCACCTTCAGAATGGGGGAATAAATGCTGTCTATGGGTATGAACCCCAGCGCTTTTCCCTCGGTATTCTGACGATCGGCAGACACATATCCGCGACCTATTCCCACTATCATTTCTATCTTCAGATCGATATCTTCGGTTACTTCCAGTAGATACAGGTCTTTGTTGATAATCTTGACGTGAGCATTTTCCTGGATCATGTCGGCGGTGATAACACCTTTACCTTTATGTTCCAGAACAATGGTGCTTTCTTCCACGGTGCCGGATTCGATCACAAGCTGTTTGACCCGCAGAATCAGATCCAGATAGTCTGAATTGGTTCCGGGAATCGGGGTAAACTCATGATGTAATCCCTCAATCCGTATGAAGCGAACTGCGGCTCCCTGGATGGAGGACAAGAGGATTCTGCGCAGGGTGTTTCCCATGGTGGTTCCGAATCCGGGTTCCAAAGGGCCTATTTCAAATTTGCCGTAATTGCGGGAATACGAATCTTTGTCGTGATTCACAAATTCCGGCATCTGCAAGGGTTCAAGATACATCATATCAAACTCCTGAGGGTTATTACTTGGAGTAGAATTCGACGATAAGACGCAGATCTACTGATACTGGGATCTCACTCGCGACAGGAATTGAGTCAAAGCTGCCACGCATGTTTTCTTTATCTACGGTTAACCAATTGTAGGGTGAAGTAGCCTCAGAGCGGTCCAACGCTTCCACAAGCATGCTCATGCTGCGGCTTTTGGGACGCACTTCGATGATATCACCTGCCTTCATTAGGAAGGAAGGGATGTCAACTTTCTTTCCGTTTACCATGAAATGACCGTGATTTACAAATTGACGGGCCTGCATACGGGTAGAGGCAAAGCCCATGCGATACACCACGTTGTCCAAACGACGTTCCAGAAGTTGCATCAGGTTGTCGCCGGTTACTCCGCCAGCCTTGGCAGCCTTTACAAAGTAGTTTTTAAACTGCTTTTCCATCAGGCAATAGGTGAGGCGAAGCTTCTGTTTTTCGCGCAAGTGAACCGCGTAATCCGAGAATTTACGGCGCATCATACGGCCATGCTGTCCCGAGGGATATTTGCGCTTGGCGAGGATGCGATCGTATTTATTTGTGCCGAAGATGTTTTCGCCAAATCTACGGCATACTTTTGCTTTGGGTCCGGTATATCTAGCCATGATTACTCCTTATATCCTTCTGGTTTTTGGGGGACGGCAACCGTTGTGCGGGATAGGGGTTTCGTCCTTAATCATGGTTACTTTGATGCCGGCAGCATTGATGGCACGGATCGAGGATTCTCTGCCGCCACCGGGGCCTTTCACGATTACACCAACTTTCTGGATACCCATATCGGCACCGGCTTTTGCCACTTCCGTGGCAGCCATCTGAGCAGCAAAAGGTGTGCTTTTGCGAGAGCCTTTGTAGCCGACTTTGCCACCACTACTCCAAGCAAGAACGTTGCCGGAACGATCAGTGAGCGAAATAATGGTATTATTGAAGCTGGAGTGCACAAAGATCAATCCTTCATCGAAGGAAAGGCGTACGCGTTTTTTCTTTGTTCTGGTTTTCTTAGCCATGAATCATGCTCCTATTTCTTCTTCTTGATGGCGCTGGAACGGGGACCCTTACGGGTGCGGGCATTGGTATGTGTTCTCTGCCCACGCACCGGAAGACCGCGTTTGTGACGCAGGCCACGATAGCTACCAATTTCCATGAGCCGTTTGATGTTCATGGCAACCTGGGTTCTTAAAGTACCTTCCACGATGTATTCATTCTGAATGATATCGCGCAGGATCTTTTCTTCATCTAATGAGAGATCAGCGACTTTCTTCATAAAATCGATATTGGCTTTCTGGCATATCTCGATGGCACGGCTTCTGCCGATACCATAGATATAGGTAAGACCAATGAAGAGCCGCTTTGTTTTGGGAATCTCAATACCTGCAATATGTGCCAAGTTGGTCCTCCTTTCTTAACCCTGTCTTTGTTTGTGTTTAGGGTTAGAGCTGCAGATAACTCGAATAACGCCATGGCGTTTGATTATTCTACAATCTTTGCAGATTATCTTAACTGATGCTTTGACTTTCATTGTTATCTCCTTGCAATTCCCGGGGGAATACGCAATTCTCTTATTTATAGCGGTAGGTGATTCTGCCGCGGGAAAGATCGTAGGGAGAAAGCTCCACTTTCACCTTATCCCCGGGCAGGATCCTTATATAGTGCATCCGCATTTTACCGGAGGAATGAGCCAGTATTTCATGACCGTTTTCCAGTTCAACGCGAAAAGTAGTATTCGGAAGCGCTTCTGTAACCACGCCTTCCACTTCAATTACGCCAGATTTACTCATGAATCTTCCTCATCTTACGCTTTTGTAAGTATCTCAGCTTCGGAATCGTTTATCAGGATGGAGTGTTCATAATGAGCAGATAGACTTCCGTCTGCCACCATAAACTCCCAACCATGCTCGACTACACGATTGGTGCCGATGTTTACCATGGGTTCAATGGCCAAGGTCATCCCGGCCTTTAGACGCGGACCATATCCGGCCCGACCGGTGTTTGGTATCTGGGGTTCTTCATGCAGCTCGCGGCCTACACCATGTCCGGTGAGATCATCGGCAGCATAATAGCCTTGCTCGCGGATGTAAGTTCCGATCGCGGCCGATATATCTCCCACTCTGGCCCCCGCCACTGCGGTGCGGATACCGATCTCCAGTGCAGCTTTGGTTACTTCCATCAAGCGGGAAGCTTCACTGCTGATGGCACCGATCCCGTAAGTCCGGGCTGCATCGCCATAATAACCGTCTTTGATTACACCGACATCGATGCCGATGATGTCACCCTCTTTGAGGATTACTTTCTTGGAGGGGATGCCGTGCACGATGACACTGTTTGGCGATGTGCACAGAGTGCCGGGAAAAGGTTTGAGCCCCGGAACCTGATATCCCTTGAATGCGGGTCTGCCGCCGTGATCACGAATAAAGCTTTCCGCATAGGCGTCCAGCTCCCAGGTGGATATACCCGGTTTCATAATGTCATCCAGAGAATCGAGCAATTGGCCGATTATCCTGCTGGCAGCTCTGATCTTAACGATTTCGGAAGGTGACTTCAAGTAAATCATGATTAACTGCTACGTCCGCGGAGCTTACCCTTTTTCATGAATCCGTCGTAGTGACGCATTACCAGGTGCGATTCGATCTGCTGAAGTGTATCCAGCGCGACACCTACTACGATAATGAGTCCGGTTCCGCCAAAATAGAACGGAAGATCGAAACGGTGGCTCATGATTTCGGGCAAGAGCGCCACAAAAGCAAAAAAGATAGCCCCGGGCAGGGTGATTCTGGTTAACACGCTGTTTATATATTCAGCGGTTTTCTTACCCGGTTTTTTGCCGGGAATATGGCCGCCATATTTCACCATGTTCTCTGCCATCTCGGTAGGATTCAGCACGATGGCTGTGTAGAAATAGGCAAAGAAAATGATCAGCGTAACGTATAAAACAGTATATAGGACCGCTCCGGGAGACAACCACTGTTGGAGAGTCACCCAGAACCCGCCACTGCTACCAAAGAAGGCAGCGATGGTAGCCGGAAACATCAGCACACTCTGCGCAAATATGATGGGGATCACACCCGCGGTATTCACGCGCAGGGGAATGTATGTGCTCTGTCCGCCATAAACTCTGCGTCCCACAATACGTTTTGCATATTGCACCGGGATCTTGCGAGTGGCTTCAGTTACAAATATCACCGCAGCGGTTACTGCCACCATCAGGATAACCGCGAACACGGCTTTCCAGGCGTAAGTGGGTTCGGCGCCGATTTTTTGGAACATTCTGATGAAACCTTCGGGATAGCGGGCGATGATACCTGCAAAGATGATTAGCGAAATACCATTACCAATACCGTGTTCGGTGATTTGCTCACCGATCCACATTACTATCATGGTACCTGTTACCAAGGTTACAATACCGGTAAAATGGAACAGAATTCCAGGATTGGGAACCACTCCACCACTGAGGTTTGTAAGCCACAGAGTGATGGTAATGGCATTGAAGGCACCAAGGCCAACCGTGCCATAGCGGGTTATCTGATTCATTTTTTTCTGTCCTTCGGCACCTTCCTTGCGAAGTTTTTCGAAATAGGGAATGATGCTGCCCAAAAGCTGGATCACGATGGATGCAGTGATGTAGGGCATTATTCCCAAGGCAAAAACCGAAGCACGTTCGAAGTTTCCGCCCACGAAGAGATCGAGCAATCCAAACAGAGTGTTTCCACCCTCTCTGGCGCCCTCAAAGAAAGCTCGCAACGCACTGGCATCCACACCGGGAATGGGCACAAAACTGCCCATGCGATATAGCACCAGGAAGAGCGCTGTGAACAGGATCTTCTTCTTCAGGTCCGGAATCCGGAACATGTTTGTAATAGTCTTAAGCAAATTAAACTACCTCCGCCTTGCCGCCGTTCTTTTCGATGAGCGCTTTAGCGTTTTTGGAGAAAGCGTTCGCTTTGATATGAACAGCTTTGGTGAATTCTTCAGTAGTTCCGGCAAGTACTTTTACCGGAGCTTTAGCTTTTTGACCTTTAGACGGGATCAAGCCCATAGCTTCGAGCTTGGCGATGTCGAAATCTGTCTCTTCCAAGCCTACCAGACGGGAAAGGTTCAAGCTGCGATAGCCAACTCGGAAGATGTTCTTAAATCCGCGTTTGGGCAGACGGCGGTTGAGAGGCATCTGACCACCTTCAAAGGAAGCAGGAACGCTGCCGCCGGCACGGGCCTTTTTACCTTTGTGTCCACGACCGGCCTGATGACCGTATCCCGAACCCTGACCCTTACCAAGGCGTTTCTTGTTCTTTCTGCCGGCTGGTCTGCCAAGATTGGTGAGTGTTAACATAGTTATTCTCCCTGCACTTCTTCTACTTTGAGCAGGTACGATACTTTGTTGATCATACCGCGGATCACGGGATTATCGTCGTGAATCCGGCTGCTGTTGAGTTTGTTCAGGCCAAGGGATTTTACAACCCTCTTGTGCGCTTCAATACGATTTATGGTGCTGCGGATTAGGGTAACTTTCAATTGCTTCACTTCTCCTCCCTGCCGGTGAGCTGAGCGATGCTCTTGTTGCGCAGACGGGCTACGTCGGAGATGGTACGCATGGATTTGAGGCCGATGATGGTAGCTTTCACCACGTTTGTGGGGGTATTGCTTCCCAAGGATTTGCACAGGATGTTTTGGATCCCGGCTGCCTCAAAGATGGCACGTGTGGTATTCCCGGCGATAACTCCGGTACCCGGGGAAGCGGGTTTTATCATCACGCGGCTGGCGCCAAAACGGGCCACGATCTCATGCGGTACGGTTCCTTTTACGATCGGCACGCGGAACATGCTTTTCACGGCCTTTTCTTTGGCTTTGCGGATCGCATCAACGATCTCGTTTGCCTTGCCGCTGCCCACGCCAACGTTGCCGGCTTTATCTCCCACTACCACGATCGCGGAAAAGGAGAAATTGCGACCGCCTTTTACAACTTTGGCCACGCGCTTGGTATCGATAATCTTCTCTACCAGGGTTTCTTCTTCAAGATTCTGAGTGTGTTGGTAATTCAAGCTTTCCTCCTGTTTAGAACTCAAGCCCGGCTTTGCGGGCCCCATCTGCCAGAGCTTTCACTCTGCCATGATACTTGTATCCGGCACGATCGAAGGCGATGGTTTTGATTCCTGCTGCCAGAGCTTTTTCACCAAGTTGCAGGCCTACCACATGACTGATCTCTGTCTTGGTCTTGGCTTTGCCTGCTGAGAAATCTTTGGCTTTGGAAGACATCGAGCACAGGGTGATTCCCCGGCTGTCGTCGATTATCTGCGCGTAGATATATTTGTTTGAACGAAACACTACGAGGCGGGGCCGCTCGCTACTGCCGGAAAGGCGTTTACGGATTGCGGCGCGGCGACGGGCGCGTAATGAACTCTTTATCTTAGTAATAGATTTTATCATTTTATTACCTCTTATTTGCTTCCGGCTTTTCCGGCTTTGATGGTAACGTGTTCATCAAAATAGCGAACGCCTTTACCTTTGTAGTTTTCCGGAGGACGACAGCCACGCACTTCAGCGGCAAACTGACCAACCATTTGTTTGCTGATACCTTCGATGTTGATGATGGCGGTGAAGTCACTGCGACCACCTTTGGAACGAGGAACAGCATTGGCTTCCACTTTCAGGCCCTCGGGAATGCGCATCAGGATATCGTGTGAGTATCCCAAAGAGAGCTTGAGCCAGGGGCCAAGCACTTCAGCGCTGTAGCCGGTGCCGATCACATGAAGAGTCTTTTTGTAGCCTTCACTCACGCCGATCACCATATTTTGGATCAGGGCACGGGAAAGACCATGCACGGCGCGTTGGTTCTTGGTATCGTCTGCGCGTTTTACGTTCAGTGCGTTTTCATTCAGTTCGAGGCTGATTCCAGGCATCAGAGTATAGCTGAGTTCGCCCAGCTTTCCTTTTACGGTGATAGTATTATCATCTATCTTGATATTTACATCGGAGCTAAGTTTGATAGGTGCTTTTCCTATGCGGGACATAATTTCCTCCTACCAAACACGGCAGACATATTCGCCGCCAACGTGGTTGATTCTGGCATCGCGATCCACCATCACTCCAGATGAAGTGGAGATCACCGCGCAACCGGTATTGTTGTACACGCTGGGCAATTTGTCCGCTTTGACGTAGACACGTCTTCCGGGTTTTGAAACTCTAACCAATCCTTGCATTACGGGTCGTCCATCATTGGTGTAACGCAGGATTACCAATATACGTTTGTAATTGAATTTGTGCTCCGGATCTTTGTCTAATACCTGAATACTATTTACAAAGTTTTCCTCAGCAAGGATCTTCACCAGCGCTTCTACTATTTTGCTGTGATTTACGATCACTTGTGAGTGTCCGGCACGATATGCATTGCGGATTTTGGTCAATGCATCAGCTATCGGATCAGATACGCTCATTTATATCTCCTTAGGTTTTACCAGCTGCTTCTGGTGATTCCGGGGATCTGCCCCTCGGACGCGTATTTGCGGAAGCAAAGGCGGCACATGCCAAAATGGCGCATGTAGGCGCGCGGACGGCCGCAAATCTTGCAACGGTTGTACTTTCTTACTTTGAACTTGGGAGTTCTTTGTTGCTTGATGATCAATGAGGTCTTTGCCACAATTTCTCCTTATTCTGCTCTTTGGAAGGGCATGCCAAGCTCGCGCAGGAGCTGACGGCACTCTTCGTCATTATGAGCGGTGGTTACGATGGTGACGTTCATTCCGCGGACGGCATCCACCTTGTCAAATTCGATTTCCGGGAAGATAGTCTGTTCTTTGATGCCAAAGGAATAGTTTCCCCTGCCGTCGAAAGAATCGTTCTTGATCCCGCGGAAGTCGCGAATTCTGGGAATGGCGATAGAGATCAGCCGGTCGAAGAATTCATACATGATTTCATCGCGCAAGGTTACCTTGCAGCCGATGGGCATTCCCTGACGCAGCTTGAAGTTTGATATGGATTTGCGAGCCTTGGTTACCAGCACTTTGCGGCCGGTGATCTGTTCCATATCTTTTACGGCATTATCCAGGATCGCTTTGTTTTGAGTGGCACTTCCCACGCCCATGCTAACCACGATTTTGACCATTTTTGGCACCTGATGAGGGTTCTTGTAGCCAAAATGCTTGGTAAGGGCGGGAACTACCTGGCTCTTATATCTTTCTTTGAGTCGGTTCATTATTATAGCTCCTTAGCTTACAGCTCGTCGCCGGACTTTTTGCAAACGCGAATCCGTCGTCCTTCACGAACTTGGATTGCGGGCTTGGAGACCGTGCCTAATTTCTCGTTGAAGAGCATCACATTGGAAGCATTTACAGGAGCTTCTTTGGTGATGATTCCACCTTGGGGGTTGCGTTGACTCGGCTTGGCGTGCTTTTTGATCAGGTTCACTTTTTCAACGATCACGCGCCCGGTTTTGGGAAAGGCTCTCAGGATGTGTCCTTTCTTGCCTTTGTCTTCACCGGAGATGACCACTACGAAGTCACCTTTTTTAAGATTCATTTTCTTTTCCACGCTTCCTCCTACAATACTTCCGGAGCAAGGGATACAATCTTCATGTATCCGGCTTCACGCAGTTCGCGAGCCACCGGACCGAAGATACGGGTTCCCTTGGGTTCGTGTTTTTCATCGATTACTACGGCCGCGTTGTCTGAAAAGCGGATATAAGATCCGTCCGAACGACGCACTTCTTTGGCGGTACGCACGATCACGGCTTTTTCGACGGCGCTTTTCTTCACTTTTCCGCCGGGTGTGGCAGATTTGATGGCAATCACAATCACATCGCCCACAGTGGCATACTTGCGTTTGGAGCCACCCAAGACCTTGATGCACATGGCTTTCTTTGCGCCGGAGTTATCGGCGATATTCAATATGGTTTGTACTTGAATCATTCCCAAACTCCCTTATTTACTTCTCTCTACAATCTTGTGCAGAGTCCAGCGTTTACGGGCACTAAGCGGACGCGATTCGCGAATCTGAACGATATCGCCTTCGCGGGCTTCGTTGTTCTCGTCGTGAGCCATGAATTTTTTATGGCGGCGGACGGTCTTCTTGTATAGCGGATGGATGTATTGGCGTTGAACGCGAACGACGATGCTTTTGTCGTTTTTGTCCGAAACCACCACACCCTGTTTGATCATTTTACTTGTGTTTTCCACTTTCACCTCAAGCCTTTAGCTCTTTTTCTTTGATGATGGTGAGTATCCGGGCAATTTCGCGTTTGGCGATCCGGATCCGGTCGGTGCGATCGAGCAGGTTTTTGGCTTTTTGGAAGCGCAAATTAAAGAGCTCGATGCGGAGTTCTTCGATTCTGGCCTGCAGCTCGTGGAGGCTGTGGTCACGCATTTCGTCGATCTTCATAATTCAACTCCTTCACGGGCGACCATACGGGTCTTGATGGGCAGCTTGTGAGAGGCCAAGCGCAGAGCTTCTTTGGCTGTGGCAAGGTCTACGCCTTCGATCTCGAACATAACGCGACCGGGGCGAACTACCGCCACCCAATACTCTGGGGCACCTTTACCTTTCCCCATACGGGTTTCAGCGGGTTTGCTGGTGATTGGTTTGTCCGGAAATATGCGAATCCAAACCTTACCAAGACGCTTCATGTGACGTGTGATGGCGATACGGGCAGCTTCGATCTGGCGACTGGAGATGAAGGCATCATCCAGGGCTATCAAACCATAATCGCCAAAATCGACATTGCAACCGGTCCAGGAAAGACCATTGCGTCTGCCTTTCATCATCTTGCGATGTCTTACTTTTTTGGGTGCTAACACTGCTCTCTCCTTATGACAAAATGTCGCCTTTGTAGATCCACACTTTGATGCCGATCACGCCATAAGTGGTTTGTGCTTCCACAAGGGCATAGTCGATATCGGCACGAATGGTGTGAAGCGGGGTGCGTCCCTGTTTGTAACGCTCGGTCCGCGCTATTTCCGCGCCACCAAGACGTCCTGAAACCTGGACCTTTACGCCGAGAGCGTTGTCTCTCATCACATTACGCATTGCCATTTTCATCGCGCGGCGGAAAGAAACACGTTCTTCCAGCTGACGGGCAATTTCTTTTCCCACAAGGCGGGCATCAAGCCACATCTTGTCGATCTGTTCCACATTGATGGATACCGCGATCGGGGCAGGGCGATTTTTGTTTATCAGTATGTTCAGCTCGCCACGCAACTTCTCGATATCCTCACCTTTCTTGCCTATCACCAAACCGGGACGGGCAGTGGAGATATCTATCTGGATAGAGCTTGTCTTCCGGTAAACCTTGATCTTGGAGACCATTTTATCGGCCAGACGCTTCTGGATGTAGCTGCGTATTTTTATGTCTTCCTGAAGAGAATCCACATAAGACGAGCCTTGAGCAAACCAGATGGAATCGGTATCTTTGTTAACACCGATGCGATACAGAACGGGGTGTATTTTTTGTCCCAAGGTATTCCTCCTATTCTAAAGTCTGGATCTCCAGGGAGATATGACAGGTCTGTTTCCTGATCATAAATGCTCTTCCCTGAGCTCTTGGCATGAATCTTTTCATTTGAGGACCCTCATCGGCCATAGCCTGGCTTACATAAACCTGCTTGAGGTCGATCTTGGGATCCTTTACCTGGGCGTTGGCTATGGCTGATTCCAACACTTTATAAATGATACCGGCTGCTCTGCGACGTGAGAAACGCAGAATGTTTTGGGCTTCGCTTACGGGTTTGTAGCGAATAGTGTCCAAGACCAGTCTGGCTTTACGGGCAGATCCACGAGCGAAACGCAATTTTGCTGTTGCTTCCATTTATTGTCTCCTATCTGCCTTTTTTCTTCTTTTCTTTGTGACCGCGGTAGGTACGAGTGGGTGAAAACTCACCAAGCTTGTGTCCCACCATGTTTTCCGTTACATACACCGGCACAAATTTGTGACCGTTATGCACTGAAAAAGTATGACCGATAAAGTCCGGAGTAATCACCGAACGACGGCTCCAAGTCTTGATCACACTTTTCTTGTTATTGTCATTGAGGACTACAACTTTCTTCATCAAGTGATCGTCAACGAATGGGCCTTTTTTGATTGAACGTGACATATCTATATCCTCACACTATCTCTTTTTGACCGCTTTCACGATATACTTATCGGAATACTTGCGGGTTTTACGGGTTTTTCCACCCTTGGCTGGTTTGCCCCAGGGGGATACGGGATGTCTGCCGCCGGATGATTTTCCTTCACCGCCACCCATGGGGTGATCAACCGGGTTCATCACAACACCGCGAACGGTGGGACGAATTCCCAGCCAGCGCTTACGACCGGCTTTACCAATCTTGATCAGAGAATGATCCGGATTGCTTACCTGGCCGATGGTGGCAAGGCATTCCTTACGAATAAGGTGCACATCGTTTGAAGGCATCTTCACATGAACGTAGTCACCGTCTTTGGCCACTACCTGAGCAAACGCGCCGGCGCTGCGAGCGATCTGCCCGCCACGTCCTTTCTTCAGTTCGATATTGTGAACCACGCTACCCAAAGGAATTCTATCCAGGGGAAGAGCATTGCCGACGGCCACTTCTGCTTCGGGACCGCTCATCAATTTGCTGCCGACTTCCAGTCCATCGGGAGCGATGATATAGCGTTTTTCGCCGTCAACATAGTGCAGCAGGGCGATGCGAGCTGTGCGGTTGGGATCGTATTCGATGGTGGCGACTTTTGCCGGAATACCGATCTTGTCACGCTTGAAATCTATTACACGGTAGTGCTTGCGATGTCCGCCGCCGCGATGACGGCAGGTAATGCGACCGCGATTGTTGCGCCCACCGGTTTTCGACTTGGGTTTCAGCAGAGATTTTTCCGGAGTGGAAGTGGTAATCTCGTCAAAACTGTAACCCGTGCGATAGCGGAGGGAAGGGGTGGTTGGCTTATAATGTTTGATTCCCATTGTTATACCTCAAAATCGGCGATTTTGTCGCCTTCGCGCAGGGTTACGATCGCCTTTTTCCAATCCGGGCGCTTACCATTGTATTTGCCCAAACGTTTTGGCTTGCCCATCATACGGATGGTGTTCACGGCCAAAACCTTCACGGCAAAAATGTGCTCGATGGCCTTGGCGATCTCAATCTTATTGGCATTTATCGATACCTTGAATGTGTAGGTATTATCTGTAGCTATCTGAGTGTTGCTCTTCTCGGTGATGATGGGAGCAATAACTATATTACGCGGATGTATCATGAGCTGAATACCTCCTCTACTTTTTTCAGAGCATCATCACTGAGGATGATGTAGCTGCTCTTTAGCACCTCATAGGCATGTAATTGCTCGGCACGATCGGTCATTACATCCGGAATATTGCTGAAGCTTTTCACTGTGGGAATGTGATGTCCGTTTGTCACCACCAGTTTGCGTCCCTTTTCGGGAGCCACTTTTGCGATGATGTCCAGCGCTTGTTTTGTGCTGGCTTTGTCGAAGCTCAGACCTTCAATGATGCAGATTCTGCCGTTTCGGGCTCTATCCGTAAGAGCAACCTTCAGAGCCATACGCTTCTTGGTGCGCGGAATGGGACGATACCAGTCCTTGGGATAGATCGCGAATGCTTTACCGCCATGTACGCGAATGGGTGAACGGCGGGTTCCCACACGGGCGTTGCCGGTACCCTTCTGCTTGAAGAGTTTGCGAGTGCTGCCCTGAGTCATGGAGCGATTCTTTTTCTGTACCGTGCCTTGACGCTGATTGCCAAGAAACATGGTTACAACTTCGTGCAAAAGAACTTTGGGAGAATTTACATCCACGTCAAACACGGAAAGCGGAAGTTCCACTTCACCGATCATCTCGCCCAGGATATTGAATTTTTTTGCTTTAACCATTTGTCTCCCCCTATTGTTCCTTGTGAATGATCACTAAGGAATTGCGATGGCCGGGCACCGCACCCTTTACCATCACAAGGTTCCGTTCGGCATCCACTTTCACCACGTCCAGATGACGCGTAGTCACATTGGCATTGCCATGATGTCCGGCCATTTTCACACCCTTGAAAACGCGTGAAGGCTGGGCACATTGACCGATGGATCCGGGACCGCGGAACGATTCGTGTGAACCGTGGGTAGCTATGAATCCGCCAAAACCGTGACGCTTCATCACACCGGTGTAACCGCGTCCTTTGGATTTTGCGGTAACACTGACGGTCTCACCAGCGCCAAATAGTGTGGCATCCAGAGCGTCGCCGGTATTATAATCGTCGAGCTGCTGGCCGAAAGCGGGGCGAAATTCCCTTACAAAACGGTAGTTTGCACTGCCGTATTTCTTAAAATGTCCCAACATGGGCTTGGATACCTTGCGTTCCGGTATCTCTTCATAACCCAGCTGGATGGCTTCGTAACCATTGTTTTCGACTGTACGTTTGCAGATAATCTTGCAGGGACCGGCCTGTATCACGGTAACCGGAATCACTTTGCCGCTCTCATCAAATATCTGTGTCATACCAATTTTCTTTCCGATAAGTCCGATCATGCTTAGCTCCTGGTATTTGCTTTGATCTCCACATGCACTCCAGCCGGCAAACTTAGCTTCTTCAAAGCATTTGTAGTCTGCTGAGTGGGATTCATGATGTCGACCAAACGTTTGTGAACCAACATTTGGAATTGGTCTTGTGATTTCTTGTCGGAATGGGGTGAACGTAAAATCGTGTATATTGTACGATCTGTAGGTAGCGGGATCGGACCCACAACTTTGGCTCCGGTGTTACGTGTGCTCTTCACGATCTCCGCGACAGATTGATCCAATAAACGATGGTCATAAGCTTTCAACTTAATCCGAATACGATTTTCCTGTTTACTCACTGGAACCTCCATTATTTGGGCAGATTTCACCTGAAATGCACACGCTATGCTGGATACAGCTCCGCTTCGCTATCAAGTGGATATGCCGATGGCTTGTTATAAAATTATACAGACTGTCGCTTGCGCAACAGCCACCACGATACTCACGAGGAGTATCCTGATAGTAGGATATCATTATTCCTCCTAAAGAACTATAAGCCCCTGCAAAACATGGGACTTGTGCTTAGCGCTCAAGGCGCTTTTACAATGTTCGTACACAAGAATTTATGTCCGCAATTCTGTCAATTGCTTTTTTTCCTGACATTCACTTTTTTTGGGGATCCAGACAATTTTCTTGGCTTTCTACCTGTCTTTCTTGGGGCCTACAGCCTCTGCGGTTTCCATATTGTGGACTAAAACTATAAGTTTCCATCTCATTACAGTCCTTGTAACAGGGGCTTTTCAGACTTGTTGTTTTTTAGAATTGTCTTCAATTTGACCAATTTCCAAATCTCGGTGTCAGCTCTGTTGACAGTGTTAATCATGTGGTCATTAAGCCTTAATCAAGCGTTAATAATTAACGCTTGATGAAGAGGTGATGAACGCCGTCTAGACAGGGAGAAAAATGATGTAATTCAGGTCTTTTTCGGTTTTTGCTGCTGGTTTTGCTACATCTTTTGCTACACTGTTTTTGCTACATGGATAAGTTTCGAAAGAAGTATCTGCATACGAGAAGCTAGGTTAAGCGTAAACATACGCTACGGCTAGTGTGGGTGTAGCTACTCTCCCGGGCGCTTTGCCCTGAACAAGACTACAGCTCCAAAGATCGCCGGGATCACGTCCTGGAAGAAAAACAAACTGAGCGTAGCGGCTACAGCCTGCTCCGAAGTAAAGCCATAGCTATCCAGAAAGTGGATGGCAAAGCCCTCGCGCAAGCCTAAACCGGAGACGGTGATGGGGATGGAATTGGACACATTTGTCAGTGCCATGGAAAGCCATGTATCCACAGCGGATATGGAACTCAAAACATTCAGGATTAGGTAATATTGCAGATACATTACTAAAGTATTGGCGATTTGCAGGAGCATCATTCGGGGGGCCTGTACACCGTATGCGGGCAAATATCCGCGCCATTTATCCCGGCTATGCATAATTAACGCCGCCCAGAAGGGCATAAACGCGGAAAATACGATCATTCCCAGCCGTAGCGACGCATTGATGCCCGGCAAGGTGAAATATGCCGCCACTGCCGCAAAAGTCCAGGTGGACCAAGTCATAAACAATCGTTCTGTTGATGTAGAGATCAGCGAAGCCAGGATGCTACTGTTTTTCAAATAAAAGACTTTGGCGAAGGAGGCGTGTCCACCGGGGAGAACAAAACGCAGGGGTAATGCCAGCAGATAGGAGCTTACAACCTCTTTGGGATTGTATTCATAAGCGGGATTCAAGTGCAGAGCGCAACGCCAGTTGTTGATCTGGATATAGTGTCTGAGGCAAGACAGCAGCATCACAATAATCGCTGTAGGCAAGGGCAGCAACAGCACCTGTTTCAAGGCTGCCCCCAGATCGATGCGCCGGAATATCACATAGAGCAGAGCCAGAGAAAACAGCAGCCTCAGCACATAAGAAAAGCGCTTGATAGCCGGGTTTTTCAGCCTTTCATTCAGGGTTTGAAATCGTTCAAACATTTAGCAAAAATCTCCCGCAGCAGCTCGATCGGAGGTGCCTGGACATGCTCTTCGGCCATCATCCCGGCACACAATTCCCGGGTAGAGGCGATCTGCCTTAATGTACTCTGATACACTTCTTCGCGGCTCATCTGCAAGCGCGCCAATCCTTCTTTGATGGCTTGGACAGCTACATCTGCCGCCACATGGGCAAAGACCTTCGTCTCATCCATCTTGGGCACGATGTTATCAAAATCTATGCCCCGTTCTTCGGCAAAACGTGCCAGAGAATGTGCTGCCGCGATCGCCATGCCATCACTGATCTTCCGCGCCCTCACGGTCAAAACCCCTTTCAATATACCGGGAAAGCCCACAGAATTATTTACTTGATTGGGAAAATCTCCCCTACCTGTAGCCACGATACGGGCTCCGGCTTTGTGCGCCTCATGCGGATAGATCTCGGGAACGGGATTGGCACAAGCGAATACGATGGAATCCTGTGCCATCATACTGATCCATTCCGGCTTGATGGTTCCGGGTCCCGGAGTGGAAAGCGCGATGAGCACATCGGCATCCCGCATGGCGTCTTCCATAGTGTTTATCTTTTGGGGATTCGTCTTTTGGGCCAATGCCCACTGTTTGTATTTACCGGGGTTTCCCCGAATATCATGCCTTGAAGAATGTAGCGCGCCTTTACTATCAAAGATCACCATCCGGGCAGGATCCGCGCCTTCTTTCAGGAGAAAATCCGCGATGGTGCTGTTGGCAGCCCCCGCGCCAAAGAGGACAAAGGAACTCTGGGAAATCTTCCTTTGGGTAAGCTTAAGGGCGTTTATCACTCCGGCCAGAGTTACGCAAGCCGTGCCCTGAGCGTCGTCGTGCCACACCGGGATATCGCAGCTTTCACGCAGTTCATCCAATACCCGATAGCAATTCGGCTGAGAGATGTCTTCCAGATTCACCGCGCCCACACTGGGTTCCAGCATCTTTACAAAATCGATCAACTTTTGTGCATCCGGCTTGCCCTCTGCGTCCCGGTTGTTCACGCACAAAGCGAAGGCGTCACAAGCACCAAGGTACTTCATCAGCATGGCTTTGCCTTCCATCACTCCCAAACCACCGGCGGGACCGCAATCGCCATCGCCCAATACCCTGGTACTGTCGCTGACTACAGCCACCATATTTCCGCGGTTCGACAAACGATAGGACTCATCCTGATCCTCACGGATGGCGGTGGAGACCTTGGATACACCGGGTGTATACCATATATTGAACCAATTGAAGCCGTAGATGCCTGCCTTGGGTAGAGTCTGCATTTTGCCGGTGTAGAATGTGTGCATTGCTTCCGATGCTTCTTTCAGGAAAGCAGTTTGGGCGGCGGCAACTTTCTCTTCCGGAAGAATCCCCCGAAACATCTCCGCCAGGTTCGATAGATCAAGCTTCAGCTCTTGCATTAGAGCTCCTCGTAGTGTTTTGGTGAAAGCTATTTGGACGGCGCATATTTGTCAAGCTCAGCGAGCATCCCGTGTATAGGGGCAGACTCCATTCCACCGGGCAAACAAAAAAGCCCCGGAGCTATGCTTGGGGCTTTATCCGGGGCTAATATGCTATCTTATTTTACCAGTTGTTTGATCACAGATTTTCCGGGGAAGATTGCCACTTCACCCAGTTCTTCTTCTATACGCAGAAGTTGGTTGTATTTATCCACTCGTTCACTGCGTGAGATGCTTCCGGTCTTGATCTGTCCTGTGTTCATCGCCACGGCCAAATCCGCGATGAAGGTATCTCCGGTTTCGCCGCTGCGGTGCGACACAACGGTGGTCCAGCCCGCTTTGTGAGCGGTATTGATGGCATCGATGGTTTCGCTGACGCTACCGATCTGATTGAGTTTGATCAATACGGAATTGGCGGCATTTTCGGCAATGCCTTTGCGGATCAGTTTGGGATTTGTCACCAGCAGATCGTCGCCCACCAGTTGGATTTTGCCTCCCAGGCGTTTATTGAGGAGCTTCCAGCCTGCCCAGTCGTTTTCTGCCAGGCCGTCTTCGAGGGAGCAGATGGGGTATTTGGCCACAATGTCTTCGTAATATGAGATCAGTTCTTCGCTGGAGAGCACTTTGCCGTCGATGGCATATTTACCGTCCTTTTGCACAAAGGATGAGGCAGCGGCATCGAGAGCAATATATATCTCTTCACCGGGTTTGTATCCAGCTTTGGTAATGGCTTCCACGATCACGATCAGAGCCTCCTCGTTTGAGGCGAGATTTGGGGCAAAACCGCCTTCATCGCCCACGGAGGTAGCCAGTCCGCGACCCTTCAGGATGGCTTTCAAGCTGTGGAAAACCTCGGCATTCATGCGCAGCGCTTCCCGGAAAGTCTTCGCACCCAAAGGCATTACCATAAATTCTTGAATATCCACGTTGTTGTCCGCATGTTCGCCGCCGTTGATGATGTTACTCATTGGAACGGGTAGAGTGAGGGCGTTTACACCGCCCAGATAGCGATACAGCGGGATGTCCAGTTCCATGGCAGAAGCACGGGCAGCCGCCATCGAGACGGCTAGGATGGCATTTGCGCCCAGCTTGGCCTTGTTTTCTGTGGCATCGAGTTCCAGCATCATTTTGTCCAGATTGGCCTGCAATTGGGATTCCATGCCCAGCAGTTCCGGCCCGATGATCTCATCGACGTTTTGCACGGCCTTCAAAACACCTTTGCCCATGTAGCGGCTTTTGTCGCCATCACGAAGCTCGATAGCTTCACGTTCGCCGGTGGATGCGCCACTGGGCACACCAGCTCGGGCACTGACGCCGCTTTCCAGATGTATATCGGCTTCCACGGTGGGGTTTCCCCGTGAATCCAGTATTTCGCGTCCTTTAATATATATTATCTCGGACATTTTTCCTCCTCAGGGATCTATTCTATTAAAACCTGCGGGCACAGATTTGATTTTACTTTGCCCGTATACAAATGATATCTCGTTCTTACAAAATGTCAAGTTCGCGCAGCATTTCAGAAACAATCTGAACGGCACCGCTAACGCAATTTGGGCAACGTTCTGCCATAATTCCGGCATCGCGGGCGGCATGTTTTTGCACGGGATCGGTGGGATCGATCTGCAGGATGTCCCGGCAATCGAGATTGCCAAAGCGATTTTGCCAGCGGAGGATCAATTCCCTGTTTAGTGCGCCGATCTCGTCTTTGGCTTCGGGACTGTATTCACAAAAACCAGCAGCCAGGCCCAGAGCCATCATCGCGCCGGTTAGGGCTCCACAAGTGCTGCCGATTTGCATACCTCCACCGAATGTGGAAGATATCTTCAGAGCGGTCTTTTCGTGCAGCCCCAAAGCGGGAGCCAGAGCGGCAAACACACTCTGCGCACAGTTGTAGCCAATCTCGAAAGTCGTTAGTGCCTTTGCTTCTATCTGTTTGAATTTCATGACACTATTTTGTGATGATTATCTTCTTGTTGATGCGTTGCTTACCATCGTTTTCAACGCGCATGAAATAGACTCCACTGCCCAGATCCCTACCGCTGCTGTCCTTACCGTTCCATGTGCTCTTTTCGTTTTGCAGAATGCTTTCATGAACCAATTGACCGCGGATATTGTAGATCTTCAGCTTGGGTTTGTCCATACCTTTCACGTTTAAGTGCAAGGCATTGTTGTTTTTGAAGCTAACCGGGTTTGGATACACGGAAAGTTGAGGCTGCTGGACCATATCTTCGTTTGATGAAGTAAGCGTGATTGTCACAACATTGCTGGGTTCGGATTCAATATCGCCATTTGTGGCTACCAGCCAGAAATCGTAACTGCCGTCTCCGGTTACGCCCCAAAGGGTCCAGGATGTGTGAAAACTGGGAATAGTAGTGTACATTTGGGGCTCTTCCCCGCTTCTTTGCCAGTAAAGTGTGTAAACTTCAAATTCATTTTCCGTCAGAGCCGGCGGATTCCACCAAAGTTCCAGATTGTAGGATGTTTCATCCACAAACTCGCTGCGCATTCTCAGATCTGTGGGACGTGGTTCAGGATTTCGGAAAAACATGTATCTGAGCCCCTCTTCGGGTTCTTCCACTTCCAACATAATACTCACGCTGCCATCCGTAATCACGTACATCCGCTCGTAATCCACACCCACATTACGGCGCAGCAATTGGTTCCAGGATTGATCCATCGTTACCAAAGTGCGGTCTCCGGCGTCATCGATGCTTGCACCAACGATGTATTCCACCGGTTCGCCATTCTCCACATAATGCTGTTGCCAGGTGTAGCTATGAGTAAAATTGTCGATTTGGTCGTAGATCTGGTCAAAGCCAAAATTCACTGTTTGCCACTGCTCACCGTCATATTCGTCATGACGATAGATATAGCGGTAATCGCCCTCGTCATAGAAATAATCGACGGTCTCGGGGGCCAAGAAAAGTACGCTTTTGTAAACCGGGAAGACCTCGTGGCCATTGATGATCTCGCTTTCACCTCTCTGTTCTTTGAGGTAGTGTTGCCAAGCATCGATGTAAATCTCTCCCATATTGATGTCTTCCCCGGCGGAGGCATCGAACTGAGTTGGGTTCACAAGGCTGCCGGGCGCAGCGAAAATCTGAAGATCGGAGGTCGACCCCATGATGAGGGCGTAGAAAGTGCTTGAGATTTCCGTCTCGAATTCAAAGGGATTGCCGGAAAGAGGGTGAGCTTCCAGGATCCCGCCGCTTTGAGGATCTACCAGTAGCATAGTGAGTTCAGAAGGCGATATTTCGTCGTAATCCTCTGTATCCCAAGCGAATGATCCACTGATATTGATGCTCGGTTGAGCTTCGAACCAAGGCTCAAAGTCAACTGTGGGCAGGCTGGCATTGTCATTTTGATCCATAATGCCGATGCCGATCTCAAAGGGCGTGTAGACCCCCCAATCGTTGTTTTCAGCTTTGATCACATTCTCACTGGCAGTATAGCTGGCGCAGACCACAGAGTGCAGAGTGTTGCTCTCATCGATGTTGTCCTGAATGATGTTTTGTCCATAGGCAAAGGGATGGTTTAGAGCCATATCACCCAGCACGGGCACGGCGTTGCTGGTGATATAGAAAGCAGTGAAGTTTCCTGTGAGAGTGTTGCCGGCCACATAAGGCATGGATGTGGCTCCGCCGATCATCATGCCGGCACCGCTATTGGCGTCTCCGGGGATAAAGTTGTTTATGATGAGGTTGTCGTGCACGATCCCGCTTGCGTTCAAGAGATAGATGCCGGTGAGGTTACCCTCAATGTGGTTGAAGCGGATGCTAGCGTTTATCGCTCCTGCACCCACAACGTCCCAGGCTGTGATGCCTTGCTTGAAATTGTCGTGGATATAGTTGTATTCGATGATGGGATTGTTTTGACCACCCGTAGATTGGTTTGCCAGCTGGATCGCACCATAGTATTGAGTAACGGTACCGTTGTAGCGCACTTCGTTGTGGTGGATCCAGGCATTGCTGTTCTGGGGCACCAATATGCCGTTTTGCATGGTGTGCTCGATTATATTGTGATGCACATTCATCGGCGCAGGATTTGAATTGCCTATGCCATATAGATGCAGTCCGCGTTGGTTGTAGCTAAAGCGGCTGTAGGAGACCTCCATGGGGGAATCCACGGCGTTGATACCGTATTCGGCATATTCCACCACAATGTGCATAAAATTGCTCTGTTCGGTTTCATTCTCCAGGCGAATCCCTTTCCACAGCTCAGTGGGGGGATTCTGGGCGTTTTCAAAGCGAATGCTGTCGGTCTCGGTGCCGATGGCCTGAATGCTGCCTTCGGCATTGATGCGGAAATTGCCCATGGCTTGAACTAATACGCCGGGCTCGATGCTGAGGGTGGAGCCGGCAGGGACGCTAACGTCTCCCACCAGGATGTAGGGATTATTCTCCGGGCTCCAAGTGCCGCTCTGCTCTCCACTCACATCGAGAGCAGACAGCGCAGAGCATATTATAAATGCGAATAACAGAGTAATATATGTCTTCATGAAAATCTCCTTCTTAACTAAAAGGTGGAGAGGCTGCAATGCTGGCCACTCCACCTGAATCTGTTGAGTAATTGGTTTACTCGCTGATGGCTGATACCGGACATGTGGCAATGCAAGCACCGCAATCAATGCAGGTTCCTTCATCACAATCAGCCTTGCCATCAACCATGCTCAAAGCGCTGACGGGACATACATCCACGCATGCTCCACAGCCGATGCAGGTTTCTTTATCAATTTTAACTGCCATGATAAGACTCCTTCATGTTTTTTTGCCAGCTTCTGAGCAGATGGATATTAGTCAAGCTTTTTTGAGCAAGTGTTTTTCAGCCGGTAGAATATCACGGTTTTTGAACGGATAAAAACCCCAAAGAGGGGGGCTTGATATAGCATCCCGCTCTAGTTTGCAATTATCCTTTGGCTTTACCTTGATTTGCTACCTTGTTTGCTGCCGCTTTTAACTCTTCCTCGGCGGCGAGATAATAGCGATTGTGGACTTTGAGATCTTTATCGAATTCATAGATCAAGGGAATCCCGGTGGGGATATTCAGGCTCACGATCTCGCTGTCGGAAAGCTGATCCAGAGTTTTCACGATGGCACGAAGGCTGTTGCCATGCGCAGTCACCACCATTTTGCGGCCAGCTGCCAGACGCGGGATGATCACTTCATTCCAAAATGGCATGGTGCGCGCTACGGTGTCTTTCAGAGATTCACAGAGCGGAATATGCTCCTCTTCCAGATGGCTGTAGCGGGGATCTCGACCGGGATAGCGTACATCACTTTTTTCCAGCGGGGGAGGCGGTGTATCGTAGCTTCTGCGCCAGACCAGAACTTGATCTTCGCCATATTTGGCGGCGGTCTCGGATTTGTTCAAGCCCTGTAAGGCACCATAATGACGCTCATTTAGCCGCCAATCGTGCTGAATGGGAGCATACATCAGATCCATTTCGTCCAGCACCAGCCACAAGGTGCGGATAGCGCGTTTTAGCACCGAAGTATGTGCTTCATCGAAGCTGAAACCCGCTTCTTTGAGGCGCCTACCTGCTTCACGAGCCTCCAGCACACCTTTTTCGGATAAGTCCACATCGGTCCAGCCGGTGAAGAGATTGGCTTTGTTCCATTCGCTCTCACCGTGCCTGATCAATACTATTTTATACATGTATTTACTCCTTTAGATTATTGACTGTTCGCAGCGACACAGATCCCCGGTACGAACAGTGCCGCAGGGATCATTTGTCTTGAGCCTCAAGTCTGTTTACAAGCTGTATCAGGTTTACTTTTGTAGGTCAATACTCCTTCCTGAACCTCGATAGCGCGGGCAAGGATGAAAAAGAAATCCGAAAGCCGGTTTACATATTTCAACAGGTTGGGCGGCACATCCGCGGCTTGAGCCAAGGCGATCACACGGCGTTCTGCACGACGGGCAATGGTGCGGCATATATCCAGCCGCGCGCTGGCAATGCAGGATCCGGGGATCACAAATCCGGTGAGATTTACCCGTTCCTCATAGCGGTGAATGGTCTGTGTAATGGCTTCCACTTCTTCTGTGCAGAGGGGCATCGGATAGCTTCCATCCGGAGTGGCAAGTTCTCCCATCACGCGATACAAGCGGTTTTGAGTATCCAGCAAGAGCCGCTTGATTTCCACATCGCTGATATGGTGTTTGGCTTCACCGATGAAGGCATCCAGCTCGTCCAAGCTGCCATAGGCATCCACGCGCCGATCGCTTTTCAATACCCTTTCACCGGTATACAAGGAGGTATTGCCTTTGTCTCCGCCTTTTGTGGTGATGCTCAAGGCTTTACCTCATCGCGATAATGGAGATCTCTACCAAACCATCTTTGGGCAGACGTGCCACCTGAATGGCTTCACGAGCAGGATAGGGAGCGCTGAAATTGCGCGCGTAAATCTCGTTAAGCAGAGCAAAGTCGTTCATATCTTTCAGAAAGACAGTAACTTTCATTACATGAGACATACCCATGCCGGCGGCTTCCAATATGGATTTTAAGTGCTGAAACGCCAGATTCGCCTGTGCTTCAAAGCCCTCTGCCATGTTTCCGGTGTTTGGATCGATGCCCAATTGACCACTTACAAACAGAGTGTTGTTTTTCAGAGCTGCCTGAGAATAGGGGCCGATGGCAGCCGGTGCACTGTGTGTCATGATAGATTTCATTATTTCTCCTTATTAACTGTTATTCAAAGATTTGCGGGCCAGCAATATGGCGTCTGTGATCTCGTGGAGCCCGATGTAATCCTGATGTTCTTTGATGATATTTCGCATCAGGATCTTACCCTCGCGCACATTCTCGTCCCGGATCACGATCAACAATTCGCAGAGTGCTTTTTGCGCCAGAGTCACGTCTTCATCGATGCTGTGTTTATCAGTGCTGAGCACTGTCTTGATGTCGTTTTCATGCAATTCCTGAGCAATCTGCAGCATCATCATTTCCAGATCTTCGCTTTGTGAGGCGATATACACACTGAAAGATTTGTCCAGCGGCGTAAATAGGCCACGCCGATCCAGAGCATCAAAGATAGCGTCTATATTCAGATAAAAGCCCACCGCCGGGATTTTTTTGCCGGTTATCATCTGCGAAAGAAAGTCATAGCGCCCACCACCGCCGATCACCAGCTCCTTGCCTCCGCTTTTGATCACTAAGTCAAACACAGTCTCGTTGTAATAAGCGAAATTCTTGAACATTCGTGGATTAACGCTGTATTCATGCGCTAGATTGGCCTGGATATTCTTCACCCGGTTGAAGTTTTTGCGGCATTTGGGGCACAGGTAATCCAGCATCCGTGGCCCATTCATAATAGTTGCCCGGCAGGTTTTATCTTCACAACCCGTATCCGCAAAGGGATTGGTATAGAGTTTTGTAAAACAGGGCGTGCAGAGTCCATCCTTGTACTCTTCCAGATACTTTTTCATGTCCTCCACGTATGCCGGACGACAATCCTGGCAACCAAAGCTGTTGAGATGGAGCCGTACGTCTTTGAGACCCAGCTTCTGGCAGATCTTGATCCCCAAAGAGATTACTTCATTCTCGGAGATCACGCTGTCGCTGCCCAAAAGTTCCACGCCTAATTGATGAAATTCATTGGGAGTGGCACCGCTTTCTTTGCGGAACATGGGACCCATATAATAGAAGCGGTGCACATCTTTGTCTTTGATGATCTGTGCGGTGTGATGAAGAACGCTGATGGTGCCTTCCGGACGCAGAGTGAGCAAACTGAGATCGCCATTGGGGCGGGAAAGATTCACAATGCCCTCTGTGGCGTGTTCGGCCTCTTCTTGCTGCATCAACGCGGTGATTCCCTTGTGGATCACATCGTAATCCTGCAAGACAGACAGCCTGATCTCCTGATAATCGTGCAAAGACAGCACATGGGCCACCTTCTGCTCCAAAACCTTCCATTTCCACACCTTATCCGGCATGAACTGATGGATACCGAGATTGCTTTTCAACACCGTCGCACCTTCCTAATATAAGCTTATATCAGAAAATATAACTGTGATTGTGCCCCAAGCCACGAAAAAGGACGAGGCAGAGCGGATAGCCTTTGTTATCTGCAGTTTAGGGCAGCTTGCTCCAAATGCCTTCATACATGCTCCAGCCATCTGCTGTCTTGAACAGTGTGATCACTGTGCGCGCATAGGCGGGATCCTCGCGCACCAAAGCCTGCCAGACAGGATTGAACTTGTAGCCCGGCACACGTCGGGAGCCTTGGCGAGTGTAACCGTAAAACACAAATTCTCTATCCGCATCCAAGAGCTTCTGCGCTACACGTAAGCTGTTTTCCTGATCGTGGTTTCCAAAGATCAGCAGATCTTGTTCTGCCAAGACCTCTTCATCGACCAGTAACAACAGATCTTCCCTCGCCTTTTCCCAAGTTCGGGGATAGCCTGGTGCCACTATCCTCAACGAATCGGCATCCAAGGCCAGAGGGATCATCTGCAGTACCGTCTTGCTATCCGATTTTCGATAGCCAAAATTCAATTGCAAGTCGCCCTCCGGCCTTGCCATTTGGTAGTTTCCGCCACCAAGTTCATGCACTTCGGAATTGATGTTGTAAAACATCCCCTCCACAAAGCGAGTAGGCGAAAAATGATCCCGGGCATTGCTGATGGGCACACCGTCTTCGTCTGTGAGATATATTTCCAGATAGTTCGGACTCTCCTCCCGCTTTTCATCCGCGGCCAATCTTCCCAGTTTGAGGTCATAATAGTGCCAGTCATCGTCCAGATAGACCAGGATGTTATCCGGTAAACGGGTAAAATCTGCAGGAATGCCATTAGCGCGCAGGATGTAGATCGCCAGCATGCGGTATTGAGTGTCGCTAAGGTGTTTCTGGGCTGCCAATATATCCAGTCTGGGCTGTCCGGAAAGGGCTTTTTCGGGATTGATTTTGAAGTTTCGCTTTTGCCATTTGAGGGCTTTTTGCATCCGGTCTTGCTGGGTTTTTCCTTTTTTGATGAAAGCCTTGGGATACAAGGTGGCATTGCCTTTCACGATCGTGGGACGGGGCAATTCCTCATAATACACAGTGGGGGCAAAAATCTCCGGGGGCAGATCCTGATCCTGCTGTTGCCAAAATCGATATACGGCTGCAAAGAGCTCTGCATCCGCCTGCCACAAAAACTTAGGATCGAATGCCATCAACAAGCCGATAAAACCGTCTTCCACTGGCTGATGAGAGCGCCAAAACTCTTCCAATTCACCCAGATTCCCCCGAGCGAGTATCGCCACACTGTCCGGAACCACAGAGGCTTGCGCCCGCTCTTGCCAAGCATCTATGGTGTCTTGCCAGATCTCTTTGCGGGCAGCTATATCCTCGCGATATTCCGCAGGAGCCTCCTGCCACTCCATTTCATTGCCGGGATAGTTCAGCACTACATCGATGGGCTTCAGATCCTGCTCGAGCAGTACCATTTCCACCGCTACTTTCTTTTGCTCCGATGCTTTTACCAAACTCAGCGCGTGCTTGCCATCTTTGTAGCCGGAAAGATAGAAATCCCCGCTGCCGGCACTGAAGCCCAGTCTGCCTTTGGCATCGCTTTTCAAATATATGATGGGACGCAGCGCACCCCAATTGTATACCATCACACCCACCTGTACATCCGCCAGTGGTTTGGCCTCTTCATCCACACAGATGATCTCCACTCTGCGGGTGCGTCCTTTGGCATAATTTGGTGTGGAATTGATTATCGTATCGTATTTGCCCCGGATCAGCACCTCGTCTTCAGCAGAGGCTAGGCTGCCCTCTGCCAGGATCAACACAGTCTTGTCGATCATCCCGCTAAACCAGGTTTGATCCGGAAAATAAGCAGCATCCATGTCCCCGGTGTAGTGCCATTCATCATCCAGAAATACTTCTGCCCAAGCGTGATTGTTGTCCATGTGCGCCCACCAGGGAGTGCTGGCGGGGCGAGAGGGCAAACCCACCGTTCGCGCTGCGGCTACAAAGAGAATCTGCATCTCCTCACAGCGCCCGGTAAGGCTTTTACGGGTAATGTCCAGGGGAGATTGATCGCGCCCACTGGTCTGCATAAAGAGCAGCTTTTCCACACACCAGCTTGCCGTAGCCCGATAGCGTTCCAACGGATCGGCGATTTTCAGCACTTGATCCAGACCATCTTCCAGCATCGTCTTGCGATAGGGGCTGATGCGCTCGTCTGAAACGCTTTGCCGCGCTATATAGGACAGGAAGAATTCCGCAGAGTAGTCCATAGCTTCCTGTTCCAGAAGCTTTACTATTTCAGAGTAGTTTTCCAGCACGATCTTTGGATTTGTTTCCGCCAGCTTGCTATCCGCCTCATATGCCAGCAGATATGCCATCAGGATGTCGTCATGTTCCTTCAGCATCTCGCGATACGGCTTGGCGAGCTTGTTTGGCAATCGTTTGAGATTTTGCCCGGCTTTTTCGCTCAAGCCCGCATATAGTTTGGGATTGCCGTCTTTCTGCAGCTCTTGGGGCAATTCTCCAAAAAGCAGGGCGAAAAGCACAAGCAACATCAGAGAAAGCAGTATTTTACGCATCAATTCTCCTATTTATATCATTCGCGTTCCGCAGGGCCTGATTAGGCCGGGCACGGGATCCGGCTATTGAACTTTGGGGCAATCATTTGCCGTAGTTGATACCCTAATACGGGAAGGGCGGATTTTGGCAAGAAAAAGCTGCGAGGCGGAGAGCCGGGGGATATTTGGGTAAACGTAAAACCGCCTCCGAAGAGGCGGTGGATTGTTTGTTTCTATTGCCAGTTTTTAGCGATTCTGAAATCTTTTACGATTGAATTCGGCTTTTTTGGCTTTACGGCATTCGGGGCAACGTTGAGGTTCGTTTTGTAAGCCCTTCTCTTTGTAAAATTCCTGTTCGCCATCGGTGAACACGAATTCCTTGTTGCAATCTCTGCAGATAATGGTTTTGTCGGCCATTTTGTTTCTCCTGTGTTTTTGTAGGGGATCGAACATTCTTGGGCTTTCCCGAAAACACAAGGAATTGGCACTTGGGAATGTTGAATCACGTCTATTTTGACTATGTTTAAATCTTCAATTTTCTGTCAATACATTTTTTCCAAAAATTTCCAAGACACCGGTCTATCTTGCTACAGCCGCTCGATTTTGACCATTAAACGACCACCATCATATCATCTTAACTTACTGTTTCATAAGATATTGTGAGGGAGAAAACGCAGCCCAGGATAGTGAAACCAATACTGTGGATAATTCTCCACTGGTCTATGTGGCTGATATTGTGGAGGATGGGGGGCTACAGAAAGAGCGGAGAGTAACCCTTTTAAGTATAAAGTATACATGATCATAATCGGATCATAATCGGCAAAAACCAAAAAATCAATCTCGGTGGCAGCTCTGTAGACAGTGTTAATCAAGTGGTCATCAAGCGTTAATCAAGCGTTAATAATGAACGCTTGATGAAGGCTTGATAGAGAGCTGATGAACGCCTTTTATACAGGGAGAAAAATGATGTAATTGTGAAGTCGGAATTTTGAAGCTCATTTGAAGGGCATAGAAGACCATTTGTGGAGACCACATCTCAAATTGCTCAGGCTTTCCGAGAGGGGCATCCTAATACATAGATGTGATGGGCACGGGCAATACATCGAATAAGTCAACCGGATATCATTGACAAATCACTTTATGCGCCACTACCCCAAAGACCAAGCCGGGTTTAGCATTTCCAGCCATTCTCGCAGCTTTATCTAAACCCGGCTCGATACATATTCGCGCAAGCCAACTATAGTTTATAGCTTCGCTACCATATCATCAGAATGTGGTCTTATCCACGAAGTTGAAGTTATCCACCAGTATCGGCGGCACAAAGGCTCTGGTAGAGGCAAGTTGAGCTGTGCCAAAAGCCAGGATCCGTTGTGTCATCTCATGGGGGATTTCGTTGAAGCGCAGATTGTTTACCGCGTGTTTCACTTCTCCGTCTTCGAAATAGAGCACCCCGTCGCGGGTCATCCCGGTTAGTTCACCCCGTTTCATATCCACCGGGCGGATGTACCAGAAGCGATTGATAATCAGGCCTCGCGGTACCAGCTTCATCATCTCGGTTTCGCTGATGTCTTCCCCGGGGATATACATATTGTAGGGCATTTGTGCTTCGCAGCCAACCCGCTCTGCCCAATAGCGATCTGTCGGCATGGCTTTCAGTACGCCTTTTTCCACCCAGGTCATTTCTTTTGTGGGCACACCCATCATATTGAAGGGTTGAGCCAGGATGAGGGGGTTTTTGAGCGTAGTGTGGAGGCTGAATTTATCGCCAAAGCATTGTTTATCCAGCATCCCGGTGAAGGGTGTGAAGCCTTCATCGCTTTGGCGCCGATTCATCATCCAGCTCAAATACCACATCAGCTCCTGCAAGGCGGGCGGGCGCAGAATCACGGCGATCTTTTGCGCTTCGAAGGTTTCCTGACGCGCCAAGGCCTCTGCCTGAGAAGCCAGGCTCTCAAATTCCAGATCCAGATCGAAGCCGGCAAAGTCCTTCGCCTCGTAGCTTACTTTGGTTTCCACCTCGCCTTTTTTGAGGGTCATGGAATGGCAAAAGACCGTATTGGAATCAATTGCGGAGAAGCCGTTTTTGCTGAATATACCGTTTGTGCTGATGTGCTTTTCGCACATTCCGGATACCTTGGCATCCAGCGCTTTGGCTTTGTTTATAGTCTGTTGCACGATATCCACCATCTGTTCCGGGGTCAAAGCCAGGGTGGCATCGGAGCAATTCTGCACTTGCGGCAGTTCAGAAGCGCCCACAGAGGGCATGTGCTCAGGATCTTCCGGCGCCAGGCGGGCGTTTTCCTCAGCCGTTTTTATCAGCCGGTCGAGATTTGCTTCATCGCCTTGATTTACCAGACTATTACCGCTTTTGGCACCAAAGGAAACAGATAGATCGATCCAAACTTTCGGCCCCGCCAGATGCTGGGTGATGCCGTTCTGTGCAAAGCGGGTTTCGTGGCTGTCGCTTTCGGAGATTCTGCAGGTGTAATCTTCCGCGGAGCAATGGCTGCGGATATATTGTTCGATAAATTCTCTATTCATTGTGAACCTCCCACACGGATGTTGCGGAATCTTGCCGGAGCGGAACCGTGGGTCATACGTGCCGTTTGTGAAGGCTGGCCTTTGCCGCAATTGACCACTCCGAAGGGACGCCAATAGCGTTTGTCGCAGATAGCATCACAGCTATTCCAAAATTCCGGATTGCAGGATTTGTAGAGTACTTTTTTGAGTGGACGATACAGCTTACCATTCTTGATCTCCCAGAAGAAATCGCCGCCGAATTGGAAGTTTACACGGTGCTGATCGATAGAAAAGCTGCCTCTGCCCTGGATATACACGCCGTCTTCGGTATCGGCGATCAGTTCGGCCGGGCTCAGGGCTTTGGTGCCGGGCAGCAGATACAGGTTTGGAATGCGGTTGATGGGCTGATCGAAATAGTAAGTAGCGCGATTGCAGCCGCGGGAGTAATCCAGCCCGATCTCCATGGCGGTATCGCGCGTGCTGCCATATTCGTTCAGAATGCCGTCTTTGATGATGTGCCATCTTTGACCGGGAACGCCATCGTCGTCAAAGCCCATGGTTGCCATGCCTTCAGCCAGAGTGTTGTCGCCCACAAAATTAACTATCTCACTGCCATAGCGATAGTTCTTCAGCTTTTCAGGAGTGGCAAAAGATATGCCCGCGTAGTCTGCTTCCCAGCCCAGTACGCGATCCAATTCTGTGGGATGGCCCACGGATTCGTGCATGGTGAGGCCCAGATGATTGGGATCCAGGACCAAGCTGCGGCGCTCTTCCGGACCCAAGGTATCGGCTTTCACCTTGATCAGAGCTTCCTGCGCGATTTGTTTGGCTTTTTCCGCCAAATCCAGCTCTTCGATCCATTCCCAGCCCACTGTTCTGCCGCCTTCATCAAAGGTGCGGGATTGACTGTCGCCATCTGCCACAGCGGTAGCCGTGATGATGGGATCCACAAAGACATAAGTAATGTCCAGCCGGGTACCCAGGGTGCTGGCAAAGAGTTTTTCGTCTTTGTGCATAATGAAGTAAGACATGGCCTGGCGAATGCCTTCGTAAGAAAGCATGTTGCTGTTTATCTGGGTAAGCAATTCCACTTTTTCGGAGAGCGGGATCTCGAAGGGATCAGTTTTGTAAGGAGTTTTGTAAGTAGCGATATAGCTACGTTCGGGGGTCAAACGCAGCTTTTTGTCTCGATTTACTGTAGCGGAGAGTTCAGCGATGTGAAAGGCTTTTTCCACCGTCGCCAATACCGCTTCATCGTTGTAAACATTGTTGTGCGCAAAGCCCCAAGCGCCGTCTTTGAATACCCTGATGCCATAGCCGTCCACTACTTGTGTATCCGCGTTTTTAAGGCTGAGATTACGCATCAGGATGCGTTGATCTGTGCTGCGTTGAATGCGGATGTCGGCGTATTCTGCGCCTAGGCTTGATGCCGCATTCATGGCGAGATCTAGATATTTCATATATCCATCCTCCAGAATGGTTTGATTTTTATGCAATTGAGCAGGTTCAGAGACACATCAGCCCCTGATTTGCAAGCAGATGCTTTTTGGCAAATCTGTCAAGTTCTATCTGGGTCTTCAGGCTCTGATTCCTCATCCTGCAACGGCAGATCCGGCAATTCCAGCAATCGGCGCCGGCGTTTGCGAGCAATGGCAAACATGGCAAAGGGCAAGATGGCAAAGATGAGGGAATTTAGCGCCACAAAGAGATAGAGATAGCCTTGCCGCTTGCTATGGATCGCAAATTTCCGGTGAAAATCCCACAGCGACATCTGATAACTATTTACAAAACATGTAGAAAAGGTACTGCGCTTGCCGGATCGCTTATCTCGCGCTACAGATTCCCAAAAGCGCTGCCACTGTAGAGGATAACGATCTTGCATATAGCGGACAGCCATCGCCGAACTGAGGTAGAAACGTGGCCAATCTTCCCTATGCTCCGGATAGCGATAGCCCATGCGGAAAAGATCGCTGTGGGGATTGATCAGGCTCTCTTTCAGATAGATGAGATAACGATCATAACCCAGCTGCTGGCTGAAGTATGTGGCCATACCTTCGTGAAACCAGAGTGGAGCAGCCGTAAATAGCTCCTCGATGTACCAATGAATGTATTCATGCACCAGGATCTTCAGGTGATTGTCCAGGACCTGATCCTTACTGCGGGCATATATGGCACGCTCCTTTCCGCTGTAGAAGGCATCACTGAATTCCACTATGGCAGCTTTTCCCGAGCTTAAAAGTTTGTATTCATCGGCGCCATACACAATGTAGATGGCTACTTTTGCCTCCGGATACACACCGAAAGACATCTGCAGATCGCCGATCTTGCCGGCAAGGGCATGGCTGAGAGTGTGATCCGCAGCACGGGCTTCTTTATTGCTATACAGATCGTGATAGGGGCTGCTGTCGATCAATTCGAATATGCCGGGCAGGGCACTGAAGGCAAACAAAAAGAGCACAAGGCATAGCAGTCTAAGCGGAATCATCGGTAATAGCCGGATGTATCCCGATCTGCCTTGCTTTGTGCTCATAGCCGGAAAATTGCCTATTCCAAAGGCTCCCGTTTCAGCATTTCATAATAGTTAGCCGCATCTTTTTTGGCCACATTCCCGGTGGGGATTTCGTTGAGGCGAAATTGATGCAGATAGCCATAGAGCTTCATCTCCACGATATCGTTGGCCTTCACGATCAGAGAGGCTTTGGCCGCTTTACCGTTTACCGAGATTAGGCCTTTGTCGCAGGCATTCTTGGCAATGCTGCGCGTTTTGGTGAGGCACAGCTTGTTCATCAACAGGTCAATCCGCATTTTGCTCCACTCCGTTGAAGGCGTCGCGTATACGGGTAGCGATATCGCGGATCTTGAAGGGTTTCATGATAAAATCTTTGATGCCTTTCTCGCGGGCGTCGTCCACGGAGATCAGGGTTGTAAACCCGGTGCAGATAATCACCGGCAAGCCTTTTTTCATATCCATCAACCGCTGAGCCAGCTCGACTCCGTTCATATATGGCATGGTGGTATCCGTAACCAGCATATCCACCTTATCATGATATTTTTCAAAGTATTCAAAGGCTTTGCGGGGATCGGTGAAACCTTCTATCTTGTAGCCAAGGCGCATTAAGCCTTGACGGAAGACATTCACCAAAGCCGGCTCATCGTCCACAAACATGATGGTTTCGGTGCCGCCTATATCCAGGGCTTCTTCATCTTCCGGTTTGGCTGTGTGCCATTCATCCGGAGTGTAGACAGGCAGGTAGATATAGAAGTTCGTTCCCACTCCCAGCGTGCTATCCAATCGCACCGCACCATGATGGGATTGAACGATGCTATGGACTATTGAAAGTCCCAGTCCGGTACCTTCATTGGCGCTTTTGGTGGTAAAATATGGGTCGAAGATATGATCCACAATGGCAGGATCGATGCCGGTACCGTTGTCGCCGACCGTCACCTTGAGATACTGACACTGTTTCAATTCCGGAAAAGCTTGCATATCATGAGAGTTGAAGCTTACGGATTCTACGCTGATTCTAAGCTCCGCGCCATCTTTCTGCAGGGCGTGCATAGCGTTAGTCCCCAGATTTATGATGATCTGATGTATCTGTCCGGGCACGGCGATTACGGTGCTGCGTTCTGCGCTGTAGGTCTCTTTGATCTTGATTGATCGCGGCAGATAGCTCCGCAGGAAGCGAACAGATTCTTTTACATGATCTACCAGCTCCACTACCTCGGTTTTGGATTCTTCCTGGCGTGAGAAAGAGATGAGATGCGCAATCATTTCCTTTGCTCTGGTGGCGCTTTTCAACACTTCTACCAGATTCAGCGCTGCATCGCTTTCCGGGGGCAGATCGTCTCCCGCCAGTTCGGTGTAACCGATCACAGCGGAGAGGATGTTATTAAAATCGTGCGCGATGCCTCCGGTGAGGCGTCCGATGGCTTCCAGGCGCTGGGTGCGCTTCTGCTGTTCTTCCCGCATGATCTCGTAAGTCACGTCCTTGCAACTGGCGATAATGCTGCTCAGCATGCCATCCTGATCGATAACCGGTTTTACCACCATGTCCAGAGTGATCTTTTGGCTGTCTTTGCGGATCATATCCACTTTGCCGCGCCAGGGTTGTGAAGAGCGTACTCGCAGCCAGGACTGTTGCATTTCTTTGCGACTGGTAACGTCGAAAGGCAGGCACTCAAAAGGCTGATCCAGCAGTTCGATACGGCGGTAGGAAGTGATCCTTTCAAAGATGGTATTCACATACTGGATATTGCCTTGCGGGCTGAAGATCAAGATGCCTTCCCCTGCCTGTTCGATGGCTTGGAAGAGCACGTTTATGTTCTCATCGGACTTCTTTTTATTCAATGCATAGGCTATTTGTTCGGAGATCGATTCCAGCAGCAAGCGGTCGTCTTCATCGTAGAGATCGCCTCTATGGTAGGATTGCACTACGATGGCCCCGATCACCTTCCCAGCCAGCATCAGCGGAATCCCCAGGAAATTCCGGCAGATCACACCCATAAAGCCTTTATCTTGGGTGCGGTCATTAATCCCCTGTTCAGAAAGCAGCAAAGTGCGTTCTTCGGAGATAATCTGCGCGGTGAGAGAGGTGTTGTTGTCCGCTTCCACAGGGCTGGGGTCTTCGTTCATCTCGTCCACCAGATAGGGGAATGTGATGATATTGCTGCGTTTATCGTACATCGCGATGTAAAAGTTTGTAACGTCCAGCACCTTGGAGAGAGATTCGTGAATAATATGAAAGAGATCGTCCAGGCTGCATTCGGTATTCACAGCGTGGGAGATTTTGTGCAAAATCCCGGTTACTCGCTCAGACTTCCGGACGGGGCTGAGGTCTGTAGTCAGGGCGGCAAAGAGCTTTTCTTTGGCATTGGAGATAGGTACAATGGTGACACGATGAGCATGCAGTTTGTGCCGGGCATCAAAGAAACTGAATTCCACATGGTTTTGTTCTGTGGGCGCTTTTTCAAAGAACTCGGTCAGAAGCTGTTCTTCGCTCTCGCTTTCTGTGGTCAAGCTCACAGAATTGGAAAACTTGGCAAAGCAATCTTTGATATAAGATCCCACAATCTGGTTCGCAGCCAATCCACACAATCTTTCCATAGCCTGATTTACCAGCAGGATTTTGAATTCTTCATCCAGCAGCATCATCCCTTCAGTTGCTTGTTCAAAAATGCATCTAAACAGTGCTTCGCGTTCTTCCAATTCCTTTCGGATCCTGTCCAGACCGGTAATATCCTGCATGGCAACAATCACACGTTTCAAGTCATCTTCTTCATTGCCGGGGATATTCCATGAGATTCTGAAGTGCAAGATGTTTCCGCTGAGGTCGTAGTTTATACCTTGGCCTTCAAAGCTTTTCCGGCCTTCAGAAATCGCGATCATGGAGGCCAAAACGCTTTCCTTGGCATCACCCTTGAAGATTTTGTGGCTGTTATCGATCAAATCCTGCTTGCTGGAGGCGCCAAAGAGTCTCAAAGTTGTTTGATTTACGTCCACAATCCTCAGTTTTGCCGTACATTCCCGGAATTTTTCGGGATAGGTGTGAAAATGCGCTTTGATGTCTTGTATTCCCTCTTGCTTGAGCGCCATCAGGCTTCTGTATACTTCCGAAAAGTCCTCCACCCACAGCGATACCGGAGATTGGTCGTAGAGCATCCGGTAAAAGCTAGTCTTCAATTCTTTCATGCAAAAATAACCCCTGCTTTAATGTGTTTGGTATGAGCAACCGCTCATGTTTTGCCGATTAATCTCTGCGTTTCCAGAGCAATCATCAATTCTTCGTTTGTAGGTATTTTCAGCACCGTTACTTTGGAATCCGGACTGCTAAGCACCTGGATATCGTCTGTAAAACGGGCGTTCTCTTCCAAATTCAATTTGATGCCAAAGGCATCCAGATTTCTGCAAACTTGTTCTCTGAGAATGGGCATACGCTCGCCCACGCCTCCGGTAAAGATGATCACATCCACACCATTCAGCGCGGCTACATAGCTACCGATGTATTTCTTGATGCGATAGCAATATACATCGTGCGCCTGAATGGCTTTGGGGTTCTTGCGAACCAGGATCTCATCCTCGATCTCCCGCATATCGTTGGAGATCTGAGAGAGCCCCAGCATCCCGCTTTTTTTGTTCAGGATGTTATTCGCTTCATCCACACTGAGTCCCAAAGTCTGTTGCATGTGGATGGTGATGGCGGGATCGATATCCCCGCAACGGGTACCCATCATCAGCCCTTCCAAGGGTGTAAGCCCCATAGAAGTGTCGATGGATTTTCCCCCATCGATAGCGGTGATGGAGGCACCATTGCCCAAATGGCAGGAGATAATCTTCAGCTTTGCCAGGTCTGTATGCAAATATTCTGCTGCTTTAAGGCTCACATATTTGTGGCTGGTGCCGTGAAAGCCATAACGGCGGATTTTGTGTTCCAGATAAAAATCCAGCGGCAAAGGATAGAGATAAGCCTGTGGGGGCATGCTTTGATGATAGGCTGTGTCGAACACTCCACATTGCGGGCAATCAGGCATGGCAGCTTTCACTGCCTCAATACCTTTCAGATTGGCGGGATTGTGCAGCGGCGCCAGCGAGACGCAATCCTGCATCACTTCCACCACATGATTTGTAACCACTACAGCGTCCGAATAGTATTCACCGGCATGCACCAATCTGTGTCCCACCGCGTCTATTTCGTGTAAATCACGCAAAACACCATTACTGCTGTCCACCAAGGCATCCAGGATCAATTGCAAACCTTGCTCATGATTTTCGATCACCATCTCGTGTTTTTTCCGGGTGAATCCGGGACTTTTATATGTAAAAAGTGCTAAATCTTCGCCAATTCTTTCGGCTATGCCTTCCGCCATTACATCACGGGTATCCATATTTATTAACTGATACTTTATGGACGAACTCCCGCAATTGAGTACTAAAATCTTCATACGGTTCCTCGTAAATTTCGCTTTGATGCAAGTAATCTCAAGCGCATTGATGTGTCAAACAAAAATACATTATATGAGTTATTTTTCAATCGCTTTATCTAAAAGCTTGCTGCATAATGCCATCACAATTGCTTCTCTTTGCCGGTAGCCTGCTTGCCCTTAGGATTATCCCGATTTAAAGTAGATATTAACCCGTTATCAAGCAGTGCTCACTAGATGATAACCGGATTATATCTGCTTCGGCACCCTTTTATGTATAGGGGGAGAAATCCGGAGAGCTATTTTCCGATGCAGAAATTGTCGAAGATCTTGCCCAAAAGGGCATCAGTGGGAACCACTCCCAGGATGTCTTCCAAAGCTGAAGCCGCCGAAATCAGGTCACTGGCAATGAATTCGAAACCGGCATCTGCCGCAAGGGCTTGTTCCGCCTGCCGCAGAGCTTGAATACAGCGTTGCACAGCCGCCAGGTGCCGAGCATTGGTCACCAGCGGACGCTCCAATATCTGCGTGGGCATTTTTAGTCGATTCAGGATCGTTCGCGCCAGTAAAGCCAAACCATCCGGGTCCACGGTTGAGGCAGGCACATGATCGGCAGGCAGCTTGCGGGTGGGGAAAAGATCAGCTTTACTGGCCACAAAGATCAGTTTATCCAAAAATTGTTCAATCCCATCGGGTAAATCCGGATTTTGGGATTCATACAGGTAAAGAATGAGGTCGCTGGATTGCATCAGGTCGTAGGAACGGACAATTCCTTCCCGCTCGATGCTATCACCGCTATCCCGAAGACCGGCGGTGTCGAAGAGAACGATGGGATAACCAGAGAGAGAAAAGGACTCTTCCAGATAATCCCGCGTGGTACCGGGATGTGGAGTCACGATGGCGCGGTTTTGTTTCAAGAAAGCATTGAATAGCGAGGATTTACCGGCATTCGGAGCTCCTGCCAGACAGATACGGATGCCCTCCCGCAGTTTTCGGGCGTGACTGCCTTCATCGTGCAAAGCCTCCGCTTTTTCCCTAATAGCGCGAATTCTATGCGCCAGGTCTTCTAGATCGATCTGCGGCAAATCCTGATCGGAGAAATCGATGGCCAGTTCACAGCGGAGGCGGGCATCGAAGATCTCGTCCAAAAGAGTCTGCAGATGCCGTGACAGATATCCTTTCACCTGCATCAGAGCTGCTTCGTGGGCTTTGGAACTGCCTGCCACAATCAGATCGTTCACCGCTTCTGCCTCGGAAAGATCCATTTTGTTGTTCAGAAAAGCCCTCAAAGTGAACTCTCCCGGATTTGCCATACGCGCACGGCTGAGCAGGCAAGAGAGAATGCGATCGATGATATGGGGATTGCCGTGACAACTGATCTCAATGGTGTCTTCTCCGGTATAGCTTTTGGGAGCCCTGAATACAGTAAGCAGAACTTCATCCAGCGGCCTGCCTTCAGCATCCAGAAAGCTGCCGAAGATGCAGCTGTGAGACGCCGCCTTGCTTAGCCTTTCGGCTTTGTCAAAAAAGCCGGCAAGCAGCTCGAATGTAGAGAATCCGGATACTCTGATCACAGCGATGGCAGCGGTGCCGGGAGCGGTAATCAGGGCGCAAATGGTGTCGTTCACAGATGTTTTTTAACCTTTTCGGCGAGATGAACCGCTGTGAAAGAGATCTCTTCCTTCAGCTTTTGGGTGGCTCCATGGCTGATGAAGCGATCCGGATAGCCGAAATTGATTACTTTGGCTTCGCTTTCTGACAGGTATTGGGCGATGCGCGCACCGGTTCCGCCGATGATGGCGTTGTTTTCGAAGCTGAAGACATGACTGCAAGCCTTGCCGAGAGCTTGCAAGGTATTCTCATCCAAAGGTTTGATACTGCGTAGATTGATGATAAGCGGTCTTTTGCCGCTCTGAGCAAGAATGTCGGCAGTCTCCATCGCAGTGGCCAGGGCATCTCCCACTGCCACAAAGGCATAGGGCGGATCACTGAGATTGTCGGTGGAATTTATGATTTCAGCTTTTCCGGGTTCAAAAGCGGCGACATCGATGCCTCGACACACAGCTTTCCCACGGGGATAGCGGATCACGACGGGGCCATTCTTGTACTCTGCTGCCCAGGCAAGCATGGTCTGCATTTCTTCGGCGCAAGACGGAGCCAGAATCGTAAGGTTCGGAACTCCTGCAAGGAAAGAAATATCGAAGGCTCCATGGTGAGTGGCACCGTCTTCACCCACCAATCCGGCCCGATCCAGGCAAAGCACTACGGGCAGCCGGGGCAAAGCGACATCGTGAATAATCTGATCCAGAGCGCGCTGCGCGAAGGTGGAATATATGGCTACAAAAGGTTTTATGCCTCTGGTGCTCATTCCGGCAGCCAGAGTGAGGGCGTGCTGTTCGGCGATACCTACGTCAAAGAAACGCTCGGGATATTTGGCTTCAAAGCCCGAAAGTCCCGTTCCCGCGCTCATTGCGGCTGTGATGGCTACTATGGAGGGGTTTTTTGCTGCGAGCTCCAGCATAGAGTCGCCAAAGACATCACTGTAGCTTTTCCCTCCGCTGCAGGCGGTTTTGCCGCTCTGATTATCGAAGGGGCCGATGCCGTGGAAGGTGGAGGCGTCTGCCTCAGCCGGAGAGTATCCTTTGCCTTTTTGGGTAACCACATGCACCAGCACGGGACCCACCATAAATTTTTTCACCCGTTTCAAAATCGAGATGAGGTGTGGTACATCGTGGCCATCGATGGGACCTACATATTTGAAGCCGAGATCTTCGAAGATGATGTTTGGCACCAGGATGTTCATCATGGATTCTTCCAGTTTTTGGGCTCCGTAGATGAAGCGGCGGCGTATGCTAGAGGGCAGGCTGCCACTGAGATCCCAGATCTGCTTTTTCAGGGTATTGTAACTCTTTGAGGCATACATACGTGCCATATATTTCTGCAATCCGCCCACGTTTTTGGATATGGACATGGCGTTGTCGTTCAATATTACGATAAAATCTTCCGGTTGCAGGTGCCCGGCATGGTTCAGTGCTTCAAAGCTCATCCCGCCTGTGAGAGCGCCATCTCCGATTACGGCGATGCTGTGGAAATGCTCTTTTTTCAGATCCCTGGCTGCAGCCATGCCCAAAGCAGCAGAAATGGAAGTGCTGCTGTGCCCCGTGCTGAAAGCATCGTATGGGCTTTCGTGGATGTTTGTAAATCCGCTCAACCCACCATACTGGCGCAGGGTGTCGAAGCGCTCATTGCGCCCGGTGAGAATCTTCCAGGCATAGCTCTGATGCCCCACATCCCACACAATGCGGTCTTGCATAGCATCAAACACATTCAACAGGGCAAGGGTGATCTCCACAGTACCCAGGCTGGGCGCGATGTGACCGCCGGTGCGGGCAACCACTTTGATGATGCGGTCGCGCAATTCCGTGGCCAGCTGTTGCAGTTCATCGTTGGTCAGGGAGTGTATTTTATCGGGGTGATCTATTTTTTCCAATATCATTTTGGGTCTCCTTGTTGCAGAGATTTGAACTCAAGATACTTGATCAGAGCGATTTCAGTCAACATCAAAATCAAAGCCAGGATCAAAAGTGTCTTCCAAAGGTCTCTGCCCATGCGGGCCATAAAGATTTTTTCCTCAAAGTTCTCATCCAGCTTTGTGAAAGTCTTGGGCACATTTCCGGGATTGGGATCGCTGTCTGTATAGCCGATGTTAATTGCCAGTTTGACAGCTTTACTGCTGCCGGGATTTTTGGTGTAGATGCCGGGCTCATTTGCTTTATATACAGGATTGGCAAGCTCCAACAAGCTCCCGTTTGGTAATTCCACTGCGGTGGCAGAGATGGAATCTCCCACCTTCAATTCGCTAAAGGGGACATCAGCGTTCAAGAGTCCGGAGAGCTGTCGGTAGGCATACACGGCAAAGGCGGGGTCAGCAAAAAAGGCTGAGTCAGCTGCCAGGTTCCAAAGCCAGAGCGCAGAGTTTTCAGCATTTACAGCCAGGGCTTTGCCGGCAGCGGAGATCAATACTGAGGCGGCATTCGACGCCTGCCAATGAGGTCCGATCTGCCTGAATCGCAAGTTTTTATCTGAGATCATGGCACTGGCTTGGTGATGGGGTGAGATGAAGTCAATATTTGTGGTTTCGCGCGTGTAATCTCCCAGTTTCAAGCTAAAGCGTTTTTCCAGCCAGGCTTTGGCCTCATTTCCCAATAGAGGCCCGGGGCAGATGAGGCTGCCTACACCGCGTTCATCCATCGCGGCAAAGAGTTCCTTGTGGCGGGGGCTTAATGTGTTAAAAGGGTAAAAGATCAGGATCCGGTAATCGTCCAGGATCTGCAGGTTGATAGCCGAGGGCTCGATCCGCTGTGGTTCAGCTCCACCGAATACGCGCAGAATACTGCTGAGTTGAGGCGGCAGAGGGGAATCCCCGATTACTGCCACACGAGGCTTTTGGTAATATTCAAAAGCAAAATAGCTGCGGTTGTCCGCGCTGAGATATTCATCCCGCACTTCAATATAGCCCGATTGCCAGCCTTCACCGCGTAATTCGAAACCGATGCTTTCTTTCACACTTTGGCGGGCAGCTATACTCACAAAGCGTTCTCCCACCTTGATATCGTTCACTACGACTTGAACCAGCACCTCGTCGCGAGGCAGGGAACCATGGTTTGTAAGGTTGAATTCTATACGCTGCTCGCGCGCCCGGTCTACGATCTGGGGCAATACCCGGGCTTGGGAAAGCGAAAGATTCTGGCGCGGATCAGTTTCAGAAATGGGAATCAGAGCAACGGGATATGGGCTGTGATGTTCGATGTTTTCGTTGATCAGATCACTCAACAGATATATCTCGCGATTGGGCATCTGCGCTTCTGCCAGGCGGGCTTCGGCAAAGGTAAAGGTTTCGGGCCAATCCATCAAATTGTGGCAGAGACTAATGCTTTTCAAGCTTTCCGGGGGAATCTCCCCGGCATAGATCTGAGAATGCAGCGCATTGAAGGCTTCATCCCGGGTAATCAATATGAGCCGATCGTCCGCAGTAGCTTTGTCATTGATGCGTTCAATGGCGTTGATAGCCTTTTCCAGCCTGCTCTGCCGGTCTTCTACATAATCCATGCTGTAGGAATTGTCCAGAATGATAGCCAATGCCGTGGGCGGGTGTTTACCTGAATCCCTCAGTGAAGGAGTAGCCAACATGGGGCGTGCAATCGCCAGCACCAGCAGCAAAATGATCAGCATTCGCAAAACAAGGAGGAGGATATTCGTAATCTTGCTGCGTTTTTTTTCGTGTTCCTGGCTTTGTATGATGAAGCGAAGGGAAGAAAATATGATGCGGCGTGGTTTTTTCTTTGCCAAAAGCCAGATCAGCAGCGGGAGCACGGTGGCCGCTGCAAAAAACAATAATCCGGCATTCAGGAAAGAAAGCTGATACATGGGCTAAAATCCCAGTCCCAGAGAAAACAGAAATTCACTGTCGGCCAGCTTTAAGCCTTTGGAATTGAGCGAGAAATCGAAGCGAAACATCCGGTAATAGTATCCCGAACCAAGGGTGAAATTGATGTTGTCTGCGCCGTAAAAATCTTGACTGTATGCTCCCACACGGATATCCAGGCCCTGGCTCACACTTTCGTCGCTGCTGAGGCTGCTGCTATCCCAATTCACATTGTAACAATAGCCCAGGTGGTATGAAGTCTCCGGTTTGGAAGAGAGCTTGCTCTGAATTCCGAAGCTGGTCTTTGAAGTGCCGGATCCGTATTGCACGCCTGCAGCAATGCGGCGCTGAACGCTCTTTGCCGGGTAGTTTTCCCACCACAAGCGAGATATTAGGTCGTAGGCAGTCAAGCCAAAAACAGTGTCGCCCCGCTTTAGCGTGAAGCCCAGATCTGTGCTGAAGCCTTTCACTTTGTCGTCGATAAATTGATCTCTTACAAATTGCGAGCCTTCAAGGTGTTCCACCAGATAGACCAAGCGTCCGCTGAGATACTTCAGGTTCAAGCCGGCGGCGATATCCGGCCAGCTTTTATCCGTAATCCCGAGGCTGAGCTGCACCTTATCCAGCTTGTAATCGTAATACATACTCTTATTTGTTTCAGCATCGTATTCACTGATATTTATCGCGGCCATGGGCTGATAAGAGAAGGCCACTTGCTTTGCAGCCAGAGTGAAGTATTTGAATTGCTTCTCGCTGAGGAAATTGCTCACATTCACAGCATCCCAAAAGGCTATGTCCTTTTCGTCCGCGATGCGATATGCCAGATATAGTGTGGTGTTTTGACTGTTTGCCAACAACGCGGGATTGCCGTATGAGGCAAAGGGATCGGTGGGGTCGGTCACATTGATTCCACCCATACTTAAAGCTATGGCAGAAACATTGTTTTCCGGAATCGCGTAGTCGTAGCTGGTGATTGGCAGCTGGCTTTGGGCATAAAGGGCAGCAAAAATGAGGGTGAAAAGCGGCAGGAAAATGTGTTTCATTTATAGAACTCCTTGCAGTTTGCGGTGAGCCGAATTTGCCAGATAGTAGCCGGTGACTCCGATGATGACCCCAAATACGGCGTCGATAAACCAATGATAGTGGCAGTAAACAGTGGCCAAACTCAAGAACAAAGCAATGGGCAGAAAGATATAACCCAGCTTGCGGGCATGCCTCAAGGCAGCAATGGTCAGCACGATTGTAACCCCGATATGTGAAGAGGGGAAAGCACCGCCCAAATGATTGCTATGCCGGTATATAAACACCATAATGTGGGTAAAAGGGCCCCCTCTGTATGTGCGGGTAAGTTCCATAGCTTCGGGGATAAAGCGTCCACCGATCACCGGCAATATGCTGTAAATGAAATAACAGAGATAGAATACGAAGCTGAGGTTAAAGATCAGCTCCCGGAAGCCCTCCGGTTTTTTGAAATAGAGATAGAGCGGTAAGCCCACTATCATGGGGTAATAGCAGAAATAGGCAAAGTGAAACAATTCACTTATCAGCAGGCTGTCGTGCCACTGCCCCCACATCAGAGATGGCAGATAGCCGAAAAGCTTGAGATCGATATTCATGAAGAAAGGATCCTGCCAATCCGTGAAGATGATGCGGTTGAAAGCATGACCGCTGGTGTAGAAATATCCAAAGAGGCTTACGGGATACAAGCCGCGCACGAGGCTGAGTAGGCGCTCCAGGCGGGGCTGAACTGCGGGATCCAGATTTCGGTGCCACCAAGCCAGCAGCAGAATTCCTATTCCGATGGATAGCATCACCGGGATGTGGACGTAGGCATCTGCACTACGATTGAAACCGACAGTCATATACAAAAGAATCCAAGCAATATAGGCCAGAGTGATCACATCGATGGCAGAAAGTAGCGATTTAGATCTGTTTGTCATAGATTCTATAGGTCTTGTAGATTTTGGCGTCCAGCATTTCAGCGACGCGGATCATCATGGTGTTGTTTTCCAGAACCCAGGAAAATTCACCGCGGAAAAATCCTTTGGGCAAGCCGTTTTTATATGAATAATAGTAGAAGAGAGTGTCTATACCACGGCCTTGATACTCTTTAATGATACCCATGGTGATCACTCTCGCGCTGCCTATCTTCTTTTGGGCAAATAGAGCTTTTATCAGGGTGAGGGGATTCACTCTGCCCTGCATTACTTGCAGAACTTCGTTGTAATTTGGCATCGCCAACGAGAAACCCGCAGGATGGCCGTCTTTTTCGGCGATAAAGATCAGATCGGGATCGGCAAGAGGCAACAGTTCATCTACGATATGATCAAACTCCGCGTTTGTCATCGGCACATTGCCCCAATTGTATTCCCAAGCTTTGGTATAGATTTCAAACACCGACTCGATGTCTTTGCGTAGCTGTTTCTTCTTTTTGGAGAGGCTGCGAATCGAGACTCCCGCCCTGCGTTCGATGGCAGCGGCAATTCGCTCCACCCTCTCCGGCATTTGCTCGCGCTCACTCAAATAGGCATAGAGATCCATGGTCTTTTGTAAGCCGCAGATTTCATAGAGTTCCTTGTAATAGGGTCTGGCGTGAGGCATCATCACCATTGGTGGATCGGAAAAGCCGTCTATCAAAAGGCCCACTTCCTGATTCACGGAAAAGTTCATCGGTCCGCGCATCGTGTTAAAACCATGCCGGCGATTCCACTCGGCGGCGGCATCAAACAGCATTTGTGCGGCTTTGCCATTGTTCTCACACTCGAAGAAGCCGAAAAAGCCGATATCCTCTTTATGTTCTTTCTGATGCTGAGTATTGGTATGAGCGCTGATCCGTCCGATCACCCGCGAATCTTCCACCGCCAAAAAGAGCCGGACCTCGGAATGGAGATAATAGGGGTTCTTTTGGGGATCGAAAAACTTATATTGATCCGGAATCAGGGGTGGCACCCATGCCGGATCGTCCTTGTATAGCCTGAAAGGCAGCATAATAAAGCTTTTTAGGTGCTTTTTGCTGTCCACTTCTATGATCTTGATCATGCAAACCTCAAAACTCGCCCAAGCGTTTGGATACTACGAAGTTCAATCCCCCCATCAAGAAGGCATTTACGATGAGGATGGAATTGAAATATGGAGGCAGATTTGGCTGATACAAATCTGTCAGATAATAGAATAATTGAAACAACACCACTGGTAAAATCACTATCGTATATTGCGCAAAACGTATCTGCTTGAAGTGAATGACCAGAACGCTCGCCACCGTGGCAGTGATGATCATGGGCAAAAAGGCGAAATAGGCAAAGAAGCCCATGTATGTGAAGATCCCGCGTCCGCCCCGGAAATGGTGGGCAACAGGGAGACAATGCCCGATAAGCATTCCAATGCCATAGAGCAACATAATATTGCGGCTATACAAGACACTGATATCCAAAAAGTTGCTGTTCATATCCAGGATGCGCAGCACAAACTCCACAACCAGTAAGAACAAGTAGGCCTTACTGATATCGATCGCTCCCACCAGCACACCCATCGGTTTACTGATGTTTGTATAGATGTTTTCGGTGTCTGCCAGTCCGGAACCAACTTTGTAAATATTCAGAGAGCGGAAGTTTTTGGCGATGATTCTGGCGGTGGAGTAACTGCCATATAGGTAGGCAATCAGGAACAGCAGGGCTGCAACCATGAATATCATCTATCCTCCCCATAGTAGCGTTCTCCAAAAATGGCACTGCCGATGCGCAGCATATTGGCACCTTCTTCCAGGGCGATCTCCCAATCATGACTCATGCCCATGGACAGAATATCGAAAGCTCCCGGCAGTTCATCGCGCGTCTTATCAAAGAGTTCTTTCAGCTGCCGGAAATATGGCCTGCTTATCTCAGGATTGGGATGCAATTTGCCGATAGTCATCAAGCCTCTGACTCTGAGGGTGGAAAACGATGCTATCTTCCACAGCAGCTCTTCAGCATTGGCAAAATTCACTCCGCTTTTCTGCTCTTCTGCAGTGGTATTCACCTGAATCAGAATATCTTGACTGCGGTTTGTGCGCCCCAGTGCTTTGTGGAGTTTCTCTGCCAGATACAGGGAATCAATGCTTTGAATAAGATAGGGCTTCAGTGAGAGCAATTGATTGATCTTGTTTGACTGCAGGTGGCCGATGAAATGGAAGCGTGCGTCTCTGTTTTCCAACATCGGCAGCTTGCGCATGGCTTCCTGCACCTTGTTTTCTCCGATGTCCCCGACCCCATGCTGGAGGGCAAAATCCATCGCCTCCACGCTGTGAGTCTTGGTAACTGCTACCAGGGTAACTTTTTCCCGGGCCCTGCCACAGCGTTCCAACACTTCGGTGATACGCGCCTGAATTGCTTTTATGTTATTGGCAATTTCCTGCATTATTTCTCCTATTTCAACAGCAGCATTTTACGGGTAGAGCTGTAACTTTCAGTCTTCAAACGATAGAAATAGATGCCGCTGGCCAGAGATCTTCCCGTATTGTCCTTACCGTTCCATGTTACTCTGTGATTGCCCTCACCCATTTGTCCGGTTGCCAGATTGCGTACCAGTTGTCCTTTGGTGTTGTAGATATCCAGGCTGATATTTTGGGCTTTACCAAGATCAAAAGCGATGATGGTGTGTGGGTTGAAGGGATTGGGATAGTTTTGTGACAAACGGTCAAAGACCGGAGTCTGCACATGATCTTCATTGTCCACGTAACCCGTGGCGGCAAACGATGCCTGACGGTTCAGCGCACCGCGATAAACAGTCCAGGGAGCGAGATTGCTGACCCCGGCTCTCAGATTGCTTAACAGTACACCGTTTGAAAAACCGGTAACCAGCTTGAAATAACCGTTGTTTTCCAGATCCAGTAAGGTCCCCGGTGTGGCACCTGTGTAAGAGGTGAAAAAGGGATATCCATCCACCAAGCTGCCGTCGTGATTGTATATAAAGATGTTATTTACCATACTATGCAAGACAATCTCATATTGATCGTCTCCGTCCAGATCGGCCACCAGAGGCGGACAGTTGAAGAGCTCTCCCGTATCCACAGGGAAGCCGGCTATATGCTCTCCGCTTTGAGAAACTGCAAACAGGACGCCCCGGTTTGACACGCAAACCAAATCCAGGGAGCCATCCCGGTTGATATCCGCAGTGATGAGCCCTCCCAACAATCTGGATTGAGTACTCACACTGAATTCGATTCCACTATTCCCCACCAGGAAAAGATTGGTATTGGTGGCGATTCCGATCTTGCCGTTGTCCAGGATCACAGGGCTACCGGTGATTGCATCGCCAAGATTAATATCGTAATCCGGATTTAGGATAGCGTCGGGATTTACCACCAGCAAATCGCCATTTGCCTGGCCCCCCACTATCTGCATAGGTCCCTCCGGATTGAGTTTCCCTACTGCCAGATCGGTTTGTACGACGCTGTCCAAAAGCAAGGGAAATCCGGGGTAATCATTACCCTCATGGTCAATGACATATAGCTTGCTATCAAAACCTGTAAAGAGAATCTCATTGCTGCCGTTGCCGTCCAGATCAGCGATCACGGGGCTGAATACCGAGATTGCAGGAGCCTCGTAGTCCAGAATCAGATCTCCGTTTAGATTCATGGCATACACTTTCCCGCTACGATCCAGAATCACGATATCGTCGCCATCTTCGTTGTCGATCTGTCCCATTGCCGCACTATTAAATACTACAATCTCTTCGGGAGTATTGAAACTGGATGTTTCCTGGCCATCCGTATTCACTACATGGACGCCGCCAAATACGTCGAGATACAGAATATCATTATGCCCGTCTCCGTCCGCATCCACCACCATCGGGGCAGATTTTCCGCCAGTGTTTATCTGATAGGGGAAATTGCTGTCTATCAGAGTGATATCGTAGTTGATGTCATAATGCTTTATGCCTGTGCTATGATGAGTGACGGGATCAAAAGATTCCAGCTCCGCCTTCAGCGTATAGCTGCCAAAAACACTGTCTCCCGGAAGCTGCAGACTCAATTCCAGATCCGGGCCGGATTGCGCTCCGGGTGCTAATTCACTGATCATTATGCAAGTAGATAAGGGCTCCACTCCCACAGGCGTAGCCACTATTCTCAACGACACATCGTAGGCAGTTCCCCATCCCGCAGCATTGGATATCACGGGCTTTATCCGGATGATATCGCCGGGATTGATGGTGCCATCTCCATCACCCAGAGAATCATCGATCTCATAGCTTAGCAAGTTCAACATGGGCAGATCCGGATCCGGCAACTTCAGTCCTATCGAAGGATCACCAAACAGAATCATCTCCATATAGCACCAGCGCATCACATCGCTGCTAAGAGCAGCCCCCAGGTTCGCCTCGCGGGAATAGCTGAGCGCTTCTCCCAGGCGGTGGAGATCCATCTGATACAGCCCGATAAAGAACTGGCGATCGTAAAATTGACTGGCCCCATCGATGCCTCCGGGCATGTACCAGCCATAACGGGTATTGCCCACAAAGGCAAACAAGGCTCCGGCAGAGGTCAGTAAATGCTCGCCTATACTCTCACCGTCGGCAGAAGTTCGCTGATCAAACGCGGCAGGATAACATCCCTGAGAATACAGAAAGCCATATTCTGTGTTTTTCATCAGTGCGACAGTGGTATTGCTCTGACCCATCAAGAAAGTTTCGTTGGCATGGCCCATGTGATTCATCACATTCGCACCATTACGGATACTTGCTCCCACTGCGGCGCCATCGTAAGTGCCATCCCTTTGATAATGGGTGCTGAAGCTATATCCGTCGGGAAGATATTGGGCTACGTCATCCTTGTAATCTCCTCCCCAGGTCATCGGATTATTGTTCAGGTTTTCCCCGAAGAAGACTGCGATGTTGTTGCTGTAGGTATTGTTGTCTATATAGTACATATTCTTGCGGAAGATGTTTTGAAACTCCGCCAGACTCTCGGCAGGGAAGCGTCCGATATGCAGCTCCGGTACCATATCCGTGTTATCTTGCAATTCTCCGTAGATAGAGTTGCCATTGGCATTCCAATCTCCATCGAGGTTGCTGTAATACAAGTCCGAAGGCATCCGGTTGTCCACCGTGGAGCCCACATTGCCAAAGACACCACGCTCCGGAACTATCTCATCATCACCACCCAGAAGCACATATTCCAGGGGATTGGCAGTTCCCAGCATGGTGAGGTAGGCATCGATTACAAAATTGCGCACTTTCTCGGCGCTGTCTTCACCGGTATAATTCGCGTAGATAAATTCAGTACTGTAAATACCCGTGCTGATGCCCTTACTTTCGCGCCAGCTGATGTATTCATCAAACCAGGGTATGCGGGATTGACTTGTGATGATGATCATGCTCTTCGCGTCTTCAGGATCCAGATTGCGGCTGTGATGACGCTGTTTGGGGGCACTGCGGTAGCCGGCAATGCTGTTGGGATTTTCCACCATGCGATTCAGAGTGGCAATGGTGCCGGGGGCATCGCTCAGGTATAAGGCCTGCTTTTCTGCCACAGACTGCCGGGGCCGGCTGTTCACACTCATATTGAATGAAGTATACATCATCAGCTCTTTGCTCACAGGGTTGTAGCGCATGGGATATACATTGAAAATTGCGATGGCATAGCCCCGGTAGTATTGAGTGCCCAAATACTCAAAATCGCGGTAGGGAAAAAACTCATTCCGCTGATATACATCCGGATCCGGTGTGGTTCGGGAAGGCAGGTTGCCGAATGATATCGGCAATTGATCTTTAGCAAAATCAAGCTCAATTCCGCGAGATACATTGCGGGATTCTCCCCATACAAGCATAGCATCCTCATACTCCTCTCCAAAGGGCAAGAGCACTTTGAGGCTGTAATAATCCAGCATGGGTTTCCCCGGATCCGTGAGCAGTAAAAGATTGCCGGACTTTTCTTGCACGGATAAAGCTGAGATATCCACATTGATCTCGAGGGCACTCAGACTTACCATCAAGCACATTACTGCAGCAATCGCCATTAGTATACGCATAGTTTACTTCCATTATCCTAAAATTTATAAGAGAATCTTTAACTATAATACAGAATCAGGAAAGCCCATATACGTCAAGAACAAATTGCATATGGCATTCCCACATGGATTCCTGTCCTAAAAAAAAAGCGGAAACAGGTAAGATAAAGATAATATCATCGTCTTACAAAGCCTTATGTAGTGCGGCTTATTCTTTCACCCATCATGTAGCGCTGTCTTAGCTTTTTCAGATCTTTATACTGTGCCAATACCAGTCCCAACAGGGTCAAAGTGAGTCCCAGGACAGTACGCAGACCGATGGGTTCACCCAAGATGAAGAAAGCCAGTACCACGGTGAAAACCGGGATTAGATTTGTGAAGATGTTGGATTTTGCCACACCCAGACTGCGGATCACATCCGTGAAAAGGGTAAAAGCTCCAATAGTAGCAAAAAGCGACATCGCCACGATGGTTGTCAAACCTCTCGCCGAGTGGCTCACGCTGAAGAAATGCCTGCCATCGACAAGAAGGAACACAGGCAAGAAATAGAGGGCTCCGAAAAAGGACTGATAGGCCACGATGGTAAGAGTGCTGTATTTCAAAGTGAGCGGACGCACCATGAGTCCGTATCCCACGGCTCCAAAGATGGCTAACGCCAAAAACATGATGCCCTTCAAAGTAGCGGTCAATTCACCACTGCCGTAGCTCATTATCCCTACGCCCAGGCAAGATACCACCACTCCCAATATCACATACACGCTCAGCCTTTCTTTCAGGATCAACCACGCTCCGATCGCCGCAAATATGGGGATGGTGGCAATAATGATGCTACCCATCGAACTGGATACAAACTGCATCCCGTTTGCTTCTCCGTTAAAATATAGAAAGGGTTCAAAAAACGCCACGATCATCATGCGCCAGAGGTCTTTAGAATCCATCTTTTGCCAATGCCGGCTGATGATCATCAGCGCGAACAGGAGGACGGATGCCAAAATCAAACGTAGAAATACTACTTCATAGGGACGGTAGGTCTCGAAAGCGATCTTGTACCACACAAAAGTAATGGCCCAAAAGAACATCGCTCCGATGGCACGAAGATAGGTAATCCAGAGTTTCATTCGCAGAAATCTATTACTTCACCGCCGGGGATCTGCTTCAGAGTACCGCCGTCGTTGATGTCCCGACATGGTCCGGCTTCGATTGTCCCGCTATCCGTATAGCCGCGCATCTCCCAAAAACCGGGAATATAGTGATCCATCAGATCTATTTTGATCAGGCTTTTGGCAGATTTGTAGCCCCATAGATAGGGAATAAAAGCGCGGATGGGACCGCCGTAATCTTCGTCCAAAAGCTCCCCGTCAAAAGCCCAAACCACCATAGAGCGCTCTTTTTGCCCGATAGCCAGAGGAATGGAAGTATCGTAGATTCCGCCCACAGACCAAAAGCGCAGATAGCGACAGCCGGGCAGCATTTTCACATGCTCCAGCAAGCTCGCGATGCGAACGCCCGTCCAAGCGCCATACACAGACCACCGTGTAACGCTGGTAAGGCGTGCTTCCACGGTTTCCTCCCTAAAACTCTGCAGATCCCGCCAATTCAATTTAACCGGATTCTCACACAGTCCGCTTATCTCCAGTTGCCAGCTTTCCCGGTCCAAAGCCCCGGGATGCCCCTCTGCCCAAAAGATGGGCGTGTTTATCTTCGCCAATTTATGCATCTGTATCTCCTAAATGCTCGATAATATCACTTGGTAATATGGTATATGAATGACGGCTCTCACACAGTCTTTCAGCAGTGTTGCCCATCAACAAAGCGGCAGAACAGACTGCCTGATACAAAGGTAGTTTCTGGGCAATAAACGAGGCTATGATGCCAACCAGAAGGTCACCGCTGCCCCCTGTCGCCAAAGCATCGTTACCCGCGCAAATCATCAAAGTCTTGTCCCCATCTGCATACAGTGTGCTGTGTCCCTTCAGCAGCACCGCACAGCCCAATTTGGCTTGAGTTTCGATGAGCCGGGCCATGAGATCGGCATCCAATTCTGCCATAGATATATCCGCTAAACGGCAGAATTCGGCTTTATGAGGAGTAAGCACAAAATTGCCCTTTTTCAAGAGCGGAAGCATATCCCGGTTTTGCGCCAGCAAAGTAATGGCATCAGCATCGATCACACAGGGACAGGTGGCATGGTTCAAAACGATGTCCAGCAACCGCAGAGCAAAGGCATCCAGGCCCATACCGGAGCCGATCGCGATCGCATCTGCACGTGAAATCATCTCCTTTATGGCCTTCACCCGGGGCAAGCCGGTCTTATCTTCCGCAATGGCAAAATTCATCACTTCATCGCAGGCTGCACTGTAGTAACCGATCACTTCCCGGCGGGAACAGATGTGTACCAGCCCGGCTCCGCTACGCAAAGCGGCTCGGGCACAGAGGCGCGCGCTGCCCACATATCCCGGGCTGCCGCCAAAGATGAAGACTCTGCCAAATAATCCTTTATGTGCGTCCACAGGGCGCTGAGGAAGGATGCTGTCGTTGTACACATAAACAGCGATATCCTCTTTGTAGATCTCCGGAATACCGATGGGAATGCGCAGTAGTTTACCACAGCTATTGCGTCCGTTTTGCAAAATGTGCCCGTATTTCAGCTCTTCTATAGCAAGAGTTAGATCTGCTGTCAAACAATCCCCATTGCCCGTATCCACATTCAATCCGGAGGGAATATCGATGGCAACCACCACTTCCGCCAGAGCGGAGAATGCGGCACAGGCGTTTTGGATGAGGATGGGCAATTCTCCTTTGAAACCGATACCAAATACCGCGTCGATCAAGATTGGAATAGTGGTAAGCCCCTTGATCACGTACTCCTGCAGGTCCTGCTGCGAATTAATCTCAAATATTGGGATATCCAGCTTTTCGCAGAGCAGGCGATTGCTGCTGCTTTCCGAGCTCATCCTGCCGGTGCCCATACTGAAGATCAAAATATCCGGACAAAAGGCAAAAAGGTGCCGGGCAATCACATAGCCATCGCCTCCATTGTTCCCGCTACCGCAGAGTATCACTACCCCGTCCTGTACCTGATCCGGATAATCTCTGATGATCGCATCGGCACAGCGTGCGCCCGCCACTTCCATCAACACGCGTGACGGAGTGCCAAATTCGTTTATGGTCTTTTTGTCGATTGCTTGCATCTCTGCGCGGGAAAGTATCCGTTCCATGCTCACCTCCTGTAGTGATCGGCATTATATAGCCTGATCTCGATGGTGGTACCTTCATTGAGCGCGCTTTCCACCACGCGGATCTTGCCCTGATGGTATTCTTCGATGATGCGCTTGGCCAAACTCAGTCCCAAGCCCCATCCCCTGGTTTTACTGGTTACTCCCGGCTCGAAGACTTTTTTCCACTCTCTGCGGGGGATACCCTTACCCTCGTCCCTGATATGGATATACACATAGGGATCTTTCTGTGTGGCGGCCAGAATGATGTTGCCGCCTTTGCCGGACATCGCGTCCACGCAGTTTTTGACCAGGTTTTCCAGGGTCCATTTGAATAGTTCCGGATCCATCATCACATCCACTTGCTCGATCTTACTGATCAGATGGATATCGATGCGGGAACCCAGATGGGGCATGCGGTTGCGGAAATACTCCACTACATCGAAGAGTAACTGATGCAGATTGTGCGGTTCCAGCTTTGTGATGCTGCCCACCTTACCAAAGCGTGAGGCAATATTGCGCAGGTGATCCAAATCCGCACGCATAAAGTTTAGGATTTGGGGCATATCCGGTCGCTCAGTCCCCTCGGAGGGGCTTTCCGCCATATAGTCTATCCATCCCATCATCGAGGTGATGGGGGTGCCGAATTGATGGGCTGTTTCCTTGGCCAGACTCACCCACAGCGTGTCCTTTTCGCTACGTTTCAACAGCAGAAATCCATAGCTGCCAAAAAACACCACCATCAGTGCCAGAAAGAGTTCCAGTATGATGATGTAGCGGATATAAGACAGAGATTGGGGATTGCTGAAATAGATATAGCCCAAAGAATCTTCTTCGTTCGACAGTGGCACCTCCGTCATGGACGATTGCCGGGACAACAGATCAAATTGGTCTTTGATCGGCAATTGATGAAAGCGGGCGGATTCGTCCACATCCACATTGCGCCAAAAGAGCGGCTCCCGATTACGATCGGTCACGATGATCTCATAATCGATGTTTTTGATGAATTGCTCAAAGGATATCGGCTTGCCGTAAAATGCATATCCGGTAAGGTTTCCCTCGTCAATCAACGGAGTCTGAACCATCTTGGTCATCATCTCTTCCAATCTGGCCCGGGAGGCAAGCGACAATTCTGCATAGAGACTGTCCGGGCTTACCGCTACATTCTTCCAGACCAAAGGCTGCAAATCGTCATCAGTTACAATGATCGGGATCGGATTTTCCAGCATAAACTCCGTGGAGATATAATCCCAAAGCTGCTGTTGAAAGTCCCTTTGCGCGGTAAATTGCAGGTATTTTGAGCTAACTTCGGTCAGTAACTGAGCATATTTTTCCGCCACTCTCAGATAGCCGTCTGTATAGGCAATATAGCGAGCAAATATGCGAGGTAAATACTTTTGTTCCTGCTTCGCCTTCTGGATGAGCACCTGAGTGTAGATCGCAAAGAACACGAAGACAAACAGCGAGCCCACTACCAGGTATAACCTTAAGTGATGAAAGCGTTTACTGCGATTTGGCCGATTCCCAGTGCTTATCGAGCTCTTCAAGGCTTGCCTCATGGATTTCTTCTTCGTTGTATTGGTTTTCCACATAGCGGAAGCGACGATAAAACTTTCGGTTAGTGGCTTTCAGCGCGGCTTCCGCATCTATGCCCAGCTTGCGGGCCAGATTCACAATGCTGAATAGATAATCTCCCATTTCCTCCCGGATGGCGTCACTATCGTTATCCGCCAGGGCCTCCATCAATTCCTCGTGCTCTTCCTCAATTTTCTCCAACACAGGTCTCATATCCTTCCAATCGAAGCCCACCGATGCCGCTTTTTCCTGAATACGGTGAGCCTGAATAAGGGCCGGAAGAGCGCGCGGAATACCGTCCAATACACTTTCCCGTTCTTTCTTCTCCTGTTTCTTGATGCGCTCCCAGTTCATCTTCACACCATCGGCATCATCGATCTGAACGTCTCCAAAGACATGGGGATGACGGCGCACGAGCTTGTTGCAGATTGCTTCCAGTACATCATGCATCGCAAAGATGCCCTCTTCATGCGCTATCTGTGCCAGAAAAACGATGTGCAGCATGAGATCGCCCAGTTCTTCTCGCAGAGCAGAGTAATCCTTGTCTTCAATGGCTTCAACCACTTCATAGAGCTCTTCGATAAAGTTTGGCACCAAGGATTCTCTGGTCTGCTTGATATCCCAGGGACAGCCTTTTTCGGGGTCTCGCAGCGCGGCTACGATATCTACCAGGGCTTGGAATTTCACCATAAAATGCTCTTTTAAAATCTCATTACTTTGCGTCATTTCTTCAGGCTGCTTCTGATCTCGTTCACACGATGCTTATTGCGCTTGTACACATCGACCAACAAGGCCAGTGCCACGGCAAATACGAAGGCAATCAGGGTGGATATGATACAGATTATCGCACGTTTGGGATAATCCCGCCGTCCGGCCAGCCGCGGAGAATCCAGAATCTCGATGGTGGGCATGTCTTTCAATTCTGATAGGCGCGCAGCTTCATACTGAGGATAGAGATATTCATACAAAGTACGGTTGATCTCCATGTTCATTTCCAGACGCAGGTGATCGGCACTTACCTGCGGCAATTTGCCCATATCCAACAGATACTCCGGAGTATTCTTGTTCTCTTCCAGGTCCCGGATCTGCCTCTGGATACTGTTTCTGCGCAATATTGCTGCCTGCATCACAGGGCTGGATTCACCGTAATTTGCCTTTGCCATCTCCAGCTCTATCTCTGCCTTCATACCTTCAGCGATGAGATCGGTATAAGCACTTATAATCGCTTTTCCCTGTGCATCCAGATGCACCACCTTACTGCTTTCACCCATTTTTTGGCCCAGCGCTATCAGCGAATCCAGACTGGCTTCCACCTCTTGCACTCTGCCTTGCAGAAACTGCCGGTTCAGCTTGCCCTGGGTTACTCTCTGTTCCCGGTTGTATTGATCCAGCTTCTGTAAAAGGTAATTCACCATATCCAAAGAGAGCTGTTTATCCTTGGAACTCATTTTGATAGAGATCAATCCGCTGGCATCGTCATAGCCCGCAGAAAGCATTTTGGCTCTCAGCTTCTCGATGGCATCATCCAAATTCCGGAGGCTGTCGGCATGAGTCAACTTAAAGTAATCTATGAGCTTAAACTCTCGGATGAGATCTTCGGCAAAAGTGCGGGACCTAAGAACCGTAATCAGGTTCTCGGCTTTGTTTGAACCGGTGGATCCCAGCAAACTGGATGCAACCCCGGAGAGGCCGGGAATGTCTATAGGCAAGGCACTTGCTTGATCTCCCACAGAGAAGAAACTTGCTTTGGAACTGTAGATTTGCGGGGTCAGTAAGCTGAAGATTACCGCGGCAATGGCAACCACCACCACAATTGAGATGATCAGCTTGCGGTTTTCCGCCATGATCCGCAGCAATTCAAAGATATCGAAGTTCTTGTGTTCCATGAATATTCCTTAATCTATGCAAAGCAATCTTTTGAGGAAGGACTTTTTCGCTTGAGGCTGTTTCAGTACCCTGGCTTCATCATCCTGCTTGATGCTTACATTCTTTTCCTTTAAGTTTCCCAATATCACAAGCTCAGAATCTCCCTGCAAGTCCATATTTCCTGCCAGAACCACATAGGTGTTTTCCGGTGCGATGAGGCGTGCTCCGGGCAAAAGAGTCACGGTGGCATCCTTGCTCATTTTTAGTTTCGCATATTTCTGCAGGCTTACATCATCAGCGACCACTGTTTCTCCTTTCACGGTAAGCAGGCCCTCCACTTTTGCCGGCAGAGTGTTTACCAATTTTAGCAATTTGGCTTCGCCGGCGGGGATTTCGATGCTGCATATCCCGTCCTGAATATGGTACAACATATTATCAAAAGGATCCAGCAAACCTATATGCTCTGTATAGCCCTTGATGTTCCGATCCAGAGTGATGTTCAGCATTTGCGGATCTGCCTGCGTGTAATAGCGGTCATATTCTTCCGGGGGCACAAGGTCTTCGTTCAATCCATCACCGGCTTTAAAATAGTCTCCGCGCCGATTCACCAGCATCAGATAGGGTGTCTTGTCCTCGTCCACATAGTATCCGCATTGGATGTATCCGCTATATGGCACGCCTGCTTGATCTTTCACATACATCGCTTTGATGGGGATGGATTTGGGAATGGCTTTCGTTTTGTTTTGTTCCGTCATGATCGTACCGGCATCCAGCCATTCTTTGTCCTTCAGTATGCTGCCATACAGGTGCACCTTTGGATTGGAGTGTTTGATGGCATCCATGGTGTGCATATCTGGCACCGGAGGCATATACTTGCCGTTTTTCATGCGGGCAGCTATACCCACATAGTCTCCGGAACCATCCTCGGCTTGGAAGGACTGCACACGATAGTGCAGCACGCCATCCGGCTGATATACCAGAGGCAGATAGAGTAGAGCTTTTTGCGTGGCATAGGGTGGCAGTATCCACTTGATCCAATAATCCGGATTCCCCTTTGCCCACCTGCCAAAAGCCTGCACAATCGGGTAAAACTTACGCTCGGAATCCTCTTCACAATAGCGGACTCCCGCTTCATAGACCTGCAGCATATTTCTATCTAAAACATCCTGAATGAAGTCTCTGTCCTTCACTCCGGGACTAAAGCTATAACCCGGGATCAAGGGATAGATATCCGGCGCAAAGTTTCGGGGTTTTACCTCGCTCAGAAAGCCCAAAAGGTGATTGTAGCGGATATCGTTTTCCTTGTCCACCACGATGTTCATGTGCTGATAATCGTAGGTTGCGCTTATGATTTCGATATCTGCTTCCGCCATGATATCCATCAGCAGACGGTAACTGTTAAATTGTCCCTGAAACGGTTCGTCGAAGGCATAGAGCCCATTCACATTACCCTTACCTTTGCTGATCAATTCACGGGCCCGCCGGACAATCCTTTCCCGATAGGAGGAGTCCATGGTGCGCAATTCTCGGCTTAATTGATCTTCGATCTCCACATAGTCTAATTCCAGATTACAATTGCCCTGCCAATACATGCGCGCGTTGAGGTTGTCCAGCACCATCAAAGTGGCATTCAGTTCTTTCAGTAAATTGGCATCTATCAGGTCTTTATAGGGTATCTTGACTACAAAATCCACAAAGCCGTCTTTATCGCGGGAGCGCTCGTGATCTGCCACAGTATAGCTGATCTTTTGCGCACTGCCTTTGGGTGATCTTGCCATCAGAGGCGTAGCTTTGGCTGCAAAACCGGTCCCTTCCAATTCAAAGCCCAGCACTTCAAAACGTAGAAGTTCCGTATCCGGCTTTGCATCGGGGGCGATGTCCGATAGCTTGAATCTATAGGTAATCCAGAAATAATCGTCTGCAAAAGCGGGAGGACTCTTTTGATACACATGAAAGGGATGCCCGAAACGCACGTAATAGCCGTTGATGTTGGGCCAACGATAGCGCAGATCGCCCATGGCATATCCTGCCTTGTCCTTGCCCCGAACGCTTCGCCACACATATCCGTTTGAAGCCTTGGAGTCTGTCGCCACCGCTCCGGTGCGGGTGATGATATTATCATTGCGCGAAGCATACCAGAATCTCTGATCCTTGCCATCACCGGGATGCAGATCCTTTTCATCCAGATATTCCGCTTCAAATCTCTGATAACTCGATGTCGCCAGTGGCGTGATGGCGTAATGCCCATCGTCGGCAAGATCGTCGGAATAACCCCGATCTGTTATCCAGGCATCGATCCCATATTTATCCAAGGTTGCCAGCAATCCTTCCAGATCTTTATCGTTCTTATTGGTTTCGATCACATTGCTATTGTAGCCCATCTCTTGCATATAACGGCTCAGCAATTCTTTGTGTTCAAAAAAGAAGGGAAAACTATTGGTGATATAGGAATAAGTACCTATCATAAATTCGTCTGAATGCTTTGCCCCCAATTGCAGACAGAGCACCAGTAGCAGCAGAATTATCCGGTAAGATCGTCTCATATCATCTCCGATGGTCTATGTTGGTTAATAAACATCCGTTTACATATTATCACGTTATTTTGCTACACCTTCAGTTCCATCCAGGGCTTCAGCACATCCGGAATCCGCAAACTGCCATCGGCATGTTGATAGCTTTCCAAAAGCGCGATCATCAGCCTGGGCGTGGCCAAACCACTGCCATTGAGGGTGTGAGGATGACGCATCTTGCCATCGGCATCTTTGTAGCGAATATTAGCGCGGCGAGCCTGAAACTCGCCAAAATTGCTTACTGAAGACACTTCCAGGTATTTCCCGCTGCCTGCCGCCCACACTTCCAGATCGTAGGTCTTTTCACTGGCAAAACTGAGGTCGCCGGTGCAAAGCGATACCACCCTATAGTGTAATCCAAAGGCTTTCAAAATGTCTTCGGCATCATGCAGCATTTCTTCCAATGCGGCTTCGGAATTTTCGGGCTCCACAAAGCGCACCATTTCCACCTTGTTGAACTGATGTAAGCGCTGCAAACCACGGGTATCTTTGCCATAGCTGCCCGCTTCCCGACGAAAGCAGGGAGTGTAGGCCACATACTTTTGGGGGAGATCTTTGTAAGACAGCACTTCGTCGGCATAGATGTTTGTTACCGGTACCTCAGCAGTGGGAATCAAAAAAAGATCGTCTTCACTGATGTGATACATATCGTCTTCCAATTTCGGCAGTTGCCCTGTTCCGGTCATGGTCTTGCGATTTACGACAAGCGGCACCATCAATTCTGTATAACCGTGTTTTTGCAGATGGTATTCCAGCATATAGTTGATCAGCGCGCGTTCCATTTTGGCACCAAATCCGGTATAGATGGGAAAGCCGCTGCCGGATATCTTGGCTCCACGGGAAAGATCCAGCATTTGGTTCATGTTTGCTATATCCAGATGATCTTTGGGCTCAAAATCAAACCTTGGCGCTTCACCTTCATGGCGAATAACTTCGTTGAGGGATTCATCCCTGCCTATCGGCACTGACGGATGCGGGATATTGGGGATGGTGAGCAACCGCGCTTCCACTTCAGTATTCACGGCATTCAAATCCGCCTGAATGGCTTTGATCTCTTCGGCCACTTTCGCCATCCGGGCAAGCTCTTCGGAGGCATCTTCGCGGGCTCGTTTCTTCTGGGCGATTATCTGAGAAACAGAATTTTGCCTGGCTTTCAATTGATCAAAATCATACTGCAATTTGCGACGCTTTTCATCCGTAACCAAAAGCAGATCCAGATCGGCTTTTTCATTTTTGTTTACAATCGCGTTGCGCACCACATCCGGATTTGCCCGGATATACTTCAAATCTATCATTTGTTGTGCTCCATATCATATTTTTGGGCAATTTCCACCATTTTCACGAAAGCATCGGCCTTCAACGCCGCTCCACCGATCAAACCACCATCGATATCCGGCATATTGAGCAATTCCTCGATGTTCTCGGGCTTCACACTGCCACCATACAGAATGCATAACGATTCCGCTAAGTGCTCGCTATACTGAACGGACAGCCACTTACGAATGAGCGCGTGAACTTCCTGGGCCTGGGCGCCACTGGCTGTGCGGCCTGTACCAATCGCCCAAACCGGTTCGTAAGCTATGATCAGTTCTTTGCCACTGTAGAGATTGATCTGGTGCAAGCATCCGGTCAATTGTTCTTTGATCACTTTCGCTGTGATTCCGGCATCGCGCTGTTCCAGAGTCTCACCTATGCAAAGAATGGGAACAATTTTCTGCAACATCAACTTTTCAGCTTTTTCCCGCACGATCTCATTGCTTTCTGCGTGATAGGCTCGCCGTTCGGAATGCCCCACAATGCAATAGGGCAATTGCAACGATGCCAGCATGGAGGCAGAAACCTCACCTGTAAAAGCGCCATCGTCATGCACACTCACATCTTGGGCAGCCACTTTCACCGGACTGTTCTCAAATTCTCTTTGTAGCACCGCCAAAAAAGGATAAGCAGGCGCTATGATCGGTATCACCTTTGCCCCATCATTACTTCGCAACACTCCGGTTAGCTCCCGGGAAAACTTCTTTGAGTCATCTAAACCCTTATGCATCTTCCAATTGCCGGCTATTATTAGTTCTCGCACGTTCACCTCTGAATACTTTTATTCTTATGTATACCAGTTTGAAAAAGGAGAAGATACGTCAAGATTTTTTCCACATGCAAAGCCAGATACCCCGGAAAACTCAGGAGTTGCCAATGCCACCCCCCCCCACTTGATGCAAGCAGTGTCAAAGCGGATGAAAAGAACAAGGGATCGCAGCGCAAGGCCGATACTGCATAACAGAGAATTAAAAGCCAACTGTTAAAAATATACAGATTCTATTAGGCAATTTCCGTTTTACACATTATAATCTAAAGTATGGGGGTATCATGAAACGAAAAAATGACACAAACGTTTTGATCGAATTTGGTTCAAACACTGCTAAAGTATATTCCTGCAGTGCATTGAAAAGCACAGACGCTTGCTTTTATCGCTTACCCTTACGACTGGCATCACAACTCAACAGCTCACAAATGCTTTCCGAAAAAGGGATCAAATCCATTTTGGACACTATCGCTGATGTAAAACAACGCTTTACAAACAACGACCAGATCCGGTTGATTGGAACAGAGGCCTTACGCAGAGCCAAAAACAGTGCCGCCGTCCAACAGCGGATAGCAGAGCAATTCGGGCTAAACCTGCGCATCCTCTCCTGGCAGGAAGAAGCAGAAGCAGCATATCGCGGAGTGCTGGGTACAGCGGGAGCCTCAGGCCGTATTATCTGCTTCGACATCGGCGGCTCCAGCACAGAAATCATCCAGGGCAAAGACAAAAAGATAGAGCGTAGCAAAAGCTTCCCCGTGGGCGCAGTGGATCTTAGCCGGAAATTCATCCGAAAACAACCCCTCACGCAGTGTATGTATACAGCGCTTAATATGGAATTGGAACGGAAACTGGTATGGAAGAACAATCTGCAGCTAAAGTTGCTGGGTAGCGGCGGTGCTGTATACACCTGTGCCATGGTAGCACTGATGCACGCAGGTAAGAGCGAAAGTGAAGCTCTGAAGGAGATCGACGGCTCTACTTTGCGCAGAAGTGAGATAATAAGGCAAGAACAAAGCTATCGCGCGCTCACTCTGGAACAAATTCGCCAGATTCCCGGTATGGATCCCTCGCGTGTGGACATCATCCTGCCTGCTGTGATGATCATCCGCAGGATCATGGAAAACACTCGGGAATACAGCTTTATAGTAAGCACCCGGGGTGTGTGGCAGGGGATTATGTTTGCAAACAGATAAGTCCGGAATAAACAAAAGGATCTCACACCGCGTATATATGTGAGATCCCTTATCTAAGGTCCGGCCATTCTTACTTGATGACCGTAGCCAGACATCCCCATATCAACCCCCATCCTAGTGCTTGCCTTGCTTTGTCCAGCCCCCGGCCTACAGACCGCACACTCTCGCCAAACAAATCTTGCAATTTGTTGAAACACATCATCGATGTGGGCCTAAAAACTCCATTAGGATGCCCCGGCCTACAGATCCTACGACCTTCCGACAGCCCCTCAGAACAATCTGCCTTGCAACATCACAATAAAAAGCCAATGCCGAAAGCAAATGTACTATTATCTGGCGCATGATTTGCGCCAATGATTATATATTTCTTAATGCAATGATACACAAAGGATTGCAAGGATACAGCAATTATCTATGTGGTAAATACTACCACGCGAAAGACGCAGTTGGAGGATCAACAGTGCCCTGAAAGGCTACTATTTACTCTGAATTTCGATGCCCAGAGAGTTGATTTTCTTACTTAAATTGGATTTATCCATCTGGAGGTAATTGGCTGCGCGAGTGATGCTTCCATCGTGAATCAGCAGAATCTTTTCCAGATAGTTGCGCTCAAATTGCCGCACTGTCTCGCGATATGTGGTTGGAATGTCATCCAGCTCAGGGTATTCTGTGGTAAAATCTACTACAGTCAGGGTCTCAGATTGAGAGAATACCACCGCACGCTCCACCCAGTTTTTCAATTCCCGTACATTACCCGGATAATCCTGTTCATACAGCCAGGCAGCGGCAGATGGAGTAATTATCTTTGGAGCAATATTGTGGCGCGTGCAGAAGCTGTTTACGAAGTAATCCGCCAGCAGAATGATGTCGTCCCGATGCTTGCGCAAGGGCGGAATGTCTATTGTGATAGTGCTGATACGATAATATAGGTCATCCCGGAAGCTTCCGTTATCAATCATGCTGATCAGGTTTTTGTTCGAGGCGCTGATGATGCGGGTAGAGACCTTGTGGGGGTTGCCTCCCAGGGTTTGGATTTCCTGTTCGGAGATTACTCGTAGCAGCTTTGCCTGAACCTCCATGGGCAATTCCGCGATTTCATCCAAAAAGATGCTACTGCCCTGAGCATATTCAAAATAGCCTTTGTGTGAACTGATCGCTCCGGTGAATGCACCCTTTTCATAGCCAAACAATTCTGCTTCAAACAGTTCACGGGGGATGGAGGCGCAATTGATGGTTACCATGTTCTTTGTATTGAAATCGGACAGGCGATGTATTGCAGCTGCTGCCAGTTCTTTGCCCACACCTGTTTCGCCGCAGATCAATACCGGATTGTCGAAGCGGGCGGCTTTGATAATAGCGTCAAAAACCTGCTGCATAGGCTCGGATGAGCCGATCATTCCGATCGAAGAAAGCTGAAGTCCTCGTAAATTCCTACGCATCAGAATACTGTCCTTAAGCCGTTCCAGGCGTATAATGAGATGTTCTTTGGCGAGGGGTTTTTCGATGAAATCTGTGGCTCCATATTTGATGGCATTCACGGCATCCGGAATGTGCCCTGCGCCGGAGATCATCAATACAGGCAGCTCCGGATAACGTTCATGCAGCTCTTCCAACATGGTAAAACCGTCTTGCAGAGCGGGAAAACACATGTCTTGCATCACGATATCGAAGCTGTATTTATCCAAAACCTCTTGGGCTTCATCGATGTCGGAGGCAGAGTGGACAATGTAACCTTCATCGCGCAGCAGGTTCCCGGTCAGTTTGCAAAAGATGCTGTCGTCATCAGCGATAAGAATGCGGATCCTATTCATCCTGAGCTCCTTTGAGCCAGATCGAGACTGTGGTGCCCAGCCCTTCCTCGCTTTGGATGTCCATCATACCGCCCATGGAATCGATGATCTTGCGGGTTTCGGGAATTCCGATGCCGGTACCGGATTGGTTTGTGGTAAAGAATGGTTTCCAGATATCTTCCATATATTTCTTGGGAATGCCTTTGCCGGTGTCTTCGAACTCTAGCAACACGCTGAGCTTGCCCCCGGAACTTTGGTGCCTTGGGAATTCGCGGATGCTGATGTGCAGTGTTCCGCCCTCCGGCATGGCTTCGGTGGCGTTGTTGATGATGTTCACAAGGGCTTCTTCAAAGCGGATAGGCTCGATTCGGGCATGGATGGATTTGAGGTCGTAATTGCGGATAACATTAATATTCCCGGGTATCTTGATGTTGCTCAGAGCATGTTCCATCGAGGGGATGAGATCCTGCACTTTCAAGTCGTAATTGTGCATTTCAGTAAAGCGCTGGAAGGCATGGGTGAACACACGCACTTTTTCGATTTCGCTTTTGATAATACCCAGGTATTCGGCTGCTTCCTCTGTGCAATCCTTTTCCAGAGGGTCCAAAGCCAGAATCACGTTTGTGATGTGACGCCGGACATGATGCGAGAGCCTCCGCGCGATCTCTGCCCACTCCAGAGTATCGGATTCCGCGTCTGCCAATTTTCTATACATAAAGATGAAGTATCGGCCGGGAAAGCTATGGGATCTTTGCACACTAACCTTCATCGGTTTACCATCCGCGATTATCTCCAGATGCTCGCTGACGGACATACTGCGTCGCATCCTCAAAATGGTTTCATCCAATTCTGGCAATACTTCGCCCAAATGCTTCAGTGCATTGCCCGGATCATGCAGATTGGCCATGGTTATTGCCACTTTGTTCGCAAAGAGAATGCGCCCCTTCTTGCTTACCAATAGCACACCTTCATCCAGCAGATTGTAGGAGGTGATGGCATCCTGCTTGCGCTTGCTGATGTAGATTTGCTTGTAGATTAAGATTGCCAAAAGGATCAGCAACAGCCACAGGGCAAAAGCTTTCACCAATCGATAGAACCAGAGAAAGCCCGAGATATGTTGCATTTCATAGAATGATAATGAAGTATCCATCATCACGGCGATGGCAGCGTCCATGCCCTCTGCCTTGTTGATCACCTTTATGCCGACGAGATTCTGATCATGCAAAGGCAAACGAACCCGGGCCAGCTCCTTGAGATCGTGGGTAAAGACCTGCAGTTCATTGGCGTTATTGAGCGCGATAATCTCTTTCTTGCCGTTAGCATCAATGTCCGTGATTTCATAGATCCTCTTCACATTCAAGCAGGAGCAGACCTGTTGTTCATTCAGATCCTCGTCATAATACACAATGCCACGCACCAGGTCACATAGCACCAAACTGTATTCAGAGGAGCTGTCCATGCGCTGCAAAAACTCATCGTTATCTGCCATCTTCAAGCTTTTGGGCACGGCCAGTTCTTGCTTGCGGATCAGCCGTCCACCTTCGTAGCTGATGCGTAATATATAGTCTTCATTTGTGTTGTTCCCCCGCGTGGAAGCTACAGCATAGATATCCTGTTTACCATCCTGATCCACATCAGCGATGTTCACGATCAGTGAACCCAAACCATCGAAAACCTTATGCGAATGCAGCATCTCTCCCTGTGGACTCAAAATCACCAGATGGCCACTGAAGTCATCCAGTCCGTCGATACTTATTGTGTTGTTGTTAAAAGCGCTGTTGGATACCAAAAACTCCTTTTTGCCATCCAGATCAAAATCCTCAAAGAAGAGTCCGGTAAATATGGTGGGACTATAGTAAAACCACTTTTGCCGCCCACTCTCCCAATCGTAAACGATTAGTCCCCGGGGATTGGAGCTATAGCCGTCGTATGCGGTGCAAACGAGTTCCAGTCTGCCATCTCCGTCTATATCCTCAATCAAGCGCGGAACAAAGAAAGCATTCCAGGAATATGATGTTTCGCTCATCAATTCATCATCGCGGAAGAAGGGCGCGAAGTCTTTTGTTTCACGCAACAGTGGTACCTGCCAGGTGTATTTTGCCGCTTGCAGCCAGAGGATATTGCCGTTGTTTAAACTATAGAACAGCCATGTGTCTTTGCTTTCGGGATCAGTAAGAGTTTTTAGAGCATAAGGACGAAAATTGGAACTGTTGATCTGAGAGATCACTTTTCCCTGTTGATTGATCACCTCCACTCTGCCCAAGTTGTTTTCGAAGATAGCCGAAATTTGCAGCTCCCGGCCATCTCCTTTGAGATCGACCATAGTGATATAATTTACGGGTGTGTTCCAAGGGTTTGTTCGCAGCAGCTTCAGATCGTGGGTCCGAAAGCTCTGAGTGGGCAGGCAGGAGCCCAGTAACAGGGAGATAAAAAGTACCAGGATAAAGCTTCTTCTCATACGCATGATCCTCTCACATATCTAAGGTTGCAGTTCCGCACTTGTCCGGATCATAGTTTTCAGATCCGGATGCATTATGTTTTCTTTCTCATACTCTCCCAAGCTTTGCCAGGACAATTTTGCGCTATCTTGTTCTTCTCTGAGCAGCATTCCGAAGAGCGCAGCAGCCATATGATCCTGCCCGGAGGACTGAGTTGGCGGACATATCTTTTGTTTGAGTCTAAAACTTCCATAAATGGGTTCGGCATTATCCGGGCTACGATACTGTAGCATCAATTCTCCTGCCATCACTTCTTGCGGATCGACATCGTCCTGCAGCTCAATTTCGAACAGGGCAGACAATACCTGCCCGGAGTATATCGTACCGGGAACTGATGCTGTCATGGATTCTGCACCTGCTCCTGCCCGGGGCTTCTCCGCTACCTGACGGTAACGCTTCACGGCAGCAGGGGCAAATTCCAGCTTTACTTGCAGGTCTTGTACAAAGGGTTCCCGATATCTCAAAGCTCCAAAGTGCAATTGCCTGGCGAATTCATGAACAGAGTCCAGATATATGTATCCGGTACCAAGTTCACGGGCCAGGAGATAGAGCTTGTCGTCGCAGTAAGGATTCCTGCCCACCCCCGCAATAGTACAGTGAAAACCTTGTCCTTGGGCTTTTGCCAGAGCTATGGCCAGAGCTTTTTGTGTTTCTTCGGGATAGAAGCCGTCTGTAAAGAACCACAAGTCACCTGACTCCTGCTCCTTTTCCATCACCATATCCAAGATCTTCAGAATGTCCCCGCTCCCCGATGCCGATATGTGATCCAGCGCCAAATACGCTGAGGCTTTGTCTTTGCCATCAAGCTCCAGCACACGCTCTTCCGGACGCGCGCAAAAGATCGTAAGGCGATCATCTTCTTCCATCTCTTCAATATACATCCGCATACACTCTTTGGCAAGATACAGCTTGGCTTCGGTGCCCATCCTGCCCGAACAATCCAACACCACATACAAATCATGGGGATTATCCGGCAAGGGCTGCTGTTCCACAGCATTGGAATCCGGAGTGAAGATGAATCTGCCGGGATCAAAGGGAGTTTCTTGCAGGGATTGATGCCCCGGAGCTATGAGGTCCAGTCTCACAAAGATTCTGCTTGAATCGAAAGGATGTTCGAATGCTTGCGTGCTTACAGTGATACTATCCGGGGAAGAGATGGGACCCTCAGCTTGCATATATGCCAGCATTTCCTCCACTCTGATTCCCTCGGGATCGGGGAGTATGCCATCGGCTAAAAGCCGGCGCAAGTAACTGAAGTATGCAGTGTTTGCGCTAAGAGCAATATCTGCCTGGGGTCGCTGAGTCACATTGTAAAAGGGCAGCGATTGGAGCGGCACATAGTTTTCCTGAGGCTCCGGCGGCATGTATGGAGCCACGTAAGGGCCGCTAACCGGTATCGGCCGCGGTTTCAGCAAATCCAGAGAAGAATTCTGCGCTCGGTAAGGGAGAAAAGTATCCGCTGCAAAGGTGTCTTCAGTTTCCATTCGCACATTGCAAAAACTGTCGCGAGCTTTGTACACCATCACATCCCGCCGGACAGGCTCCGCGTTTTGATGCCGAAATTCCAAAGTATAAAGCCCGGGACTAAGGGATTCGATGCGATACTCGCCCCGTGCTCCGGTCTGTAAACTGTTCTGCTGAACCCGGTCCATATACACGTCGATCCGTACGCTTGCCAGCCCCACGCCCTCTTCACTCCGCAGCACTCCGCCAATGCGACCACCGGGTATCGATGAAAGCGAGCCAGCCGAAAGCTCGCCATACAGACCGCTTGTCAGCATCAGCACCGCGATAAATACTAAAAAAATCCCTTGTTGATTTCTGAACATCTTTTTCTCCAAGTTTCATTGCAAAATGCAAGTATTAATAGCGAAGCAAATGCCGTCAAGGAAAAAGCTGTTGTCCGGCAATCCATCAAGGCCAATATATCCCTTTATCAAAAGCATTGATGCCTTTAACTTCCTCATATACATGCGGAAGCTAATTTCTCCTAAGCTGATCTCAGGATAGCTGTCCATAATATGATGATATAGGTTGCCAGATCTGATGCCGGGATGTTTTCTCAGCTTAGCCTCAATAAATGACCTCGCGCTATCAAATGTCACTCCTCCGGGGTTTTGTGCGGCGCTGTTGTTTCGGCGGAATGGCCTACGGGTTATTAAACGGTGCTGCATCTTATCTGTCTTAACTATGGCACTTAGCGATGCTGATACATACTCCCTCAGATATCTATTTTAAACGTGCCGGAGGCACGAGGGTACAGGAACGCGCCAGAGGCGCGAGATACACCAGCTAAACAGAACTGATAAACCTTGAACGTGCCGGAGGCAGGAGCTTTAGATTGGCAGATTGCAGAATTGGTCGCAATAACCCTTTGGGTGGCAAGATGTTCTCTACCCCACAAAATGGCTACGCAATTTTGCGGGGGCCCCGATTTCCTGGATGCTTGTGTATCTCGTTTCTTTCACCCCACAAAATGGCTGCGCAATTTTGCGAGGACCCCCGAAACCGGCACGTTCCCGTTATTGCGCCTCTCCTGAGGCGTCAATCCTAATAAAAGCGA
>ENA-UOOR01000107-UOOR01000107.1-fermentation-metagenome-genome-assembly--contig:-NODE-107-length-117140-cov-7.361122_pt1 | contig 117140 bp, 113 predicted proteins | sample MGYA00245780_ERZ724029 | MGnify/ENA primary metagenome ERZ724029 (study PRJEB28704, sample SAMN03018315) | fermentation metagenome | biome: anthropogenic terrestrial biome; feature: soil...
AAGCCATTACTGGCTTTGTGGGGTATACTTAGTAAAGTAGGTGTCAAACTCCCGACCCATTTGATTTAAAGCATAATTTACACTATCTTTTAAATCTTCCAGGGTATTTAGAACAGTGCCATCCATGTCAAAGATTACTGTATTATAAGTCATAATTATCCTGCCTTCCGTTAAATGTTATTAATTTTATTATAACCCTTGGGCAGAAGAAGGTCAAAGAATAAATATTAATAAGTTATCGTATAAAATATAATATATTTTAGCCTTTTATTATTTTACTGATTTGTTATAATAGATTATAATAAATCAGAAATTATTTTTATGAATTCTAATGAAATCACTAGAATAAGCTTATGAAACATAACAATTACTTATTTCAGGAGGATAATGAATGAAAACCGATATTCAGATTGCTCAGGAAGCAAAATTAAAACATATTAGAGAAGTAGCTTCAAAACTTGACATTGAGGAAGATGACCTTGAGTATTATGGAAAGTACAAAGCTAAATTATCAGACGAATTATGGAATAAAGTAAAGAATAATAAAAGTGGAAAGCTGGTATTAGTAACAGCTATTAATCCAACTCCTGCAGGAGAAGGAAAAACCACCACGACGGTAGGTTTAGGCGAAGCCTTAGGCAAACAAAATAAAAAAGCAGTGATTGCTTTACGTGAACCATCTTTAGGACCATGTTTTGGTATCAAGGGTGGTGCGGCAGGTGGCGGATATGCACAAGTGATTCCTATGGAAGATTTAAACTTACATTTTACCGGCGATTTTCATGCTATTACATCAGCCAATAATCTGCTTGCTGCAATGTTAGATAATCATATTCAACAAGGAAATGCTTTAAATATAGACCCAGGTCAAATAGTCTGGAAACGCTGTGTCGATATGAATGATCGTGTTCTTCGTAATATTGTAGTTGGTCTTGGCCGTAAAACAGATGGTGTTGTAAGGGAAGATCATTTTATCATTACTGTAGCATCAGAAATTATGGCTATTCTTTGTTTAGCTGACGATATGAAAGATTTAAAAGCCAGACTTGGTAGAATTATTGTGGCTTATACTTATGATGGTAAACCGGTTACAGCAAAAGAATTAAAGGCAGTTGGAGCAATGGCAGCTTTACTTAAGGATGCTTTAAAGCCAAACCTGATTCAAACTATAGAAAACACTCCAGCGATTATACATGGAGGACCATTTGCAAATATAGCACATGGCTGCAACAGCGTTAGAGCAACAAAAACTGCATTAAAACTAGCAGATATTGTTGTTACGGAAGCTGGTTTTGGCGCTGACTTAGGTGCTGAGAAATTCTTTGATATAAAATGTGCAAGTGCAGGTTTAACACCGGATGCAGTTGTATTAGTAGCAACAGTACGTGCTTTAAAATATAATGGTGGAATACCAAAAGCAGAACTTAGTAAAGAAAATTTAGATGCTTTAAAGAACGGTATCGTTAATCTTGAAAAGCACATTGAAAACTTACAAAAATACGGTGTTCCAATTATCGTTACTTTAAATCGTTTCTTAACAGATACAGAAGCTGAGTTAGATTATGTAAAGGAATTTTGTGAAAAGAAAGGCTGTGAATTTGCCTTATCTGAAGTTTGGGAAAAGGGTGGCAACGGCGGTATAGAATTAGCTAATAAAGTAATAAATACTCTGGAAACGAAAGAAAGTAAGTTTAGAACTTTATATAAGAAAGAATTATCGTTAAAGGATAAAATAGAAACCATTGCAAAAGAAATCTATGGTGCAGCCTCGGTTACATATGATTCGGCTGCTGAAACAGCTATTAGGAAACTAGAAGAACTTGGTTTTAAAGAATTGCCTGTATGCATGGCAAAGAATCAGTACTCCTTATCAGATGATCCTACAAAACTGGGACGCCCTACCGGCTTTAATGTAAATATACGAGAAGTATATGTATCAGCTGGTGCAGGGTTTGTAGTAGCTATTACCGGTACTGTTATGACTATGCCCGGCTTACCCAAAGTTCCTGCGGCAGAAGGTATTGATGTAAATGATGAAGGAGTAATTACAGGATTATTCTAAAGGAAGAAGAAGTAATTAGAAATTATTCGAAATGACAAAGGAATAATTATGAATTATTCTAATGGAAGAAAGAGTACTTACGGATTATTCTAAATAGCGAAGGAGTAATTTCAAGGTTATTCTAAATGACCGAGTAGTAATTATGGATTATTCTAATAGAAGAAAGGGTAGTTTCAGATTATTCTAGGGAGCGAAATACATTATATAAAAGGATTAATGCAAAATGTCATTTTGATCTTGAAAGGTTTAAATCTATCGTTTATATAGATTCAATGCCTTTTATGATCAAAATGACTTTTTAACTTAAAGAGGCGAATATTAAATTTCTATTTATGTAGATAAAATAATTTCTTTGCGTATAATATAGAAGAACTTTTTTTGGAGGATTAAATTGGAGTTTGTAAAATTAGAATTCGAATATACGGATGATGTTACGGTGATTAACAGACAACAGTTTGAAGCTCACATGCGATTATACGAAGGATATATTAATAAAATGAATGAAATCGATAAGCTTTTAATGACGGAACCTGACCTGGAAAATGCCAATTCCACTTACAGCAAATTCAGGGGATTAAAGAGAGGAGAAACTTATGCATTAAACGGAGTAATCCTTCATGAGTATTATTTTGAGAATATAGGTGGATATGATACTGAACCGGATGAAATTATCAAAAAAATATTTGACAGGGATTTTGGTGGATATGAAAACTGGATAGAAAATTTTATAGCAACAGCCAAAGCAAGTAGAGGATGGGCTATTCTTTGTTATGATCCACGTTCCGATAGATATAGGAATATTAGTTTAGATGCTCATGATGTTGGGAACATTCAGTTATCCACACCTCTTTTAGTGCTTGATATGTATGAACATGCATATTTTCTTCAATATGCTGACAAAAAAGCAGACTATATTAATAATTTTATGAAGAATATTGATTGGGATATTGTAAAAGTACGTTTTGAAAGCTGTATGTAGATAAATATGGTGCCAGGAAATAATTAGTGCCTGGCACCATGAAAATTAATTTTTCTTAAAGGCTTGTTCACAATAAATGCAGCGATATACACCCTTTTCACGATCTGTTAATTTAAATACATGTTTTAATTCTTGTTCAATGGAAGTAATACATCTTGGGTTTTTGCATTTAAGAATATTAGTTACTTTTTCAGGAAGTTTAGGATTACGTTTTTCTTTAATAACACCGTCTTCGATGATATTAATAGTAATATTATGGTCTAATACCCCAAGAACATCGATATCAATGTCGAAGGAATTTTCTATTTTAATAATATCTTTCCTGCCCATTTTGTTACTTCTTGCATTTTTAATGATAGCAACGCTGCAATCCATATCATCTAAATTAAGGTATTCATATATTTTCATAGCACCGCCAACTGCAATATGGTCAATTACGATACCTTGTGTTAATCCACCAATATTTAACATACTTCCACCTCCAATAGCTTCATCATAAGCGCCATTCTTACATATACACCAAACTTTGCCTGCTTAAAATATACGGCTCTAGGGTCACCGTCTATTTCTGTTGAAATTTCATTTACTCTTGGAAGAGGATGGAGTACAAGCATATCTGGCTTTGCATATTCCATTTTTTTCTTGTCTAAGATAAAGGAATCTTTTAAGCGAATGTAATCCTCTTCATTAAAGAAACGTTCCTTTTGTACTCTTGTCATATAGAGTATATCTAATTCTGGCAATACTTCTTCCAATACATTAACTTCTTTATAAGTAATGTGATTAGCATCTAAAACTTCTTCTCTTATATAAGTTGGTAATCTTAATTCTTCTGGGGAAATAAGTACAAATGAGATGTTTTCATAACGAACTAATGCATTAATCAGGGAATGAACGGTTCTGCCAAACTTTAAATCACCGCATAAACCTACTGTTAAATTGTTTAATCTACCTTTTAATTGTTTTATAGTTAATAAATCAGTAAGGGTTTGTGTAGGATGATTGTGACCACCATCACCGGCATTGATAACAGGAATGGAAGAGTATTTAGAAGCGACTAAAGGGGCACCTTCTTTTGGATGTCGCATAGCACATATATCAGCATAACCAGATATAACACGAATTGTATCAGCAACACTTTCGCCTTTTGCAGCGGAGCTGGAATCTGCTGAAGAAAAACCTAATACGCTGCCGCCTAAATTTAACATAGCAGCTTCAAAACTTAATCTAGTTCTTGTACTTGGTTCATAAAATAGGGTAGCTAATTTTTTACCATGGCAAACATTAGCATATTTTTTAGGATCTTGAATTATGTTCTCCGCTAAATCTAAGATTTCATCCAATTCCGAAACAGATAAGTCAAGGGGACTAATTATATGTTTCATAAGCACCTCCGTATGTTTGTTTTTGTATTCAACTGCATATTATACTATAGCATTTTTTTTATTACAATAGTTATTTTCACTTTTTTTATTAGTATTCTTTATAAATTCTTGATAGATTTTTAGTGAAACTAATTAAATAATTATTCATTACAGTAATATAGGGATGCTGCATATATAATACTAATTATTTGCAACATCCCACAATCACCAAGAGGGCATGGGTACCCCATTTTCATTAACAAATGAAATTTTATATTATTCAAATAAATCAATTGCGCTGACAGGACAGCCATCACGTGCATTTTCTGCATCTTTTAGTTTGTCTTCCGGAATTTCTTCTTCAATTGCATGTGCTAATCCATCATCACCCAAACTATACACTTCTGGACATATACTTGGGCATAAACCACATCCTATGCACAAATCTGGATCCACTTTTGACTTCATATAAATTGCCTCCTTCCTAATTATCAATTATATTATTACAAAAACCCTGGTAAATTATCCAAAGATTGCAAAATAAATTTTAATTTCCAGATAGAACGTTACAGTTCCATCTGTTTTCACTTTTACTTGCTTAATTGCCTTACCTTCGTGGGTTCAGACCATTCCGCTACAAGATGAACAAAAGGGAGATGAGCTGCCATAGTCAGAACTAAAACAATAGAACACGTGATTATGAACCTAAACACAAATAAGTGATTGACAGAAAAATAAATAAAAGGTATACTACATATACTAGTATGTTACATAGCTGTTAAGTGCTATTTATATAATAACAGTATAAAAGGATGATAATCTATGTTTTGATTCGCATAGTTGTGAATAACCAAGACAAGTTTATGCTGTCTAAAATGAAATTTAATTGGAATTCCATCAATTGATATTAAGAAGACGTTCCAAATAATAAATAAAGGAGATATTAATATGGCAAAGATAGTAACAATGGGAGAGATTATGCTAAGATTATCTACTCCAGGATATGAAAAATTTATTCAGGCTGACAATTTTGATGTAAATTACGGTGGTGGAGAAGCAAATGTAGCAGTATCCTTAGCTAATTATGGACATGATGCTTATTTTGTAACGAAAGTTCCAAAGAATCCTATTGGTGATTGTGCTATTGCAGCATTAAGAAAATATAATGTAAACACTGATTTTATTGCAAAAGGTGGAGAAAGATTAGGTATCTATTATTTAGAGACAGGTGCTTCCATGAGGGCTTCCAATGTAGTTTATGATCGTGCTCATTCTTCTATCTCAGAAGCGACAGCTGCTGATTTTGATTTTGATGCTATTTTTGATGGTGCTGATTGGTTCCATTTTACAGGTATCACTCCAGCTTTAAGCGATGGCGCAGCTGCCTTAACAGAAGCAGCTTTAAAAGCAGCAAAAGCTAAAGGCATTACAGTTTCTGTTGATTTAAACTTCCGTAAGAAATTATGGACTTCTGAAAAAGCTCAAAAAGTTATGACTAATTTGATGCAATATGTTGACATATGTATCGGCAATGAAGAAGATGCTGAAAAAGTTCTAGGCTTCAAACCAAGCGGTACAGATGTAACTAGCGGTGAACTTGAATTAGCAGGATACCAAGATATCTTCAAACAAATGATTGATAAATTTGACTTCAAATATGTAGTAAGCTCATTAAGAGAAAGCTATTCAGCATCTGATAATGGCTGGTCAGCATGTATCTATGACGGAAAAGAATTCTATCATTCAAGAAAATACAATGTAAGAATTGTAGACCGTGTAGGTGGCGGTGACTCCTTCGCAGCCGGCTTAATCTGTGGTTTAATCGATAAAAAGGATATGAAAGATGCATTAGAATTTGGCGTTGCGGCTTCTGCATTAAAACATACTATTCCTGGAGACTTTAACTTAGTTACTCGTGCTGATGTTGAAACATTAGTTTGCGGAGATGCTTCCGGACGTGTACAAAGATAATTAATTTATAATTATGAATAAAAATTAATTCTTCAAATACATCTAAATTTACTAATAAAGAACTGTTCTTTATCTGTCATTCTTCACTCAAATTCAGCTTTGCTGAATTTAGGTGAAGAATCTCTTACAACTCAGGCATTCCTTAAGTGTAGAATTTAACTTTGCTGAATTTGAGTTCAGAATCTATTACAACCAGTGGATTCCTCGAGCATAGAATTTACTTTGTTGAATTTGTGTGAAGAATCCCACACAACCTAGAGATTCATCAAACATAGAATTTAACTTTGCAGAATTCGCACTCAGAATTATCACGCTTAACAGCACCACTGGGCGAAAGGGATTCTTCGCGAATTCAACTTCGTTGAATTTTTGCTCAGTATGATATGCTTTCATAGTAATGACTGCCAGAATAAGAAACAGTTCTTTTTACGTACTAATCTATATTTATCATTACAGTTTATAAAAATGTAATTTTATAAGAAATATTTTATATTAATATAAAATCATCTTGATTATTTCCCAATGAACTATTATTATATAATAAAAACTGGAATGAGAAATTGCAAGCATGCTTGCAATTTTCCAGCATAATACCAAGACCATGAACACGCTTTACGTTCATAAAATAATGAAAACTATAAACACGCTTTACCCTGAATTCCTGGAAAGGCATGACGAGGATTCTTTGAAAAGCTGATAAGTACTGAAATTCTTCTAATTTTTTCATCATCATGATTTTACTTGTAACGGGGTGATGGCTTTTAAAAAATTCAGTGTTTATGCGGCTTGGTGAACCATTCTCATCATATTTACGAAAATCTAAGTTTTACGTTTATGATACAATGAAAACAAAGAAAGTACATTTACTTTAGATATAAAAGGAGAGGAATATGATAAAACTTTATGAAAAAGGTGCCTATGTATTAAATGGTACTGATATTTTGGATGAACAAAATGTAACTTCAGAACTTTTATACAAGAAGCTTGGTGAAGAGTGCTCCAAAGAATCAGCGGCTAAAAACACATTAGCCTATGAAATATTAGAAGCCCATAATACTTCTGGTAACATGGAAAAATTAAAAGTTAAATTTGATAAATTAACATCCCATGATATTACATTTGTAGGTATTATTCAAACAGCAAGAGCAAGTGGATTAGAGAAATTCCCTGTTCCTTATGTACTTACCAATTGTCATAATAGCTTGTGTGCAGTAGGTGGAACCATTAATGAAGATGATCATATGTTTGGCTTATCCTGTGCAAAAAAATACGGAGGAATCTATGTTCCACCTCATCAAGCAGTTATTCATCAATTTGCCCGCGAAATGTTAGCTGGCGGCGGGAAGATGATTCTAGGCTCTGATAGTCACACCCGTTACGGGGCTTTAGGAACTATGGCTATCGGTGAAGGTGGTCCAGAACTAGTAAAACAGCTGCTTTCCAAAACTTATGATATTAATATGCCAGGTGTAGTAGGTGTTTATTTGACAGGGACTCCAAGAAAAGGGGTTGGACCTCAGGATATTGCATTGGCAATTATTGGTGCCGTATTTTCTAATGGCTATGTAAATAATAAAGTCATGGAGTTCATTGGTGACGGGGTTAAGAATCTAAGTGTAGATTATCGTATCGGTATTGATGTTATGACAACTGAAACAACTTGTCTTTCCTCCATATGGATTACAGATGAGAAGGTAAAAGAATTCTATGAAATACATAATAGAGCAGAAGATTATAAAGAACTAAAACCTAAGAAAGTTGCTTATTATGATGGCTTCATCCATGTGGATTTATCAGAAATTAAGCCTATGATAGCTATGCCTTTCCATCCAAGTAATGTTTATACTATCGATGATGTAAATGCAAACTTATATGATATTCTAGATGAAGTAGAAAATAAAGCTAAAATCAGCCTTGATAATAATAATATAAAATATTCATTAAAAGATAAAGTTAGAAATGGAAAACTTTATGTAGAACAAGGCATTATTGCTGGTTGTGCTGGTGGCGGCTTTGAAAATATATGTGATGCTACTGATATATTAAATGGAACCTATATTGGCGCAGACGAATTCTCACTAAGCGTATATCCTGCAAGCCAGCCTATCTTTATGGAGTTAGTTAAGAATGGCAGTGTTGCAAAATTAATGGAGACAGGTGCTACTATAAGAACTGCTTTCTGTGGTCCATGCTTTGGTGCAGGAGATGTTCCGTCTAATAACAGTTTTAGTATCCGTCATACAACAAGAAACTTCCCCAATAGAGAAGGTTCTAAGATAACCAATGGCCAAATTGCTTCCGTAGCTTTAATGGATGCGCGTTCCATAGCAGCCACTGCAGCCAACAAAGGATATTTAACATCAGCAGAAAATATTGATGTAAACTTTAGTAAACCAAAATATTTCTTTGACAGTAAAATATATGATAACCGTGTATATAATGGAGTAGGAAAAGCCGATCCTTCTGCAGAGATTAAGTTTGGACCTGGTATTGTAGACTGGCCAGCTATGTCTCATTTAACAGATGACCTTGTACTTAAAGTAGTATCTGTTATCCATGATCCGGTAACTACAACAGATGAATTAATTCCATCTGGAGAAACTTCTTCCTACCGATCAAATCCATTAAAGTTAGCAGAATTTACACTATCAAGAAAAGACCCTGCTTATGTAGGACGAGCAAAAGAGATTCAAAAAGCGGAGAAAGCAAGAATTGCAGGCGAAGATATCTGTGCCGCTAACCAAGAAGTAAAAGCAGTATTTGAAAAAATAAATGTGAAATTCTCAGTGAATCCCCAAACTACAGAAATCGGCAGCGTTATTTATGCCGTAAAACCTGGTGATGGCTCTGCAAGAGAGCAGGCAGCAAGCTGTCAGAAGGTTCTTGGAGGACTGGCTAATATAGCAAAAGAATATGCCACCAAAAGATACCGTTCCAATCTTATTAACTGGGGTATGCTTCCTTTCTTATTAAAAGAAGATATTCCTTTTGACAATGGCGATTTTATTTATATAAAAGGCATTAAAAAGGCAGTAGCGGAAAAGGCTGCTGAAATAAAAGCTTATGTTGTGGATAAAGATATGAAGGAATTTACATTAACCTTAGGTGAATTAACAAATGATGAACGAGATATCATTCAAAGTGGATGCTTAATCAATTATTACGGAGATAGAAATTAAAGAATAGAGCGATTACTGCAAGATAATATACTATTTGAGGTGTATAAAAATTAATATACTTGTGATATATTTTGATATGTATTACAATAGATAAAGTAATATTATTAATGTATTGCAAGGAGATAATTTGTACTAGACAGATGAAACAGGCAACATATAAATATTATGTAAACAATATAGGAGAGTGGTAACATGGCATTAATTATTGATGGTAAAAAAATATCAAGTGAAATTAAAGATGAACTAAAAGATAAGGTTTCAGCTCTTAAGAAGGATGGAATTGAGATAACTCTTGCAGTAGTTCAGGTTGGTAATGATCCCGCTTCCAGTGTATATGTAGGTAATAAAAAGAAAGCATGCGAATATATTGGTATTAACTCATTATCTTATGAATTACCGGAAGAAACTACAGAAGAAGAATTATTGAAATTAGTAGAAGAGTTAAACCAGAATGTAAAAGTAAATGGAATCTTAGTTCAGTTACCACTACCAAAACATATTAATGAAGATAAAGTAATTGAGACCATTTCTCCAATTAAGGATGTTGACGGTTTTCATCCTCAAAGTGTAGGACGCCTTAGTATTGGACAAAAAGGTTTTGTATCTTGTACACCTGCCGGTATTATTCAATTATTAAAGCGCTCAGGAATAACTATAGAAGGGAAAGAATGTGTAGTTATAGGAAGAAGTAATATCGTAGGAAAACCAATGTCTATGTTACTATTAAGAGAGAATGGTACAGTTACAATCTGCCATTCTAAAACTAAAAACTTAAAAGAAGTAGCAAAACGTGCAGATATTCTAATTGTTGCAATTGGAAAGCCACAATTTATTAATAAGGAATATGTAAAAGAAGGTGCTGTTGTCATTGATGTAGGAATGCATCGCGATGAAAATAATAAATTATGTGGTGATGTAGATTTTAATGATGTTGTAGATCATGTCAGCGCTATTACACCGGTTCCAGGCGGAGTTGGTCCTATGACTATTGCAATGCTGATGAATAACTGTGTAGAAAGTTTAGAACTTAATAAATAAATATTGTAACGCTTTATTATTTGATACGAAATTTGAATTTGAGGGGTTTTAAAGTATTATGAGAAGAAATTATGGATCAAATAGTCGATTGAATCGTAGAAACAATAACGGTAATCAAACTACTGATACTGCGGAAAATGTTATTCAAACAGTTGATATTGCAGAAAACGGTATGGATACAGAAATTAATATTCCTCCTAACATAGATGCTGAACAAAGCATTGAACAGGGTAAGGAGAATATACAAAAAAATATAGAAGAAGATAATGCAACAGAGGATAATACCGTAGAAGGTAATTTAGCAGAGGATAATGCAGTAAAAGATAATTCAACAAAGGATAATACGGTAGAAGATAGTACGGAAGAAGATAGTACAAAAGAAGATAGTACAAAAGAAGATAGTACAGAAGAAGATAGTACAGAAGAAGATAGTACGGAAGATAACATAGATAGTATCAATAAAATTATAGAAACCGGTTTGGATATGGCAGAAAGAGTAAAAAAGACTACAATGGAAGAAGATTTGGATATGCCTTTTAATGAAATAAAAAAGCGAAAAGAATATTTTGTGAAGAATGAGATTCAAGAGGAAAGTTTACCTGATATTGATAGAAATACTATTATAATCAATAAAGAAAGGTATGAAATTCTAGCAAGTGAACATTTATATATTTTTCATCCTGAATATTTTGGCATTTCTCCCACTTGGGCTAATGATTCAAACTTTCAGTATAAATGTCTTTTTGAATTAAAGGATCATCAGCTTTATTTAAAAAGTTTTCAGGTAACCTCTGATAGAGGTTATCCTGTCATTAACGATGTAAAACCTGAAATAGTTAGTTCTAATCAGGAATTAGAAACTGTACAATATATTAATGTTAATGAACCAATAGAATATTCCGGTGCTATTATGTTTGCCAATTCTTTAGTTAAAGATTATAGAATACAGTATCACTTGGATATGAACAACCCGCTATGTTTTAGTTACAAGTTTGTCGGTGAACTGATTTTTGAAGAAGGCAGGCTCATTACATCCGTAAATCATAACAAGGCTATGCGTCGTATACGAAGGAATATTGATTTGGGATTGCGTTCACTTGATAAAAAACAAGACGTAAAATGTATTATAAAATTTATCAAAGTTTCTTTTATTGGTGATTACCAGCCCCAGGAGAAAAAGAAGAAAAGAAATGGGAAAGAAAAACTTAAGAATAAAAATATAAGAAATAAAGATATGCGAAATAAAGATATAAGAAATAAAGATGTTCATATGATGGAATCAGGTAAAAAAAAATATATGGATAAAATTAGGCAACATATTAAAATGCGTAGATTGAAATGAAACTTTTGGAAAGGGTTACTGAAAAATTGTTATTCTAGCAAAATGTCATTTCAGCAAGCTAATAAAATGTCATTCTGAGTCTTCAGGCGAAGAATCCCTCTATGAAGTTGAGATTCTTCGCCTAAAGGCTCAGAATGACATTATTACTCAGAATGGCATTATTACTCAGAATGACATTATTACTCAGAATGGCATTATTACTCAGAATGACATTATTACTCAGAGTGATATTGCTGCTCAGAATAGCATTTAATTCATTCAATTCCCAATACGGTATTTGCCTTCGTACCTTCTGAATAGGTAAAGGTTATAAGATCACCAATATCATATTTTATAATATCTAAGAAATCTGCGACTTCAACATCAAAAATCTTATCACTGGAATCCAATAATATAAAATAATGGGAATTTCCATCGAAAACGCCTTCTGCTATCTTCTTAATGTGACCGGTGGCTTTGGGCAGGTTTGTAGCTTCCTTTACCTTTATTCCATTTGATTGCATTAGTTCTGCATACATCTTTTCACACTGGTTGACTGAATCGCCAATGGCTACAATATTATATTGCTCAATATTTACCATGGCATATTTTTTTACCAAACCAGCGGCATCTTTTAGTGCGATAAAATAAGTAGGGGCACCGCCAATATTAAGGAGGAGAGGGAAAGTAGCTTTATATCCCAAATGCTGTACTTGGCCTTCAGCAGATGCCATAGCAGAGTATTCTTCTGCACCAGAAATTGGATAATAACGGGTTTCTGCTGTTCTTTGATTCATTAGTACAAAACCTACATTGGATTCGTCTTTACTAACTGAAGTAACACCAGTATATACCCATACATCATCTTCTAAAGCTAGATAATTATATCCGGCAGTAGTCTGTAAAGCGTCTTTTTGGCTAAATACTGAATTCAAATATCCATGTTTTAAGGTTCCATGGTAATCGTATAAATTAATTAAAAGCTCTGCAGAGTATACCCGGTCAATCCATTCAGGAGTATCTTTAACATCATAATCAACGTGTTCACCAGTAATTGCATTGACAACTACAACATGACCAACCACTTGCCCGCCAAATAAGCCAATCGTGTAATTTTTTGCAGGGCAAATCCAATAAGGAGTTCCTTCATCATCAATTTCAAAATTAATAGTATCAAAGATATAAGTAGGGTAATTAAATCTTAAATGACGATATATATTTCTACCAAAATGGTCGGATTCCGAATATTTGATACCTTCATTATATTTACCATCTTTTAGTTTGATTAAATCAACCTTCTGTGTAGTCATATCTATTCTTAAATATGCAGGAATACCTTCCTTATGATTAGTTAACCATTTTATAGCACCGGCATATTTTAATGGTGTTACACGAACCGGTTTACCTTGATAATTAATCTGAGTGTAGTTGTCGCTAATCTCAAATTGAGATACATATTCCACTATGCTTCCCATTTTTCTGGATCCTAGCAGAGCAGCGGAATCCTTATCAAGTATAGGAATTTCATCAAAAGAGATTTCTTTAATATCCTCATTAAAGTCTCTTTCTGTAATAGTAAGTAAACTTTGATATTTTTTCGCATTTATAATAGGAGAAGATAAAATACTTCCAAGAAGAAATACTATAACGATAACACCAGTTACCGTAAAAGCTATCTTAAAGAAATTATTCTTAAACATAGGACCAGGCATGCGATGCCCAATTCTATCAATGTTGGCAGTAGCTATTCCAATAATAATTGTAATTAACAGTAAACCACCAATTATGAAGAACCAAAAACCTGGTGAATGGATATTAATTGCAGGTAGTGCAATGTAGTAATAAATAAAAGTAATTAAAAATAAAACCAATACTACAACGAACCATTTTAAAAATTTTTTCATAAAATCCTCAATTCCGGTGCTTTAGCACCATTTTAATAATGACAGCAATTTATGCTCCGGCACAAATTGCTGGTTGAAAAAAGCTTACTTTTTCAACCTAACCTCCTGTGGTGCAAGCATTATTCTGCTTTTATTAGATAATAATAACAAAATTAATGCTAAAGTCAATTAGAATCCGATTAGAATTATGTATTTTTTATAAAAGAATGAAATTAAGGTTCCATTTTAAAAAGAAAACTGTTAAAATGTTTTTGGACATGATATATATGTTAATTTTAGATTATTGTAAAGTTATTTTATTTTTGGAGGAATATATGAATATATTATTTATATCACTAGGTTGTGATAAAAATTTGGTAGATAGTGAAGTAATGCTTGGTCTTATCCGCGAAAAAGGTATTGCAATTACCAATGAGGAAGAGGAAGCGGATATTATTATAGTTAATACCTGCTGTTTTATAAATGATGCAAAGGAAGAGAGCATTAATACCATTCTTGAAATGGCAGAATATAAGAAGAACGGCAGATTAAAAGGTCTTATTGTTACCGGGTGTATGGCACAAAGGTATAAGGAAGATATTCAAAATGAAATACCTGAAGTTGATGCAATTGTTGGTACTACCAGCTATGATGAAATTGGAGCAGTTATTGACGCAGTATTAGAAGGTAAGAAAACAGTAGCAGTTAAAGACAAAGACAGCGCTGTTCAGATTAAAACTTCACGTGTGAATACCACTGGCGGTTATTTTTCCTATCTAAAGATTGCGGAAGGCTGTGACAAACATTGTACTTACTGCATTATTCCTAAGATTCGCGGAAATTATAGGAGTGTGCCAATGGAGGTTCTATTAGAAGAAGCGACAAAACTTGCAGAAAGTGGAGTTAAGGAACTAATACTTGTAGCGCAGGAAACAACTTTATATGGTAAAGATTTATATGGAGAAAAGTTACTTCCAAAACTTTTAAGAGAATTATGCAAGATAGAAGGAATTGAGTGGATTCGAATACTTTATTGCTATCCGGAAGAGATTACTGATGAACTGATTCAGGTAATAAAAGAAGAAGAAAAAGTCTGTAACTATCTAGACATGCCGATACAACATGCTTCCGATAACATCTTAAAAAGAATGGGAAGAAGAACCAACAAAGAAGAACTTGTCAATATCATTAGAAAACTAAGAAAGGAAATACCGGATATTGCCCTTAGAACTACCTTAATTACAGGCTTTCCAGGAGAAACGGATGAAGAACATAATGAATTAATAGACTTTGTAGATGAAATGAAGTTTGACCGTTTAGGTGTATTTACTTATTCTAAAGAAGAAGATACTCCCGCAGCCAAAATGAAGAACCAGATTCGAAGACATATTAAAAAACGCCGCCAGGCTGAAATTATGGAATTACAACAAGGTATCGCCTTTGCAAGAGCAAAGGATATGATAAGCCAAAAACTAAAGGTTTTGATTGAAGGTAAATTACCTGTTGAAGAATATGCAGACAAGACACAGCTATCAGAAGCAGAAGTAATGTCCATGGGAAATGTTTATATTGGAAGAACCTATAAAGATGCGCCAAATGTTGACGGATATATCTTTGTGCCAACCCGTGCCGAATTAATGTCAGGAGAATTTGTCGAAGTCCTGGTTACCGATGCAAATGGATATGATTTAATTGGAGAGTTGATTTAGTTTATGGGAAAACTGCAAGTGGCGTGGAAGTTGCAAGTGGCACAAAATTGTCATTCTGAGCCTAAGCGAAGAATCTAGTATTCCAAAGTAATGGGGATTCTTCACCTACGGTTCAGAATGACACGGAGATTCTTCACCTGCGGTTCAGAATGACAATGACAAACAAAAGAAAATAAAATAATTAATATTTGAAAGGAAGGTTCGCCATGAATTTACCAAATAAAATAACGATATTACGAGTTTTTATGATTCCATTGTTTTTAATATTTTTTCTAGTTCCCAACATACCTTACGGGAACCTGATTGCTGCAATTATATTTATTACAGCGAGTCTCACTGATTTTATAGATGGATATATCGCAAGAAAATATAATTTAGTCACAAACTTTGGTAAATTTGCAGATCCTTTAGCTGACAAACTTTTAGTAAGTTCAGCTTTCATTTGCTTTGTACAATTACAATTGATACCAGCATGGATAATAATTGTTATAATATCCAGAGAATTTATAATTAGCGGATTTCGCTTGGTTGCCTCTGATAATGGTATTGTCATAGCAGCAAGTTATTGGGGTAAATTCAAAACAACCTCTCAAATGATTATGTGTATTCTTTTAATCATTAACCTTGATTATCCAGTATTTAATATTTTAGAGCAGATATTTATTTATCTTGCATTAGTACTTACGGTTATTTCATTAGTAGATTATTTATATAAGAATAGAAAAGTACTATCTGAGCAAAAGTAAATAAAAAACGAAGGTGATTTTAACAATGATTGCAGAACTAATAAGTGTAGGTACCGAAATTCTACTTGGAAATATAGTGAATACCAATGCCAACTATTTAGCTAGAAAATGCGCAGAGTTAGGTATTTCCAATTACTATCAGGTATCAGTAGGAGATAATGAAGAAAGATTAGCTAGTGTAATAAAAACAGCATTATCCCGTGCCGACCTTCTGATTCTTACAGGTGGACTTGGGCCTACAAAAGACGACTTGACAAAAGAAGTTACAGCAAAAGTTTTAAATAAAAAACTTATAGAACATTCTCATACAAAAGAGAGAATTATTGAATATTTTACTAGAAAAAAAGGCTTGGAAATTACGGAGAACAATTGGAAGCAAGCCTTGATTATTGAAGGTTCTACTGTTGTAGACAATCATAATGGAACAGCACCAGGTCTCATTGTAAAAACTGAGGAAGGTAAAATTATTATTCTATTACCAGGACCGCCAAACGAATTGCAGCCAATGTTTGATATGGATATTTTCCCATATTTAAATAAACTTCAACCGGGTGTCTTGTATTCTGAAATGATTAAAATATGTGGAATTGGTGAAAGCAAAGCTGAAACTATGATTCAGGATTTAATTGATGGCCAAACAAATCCAACCATAGCTCCTTATGCTAAGACTGGGGAAGTACATTTGAGGATTACAGCAAGTGCTTCTACTATGGTAGAAGGAAAGAATTTGGTAAAACCTGTTGTAGAAGAATTAGAGAAACGTTTTTCTACTCACATTTACACGAATAAAGAAGAGGAAAACTTAGAAGATGTGGTAGTAAATCTGTTAGTTAAACACAATTTAACCATATCTACAGCAGAATCTTGTACAGGTGGTCTATTAACCGGAAGATTAGTAAATGTACCTGGTGCATCAGCTGTACTTGGAGAGGGATTTATAACTTACTCCAATGAAGCAAAAGAAAAATATCTAAATGTGAGTCATGAAACATTAGAAACTTACGGGGCAGTTAGCAGGGAAACCGCCGCTGAAATGGCACGTGGCGCATGCAATAATCTAAAAAATAAAACGTCTATAGCAGTTACTGGTTTAGCAGGACCTGGAGGCGGCTCGGAAGAAAAACCAGTTGGTACTGTATATATTGCTTGTATGGTAAATGGTCATGTTAAAGTGGAAAAATATCAATTTAAAGGAAACCGGCAAAAAATTAGAGAGTTAACCGTGATTAACGGGCTCAATTTATTAAGGACTTCTATAATTGAAGAATTCGAATTAAACTCAAATTAAAAATGTATATAACAATATTTCAGTAAGAATAAAGTTTCATAAACATTCAAATTAATAAAATATGATGTTTGCCCATAAAATATCAATGTTTTAACATAGAAATGACAAAGTTAAATCATAATATTTAGTAGAAGAGGTATTGGTTAAACTGCAAAAATATTCAAATTGTATTTAACCTGTGTAAAGTATAAGTAATGATATAGGGAATCATGTTTAAATATATTGATATGCTAATGATGATACTGAAATATGGACTTCTTAATAATAGAAGAAGTATATTTCGTGCTCTTAAGCTAAATGAACTTAAGTAAGGAGCGGAGTTTATGAAAAAGAATTCAATTAAGAAAGCAAGTTTAATTTTATCTATATCATGTATGTTATTCATAACAGGTTGTACTACTAATGCAAACAAGCCAAATGATAACAAAGCCAGTACACAATTAGATAATATTGAAAAGAAAATAGTAAACGAAGAAGCAGAAAATACAAAAAAAAGTAATGAAAATGATGTTTCTGATAAATCTGCCAAAACAGAAGTTTCTAAAGAAAAGGAAAATGTTGCACCAGTTGCAAATAAAGAAATTTCCATCTACACATTTAATGATGTCAGCTTAGAAATTGAACCGGCAATAGCACTGGTACCAGAAGAAACTGAATTAACTCCAGAGTTAGTAGTTGATATGGTAGTAGATTCTTTCGCTGATCGTTCTCTTACCGTTGGAATTGATGAGATTCTCGTTGAAAAGGATACGGTTATTGTAAGTTTTCTTTCAAATCAGGCTCCATTGGTCAATGTGGAATCTTCTTTAGAGTCCACTATTCTGGATGCCATTGCACAAAGCATAATTGAAAACTTTCCACAATATCCAAAGGTAATTTATCGTGTAGAGGGGAAAAAATATATATCAAAAAATTATAAGTTTGGTATAGATGAAGTATATCTTGAAGGTAATTCCAAAAAACAGCATTAAAATATCCCTCAAGCAAGTTTTGCCATTCAGGGCGGATTTTGTCATTCGGAGCAAACTTTGTCATTCTGAGAGCAAATTCAGCAAAGCTGAATTATAGCTCGAAGAATCTCACTTTGAAATGAATCTCACTTTGAAATGAATCTCACTTTGGAATGAATCTCGCTTTGAAATGAATCTCGCTTTAAAATGAGATTCTTCGCCCCTTGGGCTCAGAATGACACGCTTTTATAGCAATGACACGCTTTCATAAGAATGACACGCTTTGGCAATGACAGTTTTGCAATAGTTCCTTCATAATTTAATTAGTACAAGACTTTTCACATTCAAATCAATTATTTCGTCTATAAATAATAATAAAATGGAACTATAAAATAAAAGTTAAAGAAATAAAATATATGGAAATAGAATATATGGAAATACCATATGAGGAAAGAGGATATATGACAGACCATTTTTCAAGGGCAAAAGTAATTGTAGTAGGTGGAGGACCTGCCGGAATGATGGCAGCTATAATTGCTGCCCGTAATAATAATGAAGTAATATTATTAGAGAAGAATAATAAATTAGGCAAAAAGTTGTACATTACCGGGAAAGGCAGATGTAATATTACAAATGCCTGCGATATAGAAGATTTATTTCGTAATGTAGTAACAAATTCCAAATTTCTCTATGGCGCTTTTTATACCTTCAGTAACTATGATCTAATTCAATTCTTTGAAGAACTGGGGTTAAAGACTAAAATTGAAAGAGGTAATCGTGTTTTTCCTGAGTCTGATAAATCTTCTGATGTCATTTCTGCATTATCCAAAGAATTAAACCGTTTACATGTAGATATACGCTTCGAACAAGAAGTAGACCATATACTGCTGGAAAACAATACCTTTAAAGGTGTAGTTATAAAAAATAATACCGATATATTGTATGGTGATAAAATTATAATTGCCACAGGTGGTCTTTCATATAAAGCCACTGGCTCCACCGGCGATGGTTTTGAATTTGCTAAATCCATAGGGCATGCCATAACGAAATGTAATCCATCCTTAGTACCTATGAACGTAAAGGAAATAGGAGTAGTAAAAGAACTGCAAGGTTTATCATTAAAGAATATAGAAATTAATATAACTTCTAAAAAGAAAGAAATATACAGAGACTTTGGAGAATTATTATTTACTCATTTTGGAGTAAGTGGACCTGTTATATTAAGTTCAAGCAGCTATTGTATCCCTTATATGGATAATAAAGACTTAGTACTTTCCATAGACTTAAAACCTGCACTTACAACAGAACAACTAGACGAAAGGGTTTTAAGAGATTTTGGAGAATTTAGTAATAAACAATTTAAAAATGCTTTAGATAGACTATTGCCACATAAACTGATTCCAGTTATAATAGCTTTAAGTCTCATTGACCCAGAAAAAAAAGTAAATTTAATTACAAAAGAGGAACGAACCAGACTTGTTAACCTGTTAAAAGGCTTGACTTTTCACATAACCAGCCTGCGTGAATATAATGAAGCAGTTATAACCAAAGGCGGTATTCAGGTAAAAGAAATCAATCCATCTACCATGGAATCCAAGATTGTTTCCAATGTGTTTTTTGCAGGAGAAGTACTAGATTTGGATGCATTAACAGGTGGTTTTAATCTACAAATTGCATGGTCAACTGGATATATTGCTGGTAGTTCGGTTTAAATTGGAATATATAAATTGACAGGACATCAAAAGCCTAACTATAGGTATTCAATGAATATCAATTAATATATTCATTTAGCGACTTTCCTTCAAGTGGTATATTTCTTAAACATAAATTTTATAGATAAATATAGGTAGATAGGACAAGTAGGATGAAAAATAAAAATATAGCCATTGATGGACCTGCAGGTGCAGGCAAAAGTACTATTGCAAAAAGCATAGCAAAGAAACTTCAGATTATATATGTAGACACAGGTGCTATGTATCGTGCTATGGGATTGTATTTTATAAGAGAAAACATTAATACGGAACGCCCGGAAGAAATTGAGAAAGCTTGTGATTCTGTTAATGTAACCATTGATTATAAAGATGGAGAGCAGCAGGTTATCCTAAATGGAGAAAATGTTACAAAACTTCTTCGAACAGAAGAAGTGGGAAAAATGGCTTCTACTGTTGGAACTCTTCAGGAAGTAAGAACAAAAATGGTTGAGTTACAACAAAGCCTAGCCAAAATCAGAACCGTAATTATGGATGGAAGAGATATTGGCACCGTTGTACTTACGGATGCAGGATTAAAAATATATTTAACAGCAAGTTCTAAAGAAAGAGCCAGAAGACGTTGGAGTGAATTAACAAAAAAGGGTATCCCTTGTAATATAGATGAAATTGAACAAGACATTATAGCAAGAGATAATCAAGATATGAATCGGGATATATCTCCACTTTGTCAGGCAGAGGATGCCATATTGGTTGATTCCTCTAACATGAGTATAGAAGAAGTAATTGATAAAATCATTGCTTTATATTACGATAAATTAGAAAGAGGTTAATTTAAATATGAAGGTAGTTTTAGCAAAAACAGCAGGATTCTGTTTTGGTGTAAAACGAGCTGTCGATATGGTTTATAAAGAAGCCGAAAAAGGTGAAAAAGTCTATACCTATGGTCCAATCATTCATAACGAAGAAGTTGTTGAAGATTTGGCTTCCAAGGGTGTTGAATTGATTCATACAATAGAAGAATTAAAAGGAATTACTGAGGGTACAATAATTATACGTTCTCACGGTGTATCGAAAGAAGTCTATGATGTTATTAAAGAACAAGGTCTAAAATTAGTTGATGCTACTTGCCCTTATGTGTTAAAAATTCATAGAGTTGTAAAAGAGCACAGCGAATTGGGTCATTATATCATAATCGTTGGTAATGATGCACATCCTGAAGTAGAAGGAATCAAAGGATGGTGTGAGAATAATGATTATTCAGTAATAAAAGATGCAAGTGAAGCAGAACATTTAAAAATACCAGAAGGGAAAACAGTATGTATTGTATCCCAGACGACATATAATTACAAGAAATTTCAAGATTTAGTTGAAATTATCACAAAAAAGGGTTATGATATAATTGTTTTAAATACGATATGTAATGCTACTGAAGAACGTCAGACAGAGGTTAAACAGCTTGCAAAAGAGTCTGATGCCATGATTATAATTGGTGGCAAACATAGTTCGAATACCCAAAAGCTTTACGAAATATCTAAATTAGAATGTGAAAATACTTACTATATACAGACACTTAGAGACCTAGATTTGGATAAACTCCAATCTTTTCGTAGCGTAGGTATTACAGCAGGGGCATCCACCCCAAACAATATTATCAAGGAGGTTCATACCGCATGTCAGAAATGAGTTTTGAACAATTATTAGAGGAATCATTTAAAACAATACACAATGGAGAGGTAGTAGAGGGCACTGTAATACGTGTAAAAGAAGACGAAATCGTCTTAAATATAGGCTACAAAGCAGATGGTATAATTACTAGAAGTGAATATACCAACACCCCTAACGTAGATTTAACTACACTTGTTCATGAAGGCGATACTATGCAAGCCAAAGTATTGAAAGTAAATGATGGCGAAGGACAAGTACTTTTAACTTATAAAAGATTGGCCGCTGAAAAAGGAAATAAGAGATTAGAAGAAGCATTTAACAACAAGGAAGTATTAAAAGCAAAAGTTGCTACTGTATTAGATGGCGGTTTAAGTGTAATCATAGACGAAGCTAGAATCTTTATTCCAGCAAGCTTAGTTTCTGATTCCTATGAAAAGAATTTAGCTAAATATGCAGGACAGGAAATTGAATTCGTAATCAGCGAATTTAATCCTAAGAGAAGAAGAATTATTGGCGACCGTAAACAATTAATCGTTGAGAAAAAGAAAGCTATGCAAAAAGAATTATTTGAAAAAATCAGTGTTGGAATGACAATAGAAGGCGTTGTTAAGAATGTAACTGATTTTGGTGCATTTATTGATTTAGGTGGTGCAGACGGTCTTCTTCATATTTCCGAAATGTCTTGGGGCAGAGTAGATAATCCTAAGAAATTATTTAAAGTAGGAGATACTGTAAAAGTTCTTATTAAAGATATCTCAGGTGAAAAAATTGCTTTAAGTCTTAAATTCGAAAACACCAATCCATGGTTAAAGGCTGCTGAAAATTATGCCGTCGGTACTGTTGTAACAGGAAAAGTTGCCAGAATGACTGATTTTGGTGCATTTGTTGAATTAGAGCCAGGTGTTGATGCATTACTTCATGTATCACAGATTTCCAAAGAACATGTAGAAAAACCATCTGATGTTTTATCCATTGGAGAAGAAGTAACTGCTCAAGTAGTTGACTTTAATTTAGAGGAAAAGAAGATTAGCTTAAGCATTAAAGCTTTACATGCAGCTGAAGAGGCTGCTGACGAAAAGGCAGAAACATCAGAAACTACGGAAACTACTAAAGAATAGTAATTATTATACTGAAGAATGTGTAAAATGCAAAAAATACAAGTGAAACACATATAAGTATGTTACACAAGAAATTATATACACAAGTAATTATATAAACAAGAAATTGTATACACGAGAAATTGTGTTACACATGTAAATGTGATATACAAATGTATTATGCAAATATGTGTTGAGAATGAGGAGGTTCTCTGTGACTGACAACTATGAGACCTTTAAAGAGAAGATTTTTATTTTAACTAAAATTGACTTAAATGCTTATAAAGAACGGCAAATGAAACGGAGAATTGATGCATTAATAGCCAAGCATAAGATAGATTCTTATAATGTATACGTTGAAACCATTAAGAAGGATCCAATCATGTTTGAAGAATTTATTAATTATTTGACCATTAATGTATCAGAATTTTACCGTAATCCGGAGCAGTGGTCTCTATTAGAGAAAGAGATATTACCTTACCTTTTTAGCAAGTTTGGTAATCAATTAAAGATATGGAGTGCGGCATGTTCTACAGGTGATGAACCATATTCCTTAGTCATGCTGTTATCTAAATTCTTACCACTTTCCCGTATTAAAATCATAGCAACGGACATTGATAAACAGGTTCTTTCTAAAGCAAAATTAGGTCTATATAATATAAAGAGTCTAAAAGGTCTTCCTGATGAATTCTTATCAAAATATTTTCGTGAAATCAATGATAAAACCTATCAGATTTCCGATAGTATAAAACAATGTGTAGAATTTAAACAACATAATTTACTAAAGGATGAATATCCAAGCCATTGCGATTTGATTGTTTGCAGAAATGTATTAATTTATTTTACCGAAGATGCAAAGGACAGTATTTATAAAAAATTCAATCAATCGCTGAAAAAGGATGGCATATTATTTGTGGGTAGTACAGAGCAGATTATTCAGCCCCAAAATTTACAATTTATAACTCATAAATCATTTTTCTATAAGAAAATATAGGTAATCGTTTTAATAACTAATTTACATGCGGGTAGATTCCCACATGGGTTTTTGTAATTTTTGTTCAATGAGCACCTTTGGAAGATGAAAACAATTCTTTCTAGGTGCCTTTTTTATGTGCTCTATGTCAAGTGTTGGAGTGAAATTATGTTATTCCGAGCCTAGAAGTTGTCATTCTGGCCTAGAAGTTGTCATTCTGGCCTAGAAGTTGTCATTCTGAGCCTAGAAGTTGTCATTCTGGCCTAGAAGTTGTCATTCTGAGCCTAGAAGTTGTCATTCTGAGCCTGAAAGGCGAAGAATCTCTTCTCAAAAAATGAGATTCTTCGCCTTCCAGGCTCAGAATGACAATTCTCAATAAGGTCAAACTTGTTCTTTGCTCTGTTGTTACAATGCAGCCTGTATCACAGGCTGCACTGTAAAACTGTATTTTTACTGATAATATATTTTCATAATTAAGTGTTGATTTTTATAATAATATCTAGTATATTGGTGTATAGATACTGGCAGGGGGGTTTTGAAGGAGAGTATACAGTATGTAATTATGCGCATTGTGCAGATGGGAGCCAACTATGAAAAGAATGGTAAGAGTTGCAGTTGACGCAATGGGTGGGGACAACGCACCCAGTCAAATTATAAAAGGCGCAGTAGAAGCAATCAACGAGCGAGAAGATATTCAGGTAATACTGGTTGGTAAAGAAGAAGCAATCAATGCCGAACTAAGTAATTATACTTATGATAGGGATCGCTTATCAATCGTTAATGCAAACGATGTTATTACCAATGAAGAAGCACCTGTAATGGCCATAAGGCGTAAAAAAGAATCTTCTATTGTTGTTGCACTGAATCTTGTAAAAAACGGTGAAGCAGATGCTTTTGTATCTGCCGGAAGTACTGGCGCTGTTTTAGTAGGTGGGCAATTAATTATAGGCAGAATAAAAGGAGTAGAAAGACCACCTCTAGCACCATTAATTCCTACTACCAAAGGAGTTTCTTTGCTGGTAGATTGTGGTGCCAATGTTGATGCGAGAGCATCACATTTAGTACAATTTGCAAAAATGGGTTCCGTATATATGGAGCATGTTGTTGGTATTAAGAATCCAAGAGTAGCGATTGTGAATATAGGTGCTGAAGAAGAAAAGGGGAACATGTTAGTAAAAGAAACATTTCCGCTTCTTAAGAATTGTAATGACATTAATTTTATAGGAAGCATTGAGGCTAGAGATATTCCACATGGTGGGGCAGATGTTATAGTCTGCGAAGCATTTGTAGGAAATGTAATTTTAAAACTTTACGAAGGCCTTGGAAGTGCTTTAATGGGTAAAATTAAAACTGGACTTAAGAGCACTACAAGAAGTAAAATAGGGGCATTACTTAGTAAGCCTGCTTTAAAAGAAACCTTAAAAACTTTTGATGCTTCTAAATATGGCGGAGCACCACTACTTGGACTTAATGGACTTGTGGTAAAAACACATGGAAGTTCAAAAAGTATTGAGGTTAAGAATTCAATTATCCAATGTATAACATTTATGGATCAAGATATTAATGAAAAAATTAGCATGTATATTCAAGGAAAAGAATAAAAGGTTAAAAGCGAAAGGTGATTATTATGGAATTTGAAAAATTGAAAAAGATTATTAGTGAAGTATTAAACGTGGAAGTAGACGATATTACAATGGAAACAACTTTTGTTGATGATTTAGGTGCAGACTCTCTGGACATTTTCCAGATTATTATGGGTATTGAAGAAGAGTTTGACATTGAAATTGCCAATGAAGATGCTGAAAATATAGTTACAGTTGGCGATGCAGTAGACGAAATTAAGAAAGCTTTAAATTAATCAATTAATTTCATGTACTCTTTCGAGAGGTTATCCTTAAAAGGATATTTAAAAAAGGAATTACAGGAAAAGTATTACGATGTCATTCTGATTTAAATTTTGCTTGTTTTATTAATCTCAAATGGGTTAAAATACTATAAGTAATAACCCTTTTATTTGAGTTGAATCTTAATAAGTAAAAATTTAAGTTAGAATGACATTTTCTTAAGAATTTTTTATTTTATTTCGATAGTTTTCTAAAAACAAAAATTTAAACTGGAGGTTAATTAATATGGTTAGTGCAGATACATCTGGGTTAATCCGTTTAAAGGCTTTTGAAGACATCATTGGATATCATTTTAATGATCGAAAGTTGCTAAGACATGCCCTAATGCACAGTTCTTTCGCCAATGAGAAGCGGTTGAAAAAATTAGATAATAATGAAAGATTAGAGTTTCTTGGTGATGCCGTCCTTGAATTAGTGTCTAGCGAATATATTTTCCGTAATAATCCTAAGATGCCAGAAGGCGATATGACTAAACTTAGAGCCAGATTAGTATGTGAACAAATGCTTGCCCAATGTGCAATTGATATTAGGCTAGGAGACTTTATCCTATTAGGCAAGGGGGAAGCAGCAACTGGTGGCAGAGAAAGACATTCCATTCTATCGGATGCCTTGGAAGCTGTAATCGGTGCAATCTATTTAGACGGTGGTTTTACTAATGCAAAAGAGTTCATCAATGGATTTATTTTATCTGATGTAGAGAATAAACAACTCTTTTTCGATAGCAAGACTATCTTACAAGAAATTGTGCAAAGTAAGTACAAAGGACAATTATATTACGAATTATTAAAAGAAGAGGGACCTGATCATAATAAGAACTTTACTGTGGCAGTGTTAATAGATGATACAGAATTAGGTATCGGAGTTGGTAGAACCAAAAAGGCTGCAGAACAGGCAGCGGCTTATCAATCCATACTGAAGATGAAAGGGCGAAAATAACATTAACGGGGGATTCATAAATGTATTTAAAAAGTATTGAAGTACATGGATTTAAATCTTTTGCTAATAAAATCAACTTTGAGTTTCATGATGGTATAACAGCAATTGTCGGACCAAATGGCAGTGGTAAAAGTAATGTAGGTGATGCGGTTCGCTGGGTTCTTGGTGAGCAAAGTGCCAAACAGCTTAGAGGTTCCAAAATGGAGGATATTATTTTCTCCGGTACAGAAACCAGAAAGCCAATGGGTTATGCTTATGTAGCTATAACCCTGGATAATTCCGATGGTAAACTACCTATTGAATATGAGGAAGTAACCGTTGCAAGAAGGGTATATCGTTCCGGTGAAAGCGAATATTTAATTAATGGAAGTACCTGCAGACTTCGGGATGTCCAGGAACTATTTTTGGATACTGGTATCGGTAAAGAAGGGTATTCCATAATCGGACAAGGTCAGATAGATAAAATTTTAAGCGGTAAACCGGAAGATAGACGTGAATTATTTGATGAAGCTGCCGGTATCGTTAAATTTAAAAAGCGTAAAAATTCTGCGGAGAAGAACTTAGAGGAAGAAAGACAAAATTTATGCAGAATTAATGATATTTTATCTGAGATTGAAAAGCAGATTGGACCATTGGAGCAGCAATCCAAGACAGCCAAGGAATATCTGAAGTTAAGGGATGAATTAAAAACCTTAGATGTTAATTTATTTCTTATGGAACATGGCAATATGGGAGAGTCTAAATCCCAATTAGAAGAAAAACTGCAGATTACAAAAGATCATTTAGCTTCTGTTACAACGGATTATGAGAACACCAAAGAAGAGTATGAAAAGTTAGAGATACAAATGACAGAATGCGACAGTGAGCTGGATGAGAATAAGAATGCTCTTAATGAATGCAAGTTAAGTAAAGAAAAACAGGAAGGCTCTATTAAGGTATTAAAGGAGCAGATTCTTTCTATAAAGCAAAATAATCTTCATTACCAATCCAGAATTGAAACAATTAATAAAGATATTAATTCTAAAAAAATGGAACAAGAAGGCTATATTAAAGAAAAACAGGAGATTGATTCTAAAATTGATGCATTGGATGATAATCAATCTGCCATAACCATCAATCTGGAAAAAGTACGAGAAAATATAGCTGGTTTCATGAAACAAATAGAAGATTGTAACAGTGAGATATTTGATTTCTTAAGTGAAAATTCCATTATTAAGACTAATTTACAGCGTTATGAGACTATTTTAGAACAAAATAATATTAAGAAAGTAGAATTAAACCAAAAGCTTCTTAAAAATAAAAGTGAAGAAGCACTTATTGATATTGCAATAAAAGAAGAAGAGGATAATTTAAGTCAAATATCCGATAAAATCATTGAAATAAATACCCAGAATGAGCAAGTGGAATCCCAAATTGGTATTCTGCAAAAAGAAATTGAACAATTATCTTCTCAAATAGTTGATAAACAGCAAGAATACCATAGGAAAAAGTCCAAATTAGAATCTTTAAAGAACTTAACGGAGCGCTATGAAGGTTATGGTAATAGTATTCGTAAGGTAATGGAGAGAAAAGAAACCAATTCCGGTATTATTGGTGTTGTTGCCGATATTATTAAAGTAGACCCTCAGTATGAAACTGCAATTGAAATTGCCCTAGGTGGTAATATTCAAAATATTGTTACGGAAACAGAAGAAACAGCCAAAAGTCTGATTGAGTATTTAAAAAAGAATAAATTTGGTCGTGCTACCTTCTTACCTTTAACAAACATTACAAATAAAGAAATGGCTAATTCTGATAAAATTCTAAAGGAAGAAGGGGTTATCGGTTATGCCAATACTTTAGTAGAGGCAGATTCTAAATTCCGGGATTTGATGGGATACTTGCTTGGCAGAAATATTGTTGTTAATAACATTGACAACGCATTACGACTGGCAAAGAAATATAACCAGACGCTGCGTATTGTAACCCTGGAGGGAGAATTACTAAATCCAGGCGGTTCGTTATCTGGTGGTGCTTATAAGAATTCCAGTAATTTACTAAGCAGACGTAGAGAAATAGAAGAATTAGAGAAAAATGTAGAATCTCTTTCTAAATTGGTGATTCAATTTATGAAAGATAAGGAAGATAAGAAAAATGAAAGAAATTCTATAAGACAGCAGGTAGAAGAGAATAAAGCAAAATTACAAGAGTTGTATTTAAATCAAAATACAATTAAAATGAACCTGAATCAGGAAATGGCTAAGAAAGAAGAAGGTAAAGTTAGCTTTCACGAATTCACTAATGAAATTCGTGAAATTGATTTACAGTCTAAAGAATTACATGAAAATATTGATAAACTGAATGAAGATTTAAAACAAAACGAGTTAAAAAGCAAAGAAAATGAGGATAGGATTGAAGAATTCAATGGCTTACTAGAACTTGAAAAGCAAAAGGAGAAAAAGTTAAATGACAAAGCTTCCTCTATACGTGTTGATTTTTCAGCATTAGAACAACGCAATCAGAATATGATGGAACATATTAAACGTATGAAACGTGAATTGGAAAGATTGTACGAAGAGGCTTCTGAATTAAATAGAACAAAGGATAATTCAGAAGTACAGGTTCGGGAAAAGCAGGATAATATTCAGAATACAGAAAATGAAATTGAACTCCTAAATCAAAAGGCGTTGACTTTGGAAGAAAATATAAAAGTATTAAATAGGACGAAAGAGGAAATAACTAAAAGTCATAAAGCTTTCTTCCAAAAAAGAGAAGAATTGTCACAGGAAATGAATAATTTGGACAAAGAGGCTTATCGTCTATCCAATCAATTAGAAAAGTTATTGGAGCAAATGGATGAAAAGATTAGTTATATGTGGGAAGAATACGAACTGACCTTTAGTTCGGCACTATTATTAAAAGATGATTCCATTACTAATTTACCACAAACCAAGAAAGGCATTTCTGACATAAAAGGAAAGATTAAAAACCTTGGTGACGTTAATGTCAATGCCATTGAAGATTATAAGAATCTGTCTGAACGATATACATTTTTAAGAACTCAAAGAGACGATATACGTAAAGCAGAAGAAACCTTAGTAGGAATCATCCACGAATTAGACGATGAAATGCGTAAACAATTCGAAGAAAAATTCCAAGCCATTAAAGTACAATTTGATTTGGTATTTAAACAATTGTTTGGTGGTGGTAAAGCCACCTTGGAATTAACTGAAGATGATGATATTCTAGAAGCAGGCATCATCATTACTTCCCAGCCGCCAGGCAAGAAATTGCAGAATATGCTCCAGTTATCCGGTGGTGAAAAGGCTTTAACAGCCATTTCCTTATTATTTGCAATCCAGAATCTAAAGCCTTCTCCTTTCTGCCTATTAGATGAGATTGAAGCTGCTTTGGATGATGCCAATGTAAAACGATTTGCGCAGTACTTACATAAATTAACAGAGCATACCCAATTTATTGTTATTACTCATAGAAGAGGTACTATGTCAGCAGCAGATATTCTATATGGTATTACCATGCAGGAAAAAGGTGTATCTACACTAGTATCTGTTAATTTAATAGAAGATGAATTAGATAAATAACTTAAATTTAAGGAGTGAACATATGGGAGAAAAGAAAGGTTTTTTCAGCCGGTTAGTTGCTGGACTTTCCAAAACAAGAGACAATATTGTAGCAGGAATTGATTCTATCTTTAATGGATTTTCAAATATTGATGAAGATTTTTATGAAGAATTAGAAGAAATCTTAATTATGGCTGATTTGGGGATAAATACAACCACCTCAGTTATCAATAATTTAAAAGCCAAAGTAAAAGAATTAAAGATTAAAGATCCAAAAGAGTGTAAAAATTTATTAATTCAAAGTATCAAAGAGCAGATGGAAATAAAGGAAACTGCTTATGAATTTGAAAACCGCAAATCCATTATAATGTTAATTGGTGTAAATGGTGTTGGTAAAACTACCTCTGCCGGTAAATTAGCAGGTCAATTAAAGGCACAGGGTAAGAAAGTATTAGTAGCTGCTGCGGATACATTCCGTGCTGCAGCCATTGAACAATTAACAGAATGGACAAATCGTGCAGGCGTAGAAATTATTGCGCAGCAGGAAGGTTCAGATCCTGCAGCTGTTATCTATGACGCTATTATGGCGGCAAAAGCCCGTAATACTGATATTTTAATCTGTGATACAGCAGGAAGACTTCATAACAAAAAAAATTTAATGGAAGAGCTTAAGAAAATTGACCGTGTCATTACCAGAGAATATCCTGATGCCTATCGTGAAACTTTAGTAGTGTTAGACGGCACTACTGGGCAAAATGCACTTTCACAGGCAAAAGAATTCAATGAGGTTGCTGATATCACAGGTATTATACTAACAAAGCTGGATGGAACAGCCAAAGGAGGAATTGCCATTGCCATTCAGTCGGAGCTTGGTATTCCGGTAAAATATATAGGAATTGGAGAACATATCGACGACTTACAGAAATTTAACGCAGAAGACTTTGTAAATGCGCTATTCAATTAAAAGGAGACAAACATTATGATGACATTAGAAAAGTTTGAGGAAGCTTCTGAATTAGTAAAAAAAGTCACTTTAAATACGAAACTGATATATAGCGAATATTTTTCTGAACAATCAGGTAACAAAGTTTATTTAAAACCTGAGAATATGCAATATACTGGTGCATATAAGGTTAGAGGCGCTTACTATAAAATAAGTACATTATCAGATGAAGAAAGAGAAAAAGGGTTAATTACAGCATCAGCAGGAAATCATGCTCAAGGTGTTGCATATGCAGCAAAATTATATCATGCAAAAGCTGTTATCGTAATGCCAACAACGACACCTTTAATTAAAGTGAATAGAACAAAAGGTTATGGTGCTGAAGTTATATTACATGGTGATGTATATGATGATGCATATCAATTTGCTTGTCAATTAGCGGAAGAAAAAGGTTATACATTTATACATCCATTTGATGATGAAGATGTGGCTACTGGTCAGGGAACCATTGCCATGGAAATCTTTAAAGAACTTCCGACTGTAGATATTATCTTAGTGCCAATCGGTGGTGGCGGATTAGCCTCCGGTGTATCCACTTTGGCTAAATTATTAAATCCGAATGTCAAAGTAATTGGTGTAGAACCTGCAGGTGCCAACTGTATGCAGGAATCTCTAAAAGCAGGACATGTTGTTACATTACCTGGGGTAGATACCATAGCTGACGGTACTGCTGTTAAAACTCCAGGCTCAACCATATTCCCTTACATTCAAAAGAATATTAATGATATTATTACAGTAGATGATCATGAATTAATTGTATCTTTTCTGGATATGATTGAAAATCATAAAATGATTGTAGAAAACTCTGGATTATTAACAGTAGCTGCATTAAAACAATTAGACTGTAAGAATAAGAAAATTGTCTCTATATTAAGCGGTGGCAATATGGACGTTATTACAGTATCCTCTGTGGTTCAAAATGGCTTAATTCAAAGAGGACGTATCTTTACCGTATCCGTACTTCTTCCAGACAGACCAGGTGAGTTGGTAGCCGTTGCAAAGGTAGTAGCAGAAAATCAAGGAAATGTCATCCGATTAGATCATAATCAGTTTGTAAGTATTAATAGAAATAGCGCAGTTGAACTTACCATTACCATGGAGGCCTTCGGCCATGAACATAAGAATTCTATTGTAAAAGCACTAAAGGATAAAGGATATAATCCTAAACTTGTTCAGCCTAAGAATTTATACTAAGAATCTATACTAAGAAGTAATATTAACATAATAGAGGAACCATAAAATCTATTAACGCAAAAAAAGTGAAGAATATCTGGAATATATCAGATTCTTCACTTTTTTTGTTAAATGGCTGTTGCAAAACTGTCATTCTGAGCCCAAAAGGCGAAGAATCTCTTTTTGAAGCGAGATTCTTCGAGCTATAATTCAGCTTTGCTGAATTTGCTCTCAGAATGACAAAACTCTATGTTCAATCTATGTTCAATCTATGTTCAATCTATCTGTTTGAATTTATAATAAGCCTATTTACAGTATAGAAATTATCTGATATAATGACCTTATTCTTACATTCTAGTTTAACTTTTCTAAGATAATTTTTTATCTAAGATAATTTTTAAAAAATCTGACACCATCTAGTTAAGATTTCCATTTAAAATTGCAAAAATACAAGGATTCGCAGGATTAATCTATTCTTTATAGAACATAATTCCTAAAGCCTTATTTCAAGGAGGTGACTTTTTGCAGGCTTCATTTGTATATACATCGAACTATCGAGTATATTTTTACCTATATTTTTAATGCCTATTATTTATGACAAAATAAAGTTTGTATATTGACAAAAAGATTAGAATAAGCTATTATAATAATAAGAACATTAGTTCGTGAATGAAAAGGAGAAGAATATGATAAAGGAAGATAAGGCGAGAGCATTGGAATCTGCTTTAGCGCAGATAGAGAAACAATATGGTAAAGGTTCTGTTATGAAATTGGGAGATACAGCAACTCATATGAATATAGAGACTGTACCTACCGGTTCTCTTAGTTTAGATATTGCGTTAGGACTTGGTGGCATTCCAAAGGGAAGAATTATAGAAATCTATGGTCCTGAATCCAGTGGTAAGACAACAGTTGCATTACATATGGTAGCCGAAGTTCAAAAGCGTGGAGGAATTGCAGGATTTATTGATGCAGAACATGCTCTTGATCCGGTTTATGCTAAAAAAATTGGCGTTGATATTGATAATTTATATATTTCACAGCCAGATAACGGAGAACAGGGATTAGAGATTACAGAAACTATGGTACGTTCCGGTGCTGTTGATATTGTTATCGTTGACTCAGTTGCTGCTTTGGTTCCTAAAGCAGAAATTGATGGTGATATGGGTGATTCTCATGTTGGTTTACAGGCAAGATTAATGTCTCAGGCACTTAGAAAGCTAACAGCTGCTATTAGTAAATCTAACTGTATCGTTGTATTTATCAATCAGCTTCGTGAAAAAGTTGGTGTAATGTTCGGTAATCCGGAGACTACTACCGGTGGTAGAGCACTTAAGTTCTATTCCTCCATTCGTCTTGATGTTAGAAGAATCGAATCCTTAAAACAAGGGGGAGATATTATAGGCAGCAGAACAAGAGTAAAAGTAGTAAAGAATAAGATAGCACCTCCATTTAAAGAAGCCGAATTCGATATTATGTTTGGTCAGGGTATTTCTAGAGAAGGTGATGTGTTAGACCTTGCTGCTAATGAGAATATTATTGTGAAAAGTGGTGCCTGGTACGCTTATAATGATATTAAGATTGGTCAAGGCAGGGAAAATGCAAAGGTTTATCTAAAAGAAAACCCGGATATATTTGAAGAAGTCGAGAAAAAGGTACGTGAAAAATACAATATTAATACGGATAAAGTTGAAGAACCTAAGAATAAGAAAGCCGCAAAGGATACGAAAGAATCTGAGGGAAAAGAAGAATAGTTTATAATTGTTTTATTTAACATATCATAAACAGGGGGATGTTGCATAATTGCAATACCCCCTATTCTTTTATAGGGAGATGCCATGATTGTAACGAAATTAGAAGAATTAACAAAGGGAAAAGTAAAAGTATATATAGATGGAGAATATCATTTTTTACTATACCGTAAAGACATCAATACATATAAACTACAGGAAAATGAAATGATTCAAGAAAAAGTTTATGAAGAAATAATTCAGGATACCGTATTACGCAGAGCAAAACAAAAGGCTATGGCAATTTTAAAATATATGGATAGAACCGAACAGGAACTCAGACAAAAGTTAAAACAGGCTGAATATACGGAAAGTATCACTGAATCTGCTATTGAATATGTGAAGATGTTTCATTATCTGGATGATAAACGATTTGCTGCTAATTATATCCGTTATAAAAAGGATACAAAAAGCAAACGTCAATTACAGACTGAACTTATGCAAAAAGGTATTCGTAAAGAGTTCATTGAACAGGCATTTGAAGAGGAATATGATGACGAAGATTTAGCAATTCAAAAGGCAATAGCTAAGAAAACCATGGATATAGATTCTTTATCTCAGGAAGAAAAAAAGAAATTAGCTTCTTCACTTTATCGAAAAGGTTTCAAAATGGATAAAATACAAAAATATATTAAGATTTATTATTGATTAGAACATCAAAAGCCGGTGGGGGGTTGATTACGAGATAAATCAGCTCTAGCCTAATTTTTTTTTAGTATACACCAATATTATTTTTGTTAAAATAGCTGAATTTGGTAAACTTGCCGGTACATTATTGAATTATGACGTTAAAAGTATTATAATTAAAATTGGCATAAAATTTGGTTTTAGTTTTACAATATGGAGAAAATGGAGGCCGAATATGAAAATATCTACACAATTGTCAGCAAGGGATAGAATATTCTCACTGCTTGACGACAACAGTTTTGTTGAAATTGGTGCTTTAGTAACAAGAAGAAGTACTGATTTTAATCTTTCACAGCAGGAGTTACCTGCAGATGGCGTGATTACCGGTTATGGTGTCATTGATGGAAATCTGGTCTATGTTTATTGCCAAGACCACAGCATCCTGAATGGCACTGTAGGTGAGATGCACGCAAAAAAAATATCTCATATTTATGATCTAGCACTTAAGGTTGGGGCACCAGTCATTGGAATTATTGACTGTGCTGGTTTAAGACTACAAGAAGCAACGGATGCCTTACATGGTTTTGGAGAAATCTATTACAAACAAGCTATGGCATCTGGATTTATTCCGCAAATTACTGCTGTTGTCGGTACTTGTGGAGGTGGCTTATCAGTTTTAACTTCCTTAAGTGATTTTTGTTTTATATCTAAAAATCATGGAAAATTATTTATTAACTCCCCAAACGTGGTTAAAGGTAACTATACAGAAAAATGCGATACTGCAGATGCATCATATCAAGCTGAAGCAGGTACAGTTGACTTTGTATGTGAAGATGATGAAACAGTATTTGAAAAAATCAGAGAACTTATTACTATTTTACCATCCAATAGTGAAGACGATGCTTCTTATGATGAATGCACCGATGATTTAAACAGACTGGTTCCAAACTTTAAAGAAGAAGTAAAGGATACCAGGCTTGCATTACAGGATATTTCAGATAATAACTACTTTCTTGAAGTGAAAGCAGATTACGCAAAAGAAATGGTAACCGGATTTATACGCTTAAATGGTATGACCATTGGTGCCATAGCCAATCGCACAGAAGTGGTTGATGAAGATGGTAAAGTCAAAGAAACATTTGATGGCAGTTTAACAACTGCTGGCTGTAATAAAGCAGAAAAGTTTGTTAAGATATGTGATGCATATAATATCCCAATTTTAACATTTACCAATGTAACAGGTTACAAAGCAACTATGGAAGAAGAAAAGACAATAGGAGCTGCATCAGCAAAATTAACATATGCCTTTGCCAATGCCACAGTACCTAAAGTAAATGCAATAATTGGTAAAGCTTACGGAACTGCTTATATAACAATGAATTCAAAACACATAGGTGCAGACCTGGTTTTTGCTATAGAAGGTGTACAAATTGGAATGATGGATGCAAAATTAGCTGCAAATATTATGTATTCCGATACAAAAGACATTACGTTGCTGGAAGAAAAAGCAGCAGAATATGCTTCTTTACAAGCAAGTGCAGAGGCGGCTGCAAAACGTGGTTACGTTGATAGTATAATACCTGCGGAATCTATGAGAAAACACTTGATTTATGCCTATGAAATGTTATTTACAAAGCAAGAAGGCCGACCTAACAAAAAGCATGGTACCATATAAAGTAAATTAGGAGGTAAATCATGATTGCATTACAACAAGGAATGAATATTATGTTAGCGGCAAGTGCAAATACAAGTAACACAAGCTTATTGGGTAAAGCACTATTGAATTGTGTTATAGGCATGGGAATTGTATTTGTAGTATTAATTTTTATATCATATATTATTTCTTTATTAAAATATATACCTAAGTTAATTGATAAGTTTACGAATAAGAACAATCAGAATAATGTGGACATACAGAAAGATTCTGAAGTTAATTGCGAAACTACTGCGAATGGAACAGAAGATTCAGTTGAAATTTCAATAACCGATAATGCAGAATTAGTAGCCGTAATCACAGCTGCTATTATGGCATCTACGGAAAATGAAGTTTCAAAGGATGGTTTAATTGTTAAATCAATTCGTAGGATTAAGAGAAACTGATAATATTACTTAAACTAAATTTTAAATCAAAAAAATCAGGAGGATAATACCATGAAAAGATATACAATTACTGTAAATGGTATAGCTTATGAAGTAACTGTTGAAGAAAAATTAACATCTGAGCAACCTATGGCAGCACCAGCACCAGTTAAAACACCAACTGTATCAAATACGGTTTCAAAACCGGCAGCACCTGTTTCAATACCAAAGGCAAAAGAAACATCATCAGGTTCCTTAGGAAATATTAAAATAGAAAGCCCAATGCCCGGTAAAATCTTAGCAGTTAAGGCTGCTATTGGTCAGACTGTTAAAAGGGGCGACGTTATAGTAGTTTTAGAAGCTATGAAAATGGAAAATGAAATTGTAGCTCCATCAGACGGAACGGTTGCCAGTATTAATGTGTCAGAAGGCAGCATGATTGAACCTGGAGTTTTGTTGGCAACTTTGGCGGAATAATGGTTATAAGATATTTTTATAATCTAATATATTGATTGGAGGGTATTTCATTGGATTATTTTGTTAAAACGATTACTGGCTTAGTCGAAGAATCTGCCTTCTCCACACTAACATACAAAAATTTCATAATGATTGGAATCGCATGTGTATTGTTATTTCTTGCAATAAAGAAAGATTATGAACCACTTCTTTTAATACCTATTGCATTTGGTATGTTATTGGTTAATTTATTTCCAGGTATTATTGCGGAACCTTCGGTTGATGCTTTGGGAAATGATGTTGCAGGTGGTTTGTTATATTATTTCTATAAAGGTGACTTATTGGGATTATGGCCTTCTCTTATATTCTTAGGAGTAGGTGCAATGACAGATTTTGGGCCATTAATTGCAAACCCACAAAGTTTTCTTTTAGGAGCGGCAGCACAATTAGGTATATTTGTTGCGTATTTGGGAGCAATCCTTTTGGGATTTAAAGATGGGGCTGCTTCAGCTATTTCTATTATAGGTGGAGCGGATGGACCAACCTCAATCTTTTTGGCCTCCAAACTTGCACCAGAATTAATGGGACCGATTGCTGTAGCGGCATATTCTTATATGTCCTTGGTTCCAATTATTCAACCGCCGGTTATGAGATTATTAACCACGGAAAAAGAACGTAAAATAAAAATGAAGCAGCTTAGACCTGTTTCAAAAATTGAAAAAATATTATTTCCTATCTTAGTAACCATTGTAGTAGTTTTAATTCTTCCAACAACAGCACCACTAATAGGTATGTTAATGTTAGGAAACTTATTTAGAGAGAGCGGGGTTGTTAAACAATTAACAGAAACTGCTTCTAATGCATTGATGTATATTGTTGTTATTTTACTTGGAACTTCTGTTGGCGCAACAACCAGTGGAGAAACATTTTTGACATCTTCCATTATTAAAATAATCATTCTTGGTTTAATTGCATTTGTTTTCGGTACAGCAGGAGGTGTATTATTAGGCAAGCTTATGTGTAAACTTACCCACGGTAAAGTCAATCCATTAATTGGTTCTGCAGGTGTTTCAGCAGTTCCTATGGCTGCAAGAGTATCACAAAAAGTTGGTGCAGAAGCAGATCCTACTAATTTCTTACTTATGCATGCAATGGGGCCTAATGTTGCCGGTGTTATTGGTACGGCAGTAGTAGCGGGAGTATTTTTATCAATATTTGGTGTATAAAATTTCAGTAAAATATGGAGGTAAAGGAATGTCAGAACAAACTAAACGACCTGTTAAAATTACAGAAACCATTCTTCGTGATGCACATCAGTCCTTAATAGCCACCAGAATGACTACGGAGCAAATGCTCCCTATTATAGACAAAATGGATAAGGTAGGTTATCATTCTGTAGAATGTTGGGGTGGTGCAACCTTTGACGCATCACTAAGATTTTTAAAAGAAGATCCTTGGGAAAGACTTAGAAAGTTAAGAACAGGATTTAAGAATACAAAATTACAAATGTTATTTAGAGGACAGAATATATTAGGATATCGCCATTATGCAGATGATGTGGTAGAATATTTTGTTCAAAAATCCATTGCAAATGGTATTGATATTATCCGTATCTTTGATGCATTAAACGATTTAAGAAACCTGGAATGTGCCGTAAAGGCAGCAAATAAAGAAAAAGGCCATGCTCAGGTAGCTATCTGCTATACACTTGGTGATGCTTATACTACTGAATATTTTATTGATTTGGCAAAAAATATAGAAAGTATGGGAGCAGATTCTATCTGTGTAAAGGATATGGCAGGATTACTAGTTCCATATAAAGCAACTGAATTAATTACTGCCTTAAAATCTGCAGTAAATATTCCAATTGATTTACATTCCCATTATACCAGTGGAGTTGCTGGAATGACTTATCTGAAGGCAGTAGAAGCAGGCTGTGATATTATCGATACTGCCATGTCTCCATTTGCTATGGGAACCAGCCAGCCGGCAACAGAAGTTATGGTGGAAACTTTTAAAGGTACACCTTATGATACAGGTTTAGATCAAAAATTATTGGCAGAGATTGCAGATTATTTTAGACCTCAAAGGGATCAGGCATTGGAATCCGGATGTTTAAATCCAAAAGTTATGGGTGTTAATATTAAAACACTGTTATATCAAGTACCAGGAGGTATGTTATCTAACTTATTGTCTCAATTAAAAGAGCAAAAGGCAGAAGATAGATATGCAGAAGTACTGGAAGAAGTACCTAGAGTTCGGAAGGACTTTGGTGAACCACCTTTGGTTACACCATCCAGTCAGATTGTTGGAACACAGGCTGTACTAAATGTGTTATCAGGTGAACGCTATAAGATGGTAACCAAAGAATCCAAAGCCATCTTATCCGGTGAATACGGCCGTACCGCAAAACCTTTTAATCCGGAAGTGCAGAAAAAAGTCATTGGCGATAAAAAACCGATAACCTGCAGACCTGCTGATTTATTAAAACCAGAGCTGGCAACCATCGAAAAAGAAATGGAGCAGTGGAAAGAGCAGGATGAAGATGTATTGTCCTATGCATTATTCCCACAGGTAGCATTAGATTTCTTTAAGTATCGAAAGGCACAAAAGGAAAAGGTGGATTTAAACTTGGCTGATACAGAGAATAAGGCTTATCCGGTATAGTTTTTAGTATTATAATTCTAAACCGTCAAGGCGAAGAATCTTACTTTATATGAGATTCTTCGCCTTTTCGGCTCAGAATGACATGCTGGCTTGAATTTTGGTGCTTAGCCGGCATTGTATAACAAATATTATAAGTGGAATTGAATTTGCATAAAAAGATAGTAAGCAAAATTGAGTTTATATAAAAATCATTGTAATTTGACTTTGGTTGGTTTAATATATTTATTAAAACTTTAGGAAAACAGTATGATTTCCTAAATAAATTAACGGAGGATTTTTATGGAACCAATTAAACCATACAAAAAAGCTTTTGATTATTCCTATACATTAGGAGCATTTCCTACGATTGAATTAATAAAAGGGCACTCTGAAGCAGTAAAATCAGTTTATATACACTCTACTTTTACAGATAAGGATAACATAATAAAATTATGTAAACAAAACAATATACCTGTACTGGAAAATGATAAATTAATTTCTAAATTAAGTGATAAAGAGAATTGTTTTGTCATTGGTGTTTTTGATAAATATGAAAATACTTTAGACGCCACAAAGTCTCACATTATATTAGTTAATCCAAGTAACATGGGGAATCTAGGTACTATCATACGTACAGCGGCAGGAATGGGCATCTATGATATTGGAATAATTACACCATGTGCAGATATCTATAATCCAAAAACAATACGTTCTTCCATGGGAGCATTTTTTAAACTTCGTCACCAGCATTTTGATTCCTTTGAAGAATATAGGAATCAATATAAAAAACATGATGTATTTACCTTTATGTTAAATGGAAGTAATACGTTAGAGATTCAAAACTGTCCCAAAACAGATTTATTTTCACTGGTATTTGGTAATGAAGCTACAGGACTGGATGATTCCTTTTTAGACGTTGGTACAAGCATAATTATTCCACAGTCACCTGATGTAGATTCTTTAAACATTACAATAGCTGTAGGTATTGGTGCTTTTATCTTTACACATCAACTTAAATAAACAAAGATAATATATCTTGAGCAAATGAATGTTACTAGAGATATGATAAAGGATTATCTATCCGTAATTATCATAGTAAGAAAGGGCGAATGCCCTAACGAATAGGTTATGTATAATTGACGATTTAACCATCTAACCATTAAGTAAATAAAAAAAATTACTTGACATTTCCTCTGAATTTAGTTATACTACCACCTGTAAAGAAAAAAGCTTTACAGGTGGTGCTTTGTTAAAGGAGAAATCAAAATGAGTGTAACCAATTCAAGCATTCATACAGAAGTAATCAATACAGATGATAAATTAAAAGAAATAGTAGAATTGTCTATATTATTCGATTTTTATGGTGAATTATTAAAAGAACATAATAAGCAGATATTCGAGGATTATATTCTAAATGATTTATCACTAAGTGAAATAGCAGATCAGAAAGGCATCAGCAGACAAGGTGTATATGATATCGTAAAACGCTGTAGTAAACAGCTTAAAGAATATGAAGAAAAGTTAAATTTAATAAAAGAGTTTAATGAAACAAAAGAAAAAGTAAATCATATCAAAGAAATTGCAAAACAGCTGATAGAATTTTCTTCACCGAAAGAAGAAAAAGAAATAAACCAATTAAATGAAATTATAGAGATTACTAATGAAATACTGGAAGAATTATAGAACATAGTCTTTACTTGATATTCATACTATTTGAGTAATATAACTCTGAAACAGATATTAATAACAAAAAGTAATTATTAGGAGGTTTTGGCATGGCATTTGAAAGCCTATCCGAAAAACTGCAGAATGTATTTAAGAACCTAAGAGGCAAAGGCCGCTTATCAGAAGCAGATGTAGCTACCGCCTTAAAGGAAGTTAAGATGGCTTTATTAGAAGCAGACGTTAACTTTAAAGTAGTTAAGAACTTTATTAAGTCCGTCCAGGAACGTGCTGTTGGACAGGATGTTATGTCCAGCTTAACACCGGGGCAAATGGTTATAAAGATTGTAAATGAAGAAATGGTAAAATTAATGGGCTCTGAAACTACAGAAATTTCCTTCAAACCTGGTAATGAAATTACTGTGATTATGATGTGTGGTCTTCAGGGTGCAGGTAAAACTACCACAACTGCTAAATTAGCAGGTAAATTTAAATCAAAAGGTAAAAAACCATTACTAGTTGCTTGTGATATCTACAGGCCGGCTGCTATTGAACAGTTACAGATTAATGGTGATAAGCAGGGCGTTCCAGTATTCTCAATGGGCGATAAACATAAGCCTGTAAACATAGCGAAAGCAGCCATTGAACATGCTGCTAAAAACAATATGAACGTGGTTATCCTGGATACTGCAGGCCGTCTTCACATTGATGAAGATATGATGAATGAATTAATTGAAATTAAAGAGAATATATCCATACATCAAACAATTTTGGTAGTTGACTCAATGACTGGTCAGGACGCAGTAAATGTATCCGAAATGTTTAACAGCAAAATCGGTATTGATGGCGTTATCTTAACAAAGTTAGACGGTGATACCAGGGGTGGTGCAGCACTTTCCATTCGTGCAGTTACCGGAAAACCTATTCTTTATACTGGTGTGGGGGAAAAATTATCTGATTTAGAACAATTTTATCCGGACCGTATGGCTTCCAGAATTCTTGGAATGGGGGATATTCTTACTTTAATTGATAAAGCACAGGTTGATTTTGATGAGTCCAAAGCCAAAGAATTAGAGAGAAAGATCAAAAAAGCAGAGTTTGATTTTAATGACTTTTTAGATCAAATGCACCAGATTAAAAAGATGGGTGGCTTTGGTGATATTTTAAAAATGATGCCGGGTATGGGCGGTCAGTTAAAAGACGTTGACATTGATGAAAACGCTTTGTCTGGTATAGAAGCTATTATTTATTCCATGACAAAAGAAGAGCGTTCTAACCCTGATATATTAAACCCTTCCAGAAAGAAAAGAATTGCAAAAGGTGCAGGGGTTGACATTAGTGAAGTTAACAGGATTGTAAAGCAATTTGAACAATCCAAGAAAATGATGAAACAATTTTCTGGAATGCTTGGCAGCAAAGGTGGTAAACGTAATAAATTTAAACTACCTTTTGGACTATAGTCTTTGTTTGGTTATAAATTGTTTATAAGCAATTATTTTGGGTTATAAACAATTCTCTATATAACAATTTACAATAAAAGTTTAATGTGAAAATATTTTTACATTATAAAGATTTATTTTTAAGGAGGTGACATGTAATGGCAGTAAAGATTAGATTAAAGAGATTGGGACAGAAAAAGGCTCCTTTCTATAGAATCATAGTTTCAGATTCCAGAACACCAAGAGATGGTAGATTCATCGAAGAAATTGGTACTTACGATCCTACTAGAGATCCTAGCGTTTTCAACATTAATGAAGAAGCAGCTAAGAAATGGTTATCAAACGGTGCTCAACCTACTGAAACAGTTGGCAAATTATTTAAAAATGCAGGTATTACAAAATAATTGCTTTTTTAACTTTTTGTTGCTACAAAGTATTGTGCAATAGTTGTACAATCATTTCACATTCCTATGGAGGTGAAGGGTAATGAAAGAATTAGTTGAAGTAATTGCTAAATCACTGGTTGATTATCCTGAGAAAGTTGTTGTAACGGAAAAGGAAACCGAAAGGTCAATTGTTGTTGAACTAAGGGTCGCTCCTGAAGATATGGGTAAAGTAATCGGAAAACAAGGCCGTATTGCCAAGTCCATCCGTACTGTTGTAAAAGCTGCAGCAACAAAGGATGATAAGAAAGTAGTCGTTGAGATATTACAATAAATATATAACTTTTGGAATGAGTCATCAGCCCTAAGTTAACAACGATATTGTTAAGCAAGAACCTGGTCTTTATAGACATGCCATAAGGCGCGGGTTCTTGTTTTGTCATAGGTTCAAAATTACTTGAATGATAGGAGACCATAATGAATGATTTCTTAAGAGTAGGAGTTATTACTTCTACCCATGGTATTCGTGGAGAAGTTAAAGTATTCCCAACAACAGATGATTTGAATAGATTTAAAGCCTTAAAACAGGTGAAATTAGATACCGGGAAAGAATATTTAGACCTTGAAGTGGAAGACGTAAAGTTTTTTAAACAGTACGCTATACTAAAATTTAAGGGAATTGATAATATAAATGATATTGAAAAATATAAAGGAAAAGATCTTCTGGTTACCAGAGACAACGCAGTAAAACTAGAAGAGGATGAGTATTTTATATATGATTTATTAGGCTCTAAGGTAATTAGCGATGAGGGTAATGAACTTGGTGAATTAACCGAGATTCTTACATCCTCTGCAAATGATGTTTATGTTGTAAAAACAAAGGACGGCAAAGAAATCTTAATTCCTTCCATAGCAGAATGTATCTTAGATGTTAATGTAGAAAACAAAGAGATAAAAGTCCACCTACTTCCAGGTTTACTATAAAGATTGGGGTTTATAAATATGAATTATCATGTACTAACCTTATTCCCTGAAATGATTCTGCAGGGGTTAAATACAAGTATCACAGGAAGAGCTTTAGAGAAAGGTATATTATCTCTGGAGGCAATTAATATCCGTGATTTTTCTGAAAATAAACACAATAAAGTAGATGATTATCCCTATGGCGGCGGAGCCGGTATGGTTATGGCTGCCGGACCAGTTTATCGTGCTTACGAACATACGGTAGATAGCATTAAAAAAAGCTGCTTAAATGACAACATGGAGAAGAAACCTCGTGTTATTTACCTGACTCCGCAAGGTAAAGTTTTTCATCAAACCATTGCAGAAGAATTAGCTAAGGAAGAGGATTTAATATTTCTATGTGGTCATTATGAAGGTATTGATGAGAGAGTTCTTGAAATGATTGTTACCGATTACATTTCCATAGGGGATTATGTTCTTACTGGTGGAGAATTGCCTGCTATGGTTATGATAGATGCAATATCCAGACTTATTCCTGGTGTATTAAATAATGATGTTTCAGCAGAATTTGAATCCTTACAGGATAATTTGTTAGAATACCCTCAATATACCAGACCAGAAGAATTTATGGGGAAAGGGGTGCCAGAAGTATTATTATCGGGGCATCATGGAAATATTGATAAATGGAGAAGAGAGCAGTCTATAATTCGTACAGCTAAAAACCGCCCAGATTTGTTGGAAAAGGCTAATTTGTCTAAGGATGAAAAGAAGATTCTGGAAAACTGATTTAGATTCTGGAACGCTGATTTAGATTCTGGGAAGCTGATTTAGATTTTGGAAAGCTGATTTAGATTCTTCGCCGTTGGCTCAGAATGACAAATATATTGGCTCAGAATGACAAATATGTCGGCTCAGAATTATCACGCTTAACAGCACCACTATGAACGAAAGGGATTCCTCGCGAATTCAACTTCGTTGAATTTTCGCTCAGAATGACATGCTTTTATAGCAGTGAAAAAGAAGTAACTATTTAGTCTATGACATTCCATAGGCTGAACTATATTTTCAAACAATATTTTACAAAAATAAAAATGGGAAAATGCTTGCATTTCCTATAAGAATATGTTAAAGTAAGTTGTTGTGAGATGGGATGTTCCTCTGATACACCGCATTTTATATAATGGACATGCAATTAATTTATATTAGTAGTAGAAAATTAAATAATGCAAGGTATTAAGAACATCTAAATATGAAGGAGGTCACAAAATGAACAATATTATTAAAAACATTGAAGCTGCACAGCTGAAAGAAGTTGCGAGTTTTAGCGTTGGTGATACTGTTAAAGTATACGCTAAAGTAAAAGAAGGTAATCGCGAAAGAATTCAGGTTTTCGAGGGTACTGTACTTAAGAGACAGAATGGTGGAGCAAGAGAAACATTTACAGTTAGAAAAAATTCTAATGGTATCGGTGTTGAAAGAACTTGGCCAGTACATTCTCCAAGCGTTGACAGAATTGAAGTTGTTAGACATGGTAAAGTTAGAAGAGCTAAGTTAAATTATTTACGTAATAGAGTAGGTAAGAGAGCTAAAGTTAAAGAAGCAATCAAATAGTTCTAATGTTTATGATGACTAGAGGGACAATTACTTAGGTAATGTCCCTTTTTTACAATATACTAAAAATATTACCAGAGGGAGATTATCATGGATTTTGATTTTGACAAAACCAGCAAAAAGCCTTTAGTGAAGAAAATCATTAAAGAAGCAATTATATGGGTTATTGAATTAGCCATTGTTGTTGGCCTTGCGTATTTTATTGTAAACTTCACCCTGGACAGAACAACCATGCTGGGGGTTTCCATGGATCCCACATTAGTTGATCAGGATAAAATCATTATCAATAAATTTGCATATAAGTTCAACAAGCCAGAACGTTTTGATGTAATCGTATTTAAGCAAAGCGGCAATGAACATAGTTATTATAATATAAAAAGAATAATAGGTCTCCCTGGTGAAACAATATACATTGCCAATGGAAATGTATATGTTAATGGCGATTTATTAAAAGAGCCAATAGGGGTCGAACCAATTTCAAACAGTGGACTAGCTGCAGAAGAAATAACTTTAGATGAAAATGAATATTTTGTATTAGGAGATAATCGAAACAATAGCGAGGATAGCCGGTTCGCTAATATTGGAAATATTTTATCAGACGAAATAATAGGCAAAGCATGGATTCGAACAAATAATTTTAATTTTGTTAACAAATTAAACCTGAAGAGGGAGGAAAATTAATTGAATTTTCAGTGGTATCCAGGTCATATGGCCAAAGCAAGACGAATGATGCAAGATGACATGAAATTAATTGATGTTGTTATAGAACTAGTAGATGCGAGAATCCCATTAAGCAGTAAAAATCCAGATATAGACCAATTAGCTAAGAATAAATCAAGAGTAATATTGCTAAATAAATATGATTTAGCAGATCCAAAGTATAACGAACAATGGAAAGCGTATTTTGAATCAAAAGGTTATTTTGTTACTTTAGTCAACTCAAAAACAGGCTTTGGTGTTAAAAAAGTAAATGATGTCGTGCAGGAAGCTTGTAAAGAAAAGATAGAAAGGGATCGTAAAAAGGGCATTATAAACAGACCAGTAAGAGCTATGGTAGTTGGTATACCCAACGTAGGAAAATCAACCTTTATTAATAGCTTTGCAGGAAAAGCTTCTGCCAAAACAGGTAATAAACCAGGTGTAACAAAAGGTAAACAGTGGATTCGTTTAAGCAAGAATATTGAATTGCTTGACACACCTGGTATACTTTGGTCTAAATTTGAAGATCAGAAAGTAGGATTACGTTTGGCATTTATTGGTTCCATTCGTGAAGAAATACTGAATATATTAGAATTATCTTTAGAGCTAATTAAATTCTTACATGAAAATTATGCTGGGTGTTTAACTGCTCGTTATAATATTGAAGAAATTGACGATCCAGTTCAAATTCTTTCTAGTATTGCTGAAAGACGAGCTTGCAGAATCAGGGGCGGCTTTTTAGATTTGAATAAAGCGGCTGGAATTGTTATTGATGAATTTCAAAGTGGTAAAATAGGAAATTTCACTCTGGAATTTCCTGGATTGGAAAGTGCATCATTGCTATGAAAGTGTATCATTACTACGAAAACATGTCATTTCTTTGAAAGCGTGTCATTGCTTTGAAAACGTACCATTGCTATGAAAACGTGTCATTCTGAGCAAAAATTCAAGAAAGCTGAAAGGCACTCTTTCAAAGCAATGACAATTACTCAGATTAATAAATAATAATTAACCTTTATATAATAATTTGCAATTTACATTACTCTTTGAGAACTGTATACTATTATTATAATTGTTACAAGCTTAAGAAAAGAGGTGGAGAAATGTCCTCAAAAAAAGAAATTGATGTCAATGCAGAGGAAAAATCAATGAACGATTCAAAGAATATGAAAAAAGAAATCTTTCATCTCTTATTTTATATCATTCTAGTTTCTCTAACAACATTTGTCATTATAAATTTTGTTGGTCAACGCACGGTAGTTCAGGGACAATCAATGGAAAACACACTATTTAATCATGATAACTTAATTATAGATAAGTTATCCTATCATTTTGTAAACCCAAAACGATTTGACATTATTGTTTTTCCAGTTGAATCAAGTGAAAAATATTATATTAAAAGAATCATTGGGCTTCCAGGAGAAACCGTACAAATAATGAGTGGAAACATTTACATTAATTCGGAACCTCTGGAAGAAAGCTATGGAAAAGAAATCATGAACTATTCGGGAATCGCAAGTAAGCCAATCACTTTAGAGGAAAATGAATATTTTGTCCTCGGTGATAATCGTAATCATAGTTCAGACAGCAGAGATCCTAATGTTGGCATAATATTAGAAGACTCTATTATCGGAAAAGCCTGGATTCGAATATGGCCATTAAAACGGTTTGGTTTTGTAAAATAATATAAATGAAAAGGTATATGGATTCCATTTCATTATAATTTTAATAAGAAAATGATTTTATAATAAGTGTTAAATATAAATTGATAAAAGCAAATTGATAAAAGCAAATTAATAAAAGCAAATTGATAAAGGCAAATTGATAAAAGTAAATTGATAAAAGCAAATTAATAAAAGCAAATTGATAAAGGCAAATTGATAAAAGTAAATTGATAAAAGCAAATTGATAAAAGTAAATTGATAAGTAAAGTGATAAAAATAAATTTGATAAATTGATTTACGAATTTTGATAAAGGGAGAATTAACTTGGAAATTAAGATATCTGACATTAAGAAAGAATTTGAAGATGCCAATATGAATCAATTGGTACATATTATAGATAAATATCGTAATGATGATAGATCTGGTGTTTCAAAGCTTATTCAAAAGTATGAAAAAGTAATAGATAAATACCAAAAAGAAATAGAGCGAATAGAAAATATGAAAACTTACGAAAACAAGTATCAGGAATATTCCTATATTTGTGGTATTGATGAAGTGGGAAGAGGACCATTAGCAGGTCCTGTTGTAGCTTGCGCTGTCATTTTACCAAAGGATTGTAATATTTTATACATAAACGATTCCAAGCAGTTATCCGAGAAAAAAAGAGAAGAGTTATACGATGAAATTATGGAACAGGCAGTAGCTGTTGGCGTTGGAAGTGTGCCACCAACCAGAATAGATGAAATTAATATTCTTCAGGCAACCTTTGAGGCTATGAGACAAGCTATAAATAATCTATCCATTAAACCCGATATATTATTAAACGATGCAGTTACGATACCAAAAGTTGGCATAAAACAGGTTCCTATTATCAAAGGAGATGCCAAAAGTATGTCTATAGCCGCAGCAAGTATCATTGCAAAAGTAACCAGAGACCGTTTAATGATTGCCTATGACAAGATATTTCCACAGTATGGATTTGCAAGTAATAAGGGATATGGTTCAAAAGAGCATATAGCAGGGTTGAAAGAAAATGGACCTTCTTTAATACATAGAGCTAGTTTTATTAAGAATTTTATTTAACTGGCTCAATGACCGTTTTTTACTAGATGAAAATGGGGCTGTTGCAAAACTGTCATTCTGAGCCTGAAAGGCGAAGAATCCCATTTTAAAGTGGGATTCTTCGAGCCTAATTCAGCAAGCTGAATTTGCCCTCAGAATTATCACGCTTAACGGCACCACAGTAAACGAAATGTTTATTGCGTGATAATTCTGCCGCGCCGAGCTTGCTCGTGCGCATAAACAACTCCGAAGGAGTTGCTTGCTATGGTTCTTTCATAGCAATGACAAGGCATGCTCAGAATGACATTTTTTATTTTACAACAGCCCCAATGATGATACTAAACAAATCCAATAGAACATAAACAATAACCATCTATAACTATGGTACTATGAAATCTATTAATTAATTAACCTTGATGTTTGAATATTAACTGTTTCTTTTTTATTAGGAGGATTCTAATGGAAGAAGGCAAGAAATCAGTAGAAAATCAAAAAAATAAAACTGGTCTTAAATCTGATAATAGTGGGGCTAAAATAGATATGGAGACAGGAATTAATTTAAATACTATTATGGACCCTAAGTTTAGAAACAAAACAGCAGTAGCGCTATCTTACCATCCTGATGAACCGGCTCCAAGAATCATAGCTTCTGGTAAAGGCTATTTGGCTGACAAAATTATCAAAAAAGCTGGTGAAAATAAGGTTCCCGTCCATAAGGACGATCAACTGGCAGGTACTCTTTCCAGATTAGAAGTAGGAGATTTTATTCCACCTGAATTATATGAGGTAGTATCAGAAATATTATTATTTGTAGATGACATGGATCGAATTAAGAAGAAGGTTTTACCTACCCAGTAAGTGATAAGAGGAGAAAGCCTATGTATAATAAACGTACCATTGGGAAAGAGTTTGAGGAAAAAGCAGTGGAGTATTTAAAACTTCAAGGTTATAAGATAATTAAGACAAATTTTCAATGTAGAACAGGTGAAATTGATATTATAGCAAAACAAGACAGATACCTTATATTTATAGAAGTAAAATACCGAATCAATTCTGCTAAAGGAATGCCACATGAAGCCATCGATTTACGTAAAATAAAGAAAATATCAAGAACAGCTGAGTATTATATGTTAATAAACAATATCTCCATGGAAACGCCATGTCGGTTTGATGTAGTTCTTATATTAGATCAAGAAATTACTCTTATTCAAGATGCTTTTCAAGCTCATTTCTATTAATACTTGTAATGTGATTGGAACTATTCAGCGGGCTGGTTTATTTTTTTTGCTAATCATCAGGTATAAATTAGAATTATAGAATTGATTTGCATATCAAAACTCTTATATTAATTAAATTATGAATAGTATATATATGCAACACTATTCATTCAATAAACCATATTAGAGTTTTGACACGCAAATCAGAATTGGAGGATTTCATGAATTTTGTTAATAATAAAGAAGCTATTTTAAATACAGAAAGTAAAACACCTTTTTTTACATTTCCGGCTTTATCAGAAATTCCCTTTATACGTCATGGATTTTCAACAAGATTAGGCGGTGTTAGTAAAGGTTATTTTGAAAGTATGAATTTGGGTTATACCAATGGTGACAATCCAAAAGATGTTGATGAAAATTATAGAAGAATCTGCGAAAGTATTGGTATACCTATGAAAGACTGTGTTTTATCACACCAGGTACATAATACTGTAGTAAGGCTGGTTACAGAAGCAGATAAAGGAAAAGGTATTATTCGAAATCGGGATTATGAAGGTGTTGATGGATTAATCACTAACATTCCCAATATTCCCCTTGTTACATTTTCGGCAGACTGTGACATATTATATTTTGTAGATACTAAAAATCATGCCATTGGACTTAGTCATTCAGGCTGGAGAGGGACTGTAAAAAGAATGGGTAAGGTAACTCTTGAAGCTATGCGGGAACACTTTGGAACGGAGCCAAAAGATGTAGTGGCAGTCATTGGCCCTTCTATTTGTATGGATTGTTATGAAGTAAGTGAAGATGTTGCAGACAAATTTAACAATGAATTTAATAGTGAACAGCTAAAAGATATTTTATTAGATAAGGGAAACCATAAATATCAGCTTAACCTTTGGGAAGCTAATAAACATATATTATTAGATGCCGGTATTGAGAAAAATAATATTCATATTTCAGGTGTTTGTACTTCCTGTAACAAAGACATATTATTTTCCCATAGGGCAACACAGGGAAAACGAGGAATATTAGCTGCATTCCTAATGATAGAAGACTAAAGAATTTTTGGACTTAATAAGAGAACGCTAAACTTTGTGTTAAAATACATTTGATAATTTTTCACTCTGCTGTTATACTAAAATATATGTAATCTATGCTAAATAAGTAAACAATTATCAGATATCCTAATTTTGTATAAAAATTTAGTTAGATATATTTGCTTTATTGAAAGGAAAGAAAAATGAAAGAGAAAGGCCATATTATTAAAAGCGTGGCAGCCGGCAGCATAGCAGAAGAAATGGAAATTGCACCAGGTGATAAGCTGCTTCGGGTTAATGATAGAGAAATAAAGGATGTTTTTGACTATCACTATGCAGTCAATGATGAATATTTGGTACTTCTCATTGAAAAACCAGATGGTGAGCAATGGGAAATTGAAATAGAAAAAGACTTGCAAGAAGAAATAGGCATTGAATTTGAAGAAGGTTTAATGGATTCTTATCGTTCCTGCAAAAATAATTGTATGTTCTGCTTTATTGATCAGATGCCGCCCGGTATGCGTGAAACTTTATATTTTAAGGACGACGATGCAAGATTATCCTTTTTGCAGGGAAATTATATTACATTAACAAATATGAGCGATGAGGATATTGAACGAATTATTTTCTACAAATTATCACCTATTAATGTATCTGTTCACACTACCAACAAAGAATTAAGATGCAAAATGCTGCATAATCGTTTTGCTGGTGATGCTTTGGATAAAATAAAAAAGCTTTATGATGCAGGTATTATCATGAACGGACAAATCGTTCTATGTAAAGGTATTAATGATGGAGAAGAATTAGAACGTACCATTCATGATCTTGCAGCTTATATACCACACATGCAAAGCGTATCCATAGTACCCGTTGGCTTAACAAAATACCGTGAAGGTTTAGCCAATTTGGAGAAGTTTAATAAAGAAGATGCATTAGAAGTGTTAAAAATAATTCACAGCTGGCAAAAGGTATTGTTAGAAGCTTATGGTACCAGATTCATTCATGCCAGTGATGAATGGTATATTACTGCTGGACTGTCAATTCCTGCTGAAGATAATTACGAAGGCTATCTTCAGCTAGAGAATGGAGTAGGAATGGTACGTCTTTTGATGAATGAATTCAAAGAATATTTTGAGAGCCTTACCGGTGATAATAGGATTAAGACTTTATCCTTAGCAACAGGAGTGCTCGCTGCGCCTTTTATAGAAGATTTGATAAAGCAGCTGAATACAAAGTATCCAAATATTAATGTAAATGTATATACTATTATCAATGATTTCTTTGGTAAAGACATTACAGTAGCTGGTTTATTAACTGGACAAGATATAATGAAACAGTTAAAAGAGAAAGATTTAGGGGAATACTTATTATTACCGGAGGTATTACTTCGTAATGGTGAAGAAGTGTTACTTGATGATTTTACTGTAGAAGATATCAGAAATACTTTACAAACGGAACTTCGTATTGTACAATCAGACGGAAAGTCCTTAATTGATGCAATCATTAATTAAGATTTAATGAGGGATTTGTGCTACGCATAAAGTCTCCAGATTTTGAAAGGAGCAAGTTATAAATATGAGTAAACCGATAGTTGCAATTGTTGGCCGTCCAAATGTAGGAAAGTCAACATTGTTTAATGCATTAGCAGGAGAAAAGATTTCTATTGTAAAAGATTTTCCGGGTGTAACAAGGGATCGAATTTATGCTGATGTTACCTGGCTAACCAATCAATTTACAATGATTGATACAGGAGGTATTGAACCGGAAAGTAAAGATTTAATGTTATCCTATATGAGACAACAAGCAGAAATCGCCATTGAAACGGCAGATGTTATTATGTTTATCGTTGATGTAAGACAAGGCTTGGTGGATGCTGACTTTAAAGTTGCGGATATGCTAAGACGTTCCAGTAAACCAGTCGTTTTAGTTGTAAATAAAGTAGATAACTTTGATAAATTCATGCCAGATGTATATGAATTTTATAATCTAGGAATTGGAGATCCTCATCCTGTATCTGCTTCTTCCAAACTTGGGCTTGGAGATATGCTAGATGAAGTAATTAAACATTTTAGACCGGAAGATATGATGGAAGAGGAAGATGAACGTCCAAGAATCGCAATAGTAGGCAAGCCCAATGTAGGAAAATCCTCTATAGTGAATAAGCTATTAGGAGAAGAGCGAGTTATCGTATCCGACATTGCCGGTACTACCAGAGATGCTATTGATACTACTGTAAAATATCATGGCAAGGAGTATATATTTATAGATACAGCCGGACTTCGCCGTAAAAATAAAATTACAGAAGATTTGGAGCGTTACAGCATTATCCGTACCGTATCTGCAGTAGAAAGAGCCGATGTGGTTGTTCTTGTAATCGATGCTTCAGAAGGTGTTACAGAACAGGATGCCAAAATAGCAGGTATTGCCCATGAACGTGGTAAAGGTATTATTATTGCGGTAAACAAATGGGATGCGGTTGAAAAAGATGATAAAACCATATATAAACATACAAATAAGATAAAAGAAGTTTTATCCTTTATGCCCTATGCAGAAATGATTTTTATCTCTGCATTAACCGGACAAAGGTTAAATAAGTTATTTGATTTAATAGAGCAAGTAATTCAAAATCAAAATTTACGAATTGCTACAGGTGTATTAAATGAAATCATGGCAGAGGCCATTGCCCTGCAGCAGCCTCCTTCTGATAAAGGAAAACGTTTAAAACTATATTATATTACACAAGTTTCAGTAAAACCACCTACATTTGTTATCTTTGTTAATGACAAGTCTTTGATGCATTTCTCATATACTAGATATATAGAAAATAAAATTAGAGAGGCCTTTGGCTTTGCTGGAACCTCATTGAAGTTCTTCATCAGGGAGCGAAAGGAAAAGGAATAGGAATAGTATGTTTACAAAAATATTAATTTGCTTAGTACTTGGTTACGGTTTTGGATGTATTTCAACAGGCTACTTAGTTGGAAAAGCCAATAAAATTGATATTCGTAAATATGGAAGTGGTAATGCTGGAACCACTAATGCACTTCGTACTCTGGGCTGGAAAGCAGGATTAATTACATTTTTAGGAGATGCCATTAAGGCAATTATTCCAATATTATTGATCCGCTTTCTTATATTCCCGGACTATGAAGCACTGGGCCTTTTAATGCTTTATACTGGTCTTGGAGTTGTATTAGGACATAATTTTCCTTTCTGGTTACACTTTAAAGGTGGTAAGGGAATCGCAGCAACTGGTGGAGTAATATTAGCTCTGGACTGGAGACTTGCAATTGTTACTTTGATTGTATTTCTGTTAATCGTTATTATTACAAGATATGTATCACTTGGATCCTTGGTTATATCAACATTATTACCTATATGGATAATAATCTTTTATCCAGGTAATTTACATATGATTATTGTTAGCATCATATTTACTTTATCTGCTTTTATAAAGCATCGCTCCAACATAAAACGGCTAATGAGTGGAACTGAGAATAAAATAGGTCAAAAGGTGAAAATTGACAAGTAAACTTAGGAGGTATTTTGAATGGCAAAAGTAAGTATTTTAGGGGCAGGAGCTTGGGGAACAGCCTTAGCAATTCTACTTGGAAATAATGGACATGAGGTAACCCTATGGTCTTCACTTGCTAATGAAGTGGAAATTTTATCAAAAACCAGAGAATTAAAGGATAAGCTTCCGGGTGCAAAACTTCCTGAATCCGTAAGTATATCAGGTGACTTAGAAGATTCCTGTAAAGATAAAGATATTATAGTATTTGCAGTAGCTTCACCTTATGTAAGACAAACTGCAAAAAAAGCGAAACCTTATATTAAAGAAGGTCAAATCGTAGTAAATGTAGGAAAGGGTATAGAAGAAGCAACTTTAGATACCTTAACTGATATCTTACACGAAGAATTAAATGGTGCAGATATAGCCGTATTATCCGGTCCAAGCCATGCAGAAGAAGTAAGCCGGGCTATTCCTACAACAGTAGTAGTTGGAGGAGAGTCCAAAGCTACTGCTCATTTTATACAGGATATCTTTATGACCGACCGTTTCCGCGTCTATACCAGTCCAGATGTGATTGGTATTGAACTTGGTGGTTCTCTAAAGAACGTTATTGCATTAGCTGCCGGCATCGCAGATGGGCTAGGATATGGAGATAACACAAAAGCAGCCCTTATGACAAGGGGAATTGCCGAAATCAGCCGTCTTGGCATTGCTATGGGTGGTAAAATAGAAACCTTCGCTGGACTTTCCTGTGTAGGTGACTTAATCGTAACTTGCACAAGCCCCCATAGTAGAAATCGTAAAGCCGGTTACTTAATGGGAAAAGGTTATTCCATGCAGGCAGCAATGGAGGAAGTAAAACAGGTGGTAGAAGGTGTATATTCTGCAAAAGCAGCACTTGCCCTTTCCAGAAAATACAATATCGAAATGCCTATTGTAGAACAGATTAATCAAGTATTATTCGAGAATAAATCACCGGAAGAAGCAGTGAATGATTTATTACTTCGTGATAAGAGAAGAGAATATTCCGATTTGAAGTGGGAAAAGTAAACGTGGTGCTCAAATGTGGTGCCAAATGTGGTGCCTGGCACCTAGCGGAGCCAGGCATCACATTTGCGTTTTCCATCAGGTACCTGACACCAATTAAATGGAATTTAATTGTCATTCTGAGCCTAAAAGGCGAAGAATCTCTCTTTATAGGTGGGATTCTTCGCCTTTCAGGCTCAGAATGACAATTTTATGACTACCTTTCAGGCTCAGAACGATATTTTGAAATTACCTTTCAAGCTCAGAATGATATTTTGAAACTACCTTTCAAGCTCAGAATGATATTTTGAAACTACCTTTTAAGCTTAGAATGATATTTTGAAGCCACCGTTCAGGCTCAGAATGATATTTTGAAACTACCTTTCAAGCTTAGAATGATATTTTGAGGCCACCGTTCAAGCTCAGAATGATATTTTGAAACTGCCCTTCAGGCTAAAATGGAAATTTTATAAAAATCAACTAAAAATAAAATGTATTTTAATAAACTGTAAATTGCTTATTGATTACTGTAGTTGTACCTGATGCATTGGTTCCGATTACTTTATAATAATAAGTTCCTCTTGCAAGCTTATTAAAATATACATAGGCATCCACATTTGCTATATTATAACTTCTTGTATTTGGATATACTGTTTTTCCAGTCACTAAAGTACCTGAAGTATTATATACACCAATTGTTAATTGAGTAATATTGGAATTACTACTAGTTACTGTACCATAAATCGAATATGCCTTCCCATATGGTAAAGAAGTCGGATAATTATATCCGGAAGCTGTTAGTGTACTTACAACAGTAAATCTTTTATTTATTACAGTTGAATTACTTGACGCATTTGTAGCAATGGCTTTATAATCATACGTTCCCGGGGTAAGATTGTTAAAATATACATAGGCATCCACATTTGCTATATTATAACTTTTCGCATTTGGATATACCGTTTTTCCTGTTACTAATTGACCTAATGTATTATATACTCCGACAGTTAGTTGTGAAATATTCGAAACAGCACTTGATACGGTTCCATATATAGAATATGTCTGACCAGCTGTTAAAGTAGTAGGGTAATTGTATCCAGAAGCGGGTAGAGTGTCTGCAGTAGTGCCGTTGGCTTTATAATAATCCGCTCTTATAATTGTTCCATCCCATTGATTTAATGTGGTTTTACTATAACCTGGATCATTAATATAAACCACACCACCGGAACACCTAGTGACAGCAACTGAATGTCTATTATAATCAACACGTACCTCTACATGATATCCGGAGTTTAGTAGTGAATTAATAGACGAATAAATAGAAGAAAAGGATGAGTACGTATAATCAGCAGAACCTACTTTGTAAAAATTAGGTGAATTGGTCTGAGTTAATGCACTATCACTCAAGTTACCATCTAATTCCACATTACTAGAATAACTAATATAACCTGCATTTGTATAACGGTTTCTAAGTACTCCGGGATTAAAATTACTTTCGCTTTCAACACCTGCGCCTACCATTAGCATTGCTAAAGTTGTAATTTTACATCCCCAAGCTGCCATTGTTCCATTTTTACCAAGCGGCAAGGAACCCCATCTTGGATCATTTTGTTTCCAAGCCGGATAAGTAGCAGCTTTAACTTCAATAGCTGGTGTCAGACTTGCACTAAAAAATAATGCAAAGACTAAAAAGAAGCATAAAATCCGTTTCATTTTTTTCATAATATGTACCACCTTTCATATAATATTTTACATTTTGTTACTGTAATAATTATACTACTAACTGGCAATACTTACAATATTCCTAATCTCTCCATATACAAGAACTTTTAGCTATATTTAGTTAATATTCTACAAATCACTATGCATTTTGATTTATTTCATCTTTCTTTTCAAAACATGCTTTCATTGTGTCGAAAAGTTTTTAAAATATTTTGGAATTAATAGTCCTGGAAGAAATTCTAATTTTACCTGCTGAGCCTTAAAAATTGTCATTCCAGGTGCCTGGCACCAAATCATCTTACTCTACAGTGGTATCTTTTTTTATCTTCCCAATTCTAAAACATGCTTTAAATACTGTAATAAAAAAGGGTATACAAACACATAGGATTAATCCTTTTATTCCATAGTATAATGTATTTACTAATTGCTGATTATCAATAAAGTCTAACTTAGTTTTACCTACAATCATTAGGATAAGTAAAGCAATTATAGGAAATATAAATGCATTTCTAACTTTTCTGTAATGAGATAATTTATCTTTTCTTTCTGTAAATATCTCAAAAGGTTTACCATCATTTTTCTTCTCTAAAATTAATATTTCTGAATTAATGGTTCCGGGAGAAGTCCTGATTCTACCTGCTGACATACTAAATTGAATTCGCCCATAAGAGTAGTTGCCAAAGCCAAAATTCTTGGTGAAGGAATGAATTCCAAGGTCTTCTAAAAAGGCCCTGTAATTTTTTTGTTCGGACATTGATTTATCAATAATAAATTCTATTTTATAAATATACTCAGAAGGTTCACATTTTTCAAAATAGTAAAAAAGTTTTGAAGTCTTTATTAATTTGAATCCTTGCTGCGCCTTCTCATTTAACCATTTTTCTTGTTTATCTAAATCACTAAAAAATACTTTAAAAGTTTTAATCATAGTATTTACCTCCAATAATTTTATTAGCGAATAGAAGCAGTTTTGACAAGCGTTCAATTTCAGACTCAACCATTTCTCGCCCCAAATCTGTTATAATATATTCTTTTTTACGTTCCAAATTTTTTTCATTCACAGGCTCAATCCATTTCTTTTTTAATAAATTATTAATTGCGCCATATAGTGTACCTGCACCCAACACCAAACGTCCTTCCGTTTCTTTTTCGATGAATTGCATAATGCCATATCCATGATTTGGAGTATATACCGAAAGAAGTATATACAAAGTTGCTTCTGTTAAGGCGCCGCCTTTCACCGTATCTCTCATGCAACATCACACCTCTTTAATATTCGTATTTTTTTATAACTATATCACTATCCGTAATATGAATATATCAGTAAACGTAATAAAAGTCAATAGCGCTATATAAGAATAAAGTAAGAAAGTTTAGATTAAAGTTTAAGACATTGTAAAGGAGTAATTTACTATATAGAAAATAGTGGTAGATATTTTTTGAAAATCATATATAATAATTATAAGCTCAACAAAATATTAAGTATTTTAAATATCCAATTAAAATATAATCTATTTTGAAAATTGAACCTAAAAAATTTAATTTAACTTTTGGAGGCGTATGAAAACAAGCATAGATATTATGGTTAAAGCAATCAAAAATATTTTAATAAATAATAATCCTTCTATTTATCTATTTGGCTCAGTGGTATTAGATGATTTTCAATTAGGTTGGAGCGATATTGATATTCTATGTTTAACAGAGTATCCCATATCGAGTGACCAAGCAGATAAACTTCTTCATTTACGGCAAACATTATCTGCAAAATACATAAATAATCCGTATTTCAGAGCATTTGAGGGTGGCTTTATATTTTTCGAAGCATTCTTAAATAAACAAGATGATAAGGTTGTTTATTGGGGAACAAGTGGTGAAAGAATAACGAACCATTATGAATTTGACGTATTTTCTTTGATGGGATTAATTGATTATGGAGAATTATTGTATGGTAAGGAAATAAGGTTTCTGCTGAATTATCCGAATTCTAATGAACAACTTGAAGCCATTAAAGATTATCATAATATAATTAGAAAATATTTTGTAAACACAGGTAGAAGTTTGTACTCAGCAGGTAACTTGTTGGATATAGCCAGGTGCTTGTACACTTTACGATTTGGTAAAATAATCAGTAAGACAAGTGCTAGTGTATGGGCTCTTGAAAATAATTTGGTTCCTAATATAAAAATTATGAGTAGGGTACTAGAGATTAGAAAAAATCCAAATTTTTATAAAAATGATGAAGAAACCTTAACTTGGTTGGAATCATTAGGTCCATATATCATGGAATTTGCAGATATATTAGAAAAAGAGATAAATTCATTAAATTCATAAAGATTTATAGATGCAAATAGATATGGTCTATTTCCTAGAAAAAGATACACATACACTTACAAGGGAATTGAGGAGAATGATAAATGGTTGATATTAAAAAAGTCTCATCTGTACTTATTGTATTGTTAGTAACTGTAATGTTTCTTCTATGTTGTAAGAAAAAGAATCCTGAAATTCAAACAACAATTACACTAGAAAATATTTCAGAAAAGGAATACGAATCTATTAAGTATTTATCTAATCAAGAAAAAGGTGCTCGTGAAGATTATAAAAAGTTAACTGCCCATGTAGAGATTACAAATTCAAAGAAAGCAGTTGAAAGAATGATAAACATACCGAATTTATATATTATTAATGAATATGACGGGCTAAGAGTAATCAATGGTCAAAGTGAGAGCCGTAATAATGTAGGTAAAGAAGAAACTGCTGATTGTTTAGAAAGTATTATATTTAATAGTAAAGGATTAAGTGAACAAAATATTAGAAATATATATAATGACTCCGTAATTTATATTGCTTATAGATTAAAGGATAGTGAGGTAACAGAGAATAAAGTTTCAATAGGAAAGGAAACGATTATAAAAGAACAAGGTTTTCAATTTTTGTATTAAATTTTTGAATTCATATAAAATATATAGATGACAATGGTAATGAAATACCATGTTAAGATATAGTTGATTTTATATTTGAGAAAAAGATTAGATTATAATTATCATAAACAAATGTAAATGGAGGTAAGTATGATACGTTTAAGACCATATAAAGCTTGTGATGCACAATACATTGTAAAGTGGATAAAAAATGAACAGGAATTTAGGCTATGGAGTGCTGACAGATATGATGAATTTCCAATTGATGCAGATAAAATGAATAAACATTATGAAGCATATAAAGATAGTGATTCATTTTGGCCAATGACTGCATTCGATGAAAATGGTGTCATTGGTCATCTTATAATGCGTTTCACAGATGGAAAAAAGAATATTATAAGATTTGGATTTATTATTGTAGATGATTCTTTGAGAGGAAAAGGATATGGATACGGGATGCTTCATTTAGCTATAAAGTATGGGTTTGAAATTCTAAGAGTTAACAAGATTACTTTAGGAGTATTTGAGCAAAATAGATCGGCTATTAAATGTTATAAATCAGTGGGATTTAAAGAAGTAGCTCATGAGAAAAAATGTTATAATATTTTAGGAGAAAACTGGAATAGTATTGAAATGGAAATGCAAGAAATGCAAAGATAAGAAATGCAAAGATAAGAAATGCAAAGATAAGAAATACAAAGATAAGAAATGTAAAGGCAGGAAATACAAAGACAGGAAATGCAACGACAGGAAATACAAAGACAGGAAATACAAAAACAAGAAATGCAAAGGCAGGAAATACAAAGACAGGAAATGTAAAGACAGATGTATGAAATTTAACATAACTATAAAAAACTATTAATTCAGTTTAAGATTTTAATATGACAGAACTACTTAGTTATTTATAATCATTAAGTCATTCTATTATTATTTTAAGGTAATTATTCTATTACTAATAATGAACTTTATATCTTCTGAGAGGAGATAAAATCTATGAAAAAAGTGTTTCAAATATTATTCATCTTTACAATTATGTTCCTATTAGTTTCTTGCTCTAAAGAAAAAAAAGATAAAATCGAGGAAAAAGTAGATATTGAGAATTCTGAACGTATTATACTTTCCATTAAAGAGATTGGAGATGGATACTTTCTAGCGGAACATCCATGGCCTACTCCGCGAGAGTATAAGGTATTTGCGACACTTGACGAGGACTTTTGTATAGGTGATTATATCGATGTTTATTATGATGAATTAACAGAAATAAATGAATTCTCATTTGAATTGACTGCTAAACTAATAGAGCATAGTGATTTTGAATTAAAAGAAAATGTTTGTTATAAACCTGTTATATATTTATATCCAACTAAAAAAGAAAAGATTTTTGTCTCTTTAGATTATAATGGAACTTTAACCCATACCTATCCAATATACTCAAATGGATGGAATGTAACAGCATACCCCAACGGAACTCTTGTAGATGATAGCGGTAATGAATATCCTTACCTTTTCTGGGAAGGAAAAAGTAATGCAGAATACGATATGTCCAAAGGATTTTGTGTTTCAGGAGCCGAAACGGAACAATTCTTAAGAGATAAACTTAGGTTTATAGGATTAAATGAGAAAGAATTAGAAGACTTTATAGAATTCTGGGTACCTTATATGGAGAAAAATGCATTTAATAAAATATGTTTTCAAACAACGGCTTATACAGAAAATGCTAAACTGACAGTATCTCCTGAACCTGATAGCATTCTTAGATTATTTATGGTATTTCAGCCATTGGATAAGTTTGTTGAGATAGAAGAACAACCATTAGCTCAATTCCAAAGAACAGGATTTACTTTAGTTGAATGGGGCGGTAGCATTAAAAAATAAAAATACAATACATAGGAGGTTTTTCTTATGGCTGTATGGAATCCCTGGCGTGGATGTCATAAAAAGAGTGAAGGATGCGCCAATTGTTATATACACAGGGCAGATTCTAGAAAAGGAATTGATACGGATAATATATATAAAACAGAAGAATTTTATAAACCCATTGAAAAAGATAAAAAGGGTAATTATAAGATAAAAAGCGGGCAAACCGTATTTCTATGCTTTAATAGCGACTTTTTTGTTGAAGAAGCAGATTCTTGGAGAAGAGAAGTATGGGATATGATTAGAGCCCGTGAAGATTTACATTTTTTATTTTTAACTAAAAGAATAGAAAGATTTCGTATTGGATTACCAGATGATTTTCAGGATGGATACGATAATGTAACAGTTTGTACTACTATTGAAAATCAGCTTAGAGCCAATGAAAGGCTTTCTTTATTAAAAGATTTTCCAATAAAGCATAAAATGATTACCATACAACCTATGCTTGAAAAAATTAATATTCTAGATTTTTTAGATGATACAATTGAATGTGTCGTTGTTGGTGGCGAATCCGGAAGCAATGTAAGACCTTTAGATTATAATTGGGTTTTAGACATTAGGGAACAGTGTATAAAAAAGAATGTAAGTTTTGAATTTAGACAGCTCGGCTCTATATTTATAAAAGATGGTAGCACTTATAAAGTTTCACGCCAAAATTTATGTGCGCAAGCTAGAAAAGCGGAAATTAATTATGCAAGAATGTAAGAAAAGTTAGTATATGATTATGCTAAAATAAAAGAGGTACTAAAAATGAAGACACCTATTTTTGAAACAGAAAGATTAATATTACGAACATTTTGTTTGGAAGATGCGAATGAAGTATTTGAGTGTTGGGAGAGTGATCCTGACGTTGCTAGATATATGTTTTGGACTAGCCATAACGACATTAATAAAACCATTAAATGGATCAATAAAGAAATAAGTAAAATTAATTCTGATGACTGGTACAGATGGGCCTTCATTTCAAAAACAACCAATGAATTGTTAGGTACAGGAATATTATATTGGGAAGAAGAGTATGGCAAATATGAAATTGCTTACAATTTAGGTAAAAAATATTGGGGATATGGTTATGCAACAGAAGCTATGAGGGAAATTATTCGCTTTGCAAAAGAGGATTTAAAGATAAGAGAGATAATGGGAAGACACGCAAAAGAGAATCCTGCATCAGGCAATGTTTTAGAAAAGTTAGGATTTACATATATTAAGGATATTCCTTATAAATGTAATAGAGGGGAATATACATATGTGGGGAAAGAATATATCTTATTTTTATGAGTTTAATAAATTTAGCATTAGAAACTAAAATACATTACGAGGAGAAAAAATGGAACAATTAGAAACCAATCGCCTCATTCTACGAGAATGGAATATAAATGATGCAGCAGATTTATATGAATATGCAAGTAATAAAAAAATAGGCCCTATGGCTGGTTGGAAACCCCATGATAATATAGAGGAAACTCAGAAAATTCTTCAAATGTTTATAGAACAAAATGAGACATGGGCAATCTGTCTTAATGAAACTGGAAAAGTAATTGGTTCTATAGGTTTGCACCGTTCAAGCAATGAATATGAAAGAAGTTTAGGTTATGTTTTATCGGAGGACTTCTGGGGAAAAGGCTTAGTTTATGAAGCTGCAAAATGTGTTATGGAATATGCTTTTTGTAATTTAAAAATGGATTCAATATCAGTTGTACATTTCCCATTTAATATTCAGTCAAAAAGAGTAATAGATAAATTAGGTTTTCATTACATAGAAACAAAAGAAAAAGCTACAAAAATATTCGATGGTACTGAATATGATGATGTATGCTATGCAATTACAAAGGATGAATTCTATAATTTGAATTTATAATTATTTTCAAAACAAAAAATAGAAGATTCTATGAATTTAATAAAAATCTTTGATATGAGTTACCATTAAAAATTTATGTATGAAAGATTAGATATTAATTGGAAAGTTAAATTATATTAACATATAATATAGTATATTCTGATGGGAGGATAATCGGATGAAATTTGAGATGGTTCCTGCTTTAATCTCTGGAATACTTTCATTATTAATGTTAATATACGCATTATTTACTTCAAAAGAAAAAGGGCCAATATTATCCAATAATTATCTATTTACTTCAAAAGAGGAGCGTGAAAAAATAGATAAAAAAACCGAATATCACCGTGTTACAGTAGTTTTTGGTATTTTAGGAATCATATTTTTGTTTCTGGCAGTAGAAATTATTACTATGTGGAATTGGCTAAACTATTTTATAGGAATATTAGTAGTTGTTTTAATTCTTTATATTGCTAAGGTAACATCGGATACTGTGTTAAAAGGATAACTCAGTTAACCCTATATTATTTCAGACATGAATATTAGTGGACTAAGGGATTAAATTGATAATTTCTTAGTCCGCCTTAATTATTTTATTTTTAGCTGTTCAATCTTTTTATTCAATTTTTACATAGATGTCATATATTAGGAAAACCAACAAGCTCTGTTCGTGGGTAGAATCCTAGAATAGGCCAAAGTTATTTCCTGCCTGGGGAGATGGCAAGCTATTTCGTTTACTAATTATATATTTTATATAAAATGCAACTGTCAAGATAATGATATGTAGGAATTATACACATTTTAAAAGAGAAATATATATTATTATATTGATAATAATACAGATATACTGGCTGATGTTGGCGGCAATGTGAATAATCTTCCGGATACCATTGAAGAGTTTAACAAACTGGCAGATAAAATGGTGCTAAAGCACCGGAATAGAGGTTATTATGATTAGGATAGGAATAGTAGGGACTGAAAGCAGCCATGCAAGAGCATTTGCAAAACTTTTTAATATAGAAGAAAAGTTTGATGGATTTAGAGTAACAGCTGTCTTGGAAGATGAAAAGCTACGTACAAAAAGTCTTGCACAGGAATATTTCATAGAAAGTATATATACAGATATATATACAATGGCACAAAATGTAGATGTAGCCATGGTATTGAATAGGGATGCCAATTTGCATAAACAATATTCAATTCCATTTATAGAAAATAAAGTACCGGTATGGATTGACAAGCCTTTTGCCTTGACTGTAAAGGATGCCAGTGAAATGATCAGCCTTGCCAAAAAATTCAATGTATTTATAACTGGTGGAAGTACATGTATATATCTGCCCATATTGGATGAAATAAAACAGTGCCTATCCAATAAAAGCATAATGGGAGATATTCAAGGAGCATATATGGATTTTCTGGCAGATTTTGATAATTTAAACGGTGGAATGATTTTTTATGGAACTCACTTAATAGAAATGGCACTAAATATATTTGGCTATAATCCAGTAGGCATTAAATCTCTAAGAAGCAATTATACATGTGTAATTGTTTTTGAGTATGAAACATATGATGTTACTTTAAGATTGTTAAATAATATAGATAGTTATAATATTATAATAAACGGTAGCAAGAGTACCAAGAACTTCACTTTGAATATAAATGATTCATATAAATACGGCTTGGAAGCATTTGTTAGAATGATAAATAAAGATGTTGGTTATATTGAAGAACATGGGAAAAGGCTTATGAAAAGCATAGAAATATTTGAGAAAATAATCCCTTAATCCACCCCACTAAAACCAGGAATGAAATTAATCCATAATGCATATGCTTATATATAACCGAAAGGAGGACGGCATATGTTAGAGCAATTATCGTCACTGGACTTATCAAATCAATTTTACGACGTATATAATGATATTAAGGCTAGGACAGGCGGTGATATATACATAGGCGTGGTAGGGCCGGTTAGAACTGGAAAGTCTACCTTTATCAAACGATTTATGGATCTGTTGGTAATCCCCAATATAGAAGACGAATATAGCAGGGGAAGGGCAATAGATGAACTACCACAAAGTGCAGCAGGAAAAACCATAATGACAACGGAACCAAAGTTTATACCGAAAGAAGCCGCTGAAATCAATTTAGGAGAAGGCACTAAAGTTAACATACGCCTTATCGATTGTGTTGGTTATATGGTAAATGGTGCATCTGGCCATATTGAAAATGAGCAAGAACGTTTAGTGAAAACTCCATGGTTTGATTACGAAATACCTTTTACCCAAGCTGCGGAACTTGGTACACAAAAAGTTATTAATGATCATTCCACAATTGGTATCGTTGTAACCACCGATGGAAGTTTCGGTGATATACCAAGAGAAAACTATATTCCGGCAGAAGAAAAGACCATTACTGAATTGAAGAAATTAAAGAAACCATTTATAGTTTTGCTAAACACCAATAGACCTTATTCTGAAAGCACCGTTAATTTAGCAAATGAAATAGCTGCAAAATACAATGTTACCGTTTTACCCGTTAACTGCGAGCAGCTGAAAAAAGACGATATTCATAGAATCATGACTAACATATTATCCGTTTTTCCAGTATCTGAAATTGATTTTTACATACCAAAATGGGCTGAAATGTTACCAGATGACCATTGGTTAAAACTAGATTTAATCAATTCCATTAAAGAATTAATGAAAAACATTACATTAATTCGTGATGTTAAAACAGATAATCTTGAAACTAATAGCGAGTACGTTAAGAAATTCAAAATTGATAAGATTGAAATGGAAAACGGCTCCGTAAAAGTAACTGTGGATTTTGATGATGTTTATTATTACAATATCCTAAGCGATTTAATTGGCGTTCCTATTTCTGATGAATATCAATTGATTTCTACTTTAAGAGGACTTGCGAATATGAAGAACGAGTATGAAAAAGTAGGCAATGCATGTCAGGATGTTCGTACAAGGGGATATGGTGTGGTTACTCCAACCAGAGAGGAAATAACCATAGATGAGCCGGAAATCATGAAGCATGGGAATAAATATGGCGTTAAGATTAAAGCTACAGCACCATCCATTCACATGATTCGTGCAAACATCCAAACTGAAATAGCTCCAATTGTAGGTTCTCAAGAACAAGCAGAAGATTTAATAGCCTATATTAAAAAGAATGCTGCTGAACAGCCAGAAGGAATATGGGAAACTAATATATATGGTAAATCCATAAAACAATTAGTAGATGATGGTATTAATACTAAGATTAACAAAATGTCTGATGAAAGTCAGATAAAACTGCAAGAAACCATGCAAAAGATTATCAATGACAGCAATGGCGGCATCATTTGTATTATTATCTAACCATAAAAAAGCGGATATAAAACATCCGCTTTTTTTATTGTCATTCTGAGCCTGAAAGGCGAAGAATCTAAATTGTCGTTCTGAGTCCAAAATGGCGAAGAATCTAAATTGCCATTCTGAGCCAAAAAGGCGAAAAATCTAAATTGTCATTCTAAGCCCAAAAGGCGAAGATGAGCCCACCTCTACATTGGACATGCAAACTTCTCTTCAACTATCAAAGGGAATTACAGCATTTGTAAAGAAAAATAATATAATTTTAGTAGTAGTATCACATAAAAATGATTTTGATGAGTATGCTACAAAGATTTTAGAAATAAAAGATCAAGAGTAGCAATGTTTTCCGATTTTATTAAAATTTTATAGAGCTTTTTAATAATTTTGTAAGATACACTACATATGTAGTATGAAATATGGTATTTTTATGTTGTGGTAATTACTTTTCTAAATATTTTATAAGTTATGACTAAGAGTTAAAATATCTTTGACAATTAGTTGACAAAATTATGAACCATTGTTATAATAATCCTGTAATAGATTTAATATATTTGTAACAACTTTAATTTAAGTTTGTAACACAAATGCATTTAAACCAAATTATCGGAGGATTACCATGAACCAGGATTTCAAAAAGTTTTTAAAGATTTCGACCTTTTGTATGGGCGGAATGGTATTATTTTCTCTTAATACAGCAATAGCAAAAGCTGAAACTATAGTTGGTGAGAAAGCAGTAGCAGGTATTACAGTACCACTTGAGAAATACGGCGAAGTAAGTGAAGCTGTTAAGAATAAAGAAATCGAACTTGCTGATCAATACAATTATAACAATTTAGGTATTGCTAATGTTGATAATCATTTGAATATAAGAGAAAAACCAGGCGAGGATCAAAAAATTATCGGTAAACTACCAAAGAATGCTGGATGTACGATTCTTGAAGTAAATGCAGAGGGCTGGGCAAAGATTAAGACAGGTAAACTTACTGGTTATGTAATGAGTTCCTATCTTATTACTGGTAATGAAGCAGTAGCTTTAGCAAAGAAAGTTGGAAGCGTTGTCGCTACTGTTAATACAACAACACTGAATGTTAGATCTGAAGCCAGCCTTTTATCAAGTGTAGTTACCAGCGTTCCTATTGGTGAAGAATATGAAGTCCTTGACTTTGATGAAGAATGGGTTAAAATCGGAGTAGACCAGGATAAGGGATATGTATCCAGACAGTATGTTGATTTAACCTATGAACTGATAAAAGGTGTTTCTGTTGAGGAACAAACTAGCGGAGAAACTGGAATTCGGGCTCAAATTGTTGCATATGCAAAACAATTTGTAGGTAACCCTTATGTATGGGCTGGTAATAGTTTAACAAATGGTACAGACTGTTCTGGTTTTGTACACTTAATTTACAGGAATTTTGGATATTCCATTTCACGCCAATCCACATCCTTATCTTATGATGGAACAAGAATTAATCCTTCCAGTGTAAGACCTGGTGATTTGGTATTCTATGGCAATGGTAGTTCCATTAATCACGTTGCTATGTATATTGGCAATGGTCAAGTAGTTCATGCAAGTAATGCAAGAACAGGAATAAAGATTTCTAATATGTACTATAGAAATCCAATCACTGCAGTTAGAATTATTAAAGATTAATAGAATAGGCGGGACTGTTGCAAAACTGTCATTCTGAGCCTGAAAGGCGAAGAATCTCATATTAAAGTGGGATTCTTCCAGCATAATTCAGCAAGCTGAATTTGCTCTCAGAGTGACAGCTTTTTTATTTTGCAACAGCCTTTTTTTGCAACATTTTTTTATTTTGCAGCAAGCCCTTTTTTTGCAACGATTTTTTTATTTTGCAACAGCCCTTTTATTTTACAGCCCTTTTTTATTTTACAGTCCTTTTTCATTTCTTTATAAATTCTTAAATTGATTAGAATACTATTAAGAATAATATTCTTTAATTGACATACATTTCTGTAAAATTTATAATAACTTTTGTGAGTGCTTTTTTTATAATTACATGTAAGCTCTCAAAATATGAAAGGTACAGGTGTTACTATGGAATTTGTTTATATTATAGGTGCAATGATAATTGTGCTTATCATTAAAAGCATCTATGATTCTAAAAACAATAAGGATAAAATAATCGCAAAATTACAAAAACAATGGGGGGATGTACCCCAGCAAGAATATACCTTTGATAATCTGGTATCCATTGCAAGTTATTATCGTTCTGTCCAGGATGATTCAAAAGATGTGGATGATATTACATGGAATGATGTTTCCATGGATGAAATCTTCATGTTAATGAATAATACAAGTAGTTCAATTGGTGAAGAATATCTGTATTCTGTTTTAAGAAAATTAAAATATGATGAAAAAGATTTAACGGAAAGAAATCGTCTTATAGAATTCTTCCAACACAATACGAAAGAAAGATTAGAAATACAAGTTGCCCTTCGCCGAATGGGTAAATTACGAGATATTTCTGTTTATGAATATATCAATCGATTGGATAACTTGGAAATAACAAGTAATCTTCCTCATTATCTTATGATATTTGGATTAATTGGTTCCATAGCTTTGATATTCTTTAATCCAGCTTTAGGAGGCTTATTAACCTTTACCATGGTGGCTAACAATATGATTCAATATTATCGCAAAAAAGCGAAAATCGAAGCTTATTTAAGTGTATGCTCCTATATCATAAGATTATTAAGCTGCGTAAAAGACTTTTCAAAGTTAAATATTCCGGAAGTGAAAGAATATATTACTAAATTAGAAGATGCCAGCCAGAAATTCAGCCAATTTAAAAGAGGTGCCAGAGTTGTAGCAGGGAAGAATCCAAATGGTGATATATTAGATATTATATTAGATTACGAACGTATGCTGTTCCATACAGACCTAATTAAATTTAATTCCATGCTGACCTGTTTTAAAAACAACCGCGAGACTTTAAATAACATGTTTGTTACAATTGGTACTTTAGATAGTATGATTGCAGTTGCATCCTTTCGAACAATGATGGATTATTATTCTTTGCCGGAACTTGTATCAGGCGGAAAACCACATTTACAGGCAGAAGAGTTATACCATCCTATGATTGATGAACCTGTTACCAATTCCATTTCCGAAGAACAATGTGTATTAATAACCGGTTCCAATGCTTCGGGTAAATCAACATTTATTAAAACACTTGCTATTAATGCCATACTTTCTCAAACTATCTTTACCTCCATGTGTAAATCCTATAAGGCAAGTTATTTTCATATTGCCTCCTCTATGGCTTTACAGGATAATTTGTTAAATAAAGAAAGTTATTATATTGTTGAAATAAAATCACTAAAACGTATTTTAGATAATTTAAATCCTGAAATTCCAACTTTATGTTTTGTTGATGAAGTATTAAGAGGAACCAATACCTTAGAACGTATTGCTGCTTCCTCTCAGATTCTATACAGTTTTTCACAGGCAAATGCTTTGTGTTTTGCAGCCACTCATGATATTGAATTAACTCATATCTTGGAAAATCATTATTCAAATTATCATTTTCAGGAGCAGATTGCTGATAATAATGTATTGTTTGATTATAAACTTCATGGTGGAAGGGCTATCTCAAGAAATGCAATAAAGTTACTTAGCGTAATGGGATATTCAGAAAATATTATTAATAATGCTACCAATGCTGCAAATCAATTTTTGGAAGAAGGCAACTGGCGCAATATTGGTTAAAACTTTTTTATGCCTACTTCAAATGCAGGAGCTGCTTGCCAGGGAGGAACTATGTTTGGTTATGTAAATATATATAAGCCTGAACTAAAAATGAAAGACTTTTACAAATATAAAGCCTATTATTGTGGTTTATGCAAAACTTTAAAGGACAAGTATGGCTCATTTGGTCAAATAACATTGACATACGATATGACTTTTCTTATTATATTATTAACGTCTCTTTACGAAAGCGAAACAACACACGAAATACATAGATGTATTGTTCATCCAGTAAAGAAACATGATACACTTCGTAATAAGATAACGGAATATGCAGCTGATATGAATATTGTTCTTACTTACTACCATTTGTTGGATGATTGGCAGGATGATAAAAGTATAGCAGGGTTTACAGGTACTAAATTGTTAAATAATAAATTTAATAAGATTTGTAAGAAATATCCCAGACAATGTAAAGGAATCGGCAATAGCTTGAATCAGCTAAAAGAATGTGAAAAAAGTAACCTCCAGAATATTGACTTGGTTTCCCGTTGCTTTGGTGAGCTGATGGCTGAGTTATTCATTTATAAAGAGGATGTGTGGGAACCTACATTAAGAAAGTTCAGTTTCTTTTTAGGTAAATACATTTATATTATAGATGCATATGAGGATTTAGCAGAGGATATTAAGAAGAATAGATACAACCCTTTAAAATCTATTTCAGAAAAAGAATCCTATGAAAAGGAATGCAAGAATATATTAAATATAATGATGGCAGAGTGTACCAGTGAATTTGAAAAATTACCATGTTTATTGGATGCAGATATATTAAGGAATATTTTATACGAAGGAGTTTGGACTAAGTTTGAATCTCTTCAAAAGAAAAAATTAGAGAATATTCAAAATTAACAATGCAATACGTAGAAAAGAGGAAGATATGATAGCAGATCCATATAAAGTACTTGGAATTTCACCAAGTTCATCTAATGATGAAATTAAAAAAGCATATAGAGAATTAAGTAGAAAATATCACCCAGATTCTTATGTAGATAATCCATTATCTGATTTGGCAGAAGAGAAGTTTAAGGAGGTACAGGAAGCTTACGATCAAATAATGAAACAAAGAGAAGGTGGTTATTCTGGCGATGGTAATTATGGAAGTCAAGGTACTTATACCAGTGGCGGCACCGATGAGCCAATTGAAATGACTGCTGTTTATAACTATATTAACACAGGACATTATAGGGAAGCTATAAATGTTTTATCAAGTATTGGAAATCGTACTGCCAGATGGTATTTTTGCAGTGCAATTGCAAATGCAGGCATTGGAAATAATTACGAAGCTTTAAATCATGCCCAGACAGCTGTCAATATGGAACCGGGTAACCCTGAATATACTAATTTATTAAATCAATTACAATTTCGAGGACAGACATATCAAAATACCCGTTATGGCGGTGGAAGCTTTGGTACAGGTAATTTATGCTGCGATTTATGGTGTGCTGACACTTTATGTGAATGTATGGGAGGAGATTTGTGTAGATGTTTCTAAGCGCGAAAAAGATGGCATTTTTAGGTCTTTTACTTGCTATATCCGTAGTACTGGTTATACTAAGCGGAATCTTTGAATTTAATACACTTTTTCTACTAGCTGCTGCAGCTTTTTGCATAGGTATTGCAATACGGGAGTGTGGTCTTAGGCTAGGACTTGGCTTTTTTATAGGAAGTACCATCCTAAGTCTTTTTTTGGCACCCAATAAATTCTATTGTATAACCTTTTCAGCTATGGAATTATATATTCTAATCAATGAATTTGCGTTGGAGAAACTTGTTAAAATAAAAAACAGGAAAATAATATTATGGGTAATTAAGTACATTGTTTTTAATGCTATTTATCTGCCACTGGTAATCCTTATGCCACACTTATTCTATCAAGGGACAATAAGTGTTGGAATATGGGCTTTATTAATTATTGGAGGACAGATTGGGTTATTCATATTTGATAAAGCTTATGATTATTTTCAAATATATGTATGGGGAAAACTTAGAAAACGCTTTCATATTTAAAGTTAGCTGATTAAAATATAAATTCATACTATATGAAATGTATGCTATAAGAAATGTATGCTATAAGAAATTCATACTTTAAAAAATTCATACTTTAAAAAAGATGTCATTCTGAGCCCCAGGCGAAGAATCTCTATCCCTGTATGTATTGAGATTCTTCGCCTACGGCTCAAAATTGTCACGCATACACGTACCACAATGAACGAAAGGGATTCTTCGCAAATTCAACTTCGTTGACTTTTGCTCAGAATGACATGCTTTCATATCATTGACATCCTTCTTTTACATATTGTTGGTAGTTTTAAATGTACAAAAAATAAAATTGCAAGGAACGACAAGATGAAACGAAATGAAAATGAACCAAAACGAGATAAAACTGGTTTAAATCAATATAAAAATAAATCAATACGAAATAAAAGTGAATCAAATCAATATAAAAATAAATCAACTCAATATAAAGCAATATTCTTTGCCATATTAGCTGCCGCCTTATATGCCATAAGCACCCCTGTTTCTAAACTCTTACTTGAAGAGATACCTCCAAAACTTATGGCTGCTTTTTTATATTTAGGAGCAGGGTTTGGCATGTTTGTTATTGGATTACTAAAGAAAAAAAGTAATTTCAATAAGCAAATCGAAAATTGCGAATTAAGCTTATCAAGGCAAGAGCTTCCCTATATTATTGGGATGGTGGTATTAGATATTGCAGCCCCCATTTTTTTAATGATAGGTCTTACTTTAACAACTTCCTCTAATGCCTCTTTACTAAATAACTTTGAGATTGTAACAACTTCATTAATTGCATTATTCATCTTCAAAGAAATGATTAGCAAGAGACTTTGGATTGCTATCATTCTTATCACTTTATCCAGTATGATATTATCCTATGAAGATATCACCAGCTTATCCTTTTCTTATGGCTCCATTCTTGTTTTACTGGCATGTGTATGCTGGGGATTTGAAAATAATTGTACCAGAAAACTTTCAGTAAAAGACCCTTTGGAGATTGTTGTTATTAAAGGATTTGGTTCAGGTTTAGGTTCTCTTATAATAGCCCTTTCTCTTGGAGACAGAGTAAGCAATCTTTCTTATACATTAGCAGCCTTTATATTGGGATTCTTTTCTTATGGCTTAAGTATATTTTTTTATATCTACGCCCAAAGAGATTTAGGAGCAGCAAAAACAAGTGCGTATTATGCAATTTCTCCCTTTATTGGAGTGGGATTATCTTTAATTATATATAGGGAAATTCCTTCTGCTTCTTTCATTATCGCTTGTGTTATAATGATGATTGGTACATATTTTGCCTCTACATAGTTAAAAGGAATTACTTTTCAAACTAAGAATGTTATGTTATAATGTTCACGTTAGACAGATATCCATTTAAGCAAGAAATAATATGCTTGTTCGTAATATGATAAACATAAAAGTTATGTAATGACGGGTATGCAAAACATGCATGCCCTTATATTTTAAAATGATTAATAAAAGGGAGTAATTTATGAAGGTTACTATTTATACAGATGGTTCCGCAAGAGGAAATCCAGACGGTCCAGGTGGCTATGGAACAATCCTTGTATTCGTTGATTCCAAAGGTCAGGAGCATATAAGGGAATACTCAGGAGGGTATAAGAAAACAACCAATAACCGAATGGAATTAATGGCAGCAATTGTAGGCTTGGAAGCACTGACAAAGCCATGTGAAGTGGATTTATATTCTGATTCACAATATCTGGTGAAGGCTTTTAATGAACACTGGTTAGATGGTTGGATTAAAAAAGGATGGAAACGGGGTAAGAATGAACCGGTTAAAAACGTGGACCTATGGAAAAGGATTCTGGAAGCCATAAAACCTCATAAAGTTAACTTTATCTGGGTAAAGGGACATGCAGGTCATACACAAAATGAACGGTGTGATGTTTTAGCAACCTCTGCTGCAGATGGAGATGAACTAATGGACGATGTTATCCTTTAACCTTCCATTGGATATAATTTTGATGTCTCAAATAATATTATTTAGCTTCCATTATTCAGATTGTATGGAGGAAGGTTAAAATTAACACTAATTTCTCATTAAAATCTTACTGAAAAATCCTTGCCAAAACCCATAAATTCAAGGTTTTACAAGGATTTTTAGAGAATTTATAATCAAGATAAGTATAAAATAAAGTACCATATATTTAGAAGGGACGATTACCATGGCAGAATTTACACCAATGATGCAGCAATACATGGAGATAAAAAACCAATATAAAGATTGTATCTTATTTTACCGTTTAGGCGATTTTTATGAAATGTTTTTTGAGGATGCGGAAATTTGTTCAAAAGAACTTGAAATAACATTAACAGGGAAAAACTGCGGACTTGAAGAGAGAGCACCTATGTGTGGTATACCTTATCATGCAGTTGACGGCTATTTAAGTAAATTAATTAGTAAGGGCTATCGTGTAGCCATAGGCGAGCAGGTAGAAGACCCCAAGGCTGCAAAAGGAATTGTTAAAAGAGAAGTAATTCGTATTGTAACACCAGGAACTAATATCAATCCGCAAGCATTAGATGAAAGTAAGAATAATTATCTAATGGGAATTGTACATACTACTAATGCCTATGGAATTAGTACAGTAGACGTAACTACCGGTGATTTTTATGTTACGGAAGTAGACTCTGACCGAAAATTACTGGATGAAATAACAAAATTTAATCCTTCTGAAATTATATGTAATCATACATTTTTAGTAAGTGGTGTAGATATAGATGATTTAAAAAATCGTCTTCAGATTACCTTATCTGATCTTGATTCTTGGTATTTCGATGATGATGGATGCGTCAAATCACTAAAGGAGCATTTTGATGTATCTTCTTTAGATGGTCTTGGTTTAAAAGATTATACTATAGGTGTTGTTGCTGCAGGTGCAGTATTACAGTATCTATATGAGACGCAGAAAAATTCCTTAACCCATTTAACCAAAATTACACCATATATTACAAGCAAATATATGATTCTGGACAGTTCTACAAGGCGTAATCTGGAATTGGTGGAAACTCTTAGAGAAAAGCAAAAAAGAGGCTCCCTTCTTTGGGTACTTGATAAAACCAAAACTGCTATGGGTGCCAGATTGTTAAGAAGTTATTTGGAACAGCCTTTAATTGATAAGAAAGAAATCAATATCCGTCTGGATGCCATTGAAGAACTAAATGATAACGTAATTACAAGAGAAGAGATTCGGGAATATTTAAATCCTATCTACGATTTAGAGCGTTTGATGGGAAGAATCAGTTATAAAAGTGCAGGACCTAGAGATTTAATTGCCTTTAAGTCCTCTTTATCCATGCTTCCACATATTAAGGTATTATTAAATAACTCTTCCAGTGATTTGCTAAAAAATATCTATAATAATTTAGACCCATTAGATGATTTATATGATTTGATTGAAAAATCCATAGAAGAAGAGCCGCCAATTACCGTTAGAGAAGGCGGTATCATCAAAAATGGTTTTCATGAAGAAGTAGACAAGCTTCGCAAAGCTAAAACAGAAGGGAAAACATGGCTTGCAGAACTGGAAAGCAAAGAAAAAGAAAAGACTGGAATTAAGAATCTTCGGATTAAATTTAATAAAGTGTTCGGATATTATCTGGAAGTAACTAATTCCTATCAAAACTTGGTTCCGGAAAACTGGATTCGTAAACAAACACTAACCAATGCAGAACGTTATACAACACCGGAATTAAAGGAATTGGAAGATGTGATTTTAGGTGCTGAGGATAAATTATTTTCTTTGGAATATGATTTATTTTGTGAAATTCGTGACAAAATCGCAGAGGAAGTCAGCCGTATCCAGTTAACAGCCAAAGCAATCGCAAAGTTAGATGTATTTACATCCTTAGCCTTAGTAGCTGAAAGAAACAATTTTGCCAGGCCGTTAATTAACGAAGAAGGTGTTATCGATATTAAAGATGGCCGCCATCCGGTTGTTGAAAATATGATTACTAACGATATGTTTGTAGCAAATGATACTTATCTTGATAACAAAGATAAGAGAATCTCTATTATTACCGGTCCCAATATGGCTGGAAAATCAACCTATATGAGGCAGACTGCATTAATTGTACTAATGGCTCAGGTGGGAAGCTTTGTGCCTGCTTCCTATGCTAATATAGGAATTGTTGATCGAATCTTTACCCGTGTTGGTGCTTCTGACGACCTAGCCTCAGGTCAAAGTACTTTCATGGTGGAAATGACAGAAGTAGCTAATATACTTAGAAATGCAACTAAGAATAGCTTGCTTATCCTGGATGAAATTGGAAGAGGTACCAGTACCTTTGACGGACTAAGTATTGCATGGGCTGTTGTAGAACATATCAGTAATCCAAAACTTTTAGGAGCCAAAACTTTATTTGCAACCCATTACCATGAATTAACCGAGTTGGAAGGCAAATTAGACAGTGTAAATAATTATTGTATTGCTGTTAAGGAGCAAGGAGAAGACATTGTATTCCTTCGTAAGATAGTGAAAGGCGGCGCTGATAAGAGTTACGGTATTCAAGTGGCAAAATTAGCAGGAGTTCCTGATAGTGTATTAAAAAGAGCAGGCGAAATTGTAGAGGAATTAAGCCAAAATGATATTGCCGAAAAGGCAAAAGCAATCGCAGATTCCCGCTGTAACCAAGACAGTAAACAAGATATTGATAAAGGCGGTGTTGCTGAAGAAGGCAATGAAGCAGGTTCAAACCATAAAGTTAAGACAAAACATACAGATATACCGAATCAAATGTCTTTGTTTGATTTAAATAATGTTGTAAATCCATATGAAGGTATCATAAAAGAATTAAAAGCAATAAACTTAAATTCCATAACACCAATGGATGCCATGAATAAACTTTATGAAATACAATCGAAGATAAAATAAACAGAAAAATTATATAAGAATTGAGGTGAGCATATGGCGAAAATTACAGTTTTAGATGAGAATACAATCAATCAAATAGCTGCCGGTGAGGTAATTGAACGTCCGGCAGCAGTGGTAAAAGAATTAGTTGAGAATTCCATAGATGCAGGTGCTAATGCGATTACGGTAGAAATTAAGGAGGGAGGTATCAGCTTTATTCGAATTACGGACAATGGTTCCGGTATTGAAGAAGATGATATGCCGCTGGTTTTCTTAAGGCATTCCACCAGCAAAATAAAATCTGCTGAAGACTTATTAAGGGTTTCCAGTTTAGGATTTCGTGGTGAAGCATTATCCAGTATTGCAGCCATAGCTCAGGTGGAACTTGTTACCAAGACTTCTGAGGCTTTTTCCGGTATAAGATACCAAATTGCAGGGGGGGAAGAGAAAAGCATGGAGCATATCGGCTGTCCTAATGGCACAACATTCATTATCAGAAACCTTTTCTTTAATACGCCTGCAAGAAGAAAATTTTTAAAGTCACCGGTTACGGAAGCAGGATACATCAGTGACTTAATGGAACGATTATCCGTGTCTCATCCAAATGTTGCCTTTAAATTCATAAACAACAATCAAATTAAGCTTCATACATCTGGAAATAATAATCTTAAAGATATTATATATAATGTTTATGGAAGAGATATTGCCTCTCATTTAGTAACAGTGGAGGACAATGCAAATCAACTATATATAGAAGGTTTTATAGCAAAGCCTATAGTTTCCCGTGGCAATCGAAATTACGAAAATTATTTTATAAATGGAAGATACATTAAAAGTCCTTTAATCAGTAAAGCAATCGAAGAAGCTTTTCGCCCGTTTTCTATGACTCACCGTTATCCTTTTACTTGTCTTCATTTGCATATTCCAAGTGAGTTAATTGACGTAAATGTACACCCTGCAAAATTAGAAATCCGATTTAAGAACGGAGAAGAAGTTTATCAACTGGTTCATAATTCTGTAAAAAATACTTTAGAAGGTAAAGAGTTAATACCTTCCATTAAATTAACTGAAGAAGTTAAGAATAAAGTAGAACCAGTAATTACCGAAAAGATTCCGGAACCATTTGAAGTTAATCGAAGAATGGATGAATTGGAAAAGCATAACGGAAAAGTCACAGATTCCAATTTGCATGGTACTTTTTCTGCCTCAAGTAAATTGCAGCCTAATAATAGAATATCCAATAACAACACATCCAATAAGTTTAGTTCCAATCCATACTCATACAATAGATATATGGATAAGGCAGGTTTTTATCAAACGAACAATAATATGCCTATTTCAGAAGAAACCAAGGAATTAGTTAAAGAAACTGAAATTGGTAAATTTCAAGAAGTAATCAAAACTGCTTCGCCAGTGATGAAAGAGTCCACCGAAAATAATACTACAAATAGAAATGTCATTTCATCAAATGCAGTTGATATTTCTTCAAGTGCAGATGGTATTTCTTCAAGTGTGGAAGATATTTCTTCAAGTGCCAAGGATTCTTCTGCATCTATAGGTAAACCGGAGCAGCTATCCTTTATATCTGAGAAAGCTAAGGAAAGCCACCGAATTATTGGACAGGTATTTTCTACCTATTGGATTGTTGAATTTGATGATAAAATGTACTTAATTGATCAACATGCAGCTCATGAAAAAGTCCTATACGAAAAAACTATGAAAACACTTCATGAAAAGCAATACAATACGCAGATACTGGAACCTCCTATTATTCTTTCTTTAAGTATGAGAGAAGAAGAGGTAATTCAAAAATACAGTAAGGAATTAAAGCATATTGGTTTTGAAATAGAAGAGTTTGGCGGTAAAGAATATGCGGTACGTGCAGTTCCAAGCGACCTTTTTGGTTTAGCTCAAAAAGAAATTCTTATTGAAATGATTGATGAGTTAGTCGATGAAGTTCATAATGAGACACCAGAAATTATATTGGAAAAAATTGCTTCCCTTTCTTGCAAAGCAGCGGTAAAAGGAAATCAAAGAATCTCTGCACAAGAAGCTTCTTCTCTTATTGATCAGTTATTAACCTTAGAAAATCCTTATCATTGCCCTCATGGCAGGCCAACCATAATATCCATGAGTAAATATGAATTAGAAAAGAAATTTAAGAGAATTGTATAGATGATTAGATTTTCATGGCAAAAATTTATTATGATATTAGAATAAGCTATAATAAAGGAAGTTTTTTATGAAAAAACCATTAGTTATTTTAACAGGACCAACTGCAGTGGGGAAAACTGAATTATCCATTAAACTTGCCAAGGCTATTAATGGAGAGATTATTTCTGCTGACTCTATGCAGGTTTATAAACACATGAACATTGGAACGGCAAAAATAATGGAGTCAGAAATGGGTGGTATTAAACATTACCTTATTGATGAATTTAGCCCCCAGGAAGACTTTAATGTAGTAAAATTTAAAGAATATGCTGAAAAGTATATGAAAGAAATATATGAAAAAAGCAAAATACCAATTATAGTAGGTGGTACCGGTTTTTATATACAATCTGTTCTATATGGCATTGACTTTGAAAAAAATGATGAAGATACTTCCAATCATATCTCTTATCGAAAAGAATTGGAGAATCTGGCTCAGGAAAAAGGACCCCTTTACCTTCACTCTATGTTACAGGAAATAGACCCAGTATCGGCACAAGCTATTCATTCCAATAACATAAAGCGTGTAATTCGTGCCCTGGAATATTACAAACAGACTGGTAATAAAATTTCAGTTCACAACAAAGAGCAAAGGCAGAAGGATTCTCCTTACCAATTCTGTTATTTTGTTTTAAACAACAAGAGAGAAGTCCTATATGAAAGAATCAACAAAAGGGTTGATGACATGATGGAGCAGGGCTTAATTGAAGAAGTAAAACATTTATTAGACATGGGCTGTAAAAAAGACATGGTTTCCATGCAAGGATTGGGATATAAAGAAATCATAGCCTATCTAGAGGGAGAATGTACCTTAGAAGAAGCTGTCTATATATTAAAGCGGGATACCAGGCATTTTGCAAAACGTCAGTTGACCTGGTTTAAACGTGAAAAAGATGTGATATGGGTAAATAAAGACCAGTACAATGACCATGAAGAGAAAATTCTGGAAGCAATTATAAAGGAAATTCAATTAAAAAGTTTAATATAGTAATTTGAATCTTTATGAATTCAGCATATCTGAATTTATAAAGATTCCGATATTTTAAATTATATATATTTCAAAAATTAATATAATTTCATTTCAACCCAGTGAAAATGCTCTATAATAGGATTCTTCAACAAGGTTCCTCAATGGGATTTCTCAACAGGATTCTTTAATGGGATTCTTCACTGCGTTCAGAATGACACATTACGAAAGGAAACACAATGAATACTCGACTAAACCAATTATATAATGATCTTCATATTGATAACAAAATTTTAAATTTCTGCGACAGAATAGAACAAAATCTAAAGGAACGTTTTGAAGAAATCGACAGAGTTGCAGAATACAATCAGCTAAAGGTTCTGAAAGCTATGCAGGATAATAAAGTTAGTGATATCCATTTTGCAGCTACCACTGGCTATGGGTATAATGATATGGGCCGTGACACCTTAGAAAGTGTATATGCATCTGCATTTCATGCAGAATCTGCCCTTGTAAGACCTCAGCTAATGAGTGGAACTCACGCCTTAACCGTTGCTTTGTCAGGAAACCTGCGCCCTGGTGATGAAATATTATCCCCTGTAGGAAAACCATATGATACCTTAGAAGAAGTTATTGGAATACGTGAATCCAAAGGCTCTTTAGCAGAGTATGGCATCACATACTCCCAAGTAGATCTTTTACCGGATGGTGAGTTCGATTATGAAGGAATTAAGAACGCTTTAAATGATAAAACAAAATTAGTTACCATTCAACGATCCAAAGGTTATGCAACCAGACCTACCTTATCTGTAAAGCGTATTGGTGAACTAATTTCCTATATAAAAAATATAAAACCTAATGTAATCTGTATGGTAGATAACTGTTACGGCGAATTTGTCGAAACAACAGAACCAACTGATGTTGGTGCCGATTTATGCGTTGGTTCCTTAATAAAGAATCCTGGCGGTGGTTTAGCACCTACTGGAGGTTATATTGTTGGAAGGGAAGAATATGTAGAAAATGCAGCATACCGCCTGACAGCTCCCGGACTTGGAAAGGAAATAGGGGCTACACTAGGTATTAATAGTCTGTTATTTCAAGGTTTCTTCATGGCTCCACAGGTAGTATCCGGAGCATTAAAATCAGCTATCTATGCAGCAAATATTTATGAAAAGCTTGGATTTACAGCTACTCCTAATGGAACGGAGCCACGTTACGATATTATCCAAGCAATTACCTTAGGCAATCCGGAAGGCATAATAGCGTTTTGCAAAGGAATCCAGGCAGCTGCACCTGTTGACAGCTACGTAGTTCCTGAACCCTGGCCAATGCCAGGATATCATTCTGATGTAATAATGGCTGCCGGTGCTTTTGTTCAGGGCTCCTCTATAGAACTAAGTGCTGATGCACCAATTGAATCACCTTATGCCGTATATTTCCAAGGAGGATTAACCTGGTATCACGGTAAATTTGGCATTCTTATGTCAGTACAAAAACTATTTGAAGAAAACCTGATTCAATTGTAAAGAATAAGGATTTTTAAGGAATTATTAAGGATTTTTAGTGTACAAACATATGGATTTGTGTTAGAATGGACACTAGAAATGGTATAATTGGAGGAAACTTTTATGTCTAGAGTTGGCGGTAAAAATTCATGGGCACTGCTATTGTTAATATTAGCAGGAGTTGTTTTAGGAGGATTTATCGGTTATTTAGCTAAAGATGTACCTTATTTATCATGGCTTAATTATGGGCAGGAATTTGGTATTGGCAGTGGAAATACTGGTGGTACCGTAAGTCTGAATTTAGGGGTTGTGATAATCAACTTTGGAATAAGAATTAAAATTACCATTGCTGGCATAATTGGATTAGTTCTCGGAATTATTGTTTACCGTAAACTATAAGAATAGACATCCTACTATTTTCTTGGAGAGAGAAGACCAGGAGGAAGAATGAATAAAAAGTTTTATACCGTAAAAGAATTACCATTATCTGAAAGGCCATATGAAAAATGTGAAAAATATGGTCCCAGTGCTTTATCTGATGCAGAGTTACTTGCAGTAATTATCCGTTCTGGCACTAAAAATGAACGGGTTGTAGATGTTGCAGCTAAAGTTTTAAATTATTCTAAGGTTTACCCAGGATTACTTGGGCTCAATCATATGAATATAACTGAGCTAATTTCTATAAAGGGAATAGGAAGAGTAAAAGCAATACAATTATTATGTGTGACTGAATTGACCAAACGTATGGCAAAAGCCACAATGGAAGACACAATTTGCTTAACCAATCCATCCTCTGTTGCTAATTACTATATGCAGGACATGCGTCATTTAACTCAGGAAAAAGTTCTTCTTATTATGATGGATTCGAAAAGCAAGATATTAAAAGATATGATTATTTCTTCAGGAACTGTTAATAGTTCGCTATTGTCTCCAAGGGAAATATTTATTCATGCTTTAAAATATGAGGCAGTAAATATAATTATCTTACATAATCATCCAAGTGGCGATCCCACACCTAGTAAGGAAGATATACATACGACAAAAAGACTAAAAGAAGTTGGAAATTTAATAGGTATTAAACTTATGGATCATATAATTATTGGAGATAATAAATATATAAGTCTTGGTGAAGAGGGCTATTTGTAATTTCCTAGACGGTGAAGGTCACCGTTGCCTTTTTTATAAGTAATTTTGGAATTCATGAATTATATGGTGAAAGACACAAATGATTCTGTTCCAATGGCGTGTTATTAATTTGGAAGGAGACAACTTGTATGGCAGGAAAAATATATGGAATTGATTTTGGAACAAGCACCATTAAAATATACCATAAGAACGAAGGTATTATACTAGATGAAAAAAATGTAATTGCAATTGCTAATAGGAAGAAAGTAATTGCAGGAGGTGATGAAGCTTATGAAATGCATGGAAAAGCACCAGCAAATATTGAGGTATCCTATCCGGTTAGGAATGGTGTAATTGCAGATTTAGCTAATATGCTTGAATTATTAAATTATTTATTAAATAAAATTAATGTAAGGAGCAATCGATTTTCCTCAGCAGAGTTTGTGGTAGCAACTCCATCGGATATTACAGAGGTTGAAAAGAGAGCATTTTTTGACTTAGTTGCAAGCTCTAATGCCAAACCTAAAAGTATACGTATGGTAGAGAAACCGATAGCTGATGCCATTGGTGCAGGTCTTGATGTTACCAATGCCAGAGGTGTCATGGTAGTAGACATCGGTGCTGATACGACAGAAATCTCCATTATGTCATTAGGTGGAATTGTTATCAGCAAATTGGTACCAGTTGGCGGTAATCGTTTTGATGAATCCATTAGAACTTTTGTAAAGAAAAATTATAATTTAGTAATTGGAGATAAAACAGCAGAATATATTAAGATACAACTAGCTTCCGCTCTTCCAAGAGATGAAAAGAGCATAAGAGTATATGGTCGTAATCTGGTAACGGGACTTCCTACTGAAGTGGAAGTTAGTTCAGCTATGGTATATGATTCCATAATGGAATATTTCTATACTATAGTAGATTCTGTTAAGATTATTCTTGAGAGGACTCCACCAGAAATCTCAGCCGATATTATTGATTCCGGAATTTATTTAACTGGTGGTTCTGCAACCATACTTGGTTTAGAAGAATTAATTGCAAAAGAAACCGATTTAAAGATTAACATTTGTGAAAATGGGTCCAATACTGTGGTAAATGGTCTTGGAAGGATTATTGAAGATCATAATCTATCTTCTTTAGCTCTGACACTAAAGCAGGCTAATTTTAGCTAAAATTTGGGAGGTTATTATGAGACGACGGACTAGGTTAAATCTAAATCCGAAACATGTATTTATAGCTGTCGCCATCCTTTGCTTTGCATTAATGTTTCTTTCTTATCAATTTGGCGATGAGTTGTCCCCGGTTAAAGCAGCGGTTGGAAACATCATTAGTCCTATGCAAAAGGGTATTAATACTGTAGGACATGCTGTGTTTAATCAATTTGAAAAAATAACTAGTTTTAATAAATTAGTAGATGAAAATACACGGTTAAAAAAAGAGAATAATGTTTTATCCTATGAAAATAAGATTCTTCTTCAAGATAAATATGAGTTAGACAGGTTCCGGGATTTGTATAAACTAGATAAAAAATATGCAGATTATCCAAAAGTTGCAGCAAGAGTCATAAGTGCTGATCCAAACAATGGTTTTAACTCTTTTACCATTGACAAAGGAAGTGATGACGGGATTGCAGTAGACATGAATGTAATTGCCGGTAATGGATTAGTTGGTATTGTGGAAGAAGTAAGAAAAAATAATTCAGTTGTAAGATCTATAATCGATGACTCCAGCAATGTCTATGGCATGTTTTTAAAAACTTCTGATACCTGTGTAGTAAAAGGTGACTTGAAAAAGTTAGAAAAAGGTGTAATAAGCGTAGAATTGATTAAAAAAGATGCTGATATACACGATGGATATGAAGTAGTAACATCAAATATTAGCGACAAATATCTACAAGGAATACTAATCGGTTACATAAGCAATATAACCATGGATTCCAATAATCTTACTAAGACAGCTGATTTAACACCGGCTGTTAACTTTGAACGCTTACAAGAAGTTTTAATCATTACAGAAGTAAAAGAAAAACTGGAATAGGTTATCCTTGGGAGGATATTCGTGAAACGATTTATAATTATTACCATTGAAATTTTAATATGTTATTTGCTGCAAACCACAATATTCCAATGGATAGCTCTTGCTAACGTAGTTCCAAATCTGTTACTAATACTAACCGTATCCAATGGATTTTTAAGAGGTAGAAAATCAGGTATAACAGTTGGATTCTTTTGTGGGCTATTAATAGATTTATGTTTTGGTAAAATAATTGGATTATATGCTTTTATCTATATGGTAATCGGATATGCCAATGGTTTTGCCAATGTAGTATTTGAAAGAGATGATCAAATCATACCTATAATATTAGTTGGTATTAGCGATTTATTTTATTTCTTCTTATCTTATATATTTAATTTTTTATTAAGAGGAAAATTAGACATTTTCTTTTATTTTACAAGAATTGGTTTACCTGAAATCGTGTATACCTTGTTAATATCTATATTTTTACTTAAATTATTTTATATCGTAAATAAACATTTGGAAAGAGCTGAGAAAGAGGAGGCATGATTTTATTGTTAGATATCATTTTAGAAAAATTAAAACAAATCGCTACCTCCAGATTAGTCCCTATTGGCATTATTTTTATTATTTTATTTGGTTCATTGCTGAATAGACTTTTCGTTCTTCAAATCGTACAAGGAGAAGCATATTCACAAGATGTCTCTTTAAAAAAATTAAAAACGAGGGAGATTAAAAGCGCCAGAGGAAATATATACGACAAAAATGGTGTTTTATTAGCCTATAATGAACTTACCTATGCAGTGGTTTTGGAGGAAAGTACGGAACTTACCAACAATGCTGATAAAAATGCCATGCTTTATAAGTTAATCACTATCTTAGAGAAACATGGTAATAAAATAGAGAATGAATTTGGCATATCCATTGATGAAAATGGTGGCTTATATTTTAACGTGGAGGGCAATGCAGAATTACGTTTTAAGAAGGACGTATATGGTCTCAAATCAGTTAATTTATTAACCGAGGAACAGAAGAATGCTACAGCCGAAGAAGTATTTGAACATTTGAGACATGGTAATTTTATGTTTGATATTTCAGATGACTATTCTTTGGAAGATGCATTGAAAATAATGACCTTACGTTATGCAATCTATACTAACTATCCAAAGTATAATCAAATTATTATTGCCTCCAATGTAAGCGATGAAACAGTAGCTGCTATAGTGGAAAATAGTAAAGACCTTCCTGGGGTTGAGATTAGGCAGCAAACCTATCGTAAATATAATGATAGTGTATATTTTGCTCATATACTAGGCTATACCGGCTTAATCAATGCAGAAGAATTAGAAAAAAACAAAGAACTCAATTATAATAGTTCTGATGTTATTGGTAAATCAGGTATAGAGAAAGAATTTGAATCTTATCTTGCCGGAACGAAAGGTTTGGAAAATATTTCTGTAAATAATTATGGTAAATATTTGGAAACAGTTGACCATGTTGATCCTATTGCAGGAAGTGATGTTTATTTAACAATAGATAGTAATTTGCAAAAAGCAATCTATCAAATAATAGAGAAAAACTTGGCAGGTATTTTATTATCTAAAATAAATAATGGTACTGATGTTGGTACCAAAGGAGTATCAGCCTCTGATATCCGTATACCTATCAATGATGTTTACTATGCTTTAATAAATAATAATGTAATAAATACGGATGCTTTTAAAGAAAAAGATGCCACTCCATTGGAAAAACAGGTGTATAATAAGTTTTTAACGAAACAAGATGATGCCTTAAAAGATATCCAATCTTTGTTGACATATGGAAATACCACTTTATATAAGAATCTTACTGAAGAAGAAAAAGAATATATTTCATATATTTATACTTATTTATCAGAAAATAAGATTATCCTTAGCACATCAACACCTGCTGCAAATAATTCTTACTTAGTAGAGACATCAGAAGCTGTATCTCATAATTATAAAGATTTTCAAGATAATAAAATAAGTTTTAGCCAACTTCTTCAAAATGCTATTGCAACTAATAATATTGATTTAACCATGCTAAATATTGGTGATCAGTATTATAGCACAGAAGAAATCTACAATAAGTTATTAGAAGTAATAATCAATAACTTAAAAAATGACAGAAAATTTGATAAAATACTATATAAATCTTTGGTATATTCGTATAAATTATCAGGAACTGAAATTTGTCTTTTATTATTTGACCAAGGTGTGGTAAAATATAATAAGGAAGAAAAATCTAAATTGGAAAATGGAGTAATTTCCGCCTATTCCTTTATTACAGACAAAATAAGAACCTTAGAAATTACACCTGCACAATTGGCATTGGATCCATGCAGTGCTTCTGTAGTAGTCACTGACGTAAATACTGGTGAAGTTCGTGCAATGGTTTCTTATCCAAGTTATGATAATAATATGTTAGCTAATAAAGTTAATGCTGATTATTTTAATAAATTGAATAATGACCTTACTTCTCCTCAGATACACCGTGCAACCAAACAAAGGACTGCACCTGGTTCAACTTTTAAAATGGTAACATCAACTGCCTTGTTAGAGGAAGGAGTTATTGGTCCGTATGAGACCATTCTTGATAAAACTGTTTTTGATAAAATTGTTCCTTCACCTAGAGACTGGACTACAAATAGTCATGGAAAAGTAGATGTTACTACTGCATTAGAGGTTTCCTGTAACTACTTCTTCTATGAAGGTGCATGGCGCTTAGGTATGGACAGTACTGGTAAGAATAATGATAAAATGGGTCTTGAAAAGCTTGCAAAATATGCAAAGTTATATGGTTTTGGCGAAAAGTCCGGTATAGAAGTAGAAGAGGCGGATCCTCATATTTCGGATAAATACTCCATTCCTTCCGCCATTGGTCAAGGTACTAATAATTATGCACCTATACAGCTTTCCCGCTATGTTACTACGGTAGCCAATAGTGGAAAGCGATTTGATTTAACATTACTGGATAGAATTCAAGATAAGGATAAAAATGTTTTGCTGGATAATAAAGCAAAATATACTCAATTAGATACTATCAAAGATTCCACATGGGATTTAATACATCAAGGAATGTATAAGGTAGGAAATGGAGCTAGAAGTTCTTCCAGCAAAATATTCAAAGATTTTGGAATCACAGTTGCTGGTAAAACCGGAACTGCTCAGGAAAGTAAATCAAAACCTAATCATGCATTATATGTTTCCTATGCTCCTTATGAAGCACCAGAAATATCCATAACAACAGTAATCCCTAATGGACATGGTTCCGGCAATGCAGTGGAACTTACCCGTGATGTGTACAGCTATTATTTTAACTTAGAAGATAAAGAAAAGTTGGTTAGTGGTCCTGTAGATTTACCTGCATCGGAATCCAGAGGATTCGCAGATTAATGTCCTACTAAAACAGGGAAGTCTATAATCCAGCCTGAAATTTTAAGGTGGACTTCCTTGTGATTTTAAATTATTATCCAGGAGGAAATAATGAATAATCCAGTTATTATTAAAGGTAATAAATATGGTATTGTTGTTGTCTTAGATGACCTTATGAAATTTGATGAACTGAAGGAAAAAATTGCTGAGAAATTTCGAGATTCCTCTAAGTTTTTTAGTAAAGCACAGATGGCTGTCAGTTTTGAAGGTAGAAAATTATCCAATGAAGAACAACGGGAAATACTTGATATTATTGCTGAAGAAACGGAACTTCATGTGGTTTGTGTAATTGAAGATGATCCCCAGAAGGAAGCGGTATTTAAGAAAGCTTTGGATGAAAAACTCATGGAGCTTTCCAATGCTACAGGTCAGTTTTATAAAGGTAATTTAAGATCTGGTCAAGTTCTAGAATCAGAAACAAGTATCATCGTCATAGGTGATGTAAATCCTGGTGCCAGAATCGTATCCAAAGGAAATATCATTGTACTAGGTTCTTTAAAAGGTACTGTTTTTGCAGGAGCAACCGGTAATACCAATTCCTTTGTTGTGTCACTGGATATGAATCCTGTACAGATTCGCATAGCTGACACTATTGCACGATCACCGGATAAACCCATTAAGGAGGAAAAGAAAGAAACAAAAATTGCATTCCTAGAAGATGGCAATATATACATTGAAACACTAAATAAAGAAGTTTTGAATGATATTAATTTATAATAATAAGTGTTTGGAGGAAGAAACAGAATGGGAGAAGTAATTGTAGTAACATCCGGCAAGGGTGGCGTAGGAAAAACAACATCCACTGCTAATATTGGTACAGGATTAGCAAAATTAGATAAGAAAGTAGTATTAATCGATACAGATATAGGTCTTAGAAACTTAGATGTTGTTATGGGACTTGAAAATCGTATCGTATATAATCTGGTGGATGTAATTGAGGGCAATTGCAGAATCAAGCAAGCATTAATTAAAGATAAGAGGTATCCAAATCTTTATTTATTACCATCTGCACAAACCAGAGATAAAACTTCAGTAACCCCGGAACAAATGAAAAAATTAGCAGATGAATTAAGGGAAGAATTTGACTACATATTAATGGACTGTCCAGCCGGAATCGAACAAGGATTCAAAAATGCAATTGCAGGTGCTGACAGAGCATTAGTTGTTTCAACTCCAGAAGTATCCGCTGTACGTGATGCTGACAGAATTATAGGTCTATTAGAAGCAAGCGAAATAAAGCAGACTCATTTAATTGTAAATAGACTTAGAAGTGATATGGTAAAACGTGGCGATATGATGTCAAGCGACGATGTTGTGGAAATCCTCGCAGTAGATTTAATAGGAGTTGTACCTGATGACGAGAATATCGTTATTTCTACTAACCAAGGTGAACCTTTAGTTGGATCAGATACTTTAGCAGGACAAGCATATATGAATATAAGCAGGAGAATTATTGGAGAGGAAGTCCCATATTTGGATTTGAATGGCAAACAAGGTCTATTTTCCAAACTTGCTAGTTTACTAAAGAAAAATTAATTGAGAGGAGAAAGTTAAATGAGTTTGGCAGATTTTTTCAGAAAAAAAACTTCCAGTAATATAGCAAAAGATAGGCTGAAATTGGTTTTGGTTTCTGACCGTGCTGGCTGTTCTCCTGAAATCATGGAGCAGATAAAAAATGATATAATTGCCGTTATTTCCAGATATATTGAAATTGATATGGAGGGACTTGATATTAAGATTACACAAACCGAGTCTGAAACTAATAACGGAACAGTTCCTGCTTTATTTGCTAACATTCCAATTAAGGACCTTAAAACTAAAAAATAGTAAGGAAAATTTTTATGTTTAATTTAAAGCAGTATAATTTTAAAAACTATAATATAACACTGGTTGTAGTTGTAGTATTATTAAGTAGTATTGGTGCCTTTTTAGTCAGTATTGCACAGCGGGAAGGTGAAAATTTATTTACCAAGCAGGTATTTGGTATTATTTTTGGCTTCTTTATAGTATTTATCGTTTCCATTATTGATTATCATTTTATATGTGAATTTTATATTTTACTTTATATAATCAATTTAATTTTATTAGTATTAGTAAAATTAGTTGGTGTTGAATTTAATCATTCAAAAAGATGGCTTAATTTAAAAGTAGTTACTATCCAGCCTTCCGAATTTAGTAAGATAATAATGATAATATTTTTGGCAAAAATGTATACAATATTAAGAGAAAAAATGGATAAATTTTATGTACTGGTGCTTACAGGCGCATTAATGGGTATCCCTACCTATTTAATATTAACACAAACAAATTTATCGACTAGTTTAGTTATGTCATTCATTTTTGTTATAATGATATTTGCTGCTGGTTTAAGTTATAAGATAATTTTACCTATAGTACTGATTGGAATTCCTTTGGTGTTTGGGCTATTCTGGTATGTTCAACAGGATTTTCAAGTTATTTTAACAGATTACCAGCAAAAGAGAGTAGTTGCCTTCTTAAATCCTGAGTCAGATGCTTCTGCCGATACTTTATATCAGCAAGAGAATTCCATACAGGTAATTGGTTCCGGTAAATTAACCGGTAAACTTCTAACAGAAGGAAAAGACTCTATTGAAGCCGATACTTATGTACCAATATCTGAAAGTGATTTTATTTTCTCAGTTTTAGGAGAAGCCTTTGGTTTTATTGGTGCATGTGTTATAATATTTTTATTAGCAATTTTAATATTCCAATGCTTAAAAATTGCAAAGAATGCCCCTGACCGTCTAGGCATGTTAATAGCTATTGGTATTGCTGCTATGTTTATGTTCCAAGTGTTTGTAAACATAGGGGTTGCCACTGGACTACTGCCTAACACTGGGTTGCCTTTACCTTTTGTCAGTTATGGTTTAAGCTCTTTATTAAGCTGTATGATTGCTATAGGTTTAGTTTTAAATATTAATTTACAAAGAAAAACGAAAAGGGGGTAATACCTAATGAATATTGGACTAATTGCTCATGATGCTAAGAAAAAATTAATGCAGAATTTTTGTATTGCTTATCGCGCGATATTAAATAAGCACACTTTATATGCAACAGGAACTACAGGCAGATTAATTGAAGAAGTAACCAATCTTTCCATACACAAATATTTAGCTGGTCATCTTGGAGGAGAACAGCAAATGGGAGCTCAAATCGAGCATAACGAAATTGATCTTGTTATTTTCTTAAGAGATCCATTAACTCCAAAATCTCATGAACCAGATGTTAATAATGTTGTTCGTTTATGCGATACCCACAACATTCCTTTAGCTACCAATTTAGCAACTGCGGAATTATTAATTAAAGCTTTAGACCGCGGTGACTTAGATTGGAGAGAAATATTTAAATCATAGAATTGGAGATAAAACATGAAAAAAAAATTGATATCTACCATTTTAGTAGCTACCATTTTAACTGGATGTAGTAACCAACCAGATGTTTTATTAACTTATTCGGAGAATCCCAGCAGATATCAATATGATCAATCTGACAATATAAATATGGCTGAATTTTTTGCAACTGATTTAACCGTCATTCCTGACGATTTAAATCATATGCAGAATTCAGATATCACTGCCACATCATCACTTATTGTTAACATTAGTGATGATGAAGTTTTATATGCCAATAATGTTTATGAACCTATGTATCCGGCAAGCCTTACGAAGCTGATTACTGCTTTAGTCGTTTTAAAGCATGCAGATTTAAATGATATGGTAACTATAAGTTATAAAGCCTCCCATATTACGGAAAGTGGTGCCAAGCTTTGTGGATTTAAAGAAGGTGATAAAATTAAATTAGAGGCTTTACTTAACTGTTTATTAGTTTATTCCGGTAATGATGCAGGAATTGCTATTGCAGAACATGTTGGAGGTTCAGAAGAGGGTTTTGCTAAAATGATGAATGAAACGGCTAAAAGTGTTGGTGCAGTTCATTCTAATTTTATAAATCCACATGGTCTTCATAACGATAATCACTATACAACTGCGTATGATTTGTATTTGGTTTTCAATGAATTACTTAAGTACGATAAATTTGTCTCAATTATCAATCAAGAAAGTTATACTGCTCAATATACGGATAAAGATAACAATTCAAAAGAAGAACAATTTTTAAGTACCAACAGATACTTAAAAGGTATCGAATCAGCCCCGAAAGGTATTACGGTAGTAGGTGGAAAAACAGGAACCACCAGTAAAGCTGGAAGCTGCCTTATATTATATAGTAAAGATGATGACAACAAATCTTACATTTCTTTAATCATGCAGGCAAGGGATGGTGACAGTTTATTTTCACAAATGACAAAGTTATTGGGTATGATTCCTTAACTATAATTTATGAAATGATTAAAATTATAGTTGTAATTTGCGTGATAATATACTATAATTAAACCATATTAATTATAAATTTATCCAAATCAAACATGTTTTGTAACATCTTAAGGAGGAGATAATAATGATACAGATTATTGCTGGTGAAAAAGGAAAAGGTAAAACTAAAATCCTGATTGAAAAGGCTAACAATGCAGTAAAAGAAGCAAAAGGTAGTATTGTTTATCTTGATAAGAGCAACAAGCATATGTATGAATTAAGTAACAAGATTCGATTAATTAATGTAAGATCATATTGTATTGATAATCATAGTGAATTCTTAGGTTTTATCTGTGGTTTAATTTCACAGGATCATGATTTGGAAGCCGTATTCTTAGATAGTTTCTTAAAAATCGCCAATATTGAAAATTCTGATTTGTTACCTACCCTAGAAAAATTAGAACATATATCCAATGAATTTAATATAGATTTTATTTTAAGCTTATCTCGAAACGAAGCAGATTTACCTGAGCAGTTTAAGAAATCTGTTATTGTCTCCTTATAAAACAACGTATAAATAATATGTTACACGTGTTATTATGTAAAACAAGGAATAAAATAATATGCACACGTGTTATATGTAAAACAAATAATATGTTGCACAAGTTATATGTAATAAGAGTTTAAAAAATATGTTTTTAAATAGTAAGGGACTGTTGCAAAATAAAAAATTTGTCATTCTGAGGGCAAATTCAGTTTACTGAATTATGCCCGAAGAATCTCACTTTAAAATGGGATTCTTCGAGCTTAGAATTCAGCAAAGCTGAATTTCCGCTTAGAGTGACAGTTTTGCAACAGCCCCTTTTGCATTTTGAATCTAACTAATCATTTTGAATCTAATTAATCATTTTGAACTCTTCCAAAAAAGCTTAATGCATATAATCCAGCTATTCCTATCACTGAGTATAATATTCTTGATATTAAAGTCATGTCACCAAAGATTACTCTGACTAAATCAAAACCGAAAAAGCCAATTAAGCCCCAGTTGATAGCTCCGATGATTACTAAAACTAATGCAATATAATCTACTGTTTTCAATTGTATACCTCCTTTTCGATGCATTAATTAGTATTACCATATTTTTGTTCAATATTCGAAACGTCACTTATAAAAAAATGCAAATAATACTTTCATTATTTTTGAATTAAAAGTATAATAAAGAATATAATACATAAGCATAACTAATATGTTACAAATGAGCATAACGGATATGTTACAAATGAGCATAACTAATATGTTACAAATGAGCATAACGGATATGTTACAAATGAACATAACTAATATGTTACAAATAAGCATAACTTATTTGTGAAGGGGGATTTTATTTGGCTGATAAAAAAGTTGCTAGATTTCGAAAACGAAGAAGCGTTAATATTGGTTTTGTAGTATTTCTTATTATATTTATCTACATTATAAGTGTAGTTATTATATATTTTACCAAAGATCATTTGTCCATTTATGAAGTAAAAGAAGGATTTACTGCTGATAATAATGTTTTTAACGGATTAATTCTAAGGGATGAAGAAGTAGTGTATTCTGATGTAGCAGGTTATATTAATTATTACCATAGGGATGGAGATCGAGTTGCAAAAAATTCAACTATTTACACTGTTGACGGGAATAAAAAATCCTATGATTTAATTGGTAATGGTGAAAATGCACTTACGGTATCCAATGAAAATATAATGGATATTAAAAAAGAAATTATGAGCTTTCATAAAGATTTTAATAACAGCAATTTTTCTGCTGTATATAATCTGAAATATGAAATGGATAATAAGGTATTAGAAATTGCTAATGATAACTCATTGAACAATTTACATAATATTATGAAAGAAAAAGGGACAAGTACTTCCCTTAAAGTGAACAATTCTAAAAACAGTGGGGTTATTTCCTATAGTATAGATAATATGGAAGGTATATCAGCGGAGTCCATTACAGAGGAAAACTTTAATTTAGAAAATTATAATAAGGTGCAGCTTCGTTCTATGGATTTAGTTAAAAAGGATAGTCCTATTTATCGAATCATTAAAAGTGATCGATGGAATATTATTCTCTTATTAGATGAAAATGAATATAAAAAATTACAAGAGAAGGAAAAAGTTAAAATAACGTTTACCGACACAGAAATAAGTACTAACGTTCCAATTTCTACTTATCAAAATGGTGGAAGCTATTTTGCAAAACTTAACTTAAATAAATATATGGATCGGTATATTAATGACCGTTTTGTATCAATTGAATTAGAAACCAATTCTGCAAAAGGACTTAAAATACCTACTTCCTCAATTGTAAAGAAAGATTTTTATACCATTCCTTTGGAATACTTTACTTTAGGTGGTGATTCAGGAAGTAAAGGATTAATGAAAGAATCTTATAATGCTAATAGTGGTGAAGTTGAATATGTCTTTGTTCCTGCCGATATTTATTATGAAACCGATACTTTAGGATATGTAGATGGCAGGTTATTTGAGAATCCTGGTGTTTATATCCGTTCAGAAACAGGAGAACGCTATCAGGTGGGTCCAAAAGAAACGCTAGAGGGTGTATTTAATGTTAATAAAGGTTATGCTATTTTCCGTCGTATAGAAATATTATATAAAAATGAAGAATATTGCATTGTAAAAGATAATACTAAATATGGGTTGTCTGTTTACGATCATATTGCATTGAATGGAAAAACTGCAGTTGAGCAGGCAATTATTTATTAGAAAGGTATGAAATTCATTGGTTAAAGAAAATTTAAAAATTGTAGAAGAAAACATATCTGCCGCTTGTAAGAAGGCAGGAAGAGCAAGAGAAGAAGTTACTTTAGTGGCTGTCAGCAAAACAAAACCCATATCTATGATAGAAGAAGCCATGGAATCAGGTATAACTCAGTTTGGTGAAAATAAAGTACAAGAGTTAACTTCCAAGTATGAAGTGTTACCTAAGAACTTAAATTGGCATCTAATAGGTCATTTGCAAACCAATAAAGTAAAATATATTGTTGATAAAGCGGTACTTATTCATTCTGTTGATTCTTTAAAACTTGCCATGCAGATTGATAAAGAAGCAGCTAAGAGAAATATTATAAGTAATATATTAATTGAAGTTAATATGGCTAAAGAAGATACGAAATTCGGAGTCTATGCTGAAGATGTATACCCCCTCATATTAGAAGTTTCCAAATTAAAACATGTCCAGATACAAGGTCTTATGACAATAGCTCCATTTGTGGAGAATCCTGAAAAAAATAGGGTGTATTTTAGAAATTTGCGACAATTAAATATTGACATAAAATCAAAAAACATTGATAATGTTCATATGGACATACTATCTATGGGGATGACTGGTGACTATGAGGTTGCAATAGAAGAAGGGGCAACAATAGTGCGCGTTGGGACAGGTATATTTGGTGAACGTAATTATTCTATATAATTACCGGAATATATTCTTGAACATGATAAATATATAAATAATTATGATAGGAGATTGGCTATGGCTAATATATTTAAAAACATTTTAGATTCACTTAAATTAACCGAAGATGATGATTTCGACGAATACGATGATGAATATGATGAAAAAGAAGCAAGACGTGCAGAACGTATGGAGCGCAGGGTAGAAAAACAAAAAGCAAAACAGCAGCCAATAGAGAATGAAGACAATTTAACCGATTTTGCTGCTTCATTCCAAGATTCTAAAAAAGAAAGGGTGACTAGAATGGAGAGAACTGCCAATAACAAAGTTGTTCCCATTAGAACAACCCCTAAGGGTTTTGAAGTTTGCATTATGAAACCAACTACTTTCGAAGATTCCCAGGATATATGCGATATGCTTTTATCCTACAGAGCAGCGGTCATTAATCTAGAAGGTATTGATATTGACTTAGCACAGAGAATCATGGACTTTGTTTCTGGTTCTGTATATGCCATGGCTGGAAAGTTACACCAGATATCCAGCTACATATTTATTATATCACCGGAATCAGTAGATATTTCTGGTGACTACCTTGATTTAGTTCAAAGCGATGGTTTTGAGGTACCTACTTTGAATAGAGAATTTTAAAATATAAATATAAGGAATTAATATGAATACTATACTAATCTATAAAACTTTTTATGTTTTTTTTAATGTAATAGAAATCATTTTATTTATATATATTATTTCCTCTTGGTTTCCGCTTCCTAATGGAATTAAGAAGGTTTTATTAAATTTAATTAACCCAATCCTTGATCCGATTAGGTTTTTATTAAAGCGCTCAATATTTAATACACCTGTTTCAGATTTCTCACCTATTATAGGTATTGTTATATTATCCTATCTTCAAAGTGTATTGTCACAGCTTATTTAAACATACCGTTTGAAATGAAATAGTTTTAAATTTTAAGGAGAGAGCATTGAATAACGATAAAGAGGAACAGTTATTAAAGAAACGATTCTTTGAACTATCAAAAATTGCTGATTTAAAAGGCATATGCACTTATACCGATTTCTTGAATTTAAATGAAATCAGTATATTTAAAAGTATAAATAAAGAATTGCCGAATGTAAACTATCAACTATATGGTGGCTATGAAGGTGCAGAGAGAAATGTAATATGCTTTTACGGAGATAAATCTGTAAAAGCTTTTTCCAGTTATATTACCTGTATTCGAATTAAGCCATTAAATAAGAAATTCAGCGATGATTTAACCCATAGAGATTTCCTGGGTGCTATTATGAACTTAAGGTTAGAACGTAGTAAAATTGGTGATATTCTTGTAAAAGAAAAAGAAGCATATGTATTTTGTTTATCAAGTATAAGTTCTTTTATTATAGATAACTTAAATAAAATAAAACACACCTCCATTCAATGCGAAAGAATGAATGAGGAAGCACCGGAGATTCGTCCTACCTTTAAAGAAATTAGGGGGACCATTTCCTCTCCACGATTAGATTCCATAATTGCACTGGCTTTCGGCTCTTCCAGAAGCAGTATGCTAAATCTTATAAGCAGCGGTAATGTGTTTGTAGATGGACGTCTGGTGGAATCAAACAGTTATGTACTGAAGAAAGGCGATATAGTATCTGTAAGAGGGCATGGTAAATTCATATATAAAGAATTACAGAATCAAACCAAAAAAGGCAGGTACTATTGTTTAATATTAAAATATACTTAGGAGGAGACTTATGATAACACCAATTGAATTACAAAGTAAAACATTTAAAACGGGAATAGGCTTTGACAAGAAAGATGTAGAACTTTTCATCAGTTCTTTGCTTGGAGACTACGAAACTTTATATAAAGAAAATGTTGAATTAAAAGATAAATGCAATGTATTAAATGAAGGTATCAATTATTATAAAACTATTGAAAAAACAATTCAAAAAGCCTTGGTTCTTGCTGAAAAAACAGGAGAAGAAACCAAAGAAGCTGCAAGAAAAGAAGCTTATGCTATTGAACAAGATGCAAGAGCCAAAGCAAAATATATTCTTATGGATGCTCAAAGTGAATTGGAGAAGATTCATCAGCAGACCATTCAATTAATAAGACAGTACGAAGCATATAAGGCTCAATTTAAGCATTTAGCAGAGGCTCAGCAAGAATTGTTAGAGTCAGATGCTTTTAATATACATATTGCGAATCTAGATGCATTTGTAAATCAGAAGGATGTTATGAAAGAAGAAAAATGTAACGATTTGCAAACAGATAATTCAAAGAACATTCAAAATGATGTTTCTAAGAATGACCAGAAGAATATTCAAAATGATGTTTCTATGAATGACCAAAAGGCTATTCAAAAGGATGTTTCTATGAATGACCAAAAGGCTATTCAAAAGGATGTTTCTATGAATAATCGGCAGGATGCTCGAAATGATATTTCTATAAATAATCAGAAGGATATTCAAATCAACGCTTCTTTTGAAACCCAAAACGACATTTTTGCAGATGACCAGATGGGAAATAATCAGGTGGATAATAACCAAGTGAATAATAACCAGATGGATAATTGCCTGAAGAAAAATGTTTATGATGATTTTGAATTTCTTAATGTTAGTGATGATTAATTATAAGGGAGCAATGAATATGCCCTGGCACATTCTCGCACCGAGCTTACAGCCGGCATAGCTGGCATAATTCTTTACCCGTGGGTTTGCATCCTGTGCGGACTCCTTTTTATGTAAATAGGGCTCAATTTCTTATTGCATAAAAGTATTCTACAAAATAGACTCAACTTGAAAGGTACAGGTGTTATTTATGAATTCCAGTATAACCGTTCATTATAATAATCAACCTATTTATGATATTCTTTTAGAAAATAGCTACGCCCAATTGTTGGAAGAATTGAATGAATTGGGTACAGACAACCTTAAAATATGCATAGTTTCAGATACCAATGTCAGCAAGCTTTACTTAGAGGAATTAATCCACATAGTAAAGAATCACGGGCAAGCAGTAGAAACATTTGTGTTTGAAGCCGGAGAAGACAGTAAAAATCTAGATACGGTATATTCCTTATATGACCACCTGATACAAGCTAAGTTTGATCGAAAAGATCTTTTAATTGCTTTGGGAGGTGGTGTGGTAGGTGATTTAACCGGGTATGCTGCTGCCACCTATTTACGAGGAATTGGATTTATACAAATACCTACCTCATTACTGGCAATGGTAGATAGCAGTATTGGAGGCAAAACCGGAGTTGATTTTCATTCTTATAAGAATATGATTGGCGCATTTCATCAGCCAGCATCTGTTTATATAAATCTAAGCACTTTAACATCACTTAGCAGCAATCAATATAATGCAGGTTTAGGTGAAATAATAAAGCATGGTCTAATTAAAGATGCTAACTATTATCAATGGTTAAAAGAGCACAATAATGAGATAAAATCCCGTGAAGTTCATGTAATGAAAGAAATGGTATATAGAAGTTGTATGATTAAACGAGAAGTAGTAGAAAAAGATCCGAAAGAGCTTTCTGATCGTGCTTTGCTAAACTTTGGGCATACCATCGGACACGCTGTTGAGAAACTGATGAACTTTAAATTACTTCATGGTGAATGTGTAGCCATCGGCATGGCAGCTGCCTGTTATATCTCTTATAAAAGAGGATACCTTTTAAAAGAAGAGCTGGAAGATATTATTACATGTATCAACAGTTTTGATTTGCCTGTTAAGGTATCTGGCTTAAACCCTGAAGAAATCTTTCAAGCAACGACTCATGATAAAAAGATGGAATCTGGTAAAATAAAGTTTATATTATTATCTAAAATTGGAAAAGCTTTTATTGATACTTCTGTTACAAAAGAAGAAATTATGGATGGAATACAATATATATTGACTTGTGAAGATGCAAGTTAAGAATAACTGGAGGATTTATGAAAAAATTAAGACATTTACTATACCTGATTATTTTAATTGCATTGGATCAATTAACAAAATATTTTGCTGTAACTCAATTAAAAAAAGAACCTATTACAATTATCCCAAATGTATTTAAATTACTTTACCATGAGAATACCGGAGCTGTATGGGGGATTCTAAGTAACCAAACTGGATTATTAATTGTATTTTCATCCATTATAATGATTGCCATGGTATTCTTTTATTTTAAGATACCTGATAATAAACGCTATAATTTTCTTCGAATCGTCTTAGTTTTTATTACTGCAGGGGCTATTGGCAATTTAATTGATCGAATCTTTAGAAAATATGTTGTGGATTTTCTGTATTTTGAATTAATTGATTTTCCAATCTTTAATGTGGCAGACTGCTATGTAACCGTAGCATCCATAGCACTTATTATTTTATTCATATTCTATTATAAAGACGAGGATTTTGAATTTTTAAATAAAAAGAAAAAAGTCTCAAAATCAGATGGTATGAAAAATGAATGATTTTATTGATTTATTGGTAGAAAAAGAAGACAGTAAAACTAGAATTGATAAATATGTTGTAGAGAATACCACAGATTTGACCAGGTCATATGTTCAGAAATTAATTGACGATGGCTTAATTCTAGTGAATGGTAAACAGATAAAATCCAATTATAAAGTATTAGAAGGCAATCAGATAACCGTTGAAATACCACCTCCTGTTGATTTAAGTATAGAACCGGAGGATATTCCTTTGGATATTATATATGAAGATAAAGATATTATTATCATTAATAAAGGTAAGGGAATGGTGGTTCATCCAGCTCCAGGACATTACTCCGGAACCTTGGTTAATGGTTTATTATATCACTGCAAAGATGAATTGTCTGGAATAAATGGGGTTTTACGTCCTGGTATCGTACATCGTATTGACATGAACACAACAGGAGTACTTGTAGCCTGTAAAACCAACCAAGCTCATCAATTTATTGCTGAACAATTAAAAGTTCATTCTATTACCCGCAAATATAATGCCATCGTATATCATACTTTTAAAGAAGAGAGTGGGTCAGTAGATGCTCCCATTGGAAGACATCAAACGGATCGAAAAAAGATGGCTATCAATCAAAAAAGTGGTAGAAATGCTGTTACACATTACCGAGTACTTGAGAACCTAAATAATAAATATGCTCACATAGAATGTTCTTTAGAAACCGGCAGGACCCATCAAATACGTGTACACATGGCAAGTATACATCACCCTTTATTAGGTGATGAGGTATATGGTCCTGGAAAAGATCCTTTTCACTTGGAGGGTCAGACATTACATGCAAGAGTATTAGGTTTTATCCATCCTACAACGAAGAAATATGTAGAATTTGAAGCACCTTTACCAGATTATTTTGAACAGTTGCTTACGAAATTAAGATAGATGAAAAGGAGTTCTAATTTTGAAAAGGAAACTAATCAATGATTTGCTGGAATGGAAAGAAAACTATGGGGATAAACCCCTCATGCTAAAAGGTGCAAGAGGTACCGGAAAGACCTACTTAGCAAATGACTTTGCAAAGGCATTTTATGCAAAATCCATCTATATTAATCTTGAAAGAGTACCGGAATATCATAAATTATTTGACGGTGAGAATGCATCTGTTTGGATTCAGAATTTACTTATGCTTTCCGAAACTTACCCTTATGCGTCGGAACTTTCTCCTAATGAAAAGGAACCGATTCTGTTTATTATAGATGAAACTTCTTTTTATCCTAATCTTATGGATAAATTAAGAGTGCTTATAAATGCAAATCCACCGTTTCAAATTATGTGTATCACAAGTTTTCGTAATGGCCAATATGAAAAAGAAGACTTCTTTTATGTATTGCAATTATTTCCTTTAAGTTTTGAAGAATTCTTAATTGCTGCAGGTAACGAATGGTATGCAGAAGCAATTCGAACCCACTATTCAACCAATAAGAAGCTTCCTGATATTGTTCACCGTGAATTATTAAGCTTCTTTGAAGATTATCTCCAAATAGGTGGAATGCCAGCTGCTGTAAATGAATTTATCAATATGAACGGAAAATATAATGTATCAGAACAGCATAGAATACTAGCTGATTCCTATCTATGGGATGCCAAAAAACGTAATGACGAAAGGGAAAGTTTAAAAATCAGTCAGGTATATAATATTATAGATAAACAGCTTATGAAAGAGAATCGCAAATTCCAATACACATTAATTCGCAAAGGCGCGACTCATGGAATGTATACCAATGCGGTTCAATACATAACAGATACTTTCTATGGAATACGATGTAATAAACTTACGGAAGAAGCTTTGGAAAGTACTAGTGAAATAAATGAAGATTCTAATACTATATCACAATATAAATTATATATGTCAGATGTAGGAATGTTAAATTCCTCATTAAAACAGGTTACAGATAAACATCCAGAACAGGAGCGAAAAGGCCTTATAGAGAATTATGTTGCTCAGACCTTATATGCCAATGGATATCACCTTAATTATTGGGAATCCAGCTCACAAGCCAAAATTGATTTTATTCTTTATAAAGAAAATCAAATACTGCCAATAGAAGTTAAAACCGGTGATATTACACGTTCTAAAAACTTAAGCGTATTTAAAACAAAATGCAATCACGTAAAAGAAGCAATTAAAATCTCAACCAGAAATTTTGAATATTCAGGTGAAATAAAATATGTACCAATATATGCAGTCTTTTGTATATAAAGCTTAGTTGCACAAGATAACTAAGCTTTTTTTGTTGGTACAATTATGCTATTTTCAGTGTGATGTTTCATAAATTTTGGTAAATATGGTTGACAATTGGATTCTATTGAGATAGAATAAATTCATTAAGGCTTGTCTACACAAGTAGTTTATATTTCGACTATTTATATTATTGCATTCGACAATTGTAGAGCCTATATTTTTTATGTTTTTCAAAATAAAGAATTCAATATTTATGAATTCTTTATTTTGAATTATGAATGGAAATAGGATTTAATAAAACACTTGACTTTACTATAAAATCTTAACTTTGTTGTAATTATTTTAACCATGTTTGTTACATTCTACTGATGTAGTATGTACGGAAATCCTTTATTATGATTCATTTTAATGGAATAATTCTAGAAGTGAATGGTTCCTGCTAAGTGAATTTTTTATATAGAACATAGACTAATTTTTAAGAGCCTACGAAATATCTATATCAGGCGGATAGGAGCAGTAATGAGTGAAATACGACTACATGAAGGTGAATTAAATATTATGGAGTTATTATGGTCCAATAAAGTTTTAGCTGCAAAAGATATAGCTAAAATCATCAAAGAATACATAGGTTGGGAAAAAAATACCACATATACCGTAATCAATCGCTTAATAGATAAAGGAGCAGTAAAAAGAGAAGACCCTGGATTTTTGTGCAAAGCATGTATTTCAAAACGCACCGTTCAAAATATTGAAACAAAAGCTTTATTTAATAAATTATACAACGGTTCTTTAAATACATTTCTTACAGAGTATTTAAAAAATCAACCTTTAACTCCGGCGGAAATTTTAGAATTAGAAAGAATCGTTAGTGAACAGAAATTATAAAACTAAAAAAACAGGATTTAGAGTGGGATTTAAAGTAACAGGAGCAAAGAAACATTAAAAATGGGGTGATAATAAATGATACTAATGTTTGGGGAACAACCTGTATTAGAAATAAATACAAGTAGTGGAGAGATAAATATTATAAATCCAAAACTAATGCCATATGGGTTATACTTGGATAAACAAGATAATTTTAATAATTTAATAAATCTTTATAATTGGTTATCTAATAGAATGCTGCCGATAAAAAGAAAGTACATTAAAGAAATATTAAATTACCTTAATTTAAAGCAAAGCACTACAGATATAGAACGGGCTAAAATTGTAATGAAATATCATTCAGTTAGTGTATCTGATATTTATTGGACAAAAGAAGATGATGAAAATACGGATTGGGATAGCATTAACATATTTGATAATTTGCTAAATGAAGCTATATTTGATGTGGCGTTGCATGGTAAAAATTTAACTCTACAAACACAAGGTTTAGTTTCACAAGACATTAATGTACAAGGTTATTACCCAAAGGCATGGAAAAGATTAGATGATGGTTTATACTTATATAAAGCTGATGTAGAAGGTTCTGTGGACAAGGAAGTAACAGCCTCATCCATACTGGATATGCTTAGAATACCACATCTTAAATATTTTTACAGTCTCTACGATGGTGAAAAGACAAGTTTATGTAAATGTATAACTGATAAGAAAACCAGCATGGTGTCTGCTCAGGATATGGAAATATGGTGTATTAACAAGGATATTAGTTTAATAGATTTTACAATAAAATTAGATTCAATGGGATACGCCTACATGAACCTAGCTGATTATCTAGTTGGAAATAATGACAGACACCTTGGCAATTGGGGATTTCTTGTAGATGAGGAAAATCAAGTACTTTGCTTACATCCTTTATTTGATTTCAATAGTTCATTTAAAACTACTGGGATTGAAGGCGGGCTTTGCTTACCAGAAAATAATAAAATAACACAGCTTAAAGCAGCAAGAAGAGCTTTGAAATATATAGATATTCCAAAGTACAATCCAGTACCTGGTAATATTTTTATAAATGAAGAAGATTGTGATTTATTTAATAGAAGATATAATGAGTTAATAAAAACTAAGATGAATAGCTTTTAGCTAGAAAGTAAAATAAAGTTTTGGTTAGGGTATAATCATATTAATCCTATTGACTTAATATAATATTTTGCTATAATCATTTTAATAATATTTTACCAAATGTTGAATATAAATATAATTCAAAGAGAATTATTTTAATGAGGCATATTATAGATATGACAAACTTAAGGAGGATTGCTTATGAATAATCAAAGCCATAGCAAACAAGATTCATTACACACAAATCTTGATTTAAAGATAAAAAATAATGAAAAATACATTGAAATTAAATCACCTATTGATGATTCCGTTCTAGGTGCAGTACCAGCATTCACGAAAGAAGAAGTAGACCAGGAGATTCAAAAGGCAAGGAATGCATTTCCTGCATGGAGGGACACACCATTAAGTGAACGTGCTGAGATTCTATATAAGGCAGCGAATATTTTACTTCAAAGAATTGATGAATTAACTGACCTATTGGTTCATGAAGTTGGAAAGGATAAGAAAAGTGCCAATTCTGAAATAAGCAGAACAGCAGATTTTATGAAATTTACAGCAGATACGGCTAAAAGTATACATGGAGAAAGTATTCAAGGTGATAACTTCTCAGGTTTTAATAAAGAAAAGGTGGCAGTTGTAACAAGGGAGCCGGTAGGAGTGGTTCTTGCTATATCACCATTTAATTATCCAATCAATTTGGCATCATCTAAAATAGCACCTGCATTAGCAGCTGGTAATTCAGTCGTATTTAAACCGGCAACAACAGGAGCTCTATGTGGTACCAAATTAGTGGAAATATTTAAAGAAGCTGGACTCCCAGATGGCGTATTAACCATAGTTACCGGTAGAGGCTCTGAAATAGGCGATTATATTGTATCACATCCAGACATTAATTTTATAAATTTTACCGGCAGTACAGAAGTGGGAGAACATATTTCTAAAATGACTACTATGATTCCTTTATTAATGGAATTAGGTGGGAAAGATGCTGCCATTGTATTAAAAGATGCAAACTTATCCTTTGCAGCAAAGAATATCGTATCTGGAGCATTTTCATACTCTGGTCAAAGATGTACCGCAGTTAAAAGAATATTAGTTTTAAATGATGTGGCCGATGAATTAATTGTAAAATTAAAAGAACTAATTGAGAAACTGAAAATAGGTAATCCTTTGGAAGAACAAGTAGATGTAGTACCTTTAATTAATGAAAGAGCGGCAGATTTTGTATGGAATCTAATTGAAGATGCTAAAGAAAAAGGTGCAAAGCTGATTTGTGGTGCCAAAAGGGAAGGTAATTTGATATATCCAACTTTATTGGATTATGTAACAACTGATATGAGAGTTGCGTGGGAAGAGCCTTTTGGACCTGTGTTACCAATATTACGTGTTGAATCCATTGATGAAGCCATTCAACTTGCCAATGCTTCCGAATATGGTTTGCAAAGTTCCGTATTTACAGAAAATATTGAAGATGCATTTTATGTTGCTTCTAAATTAGAGGTTGGAACAGTGCAAATCAATAATAAGACAGAACGTGGACCAGATCATTTCCCATTCTTAGGTGTTAAAAAATCAGGTATTGGTACTCAGGGAATTCGCTATTCCATTGAGGCTATGACAAGAGTAAAGGCTACTGTTATTAATTTACATCATTAAACCAAGCCTTTTTATAATTAAATATTCTAATAAATCACCTAACGAGTTTAGTTTGGTAATATTCTAAGCTTGTTAGGTGTTTATATGTAAAATACGTTAGAAATGTGCTTACCATAAGATGCCAATAAAAAAGTTTTTTAAAAGTGTTGACAATATTGGCTTAAGATGTTAAAATTTTTACTGTTGCTCGGCAAACACGGCTCCATGGTCAAGCGGTTAAGACACCGCCCTTTCACGGCGGTAACAGGGGTTCAAATCCCCTTGGAGTCATTTTATATATTAAAAATAATGGATGGGTTCCCGAGTGGTCAAAGGGGGCAGACTGTAAATCTGTTAGCGACGCTTTCGAAGGTTCGAATCCTTCTCCATCCACTAATGAATAAAGTTAAATAAAAGGATAGGGCTGTTTCATAATATCCTAATAAACACTACCAAATCCTTCCATCAGAGTTTGTTAAGGCTATTATGTAACAGCTCTTTTTTTATATTCTATTTTAGTTATTCTTAAAGGGCGATTACTTTCCTACATCAAAGTGGATATTTACAATCCCCTATCGTAACTTGCCTGATAAGGTTAAAGAATAGATGTTTTATATGTTGATATTATTGCAAGTTGCACACTGGATGAACGAGATAAGGCTAAACAATAGATGTTTTATATGGCATTATGTAGTATAATCTATACAATAATGTGCCTATACCAAAACATATTATAAAAAACCACATCAATGATACGAGGGTAAGGAGATTGACAAATGGATTATAGTAATTTTGCTTTATTTAGTGACCTGGATGGAACTCTATTTAATTCGAATACAATGGTATCGGAAGAAAACAAAAAAGCTATTTATAAATTTCAAGAAGGTGGTGGCTTATTTGCTGTATCTACCGGAAGAACACAATATAAAGTAAAAAGTATTTTATCTGATATTGTGATTAATGCACCTTCTATACTCTACAATGGCAGTGGTGTTTATGATTTTATGGAAGATGCTTATATTAAAACCTACAAAGTAGACAAAAAAAATATTGATAATATGATTTCATGGGTTATTAAAAATATGCCGGAAGTCAATATTCAAGTATATACAGAATATGAGAATCTGTTTATATCTCCCGTAGATACAATTAATCATGATTTTATTTCTAACCATAAGCCTTGTAAGATTAGTAATTTAGATATAGCTTGGAAAGAAGAATGGTTGAAAGTCTTATTTCAAGGAAAGAAAGAGACTTTGGAAATTATATCCGATAAATTTACAAGTAATAATTTTGCAGATCAAGTGGACTTTGTGTACTCTTCAGATGAATTCTTTGAGATACTGCCAAAAGGTGTTAATAAAGGTTCTGCCCTAAATTTAATAAAGGAACTGCCACAATTAAATAATCGAATAATTTGTGCTATTGGTGATTTTAATAATGATATTGAATTATTAAACAATGCTGATATTAGTTTTGCACCATCCAATGCTTTAAATGAAATAAAGAACATGGCAAAATTTATTACCCGCAGTAACGATGAACATGCCATTGAAGATGTGATTAACAATTTCTTGCCAAAAATGAAGTTATAGTTACAAAATTATATAACAGAACAAAATATAAAAATTGTATAAATAAACGTAAAATTTTGTTTGAATCCTTGACAGTAACTTACTTTAAATATAGTCTAATAGGAATTGATAGGGTTAAAGAAACATTTGCTTTGAAAGCCTGTCATTCTGAGCAAAAATTCAACGAAGTTGAATTCGCGAAGAATCCCTTTCATCCATTATGGTGCTATTTAGCATTATAATTCTTAGCAAAAATTCAACAAAGTTGAATTCGCGAAGAATATGAACTGATAAGAGTTAACGAAATATCTACTTCTAAATAATATCGATTTTAAAACACTATTAATACATAAAGGAACTGATATATTCTTCCTTATTAAGAAAGTTAAAATACTGGAGGGCCAAGCACAATGTTGGAATTAATGAACGTAAAGAAAACGTACCATGTGGGTGATATAGAAACAAAGGCATTAGACGGGATTAGTGTAGCCTTTCGTGAAAAAGAATTTGTTGCTATTCTTGGGACAAGCGGTTCCGGTAAAACCACTTGTCTTAATATAATTGGTGGCCTCGACCATTATGATTCAGGTGATTTAATAATTAAAGGAAAAAGTACAAAATCATTTAGGGATAAAGAATGGGATGCCTACCGTAATAATTCTATTGGTTTTGTATTCCAAAGTTATAATTTAATTTCTCATTTAAGTATTGTTGCAAATGTAGAACTGGGTATGACTCTAAGTGGAGTATCAAGGGAGGAAAAACATAAAAAGGCCCTTGAAGTTTTAGAACAAGTTGGTTTAAAAGAGCATCTTCACAAGAAACCCAATCAATTATCCGGTGGACAAATGCAGAGAGTTGCCATTGCAAGAGCCTTAGCAAATGATCCGGAGATACTTTTGTGTGACGAGCCTACCGGAGCACTGGATAGTACAACCAGCGTTCAAATAATGGATTTAATCAAAGAAGTTGCAAAAGAGCGACTGGTTATTATGGTAACTCATAATCCGGAGCTTGCAGAAAAATATGCAGACCGGATTATACGATTTTCAGATGGCAAAATTATCAGTGATACCAATCCATATGAAAAAAGTAATAAGGAAGTTAGTTTTCATTTAAAAAAGACCAGCATGAGCATATTTACTGCCTTAAAGCTCTCCTTTAATAATTTAAGGACGAAAAAAGGAAGAACTTTCTTAACTGCATTTGCCTCCAGTATAGGAATTATAGGTATAGCAGTGATTCTAAGCTTATCAACCGGTTTCCAATCTGAAATTGATAAATATCAGTCTGATGCCATGGCTGAATTCCCTATTATTATTTCAAAACAAACCCAGGAAGTAAATGCAGAAGAAATGAAAAAAATGCAGTCCCAATTCAAAGACAAAATAACCGGGAAGCATGAATCTACAGTCACTGATAATATAGTAATTATCGATTCCCGTAATGCAATCATAAAACATAAAAATGATTTCTCCGATACATTTATGAATTATATAGAGGGTGTTTCTCCTGATATTGTTGGAAGTATTGGATATACAAGGATTGTGAATATGAATTTGGTAAGAAAAACGGAAGAAGGTTTCATACCTATAACATTTAATCCCAATCCTCAGTCCAATGTGCAGTCTATGAATACAATGACTTCCACAAGTAATATGGGCATATCTTCTTATCCAGATTCCATTTCTGAAAATGACAATTATCTAAAGGATAATTATGATTTATTAGCTGGAGAATATCCAAGTAGTGAAACAGACGTTGTCTTAATTGTAGATTCTAAGAATCAAATCGAAAAAGCTACTTTAGAACAATTAGGCTATGATGTTAAAAATAATGATACGATTGCATTTGACCAAGTGGTAGGAACAGAATTTAAAGTTGTAAGTAACAATGATTACTATGCAGCCACAGATTTTGGATATTATGTACCTTCTAAAGATTATGAAGCCATGTATCAATCTAAAGATGGGTTTACTATAAGAATATCCGGAGTGATACGGGCTAAAGAAGCTAGCAGCATGTCTTTGTTAGCCCCCGGCATTGCTTACAGTGATAAACTATCTCAGAGGATTATTGATGATTCTATAGATTCTGATATTGTTAAAGCGCAAAAAAAATCAAGTAATAATGTAATGACCGGTGAAGAATTAGATGAAGATACTAAATCATTAATACTTTCTTATCTTGGTGGAGATTCATCCCCTTATATGATTATGATGTATCCGAAAAATTTTGAAGCAAAAAATCAAGTAATTCAATTTCTAAAAGATTACAATATAGGTAAGACAGAAGCGGAATCCATTACCTATACAGATCTTGCCGGAACCATTTCAGGAATGACCAAAGGTATTATGGATGGAATAACTGTAGTTCTTATCGCATTTGCAGCCATATCCCTGGTAGTTAGTATGATTATGATAAGTATTATAACCTATACCAGCGTATTAGAAAGGACAAAAGAGATTGGTATCCTTAAAGCACTTGGTGCAAGAAAGAAAGATATTACAAGAGTATTTGACGCAGAAACAATTATACTTGGGGTCTTCTCTGGAGTTCTTGGAGTAACTATTGCATGGATGCTTACTTTCCCTATTAATGCTCTTATAAAAAATATGTCTGGGCTTACTAATGCATCTCATCTGCAGCTAAATCATGCTGTATTGTTAGTTATTATAAGTACCGTTATAACAGTATTGGGTGGGCATATACCAGCTAAGATGGCATCTAAAAAGGATGCCGTAGAAGCATTACGTTCTGAATAATTTGTCAATAGGCTAATGTAAAGTGTGTCGAAATGTCAGGTTGATCCGGGTTGTACTGAAAAAAATATTATTTAAAAGAGCTTGTTATATGCCTTTATTACTGATAAAATAGCATTAATAATGGCAAATATTACATGCTTAGAAAAAATCAAAAAGGAGAGTAATTATGAACAACTTTAAATTTTCTACGATTGAATACGTGCGTCCAGACTTTGAGCAGTATAAAGCAGACTTTCAGATATTGACAGAGCAAGTTAAAAACGCTAAAAACTATGAGGAAATTCAAACTATACTAAAGCAAGCAGATGAACTTTCAGTCTCCGTAACTGACATGACTACCATAGCATATATCCGTAATACACTAAATACTACAGATGATTTTTATGAAAAAGAAGTAGAATATAATGATGAAAAAGGTGCAGAAGCTGCTGCAAGTTCTACTGAATTCTTTAAAGCATTATTAAAATGTAATTTTACGAAAGAAATAACAGAAGAATACGGTAAAGAATATTTAATTAGTATAAGACGCCAAGTGGATCAATTCAAGGAAGAATTAATACCATACCTGCAGCAAGAAGCTAAATTAAAACAAAGATATCAGAAATTAATGGCTACTGCACAGATTCCATTTGATGACCAGACCTTAAATCTATATGGTGTTCAAAAATACTTTGAAAATCCAGATAGAAGTGTGAGAAAAGCAGCATTTAAAGCATATTCTGACTTTTATCACAGCAACGAAGAAAAGATGGAAGAAATCTTTGCCGAACTTGTTAAGATTAGAAATGAAATGGGCAAAGCATTAGGATATGAAAATTTTATTCCACTAGGCTATATACAACAGCAACGTAGCGACTATGGTGTAAAAGAAGTAGCTGCTTTCCGTGAACAAGTTCGAAAAGAAATTGTTCCTCTATGTGAAAAACTATATGAAGCTCAAGCAAAACGAATTGGTGTAGATAAAATAAAAGTATTCGATGAAAAGTTTATATATCCAGATGGTAATGCACAGCCAATAGGAGATGATGACTATCTGGTAAAAGAAGCACAGAAAATGTATCATGATTTAAGTCCGGAAACTGGTGAATTCATTGATTTTATGATTGATCATGAGTTAATGGATCTTAAAAATAAACCTAATAAAGCATCTACAGGATATATGACGGCTTTAGCTACCTATAAAGCACCGTTTGTATTTTCATGCTTTAACCATACTATCTTTGATATGCAGGTGTTAACACATGAACTAGGTCATGCATTTGCAGGATATGAATCCATGCGAAATCAGAAAACTTCCCTATATTACATGGGCGGAACAGATATTGCAGAGATTCATTCTATGTCTATGGAACAATTCTCATATCCTTATGCAGAACAGTTTTTTGGAAAAGATGCTGATAAATTCCGATTTGCTCATTTGCAGGAAGCAATGACCTTCGTACCATTTGGTGTTGCCGTTGATGAATTCCAGCATATTGTGTATGAGCATCCTGAATTAACACCAAAAGAACGTACTATGGAATGGCATAAATTAGAGAAGAAATATATGCCATGGCGCAAATACGAGGATGGCGAATTCATGGAGCGCGGTGGTTACTGGTATCACAAGCTTCATATATTCCTATATCCATTCTATTATATTAATTATACCCTTACCACTATGGGTGCTATGGAATTTAAAAAACGCTATATGGAAAACCCAAAGGAGGCTTGGAAGGATTATCTAAACCTATGTAAAGCAGGTTCCAGTAAGAGTTATCTGGAACTTTTAAAGGTTGCTAATCTATCTGTTCCATTTGAAGAAGGAAGTGTAGCAAGGGCAATATCTACTGCTAAGGATATTCTTTTGAAAGATATTGAGAAAATGAATTAAAAATTTTGGACGATTAATCTTATCATCCACTGCATTGAGTGATTAGATTTTTTCAATTAGGTTATTATGAAGTATCTTCCTGTTTTTTAAATCGAAAGTCGGTTAAAATAATAAAAAATCCAAGGAGGAACTTATGAGTAACCATAAAAGTAAACTATCTGAAAATGTAAAAGAGGAAATTGCAAAGGAACTTGGCGTTTATTATCAAGTAAAGTCAAATGGGTGGAAAGATGTTTCTTCAAAAGACTGCGGTAATATAGTTAAAAAGGCTATAGAAAATATTCAGAATAAACAAATAAATCAATAGAAATTAAATATTTGACAGGGCTTTATTAATATTATTAAAGTGTACCTGTCACTTGAATTGTCACTTGAACTTTTACTTAAAGTAGCATTTGAACTATCATTTGAACTGAACCTTATGCATTGTAAAAAACAATACTTAGGTTCAGTTCAAGTTAGTAATAGGACATTCTCCATTTAATGTAGATGATCCATATTTTAAGCAAATAATAAATAATAATAAAAATAGGAGCAAAATCTATTGGTATTTTAGTTGGTATAGTGCAGATAGTTTAAAAAGAGTTAAAAGCTTTACTTAAAGCTAAGACTTATGGTATAATTGCACTAAATTACCCGCACCCTTAATAACAATGCGGACATTGAGGTGACCTATGGATAGAAAAGATATTTATCAAGCCCTTAAAAATAATGGTGGAATCCTAAGAACTTCTGAACTTAACAAACTGGGGCTTTATAGTAGACAAATAAATAAATTGATAGAAAAAGGTGATATTGTAAGATTAAAACGGGGATTTTATGAACTATCAGACAATACATATCCTGAAGAGGTTGTAATAGCAAGACTATTTCCCAATGCAGTAATTTTTCTTGAATCTGCTTTAATGGTTTATGGATATACAGATAGGATACCTTCATCTTGGCAAATAGCTGTTGATAGGAACAGTGAAAAATCACAATATCAGATTGATTACCCGATAATTGATGTTTTTTATATGGAATCAAAGCTTTTAGGTGTGGGAATTGATACTATGCAAATAGAGGGTGTTTATGTAAAAATATTTGATCGGGATCGTACTATCTGTGATATTCTTCGCTATGAAAACAAAATAGAAAGAGAAGTATTTAGCAATGCCATTCAAAGATATGTAAAAGATCCAACGAAAAATATAAGGAGACTGCTGAAATATTCCGAAGTACTAAATTTAAAGAATAAGGTTCAAACCTATATAGGAGTGTGGTTGTAATGAAAATTAGTCCAGAGTCAGTATTAGCTAGATTGAAAAATGAATCAAAGAAAAAAGAAATTTCATTGCAACAATTGTTGAACTTGTTTTGCCAAGAAGAATTTATTAGGAGATTATCAAACTCTAGGTACAAGGATAATTTAATCCTTAAAGGAGGATTTTTACTATATACAATTAGTGAATTTACTACTAGGCCAACTATAGATGCAGATTATCTATTGAAAAATCACTCTAATGAAAAAGGCAAAATTGAAAAACTTGTCTTAGAGATTATATCTTTAAGCAGTGGAAATGAGTTTATAGATATTCAAATGAGGAACTTGGAAACAATTAGTGAATTTAAAGAATACCCTGGGATTAGGGTTAACTTAATAGGGATAATAGGAAGAACAAAAACTCCTTTTAGCATAGATTTTGGCATTGGTGATATTGTAATCCCTTCTCCAGTTGAAAGGACTTTACCTGCATTACTTTCAGAATTTCAAAAACCCAGAATTTTCACCTACTCTTTAGAATCTACTGTAGCAGAAAAGATAGATGCAATAATATTCTTAATGGAAGCTACAGGAAGAATGAAAGATTTCTATGATATATATTACATAGCAACATCATTTGATTTTGAGGGAAGGAAGCTACAAGAAGCAATTTATGAGACCTTAACTAATAGAGGTAGGGCGTATGAAAGGAATTCTGTTACTGATATTTTAAGATTGACTAAGAATATAGAAATTCAAAGAAGATGGAATAACTTTTGTAATAAAATATTAAATTATAAACTAGATTTTACAATTGTAGTTAAGGTAATAATTGATTTTATATTACCACCCTATGAATTTATAATTGCTGAAGGTGAACTTATTAAAAACTGGTCTTGTCAAACGAGAGAGTATATTTAATATTCTGGAACTTATGTCTGAATGGGGTAAACAGCGTTTAGGCAGCTAAATGAAACAATCTTAAACTGGCTTATAAAGAGTGGATTATTAAAGTTAATAATACCTGGTAAAAATGAATCATAATCAGCCAATTGATTTAGACCTACAAGCAAGGGCAGCGATTTTATTTTATCTTCCTCCGCTGCCCTCAAATAGTATTTAGATATTACTCCAAATCTTGAATATTCATCTTTTCAAGCTGATGAGCTTTTCTTTTCATCTTTTCTCTGCCGGCAAAGTATATTGCTAATAGAATTATGGTAAAAATATTTGAGGTCAACAGTGTTGAAATTATTAGTATAATGTTCTGTAATAAACTTCCTGTATCCATAATGTTTAATACATAAATAAGTGAAAAGGCAAAAGTGGTCATTGGTAAAATTAACCCAAACCATTTACTTTCTTTTTTTGATAAAAACAATTGTAAACATATTAGGCCGATGGCAACGACAGGTAGAATCAACAATAAAATTGTAACATTCTTCATCTATTTTTCCTCCACATTTATTTTTTTATATTCAGATATAAGTATTTTGG
>ENA-UOOR01000108-UOOR01000108.1-fermentation-metagenome-genome-assembly--contig:-NODE-108-length-116625-cov-155.971193_pt1 | contig 116625 bp, 112 predicted proteins | sample MGYA00245780_ERZ724029 | MGnify/ENA primary metagenome ERZ724029 (study PRJEB28704, sample SAMN03018315) | fermentation metagenome | biome: anthropogenic terrestrial biome; feature: soil...
TTCCGCCCTTTCAGGGCTGTCTTATCCTGATGGCTTCATCCGTCGTTAATGTCGATGGGCTTCACCCATCGTTAAGGTGTTAAGCCCTGAAAGGGCGAAATAGTTAATCCCATACGTACCTTTCATCATAAGCTATCCCATACTTCTTCAAAAAGGCCAGGTACTCCTCCTCAAAGGTCTTCTTTCTGTGATGTTCATGCTGATTCTGAATATACGCGATAACTACATCTACCTCTGCCGGATTTACCGAGAAAGCACCATAACCGTCTTGCCAGTAGAACTTTTGAAGTGATGGATCTAATGTCTTGAACCATTTTGATGAATGTGATTTTACTTCGTCAAGAAGTTTAGCTAATGCGACATTTTTTGACAACATGCAAAGTATGTGAACATGATTGGTGAACCCACCGATTTTTATCGGCTGACAGTTCATATTTTTACAGATGCCACCTAAATAACTGTGCAGTTCCGCTTCATAAGGGGGATGGATTAAATGCACCCGGTGTTTGGTGCTGAAGGTGATGTGCATGTAGTTTTTAACTAATGATTGTCCCATAGTAATGAGTATTTCGCCCTTTCAGGGCTTAGGTTTGAAGATTACTCCTTTTTCGATGGGCTTCACCCATCGTTAAGGTATTCCGCCCTTTCAGGGCTGTCTTATCCTGATGGCTTCATCCGTCGTTAAGGTCGATGGGCTTCACCCATCGTTAAGGTATTCCGCCCTTTCAGGGCTGTCTTATCCTGATGGCTTCATCCGTCGTTAAGGTCGATAAGGTCGATGGGCTTCACCCGTCGTTAAGGTCGATGGGCTTCACCCATCGTTCAGGTGTTTCGCCCTTTCAGGGCTATTACTTCCCGATGCAAAACTTCCCGAAAATATTCGTAAGTAGCTCATCGTTAGTTACTTCGCCCGTAATGGTGCCCAAGTGATGCAAAGCCTGACGGATGTCAATGGCTACCAGATCGGAGGGGATTTTTTCAGCAAAGCCTCTTTCTATATTTTCAATGCTTTGACCAGCCTTGCTCAGAGCATCAAAATGACGCAGACTATACACTATTGTGCGATCATGAGGACTACCGTTGTGCGTTGTCTGAAGCAGTTTGTCGGCAATAAGATTGATATTTTCGTTTCGCTTGGCCGATATAAAAATTGTTTCCATTTCAACCAACTTCTTAAAGGTATGAGGAGCCTCGGTGAGCAGGTCAGTTTTGTTGGCAATAGGAATGATCACTTTTTCAGGATCATGGAGCTGACTGCGAATATCATCCAGAGCTTCATCTATTTCATCGCCTGAAGCAGTAGTAATATCAAATACATATAAAACTACTGCTGCCTGGTTCATTTTTTCAAATGTACGTCCAATGCCTATAGTTTCAATAGGTTCTTCGGTATGGCGGATACCGGCAGTATCGATAAACCGGAAAAGAACTCCCTGAATACTTATGGTATCTTCAATGGCATCGCGTGTTGTTCCCGGAATCTCTGAAACGATGGCCTTTTCTTCATTCAGCAGTGCATTAAGCAGGGTGGATTTGCCTACATTTGTTTTACCGGCTATCGCCACAGGTATGCCATGTTTCATTACATTGCCCAATTCAAAACTTTGTTTCAGGTGATCAATTTCGGATTTAATGGCCTGGAGCAGGTTATTGAGTTCATCCCGGTTAGCAAACTCTACATCTTCTTCACTAAAATCAAGTTCCAGTTCGATAAGTGAAGCAAATTCAATCAATCGTGCCCGCAGGCGGGCAATTTTTTGAGAAAAGCCACCCCTCATTTGCTGTATTGCCAATTGATGCGATGATTCTGAATTTGATGCAATGAGGTCAGCCACTGCCTCGGCTTGCGAAAGATCAAATTTGCCATGCATAAATGCCCTGAAAGTAAATTCACCAGGGGCCGCTAACCGCGCACCCGTCTGAATCAGCAATTCCAGCACCCGCTGCTGAATGTATAGGGAACCATGGCATGAAATCTCTATTACGTCTTCACCCGTATATGAGTGAGGAGCCTTAAAGATTGAAACCACCACTTCGTCCAATACATTTTCCCCATCATAGAAGTCTCCGAAATGCAGGGTATGGCTTTCACCTTTAGAGAGGGTGAATGTGTCCCTTTTTGACTTGAATAATGCATCGGTAATGCTTATAGCTTTTGGACCCGATAACCTGATTACGGCTATGGCGCCTACACCCGGAGAGGTCGAAAGTGCGCAAATGGTATCTTCAGAATGTAGAAAATCTAAGTTCATGGCAAAGTGGTTTAGGGTTTACACGACATAAGGTATCATTTCATCGCAAACAGCATTCATTGGTTTAGAACTTGCAGGAAATGTGCTTTTTTTGCATTAAATTAACATTTTCATGTCAACATATGAACAAAAATAGGTAATTTTCCTTTTTAAAGTAGCATTTCCAAATCAATCAACTGAAAAAGATCAAAAATGAGCATTTTAGTCAACAAAGATTCAAGAGTTGTTGTGCAGGGTTTTACCGGCACTGAGGGTACATTTCATGCCACCCAAATGATAGAGTACGGTACCAACGTAGTGGGTGGCATCACACCAGGCAAGGGAGGCCGATTCCATTTGGGCAAGCCGGTATTTAATACAGTGGCGGAAGCAGTAAAAGCTACTGATGCCAATGTGTCGCTTATATTTGTTCCACCTGCATTCGCAGCAGATGCCATTATGGAAGCTGCCGAAGCAGGCATCAAAGTAATTGTGTGCATTACAGAAGGCATTCCGGTTAAAGATATGATGAAGACCAAGGAATATCTGAAAGGACGCGACAGCCGTTTGATTGGTCCCAACTGTCCGGGCATCATCACTCCTGGAGAAGCAAAAATAGGTATTATGCCCGGCTTCATTCACCAAAAGGGCAAGGTAGGTATTGTCAGTCGTTCAGGAACCTTAACCTATGAAGCAGTTGATCAGCTTACCAAGGCAGGTTTGGGTCAGAGTACTGCTATTGGAATAGGGGGTGATCCAATTATAGGTACAACTACACGTGATGCGGTAGAGCTTTTTATGAATGATCCCGAAACCAGCGGCATTGTGATGATTGGAGAAATAGGAGGCGGCATGGAAGCAGAGGCTGCTTACTGGATTAAGGAACACGGCACTAAACCTGTAGTTAGTTTTATTGCCGGAGCAACAGCACCCAAAGGTCGCACCATGGGGCATGCCGGGGCCATAGTAGGCGGTGAAGGCGATACCGCTGATGCTAAAAAGGCTATTTTGCGTGAATGTGGCGTAAATGTAGTTGATTCACCCGCAGAAATCGGGAAACGCATGCTTGAATTGTTGAAATAATCTGCTATTGGAAGATTAGGGATTTAATTTTATGATAAGGCCTTCATACTTTTACTAAGGTTTGAGAGGACGAATAAGTTCGATCCTGAATTTTTTTTTCAGCTGATTTAATCCTGATAGCAATCAGGCAGAATCAAAGCTTAGTATTCTTTTTGACCTCAGCATTCCGCTTAAGCTATATCGTGGTTGAGCGGAATATGCCATTCCGCTCTCCAATCACTTCCGCTTGGTTCGCCTGAATGCCCTTTATCTGAGTTTCATTGCATCAATCATCTCTTCAAGTTTTTCACGCATCTTCCGGTTCACCTCTTCAAATTTTGCTTTGTCCTGAAGCTGACCTTTTACACCGAAATAGAATTTTATTTTAGGCTCTGTACCCGAGGGCCGCACGGTAATCTTGCTTCCGCCTTCCAAAAAGAACTGCAGCACATCGGATTTAGGTAAGTTAATGGGTTTGACTTCACCGCTTGATACATGTTGCTCTTTCTGAATCAGATAATCTTTTATCTTAACTACCTTGATGCCATTGATTTCTTTAGGCGGATTGCTGCGATAATCAGCCATCATTTGCTGGATTTCTTCTGCTCCGGATTTTCCTTTTTTGGTGATGGACACCAATTCTTCAAGGTAAAAACCATATTCATGATAAATGTCTATCAACATTTGATACATGCTAAGTCCTTGTTCACGTGCCCAGGCGGCGGTTTCACAGAGCATGGCACAGGAGGCTACTGCATCCTTATCTCTTACTGCATCGCCAATCAAATAACCATAACTTTCTTCACCTCCTCCAATAAACTGCTTTTTTCCTTCATTTTCACGAATCACTTCGGCAATGTATTTGAAACCGGTAAGTACATCAAAGGTTTCTACTTCAAAGCTGTCGGCAATATCCTTCAAAAGTTCAGAAGTTACAATGGTTTTAGCGATAAATTCTTTGCCGGTAAGCTTGCCTTTGGCTTTCCATTGGCTAAGCAAATAGTAAATCAGCAGTGAAGCCGATTGATTTCCATTGAGCAGGATATAGTTACCGGCGTTGTCGCGCACGCCCATGCCCACACGGTCAGCATCGGGATCGGTGGCCAGGATGATATCTGCTTTCTCTTTTTGAGCCAGATCCAGAGCCATTTGCATGGCAGCTTTTTCTTCAGGATTGGGAGAAACCACCGTTGGGAAGTTTCCGTCCGGCTCCATCTGCTCCTTTACAGTGATCACATTGTTAAAACCAAACTTTTTAAGTGCCTCAGGCACCAGTTTGTATCCGGTTCCATGTATGGCTGTATATACAATCTTTAAATCCTGCTGTTTTCTAATGATTTCAGGAGAGAGGGAAAGCGACTTAAGGGTAGCAAGATAGGCTTTGTCAATCTCTTCACCAATAATTTCAATGTTATCTTCTTTTCCACTGAACTTAACATCCTCAACGGATGCAATTTTTTGTACTTCGGCAATCACATTTTTATCGTGAGGAGGAACCAGTTGTCCGCCATCGCTCCAGTAAACCTTATAACCATTATATTCCTTAGGATTGTGTGAAGCAGTAACTACAATGCCGGTATGGCATTTTAGTTTTCTGACGGCAAATGACAATTCAGGGGTTGGACGCAGGCTGTCGAATAAAAAGACTTTAATTCCATTGGCAGCAAGCACCTCGGCTGCAATGCGGGCAAAATAAGGACTCTGATTCCTTGAGTCGAAAGCTATGACTGCCCTGATTTCTTCTGAACCAGGAAAAGTCTTCTTTATATAATTGGCCAGCCCCTGGGTTGCAGTGCCCACGGTATATTTATTCATGCGGTTGGTGCCGGCTCCCATAATTCCGCGCAGACCCCCGGTGCCGAACTCAAGATTCCGGTAGAAACTATCGATTAGTTCTGTCGTATGGTTATTCATCATGTCCTGGACAGCCTTTCGGGTTGCCGGATCGTAAATTTCACTGAGCCAGCCTGTGGCTTTGGTTACAATGTTGGGATCGATGTTTTGGAGACTCATAATTATACGGTTTTTAAATGAGATAAACAGACTATTTTCAGCTGTTGTTCAATATTTTTCGATAGCCTTCAGTTACTGTAAGGGCATTAAAAGTAAGTAAAATTCCCATACGCTTTTGTGCAATCTTCAATTTGCTTGACATACTGCTCATTTGCAAGGGTGTAATTGATTCCGATGGAGTTACATCTACCAGCAGTTGGTTTTCAATCATCAAATCAACGATGATTTCCCGGTTGGTTTTTATGTTTTTGTAAATGACGGGAAATGTTACTCCACGTTTGAACAGTAATCCTTTTAACCTCAATTCATGCATAAAACAGGTAAGGTATATCTCAGTATCAAGTCCCTGACCAAGGTTGGCATATATTTCCGAGGCGGCTTCAAAAATCCGGGTATGTATGCGGTTAAGTTCAGCCTTGCTCATCGAGAATTTTTATACATTTCTTCAGGCTTTGGCGCCAGTGCGGTATGCTTGTCCGGGTTAATAATTCATATTTGTTCTTATTCAGCACACTGTAATAAGGTCTGGGTGAGGGTAGGGGATAACCTTCGGTATCTGTTGGACAAACACGGGTATCTATGTCCGAAAATTCAACGATAGCCAAAGCGAAATCATACCAACTGCAAACGCCCTGGTTAGAAAAATGAACAATGCCACTCTGATTACCCAGTTCTGCGAGTAAAAGCAAAGCTTTCGCCAGATCGTGGCCCCAGGTGGGAGTACCTATCTGGTCGGCTACCACTTTTAGTTCTCCATGGTTTCTACCAGCTTTGCGAATGGTCTTTACAAAATTATGTCCATAAGCTGAATAAAGCCATGAAGTGCGCACAATGAGTGATTCCGGATTATTCTCCAGAACCTTGATTTCACCGGCAGCTTTACTTCTGGCATACACGCCGGCAGGATCAGGAACATCCTCTTCAACATACGGCTTGTAGTTTTTTCCACTGAAAACATAATCGGTGGAAACATGCAGCAATCGTGCACCACACTTTTTGGCTCCCAATGCCAGCAGTGCGGGGCCATCGCCATTCAACGAAAATGCGACACCGGGTTCCTGTTCTGCCCGGTCAACGTTAGTATAAGCAGCACAGTTGATGATTTGGTGCGGGGCAAATTCCTTACACACACCATCAATCATCACTTGTTGTGTAATGTCGAGCTCCAGGAAGTCGGTAAATAAAAACTCATGTCCTTGGTTGGATAATTGCTTTAATTCATTTCCCAATTGGCCATTACTACCAGTAACAAGTATCCTCATGACAGTTTAGTTATTTAACAATGGTTTTAAAATAGGCAATGGTTTCCTTTAAGCCATCTTCCAATTGCACTTTAGGCTCCCAGTTGAGCAATTGCCGGGCCAGGGTGATGTCGGGCTGCCTTTGCATTGGATCATCACTTGGGAGTGGCTGAAACACGATTTTTGATGAAGATTCTGTCAGCCGGATCACCAGTTCAGCCAGTTCCAGAATGGTAAATTCATTGGGATTACCCACATTTACCGGACCAATTACTTCATCACCTGTTTCCATTAATCTAATCATGCCTTCAAGCAGGTCGGTATAATAGCAGAAACTTCGGGTTTGTTCTCCCCCTCCATAAATGGTAATGTCCTGCCCTTGCAGGGCCTGTACAATAAAGTTGGAAACCACCCGGCCGTCTGTGGGATGCATGCGTGGACCGTAAGTGTTAAATATACGCATAATTTTGATGCGCACCTTGTTTTGGGCATGATAGTTTACAAATAAAGTTTCGGCTGCGCGCTTGCCCTCATCATAACATGCCCGTTCACCAATGGGATTTACATGTCCCCAATAACTTTCGGTTTGCGGATGAACTTTAGGATCACCATAAACTTCGCTGGTGGAAGCCTGTAGTATTTTTGCCTTAACCCGTTTTGCCAGACCAAGCATATTGATGGCTCCCATAACGGAAGTTTTTACCGTTTTTATCGGATTATACTGATAGTGAATGGGAGAAGCCGGGCAGGCAAGATTATATATTTGGTCTACTTCAATATAATAAGGCATGGTAACATCATGGCGAACCAGTTCAAAATAGGGATTTGCCAACAGATGAACAATGTTTGATTTCTCGCCGGTAAAAAAATTGTCCAGACATGTTACCTCGTTGCCCTCGTTAAGCAAACGTTCGCACAAATGTGAACCCAGAAATCCTGCTCCACCCGTTACCAGTATTTTTTTACCCATTGTTGGTTGTGTTATCGATGGTTGAATGGATCAATTTGCCGTTCTTTATTCCTATACCGAAATAATCGAAGCCATGACGCTGTATCTCTTTAACATCATATATATTGCGACCATCGAAGATAACCGCTTTTTTCATCAGTTTTTTAATCACATTCCAGTTGGGGAACCTAAATTCAGTCCATTCTGTAATGAGCAATAAGGCATCGGCATCTATCACTACTTCATAAGGATCGGCACAGTATTCAATTGTATTTCCAATGCGTCGTTTTGCTTCCTCCATGGCTACCGGGTCATAGGCTTTTACCCGGCAATTGCTTTTCAGAAGATGCTTGATAATCACCATCGCAGGAGCTTCACGCATATCATCGGTTTGAGGTTTAAATGAAAGACCCCATAAACCAATGGTTTTTCCGTCTAAATCGTTCTTATAATAAGATTTCAGTTTATTGAACAGCACAGATTTCTGATCATCGTTCACAGCTTCAACCGATTTTAAAATTCGCATGGGATAACCTACATCGTCAGCAGTTTTTATCAAAGCTTTCACATCTTTAGGAAAGCAGGAGCCACCATAACCTATACCCGGATAAATAAATTTGTTACCAATACGTGAATCGCTACCAATGCCTTTACGAACCATATTTACATCGGCACCCAATATTTCACATACATTGGCGATGTCGTTCATAAAACTTATTTTGGTGGCCAGCATGGCATTGGCTGCATATTTGGTCATTTCGGCCGAAGGTACATCCATGAAAATAACCGGATGACCATTCAGTGTAAAAGGTTTGTAAAGCCTTGACATGATCTCTTCGGCCTGCTTTGATTCTACGCCTACTACAATGCGGTCGGGTTTCATAAAATCACTGATGGCATCGCCTTCTTTCAGAAACTCCGGATTTGAAGCTACATTAAATGTCAACTCAGATTTTCGTTCGGTTAAAGCCTGTTGTATGGCTCCCCTTACTTTAAGGGCGGTACCCACAGGCACGGTACTTTTGGTAACTATGGTAAGCGGACGCTCCATATGCATGCCTATCGTCCGGGCCACGTCAAGTACATGTTTCAAATCTGCGCTGCCATCTTCATCAGGAGGCGTGCCAACAGCTATAAATATTACCTCAGTGTCGTTTATTGCGGATGCCAGGTCAGTGGAAAAATGTAGTCGTCCCTTCTCAACATTGCGTTCTATCATTTCGTCCAGGCCAGGCTCATATATCGGACTGATGCCTTTTTTCAGATTCTCGATCTTTTGATAGTCAATATCAATGCATACTACATTGATGCCTACTTCTGCAAAACAGGTGCCGGTAACCAGGCCTACATAACCCGTACCGACTATGGTAATTTTCATAAATTGGATTTTAAAATAATGATTGATTATAAAAAAGCAAAACTACCAATAAGATTAATGGCCTGCAATAGTTTTTTGGGATTTTTACAATTATGGCAAAAACTTAAACCGGCATTGGTATGAAAATCTGACTTCATATAAAAAAAGACAGTCGAGAAACTGGCCCCAAACTCACTCAAAAAATTCCTGAACGTTTTTTGTTGATTGATACATACTCTATTGTCGGGTTGAATACGGCTATCCAGGTACCGCTAAATTTCATTCCCAATAAAAAGTAAGTCACGGTGCCCGATTCAACAAGGCTTACCGTTGATAAACGTACCCGAACCGGAAATTTCTATCGTAACTTTTGTTCCTTCAATGATTTCTGTTTGCGTGTACTTTTCATAATCATACCTATTCCCGTTTACAGAAGCTTTCTGAGTTACAGTACCATCATTGAAAAGGATTTTGAATTTTTCACTGCTCTTTGTAATGTTCATCGTTCCACTTGCCGTCTCTGATATTTCAAGTTCCGGAACAGTTACGGTTTGCGTTCCATAATAGGTGCCAACAAATTGATCCCTGCTGTCTCTTTCTTCTTCTTTTTTACATGAAGTTGCAAACACCATGATGAGGCTGAAAAATAATAAGAATTTTTCATAAGGGTTTTTTTTAGTGTGTAATTGTGTGTTGTGGTTTTACTAATGCTTTCAGGAATAGTCTTTGTATAAAAAATAATAAAAAAACGAATCTCCTACCCAAATAAGTCAGCCAATGCTGGTTATACTAATGATTTAAAAGCTTTTAAGCCGGCGCTCAATCTTTATGAATATAGAAAACTAATTTACAAAAATATAATGGAGGAAAAAAGAGTAGGATTCAAAAAAAACATTTATTTCTTCAAACTAATCCTGCCCACATTTAATAAAATGGGGTTAATGTTTTTTCGGGTTCTTGTATATAATAGAAAAAACCACCTGTAAAGTATGGTTTTACAAGTGGTTTTGGTTGTTGGTTGTGATCCCGCTGGGAACACAAAAGCCATTTTTATACATATTTATAGATTTTAATTGACACCTTAAAGTAGTTGATAATTAAGGCTATAAAGATAATACATTATTTTAGATTATGTTTGGTTATTCCAATTATTGTATGTAAATTTGTATGTAGATTCTAAACCGTTCATTATTTACATACAGTTATGAAACACAGCGTTAAGATTTCACCAGAAAGGCGCAAAGATAAAGCCGGAAACCTGATTGAAACCAATGTACCCGTATTTGCAGATATTCGCTTTGCAGGTACCCGAATGTTTTATTTCACTGGATACCGTATTGATATGGATAAATTCGACATTAAAGCACAGCAGGCGAAGAAAAACAGCATAGGGACAGAAGGGAACCGGGATGTACAATACAATATCATTAACAGCAGATTTAAAAAAATACGTGCAGCGTTGGAACTTTTTTTTCAGGACGTGGATAGTGCAACAAAGGATCAGATAAAAACATTACTGGACGATGTATGTAGCAAAGCGATTACACCTGAGCCACAACCAGCCGGTGCAGACTTTTATTCGATGTTTCATCACTACCACGATGTTTGCAAATTGTCAACAGGGCGCAAAAATAGGATAAACAGTACAATTAATCATTGGCAAAGATATGAAGCTACCAGAGGCTTGCAAATCACTTTTGAAGCCATTACAGTTGACTTGTTAAGGGATTTTGAATACTACCTAAGGAACGAAAGCACAAGGCCGCAAGGCAGGGGTACAAAATTATTTCATTCACCCGTTGGTAAAAATACCGCTCATGTAATTATAGCATTAACCCGTACTTTTTGGAACTTTGCCCGGAAGGAATTGAAAAGGAAAGGAACTGAAATACATTACCCGTTTGGATCAGATGGCTATCAGGTGCCCGGTGAAACATACGGCGAACCAGTTTATATCACAGCAGACGAAAGGAACATTCTGTTTTGTGCCACCATTGAATCAGAGCGTTTGCAGCGTGTGCGGGATATATTTGTGTTTCAATGCCTTATTGGTGCAAGAGTTGGCGACCTATGTAAGTTGACAAAAGCGAATATTCAAAACAATACAATCACCTACATTCCAAGAAAAACCAAAGAAGGGAAACCGGTAAATGTTTCAATACCTTTGCACCCTAAAGCATTGGAAATATTAAGCCGTTACAATTTACCTGATGGCAGGTTATTGCCTTTCATCACAGATCAGCGATACAATGATTACCTGAAAGACTTATTTCGGGAAGTTGGCATTAATCGTATTGTCACCCGATTGAACCCCACCACCGGAGAGCCGGAACAGGTGCATATCAGCGACATTGTGAGCAGTCACATGGCCAGGCGGGCATTTGTGGGCAATCTTTACGGCAAAGTTGATAACGGTATTATCAGCAGCATGAGCGGACACGTGGCCGGAAGTAAGGCGTTTACACGTTATTACGATGTAAGTAAGGAATTACAGCAGGATGCAATAAATCTATTATAAAACAAAGCCCCGGAGGCTTGCAGGCCATAAACCGGGGCATAAAATTAATGATATGGACAAAGGTAAAGAAAAACAGTTAACAGATGCTTTTTTTAAGCAGGTAGGATTTTTAGGTAATTCTGAAAAAGCAATGGAGGTAATTAGCCAACAATTAGGCATTTTATTTTCAGAATTGGAGGTTAACACCAATAGCAAATTGGCCAGCATGAAGGCGTTTCTCGAGCATAGGGGATTAATATTACCTAATAATTTTATGAATTTTATTAATTGGCATATTTATGCGTACCCAGATGAACTGGACGAAAAAGGATTATTGGCCATAAAGCAGGAACACATAGCAGAATACTGCCAAATTAGGACAAAAGAACTGGATGCGCACCTAAGCAAAGGTAATGATAATGGCACCCAGCCGAAAGGCCTATCAGTTGATGACATTCTGAATAATATGTTCACGTTAACAAGCCTTGAACTTGAAAACCTTAAGAATAACCTTACTAAAAATGATAAGCAATATATTTCACTAAATTACATAGGTACAAAAAAAAGTTTATGGGAGGATTTAGGAAAATTACTTTCAGCCGGAATTGACCGAAACGAAATTTCACGTGTATTTTCTGAATATTGCTATTGGCAAAAATCAACAGCCGGTAAATCAAATAAACTTGAATATGATGAAATTTACAAGAAAATAGGCAGAAAGGTGACAAAATAGGGATAAATAGCTTGCATTTAATTGTAAAGCCTTGATGTATAGCGATATACATTAAGGCTTTTTTTTTATTTAGGGTAAAATCCCCGAAAATCCCCCGCTTTATTTGCCTTCACAACCAATACATAAAAACTATGGAGGCAATTAGCTTATTTCCCTACAATGAAACAGCGTTAAAATCGCTGATTTACGATGCCGTTAGAGTAGCATTGTCAAATCATGAAGTCAGTACTCAACAGACCCCGCAACCCTTTATTAAAGGCATACATGAACTTGCAGCATTTTTAAGGGTATCACCTGCCAGAGCCCAGAAGCTCAAAAACGAAGGAGTGTTTGAATTTTGGCAGGATGGCCGGACATTGTTGTTTGACCCCGACAAAGTGCGTGGCGCAATGACAACTGTTAAAGATCGGAGGCGCAAATGATAAATAAAAAAAACCCCACCGGGCGGGATGGGGAAGGCAATCAGAATAAGAGCAAAGATACATATTTTCAGGTACAATCACAAAGGACGTTTCTATCCTTTCTCGAATACCCAAAGCGGAAACATAATCATATTGAAGTGGTGCGGAAAGGCATTTGCCCAATTTCAAAACACCGGGCGGGATTTTACACAACCAACCCCGAAATGTTTCCGGCTATTGTTGAACCTTCAAATACTGTTAAGCGATGAACGATAAAACGGTATTTGATGCCAACTCGGCCATGGGTGAAGCGGGCGACAATAGTATAGATCAACCAGAAACCGACTTGCAGCAGTTTTATGTACAGAATGGAGCACCAAGCAAGTTATCGGAATATGAATATTTGCGGATCACTGATTTAACCCTGATACCAGAGCCGCAACCAGTCCTAAAAATTAGCGGTGAAATTATCGCAGCCGCTGAAGACATATTCACCATATCAGGTGCCAGCAAAAGCGGAAAATCAGCATTTGTAAGTATGTTAATAGGTGCGGCAATTAGTGAAACGGGGCAAATAGCTGATGGACTGGAAGGCGTGGAAGTGTTATTCAATGCCGATAAAAAAGCCGTTATTCACTTTGATACCGAACAGGCCCGGCATAAACAACAGCGCAATGTAAAAACAATACTGAAGCGTGCTGATTTCACCACGTGCCCGAACCATTACCTTTCTTATAATATCCGACAACTGGACATTGATAAGTATGCAGATATAACAACAGGCATTTGTGAGGGTGCCAGCGATAAATTTAACGGCATACATTCAATATGGATTGATGGGGGTGCGGACTATATCGCGGACGTGAACGACCCAGAGCGGTCAAATGCAGCGGTAAAATACTTTGAGGAACTTGCAATTCAATACCATACAGCCGTATTTATCATTGTTCACACAAACCCAGGCAGCGACAAAGAACGTGGACATTTCGGGAGCCAATGCCAGCGCAAAAGCGGTGGTATAATTATGGTAAAAGCTGAAGGGGACATTTCATTTATTGAGCCTAAGATATTACGGTATGCCGGGAAAGCAGACATACCACAGTTGATGTTTCAATACAGCAAAGAACATGGCTACCATGTAGGGTGCGGAGTTAAAAGTATGGAATCAGACCCCGATAAAAAGGCAGAATTAAAAATGGCTGATGCATGGAAAGTATGTGAAAAGATATTTTCAGGCCCGAATTCCTACAGCCGGCAAAAGGCAATAAAGCAAATAATGATTAAAAAAGCGTGCCAAGAGCGCACAGCAGCAGGCATATTTGCCTTAATGAATGCCGATGAGATGATTTTAAAAGGTGAAGATGACAATTACAGACTTAATAAACAGTATAGCAATGCTTTACAATAGACTTGCATACGATTTGCATACGATTTGCATACGGACAAAAGGTATGTATTTGCACTTGCATAACTTTATGCAAATGCAAATATGTATAGGTATTTTGCATTTGCATATTTTGACCTTAAACAAAAACAATGAATAAAGATAACAGAACAAGCGCAAAACCGAAGGCCTTACAGGCAGGAGCGTTGACCATCAACCAGCATGGATTTATGGCATACGTGCGAACGTTGCAATTCATGAAGACCCGATTAAAAGGCATTGATGATGGCGAAGTGGTACATATTGACCAGAAGGAAATTGAACAGCGTTTCTTTGTATGGCCTAAAAACCCCAGAAAACAGGCATTAGAAGAACTTATCGCAGCCGATGAACTGGAAATATCCGAACAAATGAACCCGATTTCAGGCAGAATAATGCTGATGTATAGGGCTATCAACCCCGACAAATGGCCGTTGGATTTGCGTTTGCTCAAACCTAAAAAGGTTAATTATGGCCCACAAACGAAGTTGATGCAAGGGCACCTGATGCGTGTATCATTGCCACCGGGCGCACCTTCGACACCTTATTTTGATTTCTTTTTGCAGAATCGCAATTTCGGACTGGATTACTTTTTTACAGTGGATGCCTTCGCCAGCCGAGTACATACCCCGATAACTAATTTTCACCGTACCCACCGGACTAACTTACTAATTGATGGACAAACCACCATTGGTTTGGATGTTACCACCATGCAGCCGCTTTTATTGGGAATGATACTTCACCAGCGGATCGGGGCGAATGACTTTTCAAACTGGATTGAATCGGGCGAAGATATTTACATAAAATTACAGCAGGCAGCAGGGCTTGAAACAAGGGATCAGGGAAAGAAGCGATTTTTTGAAATAATATTCGCACGGGCAAATAACAGCCTTGCAGAGATGTTTGGTGCCGCTGATTGGATTACATGGATCAATGCGTACAAGCGCAACCATGAGCCGGGAAACCCTCACAGCAAGGCGAAACCATATTCAAATTTATCCTGGTTACTGCAATCAACAGAAGTGCAAACAATGCGTAAAGTATGGCAATCGCTAAATGAATCCGGGATACCTTTCTTATCGGTGCACGATGAAATAATTTGCAAGCAACAGAACAGGCACCAAGCTGAAAGCCTTTTCAGGCGTGTGCTGGATGATGAATTTACTTTCTATAAATTGAATGTAAAAGAAGCCACACATGCCACCGAAACCCCTTTGCAGTGCAATATACCACAGCACCCCGAAACGATGCCACAGGCCACCGGAGAGGCGAAACCTGAACGAATTGCACACCCTATAAAGGAGCAGCCCGATGACTGGAGCAAGGATATTATAGAGCTGGAAACCTACTATAAAAGCATTGAACTACCAACCCAACCCATAAAGCTGAATCAGTGCACTACCATAATGGACATAAATTTATTTATTGATGGGCACCTTTCAACTATTAAGGCGAATAACGGCAAACCTCACTTTCTGCCATACCTTGACCGATTGAAAGAAGTTAAACAAATATTAACCGACACCCTGTTAACAACAGGCTAAAAACAGTTGAGATATGAAATTTGAAAAAGGCGTTTCAGGGAACCCCAAAGGCAGGCCCAAGGGCACCCCGAACAAAACAAGCGATGAAATTAGAAACCTGATACAGGACTTCATTGATAAAAATATGGAAACCTTACAGGCCGATTATGAATCATTGGAGCCAAAAGACCGTTTAAACTTCATTGAAAGATTGTTTAAACACGTGTTACCGGCACCCCTTCATGAACTGGAGCGTTTGACCGATGAACAGCTTGATGAATTGATAACCCGATTAAAAAAGAACAACCAATGACAAAAGCAACCATAAGGCAACCAATGACACGAAAAAACAAGATCACCCAAGCCAAAAAGTTATTGGCCGGAATAGATGAACGGGATTGCAAAGCCTTTGTAGTGATTGACAGGAACGGTGTACTCACGTGCGCTGATCCCGGATACCCTGATGAGGTATTACCCCAGGACATAGTATTTCATATTAGAGTTAAAGAAATGCCACCTAAAAATGAATAAGAAAGAGAAAATCCAAACAATCCGGGATTTATCAGCCGGTAAAATGGAACCCGTAACACTTCAATCGTGGAAGCTGATAACGGAAACGATATACTGATAAATGGAGAATTTACACCGCAACAAATTGACCAGATCAATTCAGGAAAAGTTAAAACCATTGAAGACCTTACCCAGATTTCAGATGAGATGCTAAGGCGAATTTCAGAAGGGTACCAACCGAAAGTATTATTTATTGCTGAAATGATTTAAAGACTACAAACATCCCCCGGCCATTAAATTGACCGGGGTATATTTTTGCTCAAAAATAGGGGGGTAAATTGTCGAAAGTGTATGTAGATTTGTATGTAAAAAGAAAAAACCACCTGTAAAGTATTGATTTACAAGTGGTTTGTGTTGTTGGTTGTGATCCCGCTGGGGCTCGAACCCAGGACCCCATCCTTAAAAGGGATGTGCTCTACCTGCTGAGCTACGGAATCGTTTAAGGGACTGCAAAAGTAGTGCTTTTGGTTTAATCTCCAAATGTTTTTTTACAATTTTTTCTCCTGAAAGGGTAATTTTCACATTTTCAGCTTACTGTAGATTCAAATTTAAAAAATGAATGGCCAGCCAAATGCAGGGAGGGGTAGTGCTGGTATAACTAACGCGGTGTTTTTTGTGGGCTGGTATAAAAATATAGTCGCCCTTATGCAATTTTATAATTGATCCATTCTGAAATTCCAGGGTAGCTTCTCCCTGTAATAATACCACCCATTCGTCGGATTGCTGATTGTACCACTGATTTCCTGGGGTGATTTGCCCATGTGAAACAATGCGTTCGATGCTCAGATTATTGCCTGAAGCGAGTGTCTCAAACCATTCTGATCCATTGGGATCTATACCGTTTAGGTCAAATAGGTTGCCGGTGGTTTTGCTGTTGTATTCCTTCATAAACCCATCCGCTTTATATCAGGATGCCTTTGCCTTCACGGATAATCAGCGGTTCAGGCCCGGTACAGTCAATTACGGTGGAAGGTTCATTGTCACCATAACCACCATCTATCACAATGTCCACCAGATTGCTGTATTTTTCATAAATAAGTTCCGGATCGGTGGTATATTCAATGATTTCATCATCATCATGAATAGAAGTAGACATGATGGGATGCCCCAGTTCTTTAACAATGACTCTGGGAATGTTATTATCGGGAATGCGGATACCCACCGTTTTTTTCTTACTCTGTATAAGCTTGGGCACGTTATTACTTGCATTCAGGATAAATGTGAAAGGCCCGGGCAGGTTTTTACGCATTAACCTAAATACCTCGTTGGGAATTGGTTTGCTATAATCAGAGAGTTGACTCAAATCATCGCAGATAAATGAAAAATTGGACTTCTCGGCCTTGATGCCCTTAATCAATGCGATACGTTCAACAGCTTTCGATTTAAAGATGTCACATCCAAGACCATATACTGTATCAGTGGGGTAAATGATAATGCCTCCATCCATCAGGCATTCCACCACGGTATGTATGTGACGGGGATTGGGGTTTTCGGGATATACTTTTAATAACATGGCTCCGGATTTTTTACAAAAATAAGCAAAATAAAGCCAATAAAAAAGGGTAAGCTACTTACATCGCACCGCTACAACCATTGTACCCTTGCTTCATTCCTGACCTGGGGGAGTTAAATGGGAGCTGGTCGTATAAGACTTACCCGGTGCAAAAATACAACTTTTTATCCTGAAAACAACTTTTATATAAAAAATTGTCTGTCGAAAACCGGCATTCGTATGTAAAAATACCTACGCATGCATGAGGAGGGAGATGTTTTCATTTTAGAGAATTGTAACCGTAAATTCATTTTATTTTTTGAGTAGGTAAAGGGATTTATTACATTTGCATAACTTTAAAACACATTTCAAATGGAAACAAGTACAAATGAAACCGCCTTTAGCGGCAACCCACCAAAAGTGAGCCTGTTTAACAATGCATTACGTTATGGACTGTTAACCGGTGCAGGATATATTCTTCTGTCATTGCTGTTTTACAGTTTTGGTTTTTCCCAGGAGTCCTGGGTCAGTTTTGTTTCATTTATTGTACTCATAATAGGTATAGTTATAGGTACAATAGCTTATCGTGACAAACATTCACAGGGTTTTATTACCTATGGCAGAAGTCTTGCTTCAGGAGCGCTTATTAGTTTGGTCGCGGGAGTTGTAATGGCTGTATATACGTATGTGTTTTTTAAATTTTTTGATCCTGAATTGATCAATCAAATGTTAGATACCGCTGCTCAGAATCTGGCAGACAGGGGAATGACCGAAGATCAGATTGACCAGGCGATGAGTTTTTCTGCCAAAACCATGACTCCAATTGGTCTGGCTATCATTTCTATGTTATCACTCACTTTTTATGGCACCATATTCTCGCTCATAACTTCTATATTTACTAAAAAGGAAGATACCAGCTTTGATGCTGCCTTTCCCGAAAACTAAACATGGGCTCCAACTTTAAATTATGGATATTTCTGTAGTTATTCCCCTTTATAATGAGGAAGAGTCTTTACCTGAGCTTTTGCAATGGATCAATAAGGTAATGAAGACCCATAAGTATACCTATGAAGTTATTTTTGTTGATGATGGTAGTAATGATGGTTCCTGGGGTGTCATCAACAGGTTGAAAGCTGAACATGCCTGTGTAAAAGGCGTCAAATTCAGACGCAATTATGGCAAATCTGCTGCTTTGAATAAAGGTTTTGAACTCGCTTCGGGCAATGTTGTCATTACTATGGATGCTGACCTTCAGGATAGCCCCGATGAAATTCCCGGACTTTATCGCATGATTGTTGAAGATGGCTACGATTTGGTGTCCGGCTGGAAGAAAAAGAGGCATGACTCAAAAGTGACCAAAAATCTGCCTTCTAAATTATATAATGCCACTACCCGCAAGATTTCCGGAATTAAACTTCACGATATGAATTGCGGCCTAAAATCCTATCGCCGTGAAGTAGTCAAATCCATTGAGGTATATGGCGAGATGCACCGTTATATCCCGGTAATTGCCAAATGGGCTGGTTTCAATAAAATAGGGGAGAAGGTAGTAGAACACCAAAAACGCAAGTATGGAGTAACCAAATTTGGCTGGGAAAGGTTCATCAATGGTTTTCTGGATCTGATTTCCATAATGTTTGTGTCAAGATTTGGCAAAAAACCCATGCATTTGTTTGGTGCACTGGGAAGTGTTTTGTTTTTATTCGGATTTGTTGTTGCAGCATATCTGGCATATGCCAAAATTTTCATGGCTGGATATAAAATGACCGACCGGCCGTTATTTTATTTTGGCTTATTGGCTATGGTGCTGGGAACACAGTTGTTTCTGGCCGGTTTCCTGGGGGAACTGATAAGCCGGAGTTCCAGCGACAGAAACCATTACCTGGTGGAAGAGATAATTTAGTCAAACAGCGACAGATGACAAAACATAAGGTAGTTATTATTGGTTCCGCTCATCCATTGAGGGGAGGGCTGGCCAACTTTAATGAAAGGTTGGCGCTCGAATTCGCCAATGAAGGCTGGAGTACTGAAATTTATACCTTCTCATTGCAATATCCCAAATTATTGTTTCCTGGTAAAACCCAGCTTTCTACAGAAAGTTATTCGGGTAATGTTCCTATCCGGGTAATCATTAATTCAATCAATCCTTTCAACTGGATCAGGGTGGGAATGATTCTCAGGAAAATGAAGCCTGATCTGATGGTTGTAAAATTCTGGATACCTTTTATGGCGCCCTGTCTGGGAACCATTGCCCGCATAGCCAGAACCAATAGAACAACCAAAGTGGTTACCATTATTGATAATATAATTCCCCACGAAAAACGTCCCGGTGATCGCATCCTTGCACAATATTTCAGCAACAGCATTGATGGATTTGTTGCCATGTCAAGAAAGGTAATGGACGATATTGCACTGTTTGATGTTAACAAGCCCAGGGTGTTTAGTCCGCATCCGATTTATGATAATTTTGGAGCTCCCCTGGAAAAAACAGTAGCCCGGCACCGCTTAAAGCTTGATCCTGAATTTAACTATCTGCTTTTTTTTGGATTTATAAGGGATTATAAGGGATTGGATATACTCCTTGAAGCCATGGCGCGGCCTGAAATTAGGGCGCTCAATATCAAGTTGCTGGTGGCGGGTGAGTTTTATACGGATTCATCCCCCTATTTTGAACAAATAATGAAATTGGGTATAGAAGACATTGTCATAATGTCGAACGACTTTATCCCCGATAGTGAAGTAGGTGCTTATTTTAGTGCCTGCGATGTGGTCGTACAACCTTATAAAAGTGCTACTCAAAGCGGAGTTACACAAATTGCTTACCATTTTAACAAACCAATGATCATCACCAATGTGGGTGGCCTGGGTGAATTCGTGCCGGATGGCGTGGCAGGCTATGTGGCTGAACCCGAGAGTAAAGCTGTGGCCGAATCCATTGTTTCTTTTTATAAAGAGAAAAAAGAAGAACAGTTTTCAAACAATGTTTCTAAATTAAAAGAAAAGTATTCCTGGAAATATTTCCTTGATAACTTAACATCGATGTTTGGCTTATGAAGACATTGGGTTTTAGGGCAATAGTCGTTTTTAGGTTGATAAAGAGGTCGTTAAATGGTTTTTATCCCCGGTTAAGATGTATTATCAATTATCTTTGCTGATGAACAACATTGCTATCAGCGCATATAAGCAACAATTAAGTGCTTAAACCGTTGGATTGTAGTAAAAAAAAGAGTTGCGTATGTTATACAGATCAAAAGCTCCGCTTCGTCTGGGTTTGGCCGGTGGCGGTACCGACGTTGCCCCCTATTCAGACATATATGGCGGAGCCATCCTGAATGCTACCATCAGCCTTTACGCTTATGCCAGCATTGAACCCAGAAATGACAATAAAATAGTATTGCATTCTACGGATAAAAACGAGTTTTTTGAATTTGATTTAACACAGAGCCTGCCCATTGATGGAAATCTGGATCTTCACCGTGGTGTTTATAACCGGGTTATCCGTGATTTCATCCATAAACCGTTGGCTTTTACCCTTACCACTTACGTGGATGCCCTGCCCGGGTCGGGGCTGGGCACTTCATCTACGCTGGTGGTGGCCATTTTGGGCGCTTTCGCTGAATGGCTTAAACTTCCATTGGGAGAGTATGATCTTGCTCAACTGGCTTATGATATTGAACGCGTCGATCTGGGAATGGCCGGAGGCAAACAGGATCAATATGCCGCTACTTTTGGCGGAGTTAATTTTATGGAATTTTCAGCCAATAACAAAGTAATTGTTAATCCTTTGAGAATAAAGGATATTTATCTCAATGAACTGGCACATAATCTGGTACTTTACTACACTCAGACCAGCCGCTATTCCTCAACCATTATTGAAACCCAGGCTACCAATGTTATTAATAAAAATCAACGGTCTATTGAAGCCATGCATCAGCTTAAGGATCAGGCAGTAATGATGAAAGAGGCTTTGCTTAAAGGGGAACTTGACAGCATTGGCGAAATCCTTGACTTTGGATGGAGGAACAAAAAACGAATGGCCGATGGCATTACAAACCCACTGATTGATGACATATATGATACAGTGCGAAAAGCCGGAGCTTCGGGCGGTAAGATCAGTGGAGCCGGTGGCGGTGGTTTTATGATCTTTTATTGTCCCGGTGAAACCCGCAATTCAGTGATCCATGCACTGAAGAAATTTGGCGGAGAAGCCAAAAGATACGATTTCACTTCATTCGGACTCACTACCTGGAGTATTTAAGCATAGTTATAGGCATAATTCCTATTGCTGTTTTGCTTATTTTTGCCGCAAAGCTATAAATATGTATACAAGAATCAAGGAAATTATTCAATCGTCCATCGCAGTTAAGGCACTGGTTCTTGCCGATGAAAATCTGCTGGCTACTACCCGTAAAGTAATCGATGCTATCGTTAACTGCTATCGCAACGGGGGGAAAGTCCTTTTATGCGGGAATGGCGGAAGTGCCGCTGATGCGCAGCACCTGGCGGCAGAGTTGTCAGGTAGATTTTATTATGACCGCGCTCCGCTCAATGCCGAAGCATTACATGTGAATACCAGCTTTTTAACGGCTGTGGGAAATGATTATTCCTTTGATGATGTGTATGCCCGAATGATCTTCGCAGCTGGTAAGCCGGGTGATGTGTTGGTGGCTTTATCTACCTCCGGAAATTCGCCCAACATACTGAAAGCCGCCACTGCCGCACGTGAAATAGGCCTTATCGTCGTGGGTATGACCGGAAAGTCGGGTGGTAATTTAAATCCCTTGTGTGATTTGCTGCTCAATATCCCCTCAGGCGATACTCCGCGCATTCAGGAATCACACATTACGCTTGGACACATCATTTGTGAACTTGTTGAATCAGAATTATTTCCCCGATAATGTTCATGTCATTGCCAGATATTATCATTTTAGCCGGTGGCAGCGGTTCCAGACTTCGTGAAGCGGTGCCCGACCTGCCCAAACCCATGGCGCCCATAAACAACAAGCCGTTTCTGGAATACCAGCTCGATTTTATCCATAGCCTGGGTTTTAAACGCGTTATTTTTTCAACAGGATACCTTGGACAGGTCATTGAAACTTTTTTTGGTGACAGCTATAAAGAACTTGAACTGGAATACGCTGCCGAACCCCAGCCCATGGGTACAGGTGGGGCCATTAAATTTGCATTTTCACGGGTGCAAACCCCTCATTTTATGGTAATGAACGGCGATACCATGTTTAATATCGACCTGGATAAGTTTTTCCAGAAGCATGTGGAGGAACTGGCACCTGTTTCAGTGGCCCTTCGCAAAGTAAGTGATGCCAGCAGATATGGAACGGTTAAAATGAATAGAGTAGGGGTGATTACTTCTTTTGCTGAAAAGCTGGCTCAAAGTGGTGAAAGCCTCATTAATGGTGGTATTTATCTGTTTGCCTCCCGCTTTTTTAAAAAGCTTAATCTGCCTGAAATTTTTTCTGCAGAAAAAGACCTTTTTCCTGAACTGGTCAAAAAAGAGCAACTCTATGGGCAGGCATTCGATGCCTACTTCCTCGATATTGGCATTCCTGAAGATTACAAACGCGCACAGCATGAATTTCTCCGGTTTAAATATTGATAAAACCTGGTCACTCTTCCTCGACCGGGATGGCGTGATAAACCAGAAACTGCCGGGCGATTATGTGCGCTCCTGGGCTCAGTTTGTGTTTGCCAATGGTGTACTTGAAGCGCTCCCTGTATTTGCCAGTATTTTTGGCCGCATTGTAATGGTCACCAATCAGCAGGGGGTGGGCAAAGGGTTGATGAGTTCATCTGATCTGGATGACCTGCATAAAAAAATGCTTTCTGAGATACTATCATCCGGCGGACGCATTGATGCCATTTACCATTCGCCCCACCTGGAAAAAGAGAATCACCATAGCCGCAAACCAAATGTAGGCATGGGCTTAATGGCCAAAAAAGATTACCCCGAAATCAGTTTTAAGAAATCCATTATGGTTGGAGATTCACCGGGAGACATGCTTTTTGGTAAACGTCTGGGAATGAAAACGGTTTTTATTGGAAACTTTCCTGCTCATTTTAATGGATTACATCAGGTCGACTGGCGCTATGATGATTTAATTACCTTTGCACGCGACATTAAAAACCAACCCTAACTGCTGACTTCGTGCCTCCCGTAATTATTCTGGGCGTATTTCTGGCCTACTCAATATTGCTTTTTATCATCGCCGGAGTTACTGGCCGCAAATCGAACAATGCTACCTATTTTACCGGTAACCGCAATTCTCCCTGGTATGTAGTAGCTTATGGCATGATCGGAGCTTCCCTTTCGGGAGTTACTTTTATTTCCATTCCAGGTGAAGTGGGAAACAGTGCATTTTCATATATGGTTCTTGTACTGGGCTATCTGCTGGGCTATGCATTTATTGCCGGCGTCCTGCTACCGGTATATTACGGACGCAATCTCACCTCAATTTACACCTACCTCAGGCAGCGCTTTGGAAACCGAACCTATAAGACCGGAGCTTCTTTTTTTATTTTATCTCGCAGTATTGGTTCTTCTTTCCGGGTCTTCCTCGTGGTAAATGTGCTTCAGATATTTGTTTTTGATGCCTGGAATTTACCTTTTATATTGAATGTGGGTATTTTTATGAGCCTGATTTTGTTGTATACTTTCCGCGGTGGCATCAAAACAATAGTCTGGACAGATACTTTACAAACTACTTTTATGCTGGCTGCAGTGGTGGTTTCTTCAATAATGATTTCGAGGGAGCTGGGACTGAGTTTCACCGGAATGATCCGGGAAATAGAATCCAGTCAGTATTCAAAAATGTTCTTTACCGAAATCAATGAAAAGCGGCATTTTTTGAAGCAATTTGTGAGTGGAGCCTTTATTGCCATAGTTATGACCGGACTGGATCAGGATATGATGCAGAAAAACCTGACCTGCCGTAACCTGAAGGATGCCAAAAAAAACATCTATCTGATGAGCTGGTCTTTAATCCCGGTCAACCTGCTGTTTTTAAGCCTTGGTGCTATGTTGTATATATATGCAGAGCAGATGGGTATTGCTATTCCTGAACGTACCGATGATCTCTTTCCCCTGATCGCCCTTAAGTATCATGGGACTTTTATGGGCATCGTTTTTCTGATAGGATTGGTGGCAGCAGCCTATTCCAGTGCCGATGGATCGCTTACTGCACTCACCACTTCATTCAGCATTGATATTTTAGGACTAAACGAGAACTCTCTTTTAAGTGAACAGCAGCGTGTAAAAACCCGTATGGCTGTTCATATAGGATTTGCGCTCTTTCTTACCGGACTCATTATATTTTTCAGGGCCATTAGTGATGAATCTGTAATTAATAAACTGTTTACCATTGCCGGTTATACTTATGGCCCCTTATTGGGACTTTTTGCCTTCGGTCTGCTCACCAAACGCATCGCCAATGATCGCATAATACCATTCATTGCCATAGCATCCCCAATTATTTGTTATTTCATAAATGAATATTCAGAGCAGTTGTTAAATGGTTATAAATTTGGCTTCGAATTGCTGTTATTAAATGGATTTATTGTTTTTTTGGGTGTTTTGCTTGTTTCGCGGCGTAAAAAACAAGGAGACAGCATTAATGTGTAACTTAAAAGTAGCATATTTTAATAAAATAAACAATTCATCTAAAATGATGTTTGTTATCTCTGTTTTCAACCAATCAAAACCATGAGCAACATTCGTTTTAAGGCTATTGAAATGGCGTTGTCCCGCCCTCGCCGGATTATGCCTGAAATTGAAGGCAAAATTTCCGATTATTATGGAGAACTTACCTTCAATTATGATAAGATGCGTGAATTTATGTCGCGTGAAGCATTTGAAAGTGTGAGAAAAGCCAGCGAGACGGGTGAAAAGATCAGCCGGTTGGTTGCCGATCAGGTAGCTTCAGCAATGAAAGCCTGGGCAATAGGTAAAGGAGCAACTCATTTTTCTCATTGGTTTCATCCCCTTACGGGAAGTACGGCCGAAAAACATGATGCTTTTCTGCAACTCTCTCCAAATGGCAAGGCTTTGGAATCGTTCAATGTAAATGAACTTATTCAGCAGGAGCCTGATGCTTCCAGCTTTCCAAGTGGTGGCATTCGCAACACCTTTGAAGCGCGGGGCTACACTGCCTGGGATCCCACTTCTCCTGCCTTTATTATTGATCAGACGCTTTGTATTCCCACCATTTTTGTTTCCTACACCGGCGAAGCTCTCGATTATAAAACACCATTGCTGAAGGCATCATTTTCACTTGATCGTGAGGCACTTGCCGTATGTCAATATTTCGATAAAAATACCAAACGCGTAACGGCCACTCTGGGTTGGGAGCAGGAATATTTTCTGGTAGACAGCGCATTGTTCAATGCACGTCCTGACCTGATGCTTACCGGTCGCACCCTTTTTGGGCACTCCAGTGCCAAGGATCAGCAGCTTTCTGATCATTATTTTGGTATAATCCCTGAAAAGGTGATGGATTTTATGCGCGAATTTGAATATGAAGCACATCGGCTGGGCATTCCGGTGCGTACCCGTCACAATGAGGTTGCTCCAAATCAGTTTGAAGTTGCACCCATATTCGAAGAGGTGAATGTGGCTGTGGATCACAATCAGTTGGTCATGTATCTGCTCGAAAAAGTAGGCAAACGTCATGGATACAATGTTTTGCTTCACGAAAAGCCATATTCGGGAGTGAATGGTTCGGGCAAGCACAACAACTGGTCGTTGCAAAATGATGCAGGCGAAAACCTGCTTTCCCCGGGCCGTTCCGCCAAAACAAATTTACGCTTTCTGGTTTTTCTGGCCAATATTCTTAAAGCCCTCGACAGGCACTCACCGGTACTGCGCGCCTATATCGCATCGGCAGGTAACGACCTCAGACTGGGAGCCCATGAAGCGCCGCCTGCGATTATCTCTGCATTTATCGGCACACAGCTTACTGATACCATTGAAAGAATTTTAAAAACAGATAAAAAAGTATTTACCAAAGCAGGCGAAACCAACGGGAATAACCTGAATATACCCCGGATACCGGAAATACTACTCGATAATACCGATCGCAACCGTACCTCACCTTTCGCTTTTACAGGCAATAAGTTTGAATTCCGTGCTGTGGGATCCTCCTCCAGTTGTGCCATACCCATGATTGCTCTGAACATTATTGTAGCTGAACAATTGCGTCATTTCCGTTCTGAGGTGGATGCTTTGATGGCGAAAGGCATGCGTAAAGACAATGCGCTGTTTTTCATTATGAAAAACTATTTTAAGGAATCCCGGCGTATTTGTTTTGAAGGCAATAGCTATAGTGATGCCTGGATTGAGCAAGCAAAGCATCGGGGGTTGCCCAATCTGCCCGATACACCCAGGGCTTTAAAGTCCTTACTTGAACCAGCATCCATTAAAATGTTTGAAAGTCACGAGGTGCTTACCTCCCGCGAAATACATGCGCGGTATGAAATGAAACTGGAAAACTACATTAGTAAAATCCAGATTGAATCGAGAGTGATGGGCGATCTGGCCATCAACCACATTATTCCTACCGCCATCAAATACCAGAATGAACTCATTAACAATGTAAAGGGACTTAAAGAAGTGCTTGATGGAAAGACTTATCTCACGCTGGCCAAAAATCAGATGGATGCGATACGCGAAATGTCAGACCACATCAATGAAATTCGCGATAAGGTAATTCAAATGACTGAAGCCAGGCGACAAGCAAATACCATTGAAGATTACCCGGCAAAGGCATTGGCTTACCGTGATGAAGTATTTGCCTTTTTCGAGCAAATAAGATATCACGCCGACAAGCTTGAATTGATGGTAGACAATGAAATGTGGCCCCTGCCCAAATACCGCGAATTGCTGTTTATCCGATAGGGAAGCATAGCCTTTTAATTCACCGTTATTTAAGGTTCTGGTGCACTTTGAGCAATAGTTCAACCGTCCACCTTTCAGAGATATACATTTATCAGGCAGTTTTATCCTGTTTGCGAAGCATGGCTCAGGAAACCTTTAATTTTAGTTTTTGAAACTGGGAATGGATTAAAAAAGACAGATAATAATTTGAAATTCACTATTGATTTTAAACTTAATTTTTGAAAATAAAGCTTGTCACCAATAAATAAGACTTCATTTGGCACGCAGTGCCCATCCCTTTCCTATGGGTTAGATGGTTTTGGGGCAGACTTTCTCGTTCCTATCCTGAGAGTTGGATATATTCGCACTGGTTTGCGTTTTTTAATCCTTTCGGGTAAATAATAAGCATGCTGGCTAAGTTGGATATTTAAAAACTTTCTATCTTAGCAGAGACTTCTGTTGGATTAATAGAAATTATTGAGCTATAGATAAGTCGGATATATACACAATCTTGCGTATAGTCAATCGTTGGCAGTAATTCTGAATCAAAGCCTAAAAAATCTGAACAATTGAATTATATTTAAAATCAAAAACTATGGGGATTACTCAAAGTGAATATGACTTTTTAATGAGTCAAGAAAAGGTTTTTGATGATTCATCAACGCCAATTGAACTTGGTCCCGCACCAATTCATTGGACTAGACAAATAAATTCATTGTCAAGTAAAGATATTTTTCTCATAGATTTTTATCGGGGGAGTATTGAAATCTTAAAATATACTGTAAACAAGCGCTACAGACAAACCATTATAATGCTTCGTTATGACAATGGTGGTAGACACACAAACCCTGATGGAGAAAAATTTGAAGGTCAACATATTCACCTTTACAAAGAAGGTTTTAATGATAAGTTTGCATACCCAGTTTCTGTTATTGGAATAGAAGAAACAGACTCAATAGAAAGAGTATTCACTAAAATATTGTATTTTTGTAATATTAAAAGAGTACCAACTATTGAAATACCAATGTTTTAAAGATGGAATGTCAACAAGTTATTACCGAGTATCTAAGGTGGATTAAGGACAACACTATAGTCAAAAGCGTTGAAGAAGGTAAAATTTGTTCAATTTCTACCCCTTTTCTAGACAGACATAATGACCATCTTGATATTTATTTAATCAAAAATGAAAAAAACCTAAAATTAACTGATAATGGTTATACTATCTCTGATTTAAGAATGTCAGGCTTTGAGATTAACACACCAAAAAGAGATAGCATTTTAAAAACCGCATTAAATGGGTTTGGAGTAAAAGTGGGTAATAGTGACGAACTCTTTGTAGATGCTACATATAATAATATTGGTCAAAAGAAACATTATCTATTACAAGCAATATTAGCAGTTAATGATATGTTTAATCTTGCACAAGAGACTGTTTATTCATTATTTAAAGAAGATGTTGAACTCTTTTTTAGAAGTAGTGGAATAATCTTTTCGAAAGATATAAAATTAACTGGTAAAAGTGGATTTGACCATAACATTGATTTTTTAATACCTCAATCAAAAAATAAGCCAGAGCGTTTAATTAAAACAATTAATAATGCTAAAAAGGATACTGTACTATCCTCGATTATGGCATTCAATGACATCAATCAATTGAGAGAAACTAAAACACAAAATTATGTTGTATATAATGATATAGAAAAAGAAGTTTCAAAAGATATAATATATGCATTAGAGAATTATGGGGTAAAAAACATTCCTTGGAGTAAGAAAGAACTTTGTCTTTCCGAATTCACGTTGAATTAAGAATCAAATTAATCGAAAGAAAGAACTACCGCCAATGAGAGGGGTAACCAATTTGAGATGAATGAGTTAGGTAGGCGGGTCGGCACGCAGGAAATTTTCTAATGTGGGATAAATCCAGCCCGAACTCTCAAATTAGTCACACACACATCCGTTAGCCGATAGCACAATAGGTCTGCAAAACCCGGATTGAACCTTATTTGAATTAACATAATAAATAAGACTTCATTTGGCACGCAGTGCCCATCCCTTTCCTATGGGTTAGATGGTTTTGGGGCAGACTTTCTCGTTCCTATCCTGAGAGTTGGATATATTCGCACTGGTTTGCGTTTTTTAATCCTTTCGAGTAAATAATAAGCATGCTGGCTAAGTTGGATATTCAATTCTTTCTTATATTTGTATAAGGTATCCGACCTGAATTTAAGCCGCACGAGGCTATACATAAGCCGGATATATACGCGAATTTGAGGTTAGTTAATCGTTAAACAACAGTTAAATAATGATTATTTATGAGAACATTTGTTGTAGGAATATTATCGTTGATTTCGTTATTATCTTATGGACAGAAAAGCTCAAAATACACCAATAAAGATGCATTGGAGTATTATAATCAGGGCATTATAGCCTGTAATATGAACAATATTAAGTTAGCGGATTCTTTATTTTATAAATCATTAAAGCTTGAAGCAACAAAAGATGGTCTCTTTAATCATGCCATGACGAGATTGATGTTGTTAGATACTTGTACTGCATGTCAAGATTTAAAAATTGCAGGTAACCTTTTCTTTGACTCAGAATCTAAGGAGAAATATTATAAAATTTGTTTAAATAAAGTGGATACCATATATTTTGATAAAAAATTCCAAAAAATATATAATCCAAAGGAATACAAATATTTTGAAGAATATATTGAGCCCAAATTTGATTCGAGTATTTACATAGTTACCCATAAAAAGAACCATTATAGTACTCAAGCACTAGGAGCAGATATTTTTAAACCCAAAGGTGTTGATATTTATGCACTTTCAATTATTATAGATTCAATCAGGTTTTACAGTTTTATATTTTCCTCAACGTTTGAAGAAAATAATAAAAAAAGGATTGATTATTTTGAAGAGTTCTTAACTAGATATTTGAATAATAAGTATGATTTTGGCAACTTATCTTATCGGGATAGATACTTTAAGGTGCAATTATTAGTTAATTCAGAGGGGCAAATCTATAATTGTTACATTCTTGATAATCCATTCGACATTATGGATGGTACTTTACGGGATGAAATAAAATCTGAAATAAAATACAATATTTTAAATATGCCTAAGCTAACACCTGACAGTTTTTTAGGTACTCAAGTAAATAGACTTTATGAATTCACGATAGGATTATAATTTTAACTGCATGGTTATTAGGGTATTAAAAGGTTATAGCTTACAATAGCTTTTGTAGCATCCGAATGGAATATCGCCCCTATTTGGCAACTTCTTATACCGATAAACGTAATGCCTTAAAATAAATAAAACTGATGAGGGGAGGTATTAATATTTTAGTTTTAAGTATGTTGTTAAGCGGTTGTTCAACTTACATCTGAAAATAAGTCATTTATCAATGATAAACCGACTACACACGGTATAAAAAGCAACCTCACCCGTTATTATCTATGCGCCTTACGATAGGCCCGTTTCCAGGCCCGACGGGTCCAATAGTTACGTTTCCAGTATTTGCCCCATTTTATTCCCGACCAAATCCTTTCGTGGAAATAATAAATGGCAAGCTTTACCGTAAAATCAATAACACTGATGATACTTGCATCGCTCAGACTCTCGTACATATTGCGCTGGGTGGTACTGCGGAATATGATAAAAAAGACAATAAACATCAATGATGATGCGGCAATGCGATACGTAAGTGCTTTAATGAGGCTGCGTTGCGGACTATCCCTGTATATTTTCTCGTTTACTTCAGCATCAGGATCACGCTTTTTTGCATAAATATTGGCCATAAATGATCGAGAATTAAAAGCCAAATATACAACTATTCGGTTAAGCATGGCGAAGTAAATAAATTCGGTTTTGCAAATGAGGATTATACTGCTTATTCTTCATTTATTGATTATCTCATGTGAAGTTTGCCGGTGCTATTGAAAAAATAGACTAATTTTGAAGCAAAATCTGAAATCTATGAAGCGTTACATTAACCTATTGACAGCAGGTACCTTCGTATTGACCGGCTTGCTCATTTCTTTCCAATCCAGTGCTCAGTTTAACACGGTATCAGTGATTAAAGGCCAGCCGGATCCAAAAGCGGATGGGATATTTTATGCCTTATCACGAAATGTTCTCAGAGTAGATGTTACCATTGAAAAAAGCGCGCGTTATAAAGGCCCGTATGCCGATTATGCACGAAAATATCTTGGTTTGAATAGTGTGGTTACCGTGACCGGATCAAGCTACGAAATTGAACAGGTAAATATGACCCTCCTTGCTGAACGTGATCCCGACCAGTTATATTTCATAGAATTTCCATCAAAAACAAAGTCATTGCCTCCTTTAACGCTTCAATTGGATGAACAGGGACTGCTTAATGGGATGCAGTTTAGTGCAAGCGGACCTGTGGACATTTCGAAGTCCGGTATGCAGCGGTCGGCGGATTTTATTGAACAGTTACAACCATCCATGACAGAAAAAACAGACACCATCATTCGCCGCATCAGTGTAGATACCACCACCATTGAGGAACGTTTTGTGCGAAGAAGTGTATCTGAGAAATCAACGGAGCAACAAGCCAAAGAAGCAGCGGAATTGATCCGGAAAATTGAAGAAAATAAATTCAATCTGCTGACAGGCTATCAGGAAATTAATTATTCGCGGGATGCACTGAACTTTATGCTCAACCGTCTTGACTCGCTTAAGAATGAGTATCTCGATTTATTTAAAGGTAAGCTGGTAAAAACTTATGAGTATCATACTTTTTATGTTGTTCCTTCATCTTTACCGGAAGGTACTTTTGAGACCATATGCCGGTTTTCACCCGAGACTGGTTTGCACAATAAAAGCAGTTACAAGGGTGAGCCGCTTAGTGTAAAGATTGTGGCTGAAGGTGATCCGGCATTTCTGAATCAATTTCTCGACAAAAGGGCCAATACCGGTCGCAAACAAGCAGGTATTTATTATCGCATACCACAACAAAGCCGGATTACGCTGACACAGGGTGCGCGCGAAATCGCCGGCCTGCATGCACCCATCAGTCAAATGGGTCGCGTAACCTTTCTTCCGGCAAACGGACTCACGGGCATAAAATTTCATCCGTTAAGCGGAGCTTTAATCATGATTTCTGTGAATTAACTATTATTTACAAGCCCGCTGATTATGAATTTTAATGCTTTCCTTGAACGGATCAGAAACCTGTTGCTATTCCCGGCTTATGAATGGAAAGTTATCAGTCTGGAGGATAGAACTGCCAGGGAAGATTTGTATCATTATGCATTCCGGCTAATCCTTCCGGGGGCTATCGCAAAATTTTTGGGTAGTTTTTTTTATGTTCAAAAACAGTTAGACATTGATGCTTACCGTTTTTCTTTCCCTTTGACTCAGGCTGTATTTTTTAGCATCATTCAATTGCTTACCATAGTAGTGAGTGCTTATTTTATTACCGGAATGGCCCGGAAATTCAGATCGACACGTAATTATGCCCGTTCACTTAAGCTGGTAATTTATTCCTTCACCCCACTTTTGCTGATGTATATGGTAGCCAATCTAAATCCCATTCTCCTGATTGCACTCCTGCCGGGTGCTTATGGTTTGGTGCTTTTTGGAAAAGGTCTTCCTGTACTGCTGCAGACCATCCCGGACAAACAACCTGCATTTATCATTATCTTTTTAATCAGTGTATCAGGAATTATGTTTTTGCTCAACGTATTTTTTAATGCACTCACTTTATTGATCTTCCCCGGGGTAATGAGATGAATTATAGTGTAGTAAGATAAGCCTGCCGGATGCTTACCAGGTCAGTGAGCAGTTTTTTCAGGTTTTTAAGATGCAGCATATTGGCACCATCCGATTTGGCCTCTGCTGGGTTTGGGTGGGTTTCCAGAAAGATACCATCAGCGCCTGCAGCTATGCCGGCCCGGGCAATGGTACTTATCAGTTCAGGTTTACCGCCACTTACCCCTTCGGCCTGGTTGGGTTGCTGCAGACTGTGGGTTATATCCAGAATTACCGGTACTTTAAAAGCCTGCATGGCAGGGATGCCACGCATATCAACTACCAGATCCTGATAGCCGAACATCGTTCCCCTATCGGTGACAAGTACCTGATGGTTCCCTGCTTCCATAACTTTATTTACTGCAAATACCATAGATTCAGGAGACAGAAATTGTCCTTTTTTGATATTTATCCACTTGCCTGTCGCTGCAGCCGCTTCCAACAAATCAGTTTGACGGCACAGAAAAGCAGGTATTTGCAAAACATCTACATATTGTGCCGCAAAAGCAGCTTCTGCCGCAGAATGTATGTCGGTAACCAAAGGAATGCCCAGCATATCCTTAACATCCGCCAGCACCGAGAGCGCTTTTTCATCCCCTATACCGCTGAAAGAACTGCTTTTAGACCTGTTTGCCTTGCGGTAGGAAGCCTTAAAGACAAAAGGAATGTTTAGCTCAGTCGTAATTTTTAAAATTTCGGTGGCGATTTCCAGGGGCATGGTTTCATTTTCGACCACACAAGGCCCCGCAAAAAGAAAAAAATTACGGTTGGGGTTGGCATTGATGCCGGGTATGGCCGGAGTTGTCTGCACGTTCATAAGGTTGTTGTTTAGTAGTTATATCTATCTTTCCACCTGAGTTTCAGGAATTTTCTCGTTTCTTCTTCCCTTGCATTGTTGCCGGGATTGTAAAACCGGGTACCGGTGATGGCCTGTGGCAGGAAGTCCATTTCAACGAAATTCTCCTGATAGCTATGGGCATATTTGTAATTAGCACCATAGCCTATTTCTTTCATTAAGCGGGTGGGTGCATTGCGCAATGATAAAGGCACGGGCAGGTCTCCTTTTTTACGCACCATTTCCATTGCCTGTTCTATGGCCATATAACTTGCATTACTTTTTGCCGAAGTTGCCAGGTAAACGGCACATTGCGAAAGGATGATCCGGCATTCTGGATAACCGGTTTTATGCACAGCGTCAAAACAGGCGTTTGCCAGCAACAACGCATTGGGATTGGCATTGCCGATGTCTTCAGCGGCCAGTATCAGCATTCTGCGGGCAATAAAAAGAGGATCTTCACCCGATTCAATCATTCGGGCCAGCCAATATACTGCTGCATTGGGGTCGCTGCCACGCATGGATTTGATAAAGGCGGAGATGATATCGTAATGCATCTCGCCCTTTTTATCGTATTTGCTTAAATTTTGCTGTATGATCCGCGTGGTGGAGGCATTATCGATCACTACCTCGCCATTTACAGGCTTGGCAACTCCTGCAATGATTTCAATGGCATTAATCAGTTTGCGGGCATCCCCTCCTGAGATACGCATGAGAGATTCATCTTCTTTGATAAGTAATTTTAATCCACTGGTTTCCGAAATCTTGTTTACAGCTCTTTGAATGATGGTGCGCAATTCCGCTTCTCCCAGTGGATTCAGAATGTATACCTGACACCGGGAGAGCAGGGGAGAGATGACCTCAAATGAAGGATTCTCGGTTGTGGCACCAATAAGGGTAACTATGCCCTTTTCAACCGCACCTAATAATGAATCCTGCTGCGACTTACTGAAACGATGGATTTCATCAATAAACAATATGGCTGTTGTTTCCATCTCCCGGGCTGAAGCAATTACTTCTCTTACGTCTTTTACACCTGAATTAATGGCACTCAAGGTATAAAAGGGACGCGATAGTTTCTGAGAAATAATATAGGCCAGAGTGGTTTTCCCAACACCAGGCGGCCCCCAGAAAATCATGGATGGCAGATTATCCGATTCAATGGCAAGTCTTAATATGCCTTTGGGGCCAAGAAGATGTTCCTGCCCCACATAATCATTGACATTGGCTGGCCGCAATTGCTCGGCCAAAGGAATTTGTTGCTGCATATATAAGCCTATCCTTTCAGATCACAAACCTACATGAATTGAAACAATTTAACAAATTAAGATGTGTATTTATTCAGGATCTGTCGAAAAACTTCCAATCATTTAATATCATCTTTTATTTGATTGTCTCAAAACAGATGTGCGGTCTGGTTCAGAAAGTCTGGACTGAACCATATAATGAAACCTGACTCTCCTTAAATCTGCGATTAACCTGTACTTTTGTTTCACGAATTTTATGAATCATTCAAACTAATATAAAGAGAATGGAAAATAGTAGAATTTGGTTTGTTATGAAAAAATACGACGTTTTTTTAATGGTTTTATAAGCTGATTTTAATCTCATTTTTAATTAATTATCCAATATAATTCGTAACATGTTGATATAAAGCTTAGTAGTCATATTAAAATTACCTTAAAAAATTTTCAATAATGCTTGCTTTTTAATCTAATCTTTATGTATCTTTGCAGCGTTAACCTTAAACAAAGAAACATGAAAACTTTATCACAAATTTTAGTTGTAGCTGGTCTGGCTACTTTAGTTGCCTGCGGTCCCAGTGCTGAACAAAAAGCTGAACAAGCCCGCCTGGATTCAATCCGTATTGCTGATTCAATTTCACTTGTTGAAGCTGAGCAAATGCGTATTCAGGATTCAATTGCTGCAGCTGCAATGGATACTACAATGATAATGGAAGAAGAAGTACCTGCACAATAGTGATAGACTTTTAATCTGATAAAGAGGGGTGAAATCACCCCTTTTTTTATGTCTTTTTTTTTGAGCATGTATTGAATATACGAAGATTGTAATCTTTTGCTTATTTTTGAGCAATGGTTAATCTTAAACCATACCATTTCACTTTTTTTTTATGACAGCGCACGACACCCTTCTACAGGCAGAGAATAATGACAATTTTTCATCTTTTGGATTTGATCCCGGCATTATGCAGGGTCTTGAAGCCATTGGGTTTGAAAAAGCTACCCCCATACAACAGCAAATTATCCCTTATATCATGCAGGGTCAGGATGTAATAGGTTGTGCGCAAACCGGTACCGGAAAAACGGCTGCTTATCTGCTTCCAATTTTGCATCGAATCATTACCAATCCTGTAAAAGGCATCAATACCATCGTTATTTCTCCTACGCGGGAACTTGCCTTACAAATAGCGCAGCAACTCGAAGGTTTCAGCTACTTTCTTAACATCAGCTCACTAGCTGTTTACGGTGGTACCGATGGCATGGAATGGGAGCAACAAAAACGTGCCCTTACCCAGGGAGTGGACATTGTGGTAGCTACCCCCGGCAAATTAATTTCCTTTCTGAATATGGATATCGTGCCGGTTGATCAACTCCGGCATCTGGTACTGGATGAGGCCGACCGGATGCTGGATATGGGTTTTTTCGATGATATTATGCGTATAATCAGCTACTTGCCGGCAGAGCGGAATACGTTTTTATTTTCTGCAACCATGCCCTCACGTATCCGCGAACTAAGCAAAAGAATTTTAAACCAACCTAAGGAGGTCAATATCTCATTATCAAAACCTGCCTCAGGGATATTACAGGTAGCCTACAACACCTACGACAAGCAAAAAACACCTCTTCTTATCAGCTTAATTGCCGACAGAGATTTACCCAGCATCCTCATTTTTGCTTCAACAAAAATAAAGGTTAAAGCCATTTATCGCGAGTTGGCAGCCGCAGGACTGAATGTTGCTGATATTCACTCGGACCATGAGCAGAGTGCCAGGGAACAAACCCTGCTGAAATTCCGCAATCGGCAACTTCAGATATTGGTGGCTACTGATGTATTGTCCAGAGGGATAGACATTGAGAACATCAGCCTGGTGGTAAATTATGATGTTCCGCATGATGCTGAAGATTACGTTCATCGTATTGGGCGCACTGCCCGTGCTGAACGCACCGGTATTGCCATTACTTTTATCAATGAAGAAGACCAATATCGCTTTTCGCGCATTGAAAAGCTGATTGATACCAATATTCTAAAACAAATGCCTCCGGCGGATCTGGGCGAAGGCCCTGTGTATGATCCATCAGCCGAAAGGCCGCAACAACGTCGCAAACCCGGTCCAAAACCCGGAAGCAAGCGAACAAAAAAATCATAAATTTATGTCTGCTCAACCTTCTTTATTTATAGTACTTGGTGCCGGGAGTGGTTTTGGTGAAGCTATAGCCAGGCATTTGCTGGCTCAGGATCATACCGTAATTGCAGTTGCCCGGCATACCGAAAGCATCCAATCCTATGCTTCAGCGTATCCCGCGAGTTGCGAAGTATTGGCTGCAGATGTAACGGAACTTGGATTTGGCGATAAGCTGATTGCCTTTTTAAAAAACCGTACGCCTCAAGGTATTGTAATCAATGCGTCCGGGCCTCCGGCAGGTGGATTTTTTGATGTTTCTCCACAACAATGGGAGGCAGCATATCACAATGTGCTTCACTGGAAGGTGCTGTTGTTACATAAAATTATTCCCATTTTTAAATCGGCGCATTATGGGCGGGTAGTGATGATTGAAAGTGTTTCCATTAAGCAACCCGTGCCGCAGCTTATCTTGAGCAATGCCTTGCGTGCCGGGGTGGCTGGCATGGTGCGTACCCTCGCTGATGAAGTGGCAGACAGTGGCATCACCATAAATATTATGGCTCCTGGATATCACGATACTCAGGCCATGCAGCGATTATATAACCGCAAGGCTGAAACATTGTCAATAAGCCTTGAAGATGCCAGGGCGATATTCACGGCCGATACCGGAACCGGGACACTGGGAACTGCAGCTGATTTTGCTTCACTGGCGGTCTGGTTGCTCTCCCCTGAATCGCGGTATGTAACCGGCCAGACCATTAGTATTGCCGGAAATCTGGTAAAAGGTATAATGGGTTGATTTTTCCGGTTAAACGTCCATAGAAGGATCAATCTCAGTGGCATATTTGTAAATACCGCCATCAAGTATAAATAACTCTTTTATCTTTAATTTGTCTTTAAGGTAGATGTATACCTGCTCGCTTTTAATACCATAGATACAGTATATAATTACTTTGCCGTTTGTATTAATCTTATCCAGCATCGTTGGCATGTCAAGCTGTGGTATCGAAATGGCCCCGGGTATATGACAGGTCTCATATTTATCTCCGGGTCTGGTATCTATCAGTTGAAAAGGCTCATTTCGATCGATACATTGTTTGAGTTCCTGAGCTGTTATAAATTTCATCCGTTCAATATTGTATCAGATTCATAAATATGTGTTCCATTTACTGTAAGTGCTGTTTCAATCATAAAGCGGGCTAAATCAGCAGCATGTACCGGTTTATATTTTTTCAGCTTCCCAATCATTAGCGGCGACATAAGTTTTATGAGTACCTTGCCGGCATCTTCCAGAAACCTGGTTTGTGGTCGTATACCTAACAGCATAGAGGGTCTCATAATAAGCAAGTTATCAAATTCAAGCTGCTTAACACTTTCTTCCATCTGGCCTTTGGTTCGCAGATAAAAATTTCCCGATGTTGCGGATGCTCCCACAGAGGAAACCACCGAGAACGTACCAACCATGTTCTCGCGGGCTGCTTTTGCGATTTCTTCAACGAGATAAAGGTCTACTTTACGGAAGTTTTCCTTGCTGCCAGCCTGTTTGATGGTAGTACCAAGACAACAGAAAAGGTAGTCTCCTTTTATTTTGCTATGCACAGCAGACAGATTGTCTGCGTTAAATTCAACCTGATTAACCCTATCGTTGAAGTTGGTTTTATTACGGACAAAAGCTACCACTTCATTAAAACGTGAATCATTGGAGAGCAGTTCGGTCACAAACCGACCGGTAAGTCCGGTTGCGCCAAATACCAGGGCTTTATTTTTCTTAAAGGAGGATTCCATCGTTAACGAGATTTTAATAAAGTAAAAATAATTATTTTTTAGCGTGGAGTGTTCCACGTTTTAATGAAAAGTAAACGCCAATCAAACACAGCACCGCAAATACCAGAAAGGCAAGCCTTATACTGGGAAGCAACCCAGCATCACTTTCGTGCGTTATGTTAGCATTGCCCATCATCAATGAGATGATCATCAGACTAATGCCCATGCTCATGGTTTGGCCGGTAAGCCGCATAGTACCCAGAGTAGCGGAAGCAAATCCGTAATGGTGTGGCTTTACAGAACTCATTACCGCATTGGTGTTGGGGGATGAAAAAAGAGCGAAGCCCAGGCCCAGAATCACTTGAAACATAATGATATACCAAAGTGGGGTAGTGTCCTTCAGAAAGGCAAAGCCAAGTAATCCTGCCACAGTTATGCTCATGCCCACACTGGCTACCAGGCGGGGTTCCATACGATCGCTCAGTTTGCCTGCCAAAGGTGAAAAAATGGTCATCATTACCGGTTGTGCCATTAATATAAAACCGGCTTCGCGTGCATCAAAATTTTTTACCTTCTGTAGGAAAAAGCTCATTAGAAATACCAGGGCAAAGGTTGCACTATAATTGATGAATGCTGCCAGATTGGAAAAAATAAACACCTGATTACCTTTAAATATATTCACGTTTAATAAAGGTTGACTCAGCTTACTTTCCACCCGGAAAAATAATATTAGCATGCCCAAACCTATTGCGAGTAATATTACGCCGTTAAGGGTAGCAATTTCAGGAAATCCGTAAATAACCAGCGCCAGTCCAATTGCATAAAGAAAAGAACCTTTGTAATCAAATTTCGTAGAATTGGCCTGTTTACGGTCATTTCCCAACTTTTGCATGGCAATAGGTAACATGCCCATACCAAGTATGGCTGCGACTATAAAAATACTCTGCCATCCCCAAAAATCGGTGAGCAGTCCACCTGCCGTGGGGCCTACACTCAGTCCAAGATAAACAGCGGCAACATTAATACCCAGCACCTTGCCACGTTCTTCCTTAGGGAAGGCGGAGGTTAGAATGGCGATAGCGGTAGCGTAAATCATGGCGCCACCTATTCCATTGATCACTCGGGAACCTAATAGCATTATCTGATTTCCTGATAGCGCTGTAAACGATGCTCCCAACGAAAAAACAATGATTCCTGCCAGAAAAAAAAGCTTGCGTCCATAGGTATCTGCCAGACGTCCAAAAGGAAGTAAAAATACCGCAGCAGCCAGCAAATAGGAAGTGGATACCCATCCCAATGCAATGGTATTTAGACTCAACTCCTTACCCATAGTAGGCAAGGCGATATTTATGGCTGACCCCATAAAGGGAGTAAGAAAAGAACTCAGAGTAGTGACAAAAAGTATGGACTTGCTGCCTTGCATTTCTATTAATTTTTCCAGCAAATGTACATTAATTGGCTGATCAAGGTCATAATACCTGCAAAATTGCATTATTTAAAACCATTAAGATTATTGTTTGTTATGATAATAAACCCTTGATAAAAGAATTATGAATTATTTTTTTGCTAAAACAATTGAGAGCAGTTTTGATGCTGCAGTTGAAAAAATTACAGATCTTCTCAAAGAAGAAGGCTTTGGAGTGCTTACCGAAGTTAATGTGCAGCAAACTTTAAAAGAAAAATTGGGTGTTGAAATGCCCGCCTATAAAATTCTGGGTGCATGTAATCCAAAATATGCGCATCAGGCCATATCTACTGATCCGAAGGTGGGTTTGCTCTTACCTTGTAATGTTATTGTACGTGAAGTGGATGAGAACAAGGTAGAGGTGGCAGCCATAAATGCTAAGATTAGCATGGATACTACCGGCAATAAGGACCTTTCTGATCTCTCATGCACGGTAACCGAAGTAATGGAAAAGGTGATTAAGAACCTTTGATCTCTTTTCAAAAAGAGAAGCTTACTGAAAAGTTAAAGGTACGTCCGGGCGACCAGAATCCGGTGAAACCGTCCATATGATGTAAAGGGCCATCCTGTCCGCGCAGGATGTGTGTTTTGCCGCCGGCGTTATACACGCTCACCCCGGCCTCTCCGCTTAATTTTAATATTACAAAAGTATAGTGAACGTGCAGGTCAAGAAATTGATAATCGGGAAGTCGATAGGGCTGGCTTTTATCTTCCGGATTGTTTCGTGAAGCGGGATCAAAATCAGCATAAAGCCGGGACATAAACAGCCAATTGGCCGTTACTTTCAATCGATTGAACAAGCGATAGGCGGCAATCATACCATACTGAATCTGTGGAGCATCTCCGACTTTAAGGTTGTTAGCATATACTTTGGTTATCTCTATCAATTGCTGGTTGTCATTATACAGGGCTGCCTCCACATTGTTTTTCCACCGCCAGTCACCCAGCGAAGCCATAATCCCGATATTAAGGTTGTTGAGCATCCGGTAATTGCCTTCCACTTCAATACCTTTATGCAGTGCATCCAAACCGCGGATCAATGCACGTGTCTGAGATTGATCTGCCAATTGAACATTTTCTTTGCTTAGTATGGATTTATCCTGCCAAAGTGTGTAATATGTGTTTACATTCAAATCCAGTTTTGTAGAATAGAAGTTGTAACCGGCTTCAATCGCACTTATCCTTTCGTTTTTCAAATATTGAACAGGTGCATTGGTAAAATCAGCATAAACAAATTTAAAATAGGGGGCTTTGCTGTAATGTCCAGTATTTATATAAATGCGGTGCTTACTGTAAAATGAATATTGCATCCCTGTTTTTATATCAAATCCGGCCCTGGATATTTTTTCACTCTCTGTATTCTGAATGTAATTCATTCTGTCAACCCGCTGGAACCGGGTATGAGAGTAGGTGGCTGCCAAAAAGGCTGAGAATTTATTAAAAGTGTATTCAGCCTGCGCAAAGAGGCTGCCCACATCTACCCGGGCATCATTGTCAACATTAATGACTTCTCCTATACCTTTTAGCTGTTTGCGACCAGCCACTCCGGGCAAGGTAAAAGCATACTGATCCACCCAGAAGTTTCCTCCCAGTAAATCGCTGATTTTTTCTCGCAGGTTCGATTTAAAATACCGGATGTGCATACCACTAAGTATTTTAAAATGATCATTTATAGTCAGGTTCAGTGTGGATAACCCACCATACCAGCTGTGACTTGCCATATAATTGGATTGTATGATTCTGGAGAATCCGCCAACTACCTTACCTGACTCAAGCTCAACGGAATCCGTATGGGAAGTATTGTATAATACAATGGCTTCCCAGTCTATCTGATTATCTTTGCGGATGGTATTGGCTGGCGGGCTCATGAATGACTCAGCAAATTTACCTCCGCCATCGCCAAAAGAAAGGTAGGCTGAGGAGGATAGGGTTGCACGGGAATTTATTGTCCAATAATGATTGAGTGCCAGTTGAGGCTTGTGGTAGGCATTTTCCGAGATACTATTTATTTTTCCATTCAGCATTCCCCAGTTAGGGTTGTATCTGTTACCAAATTGCTGAACCTCAGCCTTTGTCATGCCATAGTTTTGCTGTCCGTGTTTTTCAGGAGACCCCATACCTGTAAAGGAGATCATCTGAGCGGGATTCATCTGCCAGGAAGCATTCAGAAACCACGACCATGCATCAACATAAGTAGCATCCACATAACCTGGCCCAACAGTTCGTGAACCCAGAAAGGTAACGGCCAGGCCATTTTCCATTAGCCCGCTCGAAAGCCTTAATGAAGTTTGCTGGTTGCCATAATCCGTTACCATATATCTGATGCCGCCTCCTGCTTTGGCTTCAGCAGGACGGGTAATGATATTGATGGTGCCACCCACTGAATTGAGGGCAACCCGGGAAGCACCCAACCCGCGTTGTATCTGAATGGCCTGGGTAGCTTCGGCTAGTCCGTTCCAGTTCGACCAGTAAACCAAACCATTTTCTACACTGCTAACGGGCACACCATTTAGTAGCAATCCAATGTTTTCCTGCTGAAAACCACGAATACTTATCTTGGCATCTCCAAATCCTCCTCCCTGAGGCGTGGCGTAAATACCTGGTTTCATCTTCATTATCTCCGGAAAGGTCTGACTGCCCAACTGCGATTGTATATGTGCCTGATCAATAGTTGAAATGGCCACCGGAGTTTGCCTTTCACTTGCAAAAGAGGCAATTACACTCACCTCCTGTAATCCGATCATCTTTGGAGATAAGGCAATTATAACCGGCTCTTTATAAGCATGATCCGCAATTTTTATACTGCTTTTATTATAAGCCAGATGACTGAAGGTGAAGGTTGTGGGGGGAATTATCTTTAAATTAAAGTTACCATTCTCATCAGAAATGGTGCCTTCACCCCCCGTACTGTGAATGGCCACTCCAGCAATGGGTAAATTATCAGAAGCATCAATAACTTTTCCGGAAATATACAACTGAGCACTTGAGGTAAAAACAAACCCAGGCAATAATGTCAGAAGTAAAAGTGAATAACGAAAGCGGCAAGCTGTTGTGGCCTTTAGCATAGCAATGGTTTTTTTAATAACAGGCATAAAAATACCCGGTAATAGAAACTTCCGGGCAGCACACCATTAAACCATTGCTGCCAGAGGCAGTAATGCATTAAGGTTTGGTTCTTCTTCCATCCAGACTTTACTGTCGGTACCGGAAATTAACCGGTTCAGTCAGGCTTTTCAGCCTGAGTCGCGGACTCTACCGCCGGTCGGGAATTGCACCCTGCCCTGAAGAATCAATAATTAAACTGCCTGCGAAATTAATGTTTTTCTTTGTCATGAGAAAAAATAAAATCATTGTGGGATTCAGATTATATAATCAAAAGAGTAAATGCAAAACTTTTTTACATTTACTCTGTTTTTACATACACATAATAGATATAATGAGAAAACTCATACTACACTCAGTGCTATTTGAAATCCGGAGTTTCTGTCTATTTTTTTAAAATGATTGCAAAAAAATATCATATCTTTATGCATTAGAATGATTCAAAATGAGCCTGTTTAAATTTTTGGAAGCTTTTCATACTCCTGCTATTGTCACTGACGAAAGCTTTATGATTATGTATCTCAATCAGTCGGCTTCTGAGAATAAGATTTATGGCCATTTGCTCGACAGAAATGTAAAGTTAATGCCTGATATTATTCAATCAGTATCTGAGGCTTCTGAGCTTAAACCGGCAATAAAAAGCATGCCTTTCAGCCTGCACACCACGACCTCTAACTATGGCACTTCCATACAGTGGGAAGTATCTGCCTTAAACCTTAATGGCGAAAAATACTTACTGTTTGTAGAACAACTGAACTTCGGGATCAATACTTCAGATAAATATGGCAAAAATATTGATAAACAACCAGTTAATCATATTTTTGACGATAATGCTCAGCTCGACAGATTGCTGAAAAATATTCCGGGAATGGTTTTCAGAGGCCGGTATAATGCTGAAAGAAATATGCTTATTGTGAGTCGGGGATGTAAACGTCTTACCGGATATACGGTAAAAGAACTGACTGAAAGTAACAAATACGCTTTTGGTAATCTGATACATGAAAATGATCGTATGCCGGTATGGAAATCTATTCAGGAAAATCTCAATCATCATTCCTATTATAAGATTCAGTACCGGATAGTAACAAAAAATGGCAAAATCAAATGGGTAGAAGAGCAATCTCATGCCCTTAAAGATGCCCAGAATAAAGTTGAGTATCTCGAAGGTATTCTAACAGATATAAATCAAATCAGGCTTTCGGAGGAAGCATTGAAATTTGAAGTTAGCCTAAACCAGGCTTTTGCAGGTATAAGTCTGGAATTGCTTAAAGGTTTTGTAAAAATCGATCAGATTGCGGATATGGTAATTAACCATGCCATGAATTTTACGGGCAGTGCCTACGCCTTGCTTATTTTACCTGGTTCAGACGGAAAGCATTATCAGGTATTTGCTTCAGGTGAAAAGTTAAGTGTGCAACATCCATTATCTTTTGAAGTGCCGGCTGAAACCTTTGAAAAAGGATTTTTTAAAAATTATCTTCGGCTCAATTCTGCAATAATTGATAATAATGTAGATTTTCATGGAGAATTGACCGGAATCTCTGACAAGCATTATCACATACGCCGTGGCATGGCCATACCTGCTATATTTGAAAATCAAATGGCTTCCATACTTCTGCTGGGCAATGCTGAGGCCGATTATGACCACAACCATCTGGCAATTGCACAACGATTTCTCAATGTGTTTACGCTGGGCATGTTTAAATTAAAAGCCGACGAAAGTTTGCGATATGACAAAGAAAAAGCTGAGGAATCAGATAAAATGAAAAGTCTCTTCCTGTCAAATATGTCACACGACTTGCGCACTCCTATGAATGCTATTGTTGGATTTGCGGATATGCTTCGCGAAACTAATCTGAATGTTGAAGAAAAAGAAAAGTTTATTGAAGCCATCATACGCAGCGGTGACAATCTGCTGCGTCTGGTAAATGATATTATTGATATATCCAAAATTGAAGCCGGTGAGCTCAGATTAATAATTTCAGAGTGTAATCTGAATCAGATGATTGATGATATCGAAATGGCTACCCGTCAGGCATTGAGCCGACATCATAAATTACGGGTTCAATTTTATTCTCAGAAGGGTGTTCCTGGCGATACTTTTATGATTCTCACTGATGTTACCCGATTGCAGCAAATTTTAATGAACCTCACCGGAAATGCGGTTAAATTTACGGATGATGGTTTCATAGAGGTAGGTTATCGCATAGAGAATACAAAACTGCTATTTTTCGTTCGCGATTCCGGATTAGGTATCCTTCCCGAAGATCAGAGGCTTATTTTCGAACGTTTTGGGCAGGCCCGGCAACTTACTGACCGGAATAAAACAGGTACCGGTCTGGGACTTACCATTTCCAAAAATCTGGTAGAACTTATGGGCGGAAACCTATGGCTTGATTCCTGGCCGGGAGAAGGTTCCACTTTTTGGTTTACCCTCCCTTTGCTTAAAGTGCAAAGCAAGGCTCAACTATTTCAACCTCCCCAAAATTCAAAGCAAGAGGTAGATCTTAGCGGGAAAACAGTATTGGTGGTGGAAGATGTGGATACCAACTATTTTTACCTCAGTTCACTGCTCGAAAAGCTTAAATGCAGGGTGTTGCGTGCTTCAAATGGACGAAAAGCTGTTGAGATGGGCATAAATGATCTTTCTATAGATATGATCTTAATGGACATTGAGTTGCCCCTAAAAAATGGTTATGAAGCAACCCGCGAAATCAAGGCCTCACGTCCTGATTTGCCCATAGTTGCACAAACGGCCTTTGCCATGATAGGTGAACGTGAACGCAGTGAAGCTGCAGGTTGCGACGATTATATGGCCAAGCCCATACGCAAGGATCAACTGATAAATATGGTATTGAAATACATAAAATAATCACTTATAACGGGGGTCAGACTTAAAGGGCAATTTCGCCATTTTTTCCACCTCCAGTGAGTAAAACCCAAACTCCTCCACCACTTTCCCGCGGATAAGATAAATGCCGCGCCCTCTAAAGGGATAAGCTTTGGATACATCGGGGAAATGTACGGTGTCAAAGTATTCACCTTCTGCGTCAAAGAAAGTGGCGAAGTGCATAATTTCGTTTTTTATGGTGCGCACATACTTTATGGTTACCAACAAACCGAGCATTTTTACCGTACTTCCCAGATAGCTGTTGAGTCCGTGCGACATTATCCCGCCCCGGAAAGAGGTTTGCAACATATCGAAGTAGGTCATGCTGACTGGAAAATCAAGTAATTCAATTTCATCGTAGCTGTCTTCCAGCGGATCGTGAACCAATTGGGGCAGGCTAAAGGTACGCACTGCCTGGGTGAAAAGTGCCGTGGCAGGCACTGTTTGCTGCTTTTTGGTGAGCATATGGGCTTCCCAAAGCAATTGTTGCTTGCTTAAGCCGGTAAATCTGAGTGCACCGGTACGTATAAGAATTATCAGTTGCTCCAGTGGTGGCTTTACCCTTTCGGTAAAATTATGCAGGCCTGTGTATGGGCCGTTTTGGGTGCGTTCGGTAAGCACCTGATTTATTACCTGCTGCTCAAGCCCGGCAATGTGTACAAAGCCCATAGCAATGGTATCGCCTTGTACCAGGGTAAGATAATTGCTTTTGTTTATACATGGAAGCTCAATGTGGGCACCATAACGGCGGGCTTCATTATAATACACCCAGGTTTGGTAAAACCCGCCAAAATTGTTGATGACAGCTACCATAAATTCCAGCGGGAAGTATGTTTTCAGATAAAGGCTTTGGTAGCTTTCCACTGCAAATGAAGCCGAATGGGCCTTTGAAAACGAGTAGCCGGCAAAGGATTCGATTTGTCTCCACACTTCATTGATCACGGTTTCGGGATATTTACGGGCCCGGCAACTGTGGAAGAATTTGTCTACGATCTTCTGGAACTCCACCCGTGAACGGTATTTGCCACTCATGGCCCTGCGTAATACATCGGCATCGGCCAGGTCGAGCCCGGCAAAATGATGACAAATCTTAAGCACATCTTCCTGATAAACCATTACTCCATAGGTTTCGCTCAATTGCTCTTTCATAATGGGATGAATGTACTCAAAATCATTGGGATGATGGAAACGCTTGATGTATTCACGCATCATGCCTGAGCGGGCAACTCCGGGACGGATGATAGAGCTGGCTGCGACCAGGGTAAGGTAGTTGTCGCATTTTAGTTTGTAGATCAATCCACGCATGGCGGGGCTTTCGATGTAAAAACAACCGGTGGTTTCGGCATTTTGCAGGCGTTGTTTCACCTGTTTGTCCTGCTTAAATTTTTCTACCTGATGAATGTCGATGTCAATGCCCCGGTTTTCTTTTATCAGCTCAACGGCTTCCTTTATGTGCCCGATGCCGCGTTGGCTCAGGATGTCGAGCTTTTCAAACCTCAGGTCTTCAGCCACATACATATCCCATTGGGTTACGGGCATGGATTTGGGAGGCAGGTCCAGTGCAGTATAACAGGTGATGGGTTCTTCTGAAATAAGTACTCCGCCGGCATGTATGCTCCGGATATTCGGGAAGTCGGTCATTCGGGTGCCCAGTTGCAGGATGTGACGGGTAATGTCGTCCTGGTTTGATGGATTGTGCGGTTCGTCTACCAGGCGGTCAAGATCGGCCTTAGGCAACCCCATTACCTTGCCCAGTTCGCGCAGTATGGATTTGCCTTTAAAAGTTGACATGGCCCCCAACAGAGCAGTGTGTTCGCGTCCGTAACGCTTAAAAATGTAATCGAGTACCTCATCCCGTTCTTTCCATGAGTAATCAATATCAAAATCGGGGGGACTGCTGCGTTTTGGATTTAAAAACCGCTCAAAATAAAGATTGAGTTCAATGGGGTCCACATCGGTAATCCGGAGGCAGTAAGCTACAATACTGTTGGCACCACTGCCCCGGCCCACATGATAAAACCCCCTGGACATAGAGTAGCGGATGATATCCCAGGTAATGAGAAAATAGGCGCCAAATCCCAGCCTGTCGATAATATCAAGTTCGTGCCTCACCCTTCGGGCAGCTTCCTGATGGTTCTTGCCGTAACGGTAAGTCAGCCCATCGGTTGCCAGCTTCTCCAGCAGCAGGCGATCATCGTAAGCACTGCCGGTAAATGTTTTTTTATTTTTAATGATGTTATAATCAAAATCAATGGTGCAGCGTCCGGTAATGCGTTCGGTATTACGGATGAGTTCCGGGTAATTTTCAAATGTCTTGCGCAACTGTGTCAGAGAGTGCAATTGATGTCGGTTTCCGGCTACCATTTCAGGCGTAAGCCGGCTCAGCAGTATATTATTGTCAATGGCGCGCAGGTAACGGTGCAGTTCCTGCCCGGCGGCATCCTTAAACGTGATGGGTGAATGAATGATAAAACGGGCAGGGTGTTTTTTATAATCCGAAAGCATCAGTTTGTTCACTTCATCTACAGCAACACCAATAAACTCATTGTCAGCCATTTCAGACTGGTTTCTGCTGCCAAAAGGGTACACCACCAGCACATTTTTAAAGGGCGGGGCCGGCCAGGGCAGGGGAGTGCCCTGTAAATTACACCGGCTCAGTAATTCATTGAGTTCCCTGAAACCATTGTTATTTTCGGCTATGCCCGTGTAAAGCAAGCGGTTGTCTTTTCTGAATTCAACGCCTGCCATGGGGCGAAGACCATTTTTTTTGCAGACTTTTACAAAATCAACGGTTGCGCTGGTATTGTTGATATCAGTAAGCAACAGAGTTTCTGCTCCGGCCGATGCAGCCAGTTCAGGCAAGGTCTCAAGGGCGAAAGTGCCGTAGCGCAAACTGTAATAGGAATGAAAAGTAAGGTGCATGGTTTTGTTAGTTTTGTAGTCTGCCTGAGTTGTGCTAAGGTGTAGTAGTTTTTATTCGGGGCGCATGGCGGCTGCATGGGTAATGGCATTGCTGCCAAAACGGTTTCTGATGCGATCCATGGCCTGATAAAGGTTGATGGTTTGAATGGTGTCGTCGAACATGTTTATCTGTTGCATGCCACTTACCAGATGGCTGAAACGCACACCAACAAGCCGGATGAGCATGCGACGTTGATACACCCGTTGAAACAGGTTTCGGGCCAGCGGTAACAGTACATGATCAAAGGCAGTATAGGGGATACGTTGTTGCAGGGTGTGGGTGTCGAAATTGGCATAGCGTATTTTAAGGGTAACGCAGGCAGTGAGTTTTTGTGAAGTACGCAACTGATAAGCGAGTTTTTCCACCATGTGCATCAGCAGGTCATTAATCATGGCAATGTCAATGGTGTCCTGCTCAAAGGTGGTTTCGGTACCTATGGATTTGCGCTCTGAATAAGGTTCCACGGGGGTAGGGTCAATACCATTGGCTTTTTTCCAGATCACTATCCCGTTTTTGCCCAGCACCCTTTCTACCATCTCTACCGGCATGTGACTCAGGGTTTCGATGCGGGCAATACCCATAGAGCGCAGCAACCGAAACGTTTTTTCACCTATTCCCGGAATTTTGCTGATGGAAAGAGGCGAAAGAAAAGGGGCAATCCCTTCGCGCGTAACTTCCAGTTCCCCGTTGGGCTTGGCTTGTCCGGTGGCAATCTTCGATACGGTTTTGTTCACCGATAGCCCCAACGAAATGGGAAGCCCCGTTTCCTTAATGATGCGTTGTCGCAACTCATGCGACCATTTTACCGATCCAAAAAAGCGGTCCATGCCTGTGATGTCGAGGTAATGCTCATCAATGGAAGCTTTTTCGTAAACAGGAGCCTGCCCGGCAATGATGTCGGTTACCACATTCGAATAGCGGCTGTATTGTTCCATGTCGCCCCGGATTACAATGGCATCGGGGCACAAGGTTCGCGCCATTTTCATCGGCATGGCTGAATGTACACCAAAAGTGCGTGCTTCATAGCTGCATCCCGCTACCACGCCCCGATCCGACAGCCCGCCCACAATTACCGGCAGTCCCTTTAATCCGCTGTTGTTCAGCCGCTCCACCGACACAAAAAATGTGTCGAGGTCCAGATGAACAATGGTTCTGTTTTCGTTTGCGATCATTTTTTAAAAAATATTTTGTCTTTTTTGTTAAAGAGATACTTCTTTGTTGTATCTTTGATTAGTTTTTAATCAAAATATTGATTACAATATAAGCATAAGTTTTATTAAACCAACAAATCATGATGAATATTTTTGCTTCAAACATTAAACTCTTGCGCCAGAGGCGCGGCCGCACCCAGGAGGAGGCTGCTTTTGCAATGAATATGAAGCGTTCTACCCTGAGCGGTTATGAAAATCAGGTGGCTCAGCCAGGCATAGAAGCTTTACTGATCATTTCAAAATATTATGGCATTGCCATTGACACCCTGATAAAAATTAATCTTTCCGCACTGTCAGAAAGTGAACTTAGCCAGTTGGAACGCGGATATGATGTATACATCACCGGAAGTAAATTGCGGGTGTTGGCCACCACCGTGGATGCCCGCAATAATGAAAACATTGAACTGGTGAACGAAAAAGCTTCTGCCGGTTACCGTACCGGTTTTGCTGATCCCGATTATATAAAGGTATTGCCTATGTTTCACATGCCATTTCTGTCGAAAGACAAAAAATACCGTACTTTTCAGATAAAAGGAGATTCTATGCTGCCCATTCCCGATGGCTCATGGGTAACCGGAGAGTTTGTGCAAAACTGGAATCAGGTTCGCGACGGTCATCCTTACATCGTGTTAACCCTCGAAGATGGTATTGTGTTTAAGGTAGCCGAAAACCGGATAAAACTGGATGGCCGGCTGGTGCTGCATTCACTCAATCCGCTATACGAACCTTATGCCGTAGATATTAAGGAAGTGAGAGAGCTATGGAAAATGGTACACTACATCAGCAGCGAAATGCCGGAGCCTAATCTGCCGCGAGAAGAGTTGTCAAATACGGTGGCTATACTTAAGAAAGACATGGAAAAACTGAAAAAACAGGTGGCGGCGGTTCAGATTATTGAACTGCCTTTGGATGAGTAGAATTTTTACTTCAGGCTGTCGAATTACTTTTTGCAGCCGGGACTTAACGCACTTTGGCCACATATACCAGGGATGTACTGCTCTGCAGAAGGTTTATCCTGTTTTTTTTACCTTATTTTAATTTCATGGATGAAAAAGATTATTTAAAATGAGTATTTAAATAGTAAATTTAAAATATAGGTTATATATTTGTATGTAAATATGCCGTAATACGACGCTGCGGTTCAATTTGCATTTATGAAATTCAGAGAAGGTACCGGATTGCTGAACGGAGACATGCAGGAGCATATTCGAATATTCGAATTGCTTATTCAACATTCCCCAGATGTAATCTGGATGATGGATCCGAATATGCGAACGCTGTTTATGAGCCCTTCGGTAGAAAGGCATCTTGGATACACTGTGGATGAATACCTTGCCATTGATCATGAAAAACGGCTGCCTGCCCGGTCGTATGAATTGCTACAATCGATTATAAAGGAACAAGTTGCCCCTGTATTTTTGGGCGAGCGCTCATTGCCGGAAGATCCCATTCAGTTTGAAATGCTGCACCGACATAAAAATGGCAATTTGGTATGGGGTGAAATAACCTTGAGTTTTTTACATGATGAAGCTGGAAAAGTGAAATGGATCATGGGCATTACCCGTGACATAGATGCACGTAAACGGGCTCAGGATGAAGTGCTGAAAAGCCGTGCCCGCATTCAGAGCATTATTAACGAATCGAGTGACTGGATATGGGAACTGGATGTAAACGATTGTTTTACCTTTTCAAATAACGCTGTAGAGCAAATTTTGGGATTGAGTGCTGATGCGATTCTTGGAAAACGGCCTTATGATTTTGCCTATGAAAAAACTGCTGAACAACAGTTGGCTCATTTCTTTAATCTCAAGCAGGCAGCGATGCCTTTGATGAATTTTAAGGTAACTGTTCAGCATATTAATGGAACGCTTAAACATCTGGATGTCAAAGCCGATCCCTATTTTAATGAAGATAGCACTTTGCAGGGTTACCGTGGAATATGTCGGGATATAACTTCCGGCAAAGCTAAAAGCCGGAACATAGAATTATTGGAGAAAACACACTCTTCATTGATTGCCAATGATGACTTTGCCTGGATCAAGCTTGACCCGGATTTCGAGATATTAGAATGGAATAAAGGAGCCATTGAGATGTTTGGTTTTTCGAGATCGGAAACCCAGGTAGGGGAGGTGCTTTCAAAGATTTTCCCACCTCCTCAATTGCGCTTGCTTAAAAAGAATTTCTCAAACCCGGAAAACTTATCCGGTATGCTTAAATATACCGGAATGGGTTTGCATCAGGATGGTCGCAAGTTACATTGCCACATTGTCATTTATCCTGATTTTGATGATGAAAACAATCCGGCTGGAGGTGATTTGTTTATTTTTGATTACACCCGGTTTAAACAATTACTCGATGCTTCAGCAGAATATGATGAAATACTCTCAAAGTATTGTGATGCCTATGTTTTTACAGATAAATTTTTCAATATTACATTTGTAAATGAAGTTTCAGCTAAATGGCTTGGTAGGACAGTAAACGAACTGACCGGACAAAATATAGGCAATTTTCAGTGCCAGGATAGCCTAAAACGGATACAGGAAAATGGTAAACATGTGGCCTGCAGAAAACATCCCTGGAAAACTGCTGTGTTAATTAACCATCCTGATATCCCTAAAAATGCAATATTGTCTTTGTTCTCTCCTACCAATTCAAAGGGTAAACAGCTTGACTTTGTATTTATTTTTGATGAGGTTCACCAGTAATGCCCATGCTTTTACAAAATCATTTAAAATTGACTTTTACCACATCTTTACGTAAAAGTTGCATGGATTTTATCTATCTTTGCAGTCCGTTTTTTAAAAAAAATGCATTGCAATAATGGTAAATATAACACTGCCTGACAATACCGTAAAGCAGTTTCCTGAAGGCATCACCTCCATGGAGATAGCCAAAAGCATTAGTGAAGGTTTGGCCCGCAACGTTTTGTCGGCCAGGGTAAATGGTGAAGTATGGGATGCCAGCCGTCCCATATACAGTGACGCCCGTTTAAGCTTGCTCACCTGGAATGATCCTGATGGAAAAGCTACCCTGTGGCATTCATCGGCTCACCTGATGGCTGAGGCCATAGAACAACTGTACCCCGGAGTTAAATTTGGCATTGGCCCCGATATAGAAAACGGGTTTTATTACGATATGGATTTCGGAGATCATGAAATTTCGGCAGAAGACCTGGAGGCCATCGAAGAGAGAATGTTGAAACTTGCCCGTGAAAAGCAAACTTTCGTCCGCAGAAGCGTTCCTAAAAGTGAAGCCCTCAGCTATTTCACTGAAAAGAACGATGAATATAAAATTGAATTAATTCAGGATCTGGAGGACGGTGAGATCACATTTTATGAGTCCGGGACTTTTACCGATTTATGTCGTGGTCCACATATACCTGATACCAGTACCATTAAAGCGGTGAAACTGCTTAATATAGCGGGTGCCTACTGGCGTGGTGATGAAAAGCGCAAGCAGCTCACGCGTATTTACGGCATCACTTTTCCCAGGCAAAAAGAACTCACTGAATATCTCGAAATGCTGGAAGAGGCCAAAAAACGGGACCACCGTAAACTGGGCCGCGAGCTTGACTTGTTTACCTTCTCACAAAAAGTAGGCTCGGGACTACCGCTGTGGTTGCCTAAGGGAGCCATATTGCGTGACCGCCTGGAGCGCTTTTTGCGAAATGTGCAGCAGAAGGCTGGTTATCAGCCGGTTATCACTCCACATATCGGCAATGTAGAATTATACAAAACATCCGGACATTTCCAGAAGTATGGCAAGGATAGTTTTCAGCCGATCTCTACTCCGGTTGAAGGAGAGCAATTTATGCTTAAACCCATGAATTGTCCGCATCATTGCGAAATATATTCCGCCCGTCCACGTTCGTATAAAGACCTGCCGCTGCGATTTGCCGAATTTGGTACGGTGTATCGTTATGAACAAAGCGGTGAATTACACGGATTGACCAGAGTTCGTGGGTTTACACAGGATGACGCGCATATTTTCTGCACCCCTGATCAGTTGAAGAACGAATTTATATCGGTGATTGATATTGTACTTCATATATTTAAAACGCTTAATTTTAAAGATTATACTGCTCAGATTTCCTTGCGGGATCCCATGGATACCGAAAAATACATAGGTAGTGATGAAAACTGGGAAAAGGCAGAAACAGCCATTATGGAAGCTGTAACTGCTGCCGGTATTGAAGCAGTGGTAGAGTATGGCGAAGCTGCCTTTTATGGTCCAAAACTTGACTTTATGGTTAAAGATGCGCTGGGACGGAAATGGCAACTGGGAACCATACAAGTGGATTATAACCTGCCCGAGCGGTTTGAACTGGATTATATCGGCAGTGACAATCAAAAGCACCGGCCGGTAATGATTCATCGTGCACCTTTTGGATCGATGGAGCGTTTTGTTGCTGTGCTGATTGAACATTCGGGAGGAAATTTCCCGTTGTGGCTCACCCCTGAACAGTTTATTGTGCTGCCAATCAGTGAAAAATATCTGGAATATTCAAAAAAAGTTTTGAATTTCCTGAATAATTCCGAAATTCGCGGCCAAATTGATGAACGCAACGAGAAAGCCGGTCGTAAGATCAGGGATGCAGAATTAAAGAAAATTCCATTTATGCTCGTTGTGGGCGAAAAGGAAGAGGCTGAAAATACCGTGTCGGTACGTCGCCATGGGAAAGGTGACCTGGGCGTATATAGTCTGCAGGCGTTTACCGACATGGTCAATGAAGAAATAAATTCGGTGATGCAATAATTGCTATCATCATAATATAAACCAAACTAAGGAGGAATTCACATAGCTACACCATTCAGAGGTTCCAGAGGCCCGCGGCATGTGCCCAGGAGAAAAGAGGACCCACACCAGATCAATGAAAGAATTAAAGCACCCGTTGTTAGGGTGGTAGGCGACAATGTTGAAGCCGGAATCTATAACATAAAGGATGCCCTGGCCATTGCCCAGCGCCTTGAAATGGATCTGGTTGAAATATCACCTACTGCAAACCCACCGGTTTGTAAAGTTACCGATTATAAAAAGTTTCTTTACGAGCAGAAGAAAAAACAGAAGGAAATAAAGGCAAAATCAACGAAAATTGTCGTTAAAGAAATTCGTCTCGGACCAAATACCGACGATCATGATTTTAATTTCAAATTGAAACATGCCATTAAATTTCTTGAAGAAGGTGCCAAAGTTAAAGTTGAGGTGTTTTTTAGAGGACGGAGTATCGTGTATAAAGACCAGGGTGAAATTAAGCTGTTGCAGTTTGCTTCCTTACTTGAAGATTACGGAAAGGTAGAAAGACTGCCTTTGCTTGAGGGAAAACGTATGATTATGATCATCGCTCCTAAAAAGTAGAAAGTTTTTAAATGAAAACTCAATATAAACCCAACTAATCAATTTGTAATGCCAAAAATGAAGTCGAAATCCGCTGCAAAAAAACGGTTTGATGTAACCGGCACCGGTAAACTGAAGAGGAAGCATGCTTACAAGAGTCACATACTGACTAAAAAATCAACCAAACGCAAACGTAATCTTACTTACACTGCAATTGTTGATAAGGCCGATGTGAAAAATGTAAAACTCATGCTTCAGTAATTCGTGTTAATTAAGTATTAACCCTTGCTTTATGCCAGAAAGTCTTTCGCAGGAAGCGGGAGCGCTAAAGCAAAAACAAAAACAAAAAAATGCCAAGATCAAAAAATGCAGTGGCCTCAAGGGCCCGGAGAAAAAAGATCCTGAAAGCCGTTAAAGGACAATTCGGCCGCAGGAAAAATGTTTGGACGGTTGCTAAAAATGCATACGAAAAAGGCATGGTGTATGCATACCGCGACAGACGCCAGAAAAAACGCAATTTCCGCAGTTTGTGGATTACCCGCATCAATGCCGGAGTCAGGGCCTATGATATGTCTTACTCTGTATTTATGGGTAAACTCAAACAAAAGAATATCAACCTTGACCGAAAGGTTTTGGCCGATCTGGCCATGAACCATCCTACAACGTTTAAAGCAATTGTAGAAGCTGTTAAGGATTAGCAGGCTAACATACGAAAATTAAAAAACCACCTCAAAAGGTGGTTTTTTAATTTAAAGAAAATGGGAATGGTCTAATTCGGGCCTGCTGAAAAACTAATATGTCATTGGATACCAGCATTGTATATTGCTAATTCTTATGTTAAATGCAAGGTTTTTCTCGGCTTTAGTCCATATTCCATGCTTTTATATTACGGTGCTCTGCACCTTATTATCGTTCTGACTCATTCTTTCTACAAATATTCGGTGCTCTGTACCTAAAAAAGAGCCACTGTGTGGCGAAATATTTATAGAAAATATGTGTTTAGTTATTTTGGGAGGTGCAGAGCACCGGAATATAAAAAGGTTGTTAGTTTTTCAGCAGGCCCTAATTCGCTTCTGCCTGGAAACACCTCCTCGTTTAATGCCTTTAAATTATATCAATAGTGGCCGATAAATAAAAAGAGTCATTACATCATTACTGATTGTGGATTTCCGGCAGGCCATAATTCTCAGATCAAAGATATGAAAATTCATTTGAACTCATTTTTTTGGCATTTGCTCTCTTTGCCGAATGTAAGTTTCCATTTGGTCTGAAAGCAGCCTTTTAGCAATGATGGTCTTTTTTTCATCCAGCAGAAACATAACCGGTGAACTATGCACATCATATAACTCCCTGAAATCCGGAGTCATGCTGTAAAATCCGTTTACATTTATCCAGGAAGTTTCATTTTTGCGGATATAGGTTTTCATGTCTTTCCACGAAGTGTCCATACAAACGGCATAAACTTCCAGATTAAAGGTTTCTTTATTGTTTTTGTAGAAGTCGCGCAGTAATGGAGTTTCCTTTTTACAATGTCCGCAGTCCGGATCCCAGAAATAAATCAGTGTGTATTTTGCCTGTATGTTGTGCAATGAATGCGGCTGCATCAGGGTATCGAAAAGAATCATTTCAGGAGCAGGCTTACCAATAAGAAGTGGTTTTAATGTTTTTGCGCGGTCGATGAGGTTTTGTTTTACCCCAGTATTCATCCAATCCATGCGTGGATCGTTATACCAGGTATCCACCAGATGTACAAAAATAGCATCATAACCCATTATTTCTGACCCCTCGTATTTGATGGTCAGATACCACATGAGATATTTAAAAGCCTCGTAACTGTTTCCTGTTTTGTTTAAAAGTAAATCTACGGCAGCAATTAGAGAGTCGGGTAGGGGTGAAGTGAGCCTGTTCAGATATTGTTCCACTTTAGGATGAACCACCGGAGTGCGGATCAACCGATCGTCAGAAAGGTCAATGTTGTCCCAGAAATGATCTTTGTAAGCTTTGTAACGAGCCAATGTGTCGGCCCTGGTATTGCCTTCAATAATGGGAAGTTCGGGTTCCTGCATCGCTTTGAGAAAATCTGCAAAGAAAGTTCCTTTATGCTGAGAAATCAATGAGTTGATGTGGCTCTGCACCTGGTTATTAAGTTCTTCCGTTTGATTTTTGAGAAATTTTGCTGAATCACTTTTGGGGTCGTGTTTATTTAAGCGCTCCCTGAGTGCAGCCTGCTGTTTTTGTTTTTCTGCCAGGAACCGCATATAGTCAAACAACAAGTGGTTCTCGGTGCTTTTTGTAGAAATCAGACTGGTTGGAAGTTGAGCGGTGTTGCCGGTGATGGTGAATGTTTGTTCCTGTCCGATAATAAAATCGAACAATCTTTTTTTTGAAGCATCTACAAAAATGTACATGCCATGATCCAGTAGCTTGCCCGGTCTGAATACGTAGCTTCCATTTTCGGTACGTACAGCCGTATCTACAACGAACTGTTTATCACCTCCATAGCTGGCCAGATAAACCAGCGAATCGTTAAGCCCTTTCAGATCAATGGTAATTTTTGCACTCTGTTGTGCCGTCACAGGTATACCCAAAAGGGTAAGACACAAAATTAAAAAGGGATAATATATAATTTTCATGATAATTGTTGTACTTTTATGCTGCAAACTTACAGTTTTTTGCTTTTAAGATTTCATAAGTAATTATAAACTTAAGACAAATCTTGTACTTTATCAATGAAAAAATCCGGTTGTTATGAAGAAATTGATTGTTTTTATTTTGCTTTTTCCTGCCTTTTTCCTGCCGGTCAATGCGCAGGATATTCAGGATTCTGTGCTTGAAGCAGAACGGGAATACTATTGGAATCGTTATACTTCAATCAGGGATACACTAACCATCAATACATGGAACAATCTGAAACGGATGAAAGACAATCTGGAACAGGTGGTTGACCGGGATGCACTTATTATTGAATCTCTGAAGCAGCGTCACGAAACAGATTCGTCGCTGGTAGTGAATCAGGCAGACATGAATGCGAGATACAATGAATTGGCTGCTGCCCACGATGTGGTACAATCGCGCGTAAAGAATGATATGCAAATGATGCTCTATCTTAAGGCAGCAGTAGGTGTATTGTTATTGATTGTAGTGATATTGATTTTTACGCTTACCGGCCGGGTTTCCTCCCTGAAAAAAGCCAGATCCAGGGCTGACCATTACGAATCTCTTGCCGAACAGCGCAACCAGATGAACGAATTACAGGAATCGGAACTTAGACGGTTGAAAGAAAGGGAGATTGAATTCAGAGAAGAACTGGAAAAAGGCATACAAGCTCATCAGGAGCGCCTTATTTCCATACAACAACGTAATAATGAGCTGGAACATGAAATAGAAGAATTAAAAAATGCAGCAGTTTTTGTATCACAGGATGATGATCCTGTTCAGGTTGAAGGAGGCGAAGTCCCCAATGATAATGAAGAACTCAGGCAATGGGGAAATAGTTTGCTGGATGAACGGAATAGCCTGCTAAAACTAGCTGAACAACTTAAACATAAAGTAGCGGAAGAGAAAGCACGAAGAGAAAGGTTGTTGGAGAAAATCAGAAATCTGGCAGGGTCGTTGTCCGGACTTGATGAAGATATCTCAGAATAAGCGTCCCCGTTTTTTTACGCGCGAAGTTCCGTCGCCTTCAGGGCAGTCCAGTTGCCTGATGATGTTCTTTTGTGATTTATTGATGGCATAAATGACACCAATATGCAGCACTGAGTACCTGTCGTTGATGTTTGTAGAACCAATATGGGCATCAATATTATCTGTATTGTGTAAACGCATGCTGTAGCCGGCCTCTAAAGCCCAATTATTATTTATTTCAAAAGATACTTCCATACCTAAAGGAAAAACAAAGGAGTTTTGCGCATTTCCTGATTTTTCGCCCAGCTCATCATAACCAACTGATGCTTCTGGAGTCTCATCTTCAAGATTGAATTTACGGGCGCGAAAGTTGATGATTCCTACTCCCGCAACAACATAAGTATTTATTCGGCTGGTGGAGCGTGGAGAAATCAGATGATTGATGTTTAGGCGGGGCAGTAATGCCAGCTCGTTAAATTTGGTATTGAAACGGAATCCACTTTCTGGATTTGCTCCTTTCATTCTGCCATGTATAAATTGTATTTTAGCACTGAATAAAGGTGAAAGATGCCGGATAAACTGAAAGTAAAAGCCGGGAGCGCTCTCTTCCTTTATTTTTTTTCCCGGATTGAAATCATGCACACTTAAATCTCCAAAAAATGATTGTATCGTGATACCTCCACCTAATTGCCAGTAGGCCGAACTTACCGGTTGTGCCCTTAATTCCGTGGCCGGCAATATTAAAAGCATGCTAAACAGTATTCTGAGCATGGGTTTATTCATCGAAATTCTTTTCACCGGCAGTAACATAGGTATTCAGATAGTTTTCATCAGGAGTTAGCGGACAACTGTATCGCTTGCTATATACACAGTAGGGATTATAAGCCCTGTTAAAGTCCAGAATAAGATGATCGGAATCAGTTAAATAAGCATCCAGATAACGTCCTCCGCCATAACTTTGTTCTCCCGAAGTATAATCCCGGAAAGGTATAAAAAGATAATTTTCATATCCCGGCTTTTTCATCAGGTCGATATTGCGAAAAACGGTAAGCTGGAGAGTGGTATCATTGATTTCAAACTGAGCAACACCATAAATAAGGTATAAAGGCAATCTGTCGGTGGTGGTTTTCATTGCCAGAGTGTCCGGCTTCTCAAAACGCTTAAGTCGTGCGGTAATCACCCATGAAGTATCCGGCTCAAAATAGGTCAGACCCCTGAAGTCAGCTCTCAATTCTTTGTCTATTGGTGAATTTTCTGTGGTTTTAAACTCCAGGTATTTTTCATGGCGTTCTGATAATAATTCGTTGAGGTAGGCCCGGGTCGAAGCAGAATGAATTTGTTGCCCACTGGCGGTATAATTGCTTATTGTAAAAAAGGTAAACAGCAGAGAGACGATCAGATGTATTTTAAATCCGGATTTCATAGAAATTGATATTTGCTGCAAAGGTATTGCGGTTAATCCATATAAAAAGGAAAATCTATCAATTTTATTGTCTTTAGTCAGTTAAAATCAGTATCATCATTTTGAATTTCATTAACTTGCATTCTATGGAAAAAGTTATGTGAAATGGTAACCATATATTGAGTTGTAAAGTCTTTTTTTGATACAGGGATAAATTGAATAAAAATATGGCTTCATTTGCTTGTGATGATATGAATGTGTGAAGATAAGTCGAATTAACTGATGGTTTATTTTAAATTTGCAGAAGCATGATTATAAATCTGAAATTTCACAATGAGACTTTTCCATCCGGAAGTTTTCCAGGGCCGATTGACATCTAAACGATATTTTGAGGGCTGGTATTTTAAACATGTATCTGCTGATCTGAGCAGGGTATATTCATTTATTCCGGGTGTGGCACTTAATTCAAATCATCCACATGCATTTATACAGGTGATTAATGGAACCACCGGAAACACCCATTATATCGAATACCCCTTATCAGAATTTAAATTCCGCCGGGATAACTTTTGGGTTAAAGTTGGCAAATCGGAGTTTTCTGCTGAAAGTATGCATCTTGATATTGAAGGTTCTGATATTAAGGTAAAAGGCAGGTTGAACTATTCCGGCCGCGTGAAATACCCCTTTTCATGGTTTTCACCTGGCATTATGGGCTGGTATTCCTTCGTACCTTTTATGGAATGTAAACATGGAGTGGTTTCAGTAAACCACCACATAAATGGTTTTCTTCATATAAATGAAGAACCCATCGACTTCGCAGGCGGCAAGGGTTACATTGAGAAAGACTGGGGCCGTTCTTTTCCCGAAGCCTGGATATGGTTACAGAGCAATAATTTTGACCATGCGGATGCGTCGATTATGATTAGTATTGCTAATATTCCCTGGTTGGGAAATAATTTTACAGGATTCCTTGGATTTATGTATGCTGACGGGCAGTTTTATCCTTTTAGCACTTACAATGGTTCCAGAATTCAAACCTGTGAGCTGACACCCGAGGGACTGGTCATCTCGATTAGACATCAAAATTATATTCTAAGTATCAATGCCACATTAAACCGCGCCGGGGTATTGAAAGCACCGCAATCGGGTAACATGGACAGACATATAAAAGAAAGCATTGATTCTGAACTTAAGGTACTGCTTAAAACGATTGAGGGTAAAATTATTTTTAAAGGTACCGGACATCGCGCAGGCCTGGAGGTGATTGAGGGTATTTTTGCGATGGTATAGCGATTTGGAATTGCCAGACTAACCATGAAGGATCAATTGTGAAACAAGCAGTAGTCGACCAGTAGCATTGCAAAACGCCTGACAGAAAAATGGTAAAAAAAGTCTGCATGAAAGCTGTTCATGCAGACAGTGAATTTCCAGCGTGAAAAAGTAATGAGTTTATTTCAGCACGTGGTATAAAGCGTGAATTACACCCGGTATCCAGAATAAAAGTGTTAAAATTAAGTTTACCAGGAACGGTGTGCCTACCTCGTTGTATACAAGGAATACAGCCAAAGGAGGTAACAGAAAACTCAGAATTACGAGTAAAATGGTATTGGTGTCGGATGCCGGTGGAGTGACCGGAACTGCCACAGGCGCCAGCATAGTGGTTTCTGAACTAATTGCAGTCTCAGTATGGGCTTGTTTCTTTTTTCCGGCGAAAGCAGCGTCAGCAATATTGACGGAACCTAACATGAAAAAAATCAGCAGTAAGGCAGCTGTGATTCCTGGCTTAAAAATTTTCATAATTTTACAATTTTAATTTAGACTTAATTTTATGACCACAAATGTACAAAATATCTCTAAATACCCGCTCTTGCTATTAATTGGTTATCTGACCTTATGTTTAACGGTTGAAGCTCAGGAAATCAGACTATCAGGAGCTATTGTTATTGACAAGACCGAGGTGATGAGTTATTCAATTGCATATCAGGTTGATGCCAACAATATGCTTTCTGGTTATTCCATTGGTGACCTTCAGGGTACAGAGGAAACGAAAGCCCTGATAGGCGGAACTTATAATCCCAAAGACAGAACCTTAATTTTTGAGGAAAAAAAGATAGTAAGCACCCAATCAGAGACGCCTGTGGACGAGTTTTGTCTGATGAAGGTAACGGGAAAGTTTGAAAAAAAAGGAGGCACATCCATTTTTACCGGAAAATTTGATGCCTTTAGTTCAAGTAATGAGGTAATTTGTGCTTCAGGTACTTTGGTGTTGATGACAGAAAAGGACATTGATAAATTGACAAGTCAGGCAGTGAAAATGATTAAAAATACGCCCAAACTCAAAGAGGTTGATTCTGAACAGGAGATAAAGCCGGATGCTGATACTACTTCCTGGAGCAGAAGAGTGATTGAACTGGAGGCGGGAAAAACTATCGAGCTGGAGCTAAAATCGGACCATCTGGTGCTCGAACTGATTGACGATCGCTTTCAGGATGGGGACAAGGTGAGCGTTTTTAAAAATGGTGTGAAGATTATAAACTCCCTGGAAATTATCAATAGGGTACAATCGTTTAAATATGTAATTGACAAGAAGGAACAGTTAACCACATTTACCTTCCTTGCTGAAGAGGAAGGTTCCATAGCGCTTACTACATTTAAAGCAGTAATAAAAAATGGCCGTGAAAATATAGTTATCTTGACCAGCCTGAACAAGGGCGAATCAGTAAAGGTAGTTTTCAAAAAAAAATAAGCCGGGTACTAAAGGAAAACTGTCGGATTACAGGCTGTTTCTGGTAATTCAATCTGCAATACCGCCAGATTTATTAGATACTGCATCCCGCGAGATACGGTTTTTATAAACTTTTACAAGGAGAGGATTATTCCATGGATTCATTCAGGGGTTTGAATCCATGACCAATGATCTCGTTTGCTTCCGATACATTAACAAAAGCTTTGGGGTCGATTTCCTATATATGCTGTTTCAAAATTTCAAGCTCCCGGCGACTCATAACGGCATAAACCATTTTCTTGGATTCTCCGGTATAAGCGCCTGTGCCATTAAAGATGGTGGCGCCGCGTTTTAGGTCATTGTTAATTTTTGCCGTGATGGATGCAAACTGAACAGAAATTTAATAAACTCTCAAAATATACTCGAAATGCCTAAATCAACCATTAAAGTAAGTGCCCTCATGGGTGAAACTTACAGTACTCAAATCAATTGTTCACACCCTTTTGTAATTGATCAGCCGAAAATGGCCGGTGGAAACGATGAAGGACCCAACCCTTTAGAAATTTTTCTGGCAAGTCTTCCTGCATGTATTTGTGCTATAGGAAGAATCATTGCCACTCAACGCCGCATTCCATTGCGTGGCATGGAAGTGGAAGTGGAGGGTGACATTGATAAGGATTTCCTCATGGGTAAGACCACAGAGGGACGAGCAGGTTTTACTGAAATCCGCAGTTTTATCCATATTGATGCCGATATGACCCTGGCTGAAAAGGAAGCTTTCCTGAAAGATATTGCGGTCCGCTGTCCCATAGCCGACAACATTAAGTTTACTTCAGTAGTTCTCCCGGAAATCGTTGAGCGACAAGCCATCAACAACTAATCCGGTAACCGTATTAAAGAAATGCTGTTTCTTAAAAGAGGCAGCATTTTTTTTTGAAAATATTGCATATTTAAGCAATATATAACATTGATATAAAAATAATTATATTGTCTATTATGAAGTGATGATTACAAAATTTAACACCCTTTGACAGAATAATTTATTTGGTTACTGTTCGTGATCATTTTAGTGTTTTGGTCTCCTTATTTCATCTTTTTGATGTTGCCGCTTCTCATTCTTTTAGGGCCATACCACAGCCAGAATCCGGTTAAGGTAAATACCAGTAATGAAAGCCCCATAATGGAAGTATATATCAGTTTTATCAGTTCATTTCCGGTATTGAAGTAATGGTCCAATATTGATCCATCGTGCATTTTTTCTATAAAGTCAGAACGTCTTACTTCGATGTGAAGCAATCTTCCCGTGGCCCCGTCGAGTTGAATTCCGGTAAAATGACGTTTAAAAATGAATTTCACCATTCCCTTATCCTTTCGAATATCAATGCGATCCAATTCAGTAGACCATTCCGGAGAAACAGAATCCCTTAGAATATTGCATGCACTTGTATGCAGGCTGTCCAATGGCAGCCATTTTTTTAAGTCGGCAGTAGTCCCGGAATATGATTTTGACAAAATTACGCCTGAAGAATGCTTTTTCCATCCCAAAAGTATTCCTGTGCCGGAAATGATAAGGAGAAAGACAAGCAGCGACAATCCGGTTATACGGTGGATTTTCCTGAATGCTCTCAGCCATTTTGCCTGTATTTTTTTTCTTTCCGCAGCAGTCATTTACTAATCTTTAAAGACATAGGTCTGGCTTAGTCATCGCTCTATTGGTGTTAGCAGATTTAATTTCATGATGCAAATGTATAAACATTAAGCTGAACGCAGGAGTAAGGTTACGATTGATAATCTTATTTGAAATAAATAGGAGCATAATTTTTTTGATCCACAGGTTTTTACACACACTATCAGGTGACAGCGCGCAATATAGGGCAACTTTAATAAAGATCATCAGGCGATACGTGCCAGTTTATTCTTTTTGAAAAAGTTAATTACTGATCAGATCATTCAGAGAGGTCTCCAGCAAGATGTTGTCACGAATGCTGTAAAATTTTGAATCAAGTATAAACGATTCATCGGAGCCTGGAATTTCAGCAATTGCCCGTCCCTGGTCATCAAGAATCAGCGTTTGTTCATCCTTGGAAATAAACCTGTAACCATCATGTGTCAGATAATGAATATACAACTGGATTTCAGGTACCTCACCCAAAAGATCAAAGTTTGCATTGAGCACCTGTATTTTACCCAGGCTGGTATAAACATAGTGGAAATCCGGTCCAGACAGTGGAAGACTCATATATGGCAATTCTGATTGAATATATATGTGATTACCGATATAGTACAGTGGTTCTCCAGTGTTATTGTCCATTGTTTTTTCCAGAATACAGCTACCATCTGTGAGGGAGTATTTAGAAATAGCATTATTGGTTATCAGATAAATGGTATCCCGATTGGTTTTGAAACCTTTTATCAGTTCCTTTTTCCCATCTATGATATTTTTAAAAATTTTATTCCCTGTATGTGAATCAAAGGCAGCAATAAAGGGGGTTCCATAATTAATTTTGCGATACCCGGTAAAAGCAAATCCATTATTGATCATATATATCTTTCCGTCATCCTTATAAATGGTTGATTTACTGGCCATATCTTTACCGAAAGTGGTTGACCATTGTGCTTCGCCCATATGATTTAAACATACTATTTTATCGCGTGAAGCAAAGTAAATATATACACTGTCAATCAATACATTAGATACTATTTCCCGCACAATATCGGGGCCTGTTGAAACTACAAAACTTCCTGTTAAAATTCCCAGTGCAAGACCTGCAGCATTGGTAGCAATCATTGCCGTATAATCTTTGTCACCGGTCTCCATAAAGTAATCCCAACCTTTACCTGTATGAATGTTTACGGTATGTAAGCCTGAAGAGGCTATCATTATTGTTGTATCATTCAACTTAATAACATCATTCCAACCGAAAGGATGAAGCAATTCTCTTTCCCAAAGAGTTTTGCCTGTTGTTAAATCAACGCCCTGAAGTTTATCTGTGTATCCTGAAAAAGAGTTAAAGGTATAGCCAATACCGGTATTTATGGTTGGATCAACAAAATAAAGTGAATTTTTGGTTTTCCAGGTTGGATTTCCATTTTCAGTGTCCAGTTTACTCATCCAGCCTGCATCAAGGGTTTGTATAATAATGTCCTGATGTTGTCTGAAAGAGGTATTGCGGTAATCAATTTTTTTGGACCACCTGATTGTTCCTTCTTCCGGGTTTAACAAAGTAACATATCCCATACTTTTAAAAGTTTCTTTGTTTTTACGCGTATTTCTGAGCTGAACAATCAGATTTTTGCCTGTTGCCCGTGGATATACCTCATAAATTTTTTGCGGAAAAATGTATTGTTTTGAAAAAATATCCTGATCAGTGAGTAAGTTTCTCCCCGATGCAAACTCCGCTATGCTGAGTTTGATTTCTGTTTGGGAGAATAAGGAGAACGTAACCAGGACAATGCAGAGGGTTGAAACTATTTTTTTCATAATCAATTATTTAAATAAATACAGGATTTTATTAAAAACAACATTTGTTGATCGTTTTTATCGTTTTTGCCTCATTGAAAAATACCAACCACGAAAATACAAAATGGAATGGATATTCAATTTTTTTTTTCTGAAGGAATATGCCGACGTCATGTTTGTTTTTTTATTAGCGGAATGCTGTTTTTTTATCTCTTTTTTCGCTTTTTTTCTTAATTTTGGAAAATGCTCTTCCCTGAGTAGCCGATGTTAACTTTAACTTGATTCATGGAGCTTCCCTTGCTCAAAGAAGTCGTTATTATTTTAGGATTATCAGTATTGATAATCCTGTTGTTTCAGCGACTCAAAATGCCATCTACACTTGGTTTTCTCATTACAGGTATGGTAGCCGGGCCCAATGCTTTAGGTTTTATAAGTGCGTCGCATCAGGTGGAAACGCTTTCGGAAATTGGCGTAATTTTTCTGCTATTCATTATTGGTATTGAGTTTTCCATAAAAGGGCTGGCCAAAGTTAAGCAGACTGTTTTCTTAGGCGGTACGCTTCAGGTAGCGGGCACCATACTACTTACCGCCATAATTGCATTTACTTTGGGATTAAGCCTGCAACAGGCTGTTTTTATGGGCTTTCTCATCTCGTTGAGCAGCACAGCCATAGTGCTAAAAATACTTCAGGAACAGGGGCAGATGACTACCCCTCATGGTCGCATCATCATGGCCATACTTATTTTTTAGGATATTATTGTAGTTCCAATGATACTCATAACGCCGATACTGGCCGGCAACGGAGGTAATGTATTGTCAGCGGTATTGATATTATTGCTTAAATTCATTCTTGTACTGGTTATCTTATTCCTGCTTGCCCGTTTTGTGGTTCCCCGTTTGTTGCAAAAGGTGGTAGAATCGAGAAGCAGGGAACTTTTTATTTTGACCCTGGTGGTGATTTGTTTTGCAACCGCCTGGCTAACCTCATCCATTGGTTTGTCGTTGGCGCTCGGGGCTTTCTTTGCAGGCCTTTTCATATCAGAATCCGATTACAGCCATCAGGCCACAGCCAATATTTTGCCCTTCCGGGAGATTTTTCTGAGTTTCTTCTTTGTTTCCATTGGGATGCTGCTTGACCTTCAATATTTTATTCAACACATCGGCTTGCTCTTGCTCTTTGCGCTGGGTGTTATTCTAATCAAAATAATCATTGTCATTATCTCTGTACTTGCGCTCCGGTTTCCCATTCGTACGGCATTAATTACAGCACTCAATATTTTTCAAGTGGGCGAATTTGCATTCCTGCTTTCCATAGTAGGCCTTCGTAATGAGCTGATAAGCACCGAAGTTTATCAGAATTTTCTTGCAATCTCCATTATGACGATGGGGCTTACCCCATTTGTAGCCGGCAATGCAGATGCCATATCCAACTGGTTGAGCAGAGCATTGCTTTCACCTAAGGTGCGCCGCCGGTTAATTGGTTTTCAGAATCGGCGCAAAAATAGAGATGAAGAAAAAAGTATGGTGGATTTACATGATCATCTGGTGATTATTGGTTGTGGTATAAACGGAAGCAATGTATCCCGCACTGCCCGGGAGGCAAGCATTCCATTTGTAAGCATAGAGCTTGATCCGGATGCCTACCGTAAAGCGCGCGAACTGGGCTTCCCGGTAGTTTTTGGTGATGCCTCGGATGAGATCATCCTTAAATTGGTAAGAGTACATGAGGCAAGGGTAATCGTTGTGGCCATCTCTGATCCTGAAGCTACCCGTCGAATAGTGGTTCAACTGCGCAGCCTCACTGAAACAGCTATGGTTATTGTGCGCACCCGTCATGTTGACGAAATGGATGAAATTCTTAAGCTTGGGGCGGATGAGGTGATTCCGGAAGAATTTGAAACTTCCATACAGATATTCCGCAGTGTGCTAAACCATTATCTTATCCCTCAGGACAAGATTCAAAGTTTTGTATCGCATATTCGGGCACGCAACTATGAATTGCTCAGCAATGCCGGTTTTGATGCACAACGTCCGCCAGCCATTACCCTGCACATTCCCGATATGGTGATTGCCACTTTGCCGGTGCAGCGCGGTGCAAATAAGATTGTTGGTAAAACCATTGTTGAAAGTGGATTGAAAAGCCGCTTCAATGTCACGGTACTTGCCATCCGGCGCAACAACCGTTACCTCACCACCATCTTGCCCGACATGACCATAGAAACGGATGATATGTTGTACCTTTTCGGTAGCCCCGAGAAAATTTCAGAAGTTAATCGTTATCTGGTGCTAACCTGATCGGGCGAAGTTTCTGTCCATCGCATTATTTTATAACCTGAACTTTGGTGGTGCTGGAAACTTTGCCTTTTGTATTGAAAACCGTTATCAGATACAATCCGGAGTTGAGCTTATCCGTAGAATAACGAATGCTGCTTTCATTGCCCGACAATGTAAAAGCATCTATTTGCCTTCCCTGAAGATCGGTAATGCTTAACATCCATCCCGACTGATTTTCCGGGAGCTTGTAAGCTATGTTAAGTAATCCGTTGGTCGGATTTGGATAAGCCACCTGAATGATTTCCTGACTTAGATTAGTATTTTCAAGCTCTTCCAGACTCAGGGAGATGCCATTTTCGTTGTATATGCTGATGCCGACATCGTAACCTCCCATCCAGATATTGTTCAGGTAATCAATACGCAATTTGTTATTTGTGCCCCAATTCATACCGGATTCAAAATAGGAGATAACCTCAAAGTTTACCCCATCATATTTTACCAGGTTCTCACGTCCATTCATAAACCAGACATTTCCTTCGGCATCAAAATCAAACTGGAATACATAGTTCAATGGAATGGGGGAGTTTTCCGAATTATAGGTTGTCCAGGTTAAGCCATCGTATTTTGTTAACCCGTCATGACTGCTCAACCAAATATCATTGTTCCTTACGGCAATGTCCCACACCTTCGGATAATCATGGTTACCGGCTTCAGGATTCAGTTCTGCAACCCATTTGGTACCATTCCAAATAGCAATGCCCTTATCGATGCCACAAATAATTTTTCCGTCATTATCTACTTCCAGACAAAATGCTTCCTTAGCAGGGAAATTATTGGAATAATAAGAGAAGGTGGTTAAATTGATGCCGTCGTACTTATAAAGAGAATATCCCTCAGTGTACCATAGATTGTTGTCTCCATCAAAACACATGTTATTGATGGAAAACATTTCGCTTCCGGAATCTGGAAAATAACGAATCCACGTGTTGTTCACAAATTTGCTTATGCCATCATAATGAGCAACATATAATACACCATAATTATCTTCAGCAAAGCAGGTTGTGCTTAGATATGTGTCCCTGTCGTCATGATTATAATTAGTTATCACATTATCTTTAATCCTTGTCATTCCGGTATAACTGGCTGTCCAGGTAGTTTGATCAGAAGCATGCAACAGGTGGCGCACAATATTTCCTTTAAATCCTGAACCGGGTGTACTGAGTTTTTCCCAACTTTCTCCGTCAAAAGTGCAATTTGGATATGCTGCGAAATATAATTTATCATTTTCATCCACGGCTATATAGCGGAAGTATCTTATACTGTCAAGCGGTGAAGTTGGATTTACTATCTCCCAATCGTTTCCATTATGATGATATAATTTACCCTCATAGGTGCCTAACCAATAATCCCCATTACTCATTTGATCAAAGGCATACACTTTTTGCAATGGTATGTCTGCCACCAGCGTATCATAATATTCCCAGGTCGAAAAATCGGTTATGGTCAAACCACCAAATGGATGTCCAATCCATGTTTTCCCATCCGGAAAGGTTTTAACAAAACCTATTTGATTACTGCTCAACGGTGAATTGGCAGTAGTGTATGTGGTCAACTGATTACCATCCCATGCCTTAATGCCATAATTGCCAAAAAGCACGCGATCGTCTTTATCTATATCAAGCATAGTAGGAAACAACATATCGCCACCCAGTGTATCTAAGGAATAGCTTGTCCAGTTTTCACCTTCATATTTAACTAAATAATGGGATAAACAGGCCCAGATACCCCCTTTTGAATCACATTTAATCGAATAAGCCCTGTTGTTGGGCAGTGTTGTATTTGTGGTATTATAACTTGTCCATGTTTCACCGTCTTTAGATGCAATTCCTCCTCCCGGGGAAGCCAGCCATAACCTGCCTTCCGGATCCAGGCAAATGTCATAAATATTGGTAAACGGCATTCCGGAGTTTGCGTGGTTGTAGTAAGTGGTGTCATGGCTTGCATTATCAATGCAAATTAATCCACCTTCCCTAGCTATCCAGATTTTCTGGCCATCAGGCAAAATTTTCCTGTGGCTATAGGTGTCCGTGATGTTTCGCCAGGTTTCCTGAGCAATGGAGGTAGAACCAAAACCGATAAGTAGTGCTAATAGTATTAATTTTTTCAAAGTAAATATATTTTAGTGAAGGGATATTTTTTTTTACTAAAGCAATTGTATAATAGATTTTGTAATAAAAAAATAAATATCAGGAAAATGATTAAGAGAAAATGATAACAGATAAAAAATATATCATAAGTAGCTATAATACAGTTAATTAACTGGCCCGATAATCAGCGAATCATTTAATTCGATAATCGGCTAATCTACTTTAGTAAACCTATTCCGAAAAAACATATTGAATCAGGTTCGTTCTCATTCTCAAAGCTTTCAGGCGGGTTTCGGGGCTGTCGTTGTGCACTTCGGGGTCTTCCCAGCCATCACCCAGGTCGCTTTGAGGGATTGTTTCATGGCAGCAATCGTAACTTTTTCCAGCCGATATGTATGCAGACGAGCCCGCTCGGAGTGTTCGCAATAATTGGGGACGATGCTGTTGATACCAATTTCAGTGGCTTTTTCGATAAACTACTCGTAGCGCGAAATATTCTTGGTGGGTGCTGCCGCGATGGTCAGTTGGTGTTTATCTTTGGGTTCTAATATCACCCTGCACAAACTAACCGTACTTTTTCTGGATTTATATCCTCAACCAACGCATCGGCAAAATGACCGATTCCATTCGTAAGCCTCACCGCATCGCCGGCCTTCTGACGAGTTACCTTTATATGTTCCGATTCCACATCGGGCAAAGTGTGAAGGACTTCTCCGGCATCGAAACTTTGGTGGAGATCAACGCCGGGAGTATAAAACAGGTGCATGAGGCAAGAAGATTTTATTCAAAAATAGGCAAAGGTACCTTGCATATTCCGCTAAGCTGACTTCTTTAGCGATCCTTCCACCGGTCAACTTTAAGAAAAAGCGTATCTGCCTCCTCTACCCATGCGCCCCGGTTTGGAATATCCCTACCTGTTGAAGACACTTCAACGCTTCCCCAATTGCCGCGGGTAATTTTAAACTCTATATGTTGACTATTGGTAGTCAGATGATAATATCGGCTGCTATATCCGTCATTTGCAAACTTATAGTACGTATGCCCCGGATCCCAATTGTTGAAATTCCCGGCCAGATAGATGGCATCCGTTGCAAAGGTTTCTTCAGGTAGTTTTTCGAGCACGATGACAATGCTGTTTTTCTTTTTCACATCCAGGGTTTTCCATGAGGCAATACGAACAAAAATTGTGTCCGTATTATCGAAACAAAGCTCACGGTTTTCAATATCATTCAAATCGGCAGCAGCCTCCACTGTTTCCCAATTGCCCAAAGTGAATTTATATTCCAGGCAATCGGCCTTTTTATCCAGCGTAATAAAATATCTTCCTTTCTTATCTTTTTCAAGGATGTAACTCACATCACCGGGGTTCCAATCGTTGACATTTGAGGTAAAGTATATTTCCGGATCATCGGGTGAATTCTCAGGTAAACTCTCCACAACAATAGTTTTATGGATGCAATTCATGGGTTCGATATCGCCCCAGGCAGCAATCTGATTATATACCGTAGCATTCTCACCATATATCAGGCTACGGTTCTCCCGGTCATATCCACATTCGTTCTTTTCAATCGTGGTCCAGTCGCCACGGCTGAATTTATAATTAATCCTCCCGATACCACTGGGAAGCGAGATGGAATAGCTGCCTGTGGAATCCTTTTCAAGGCGGTACCGGTTATCGCCGGGGTCCCAGTTATTAAAGTTGCCGAAAACGTAAATGGGTGCATCCCCGGGAGTGTTTAGCGGTATCTGGTCAACCACCAGCTGTTGGCGATGGCATGAGGTTATCAGGAGAAGCAGGAGCATCCCCATCAAAAACAACCAATATTCAGGAATAGTCTTCACTTTTTTCATTTTTATTTATCAAGCCATTCAATAAATCCCTGTGTTCTTGCCCTGCTTACATAAACGGGCTCCTTGCAGGCGGGCAGTAGTTCAATACTTAATCTGCCATTAAAATATTTGCTCACTTTTGCAATGGACTTTATGTTAGCTATCACACCCCGGTTAAGCCGTGTAAACAGGGCAGGATCCACAAGCATCGACAACTGATCAATGGTATGATCGATGATGTAACGATGATCTGTGCGGGTAACCAGTAAAACAACATTGTCTTCAGCATAAAACCAGGCAACATCCTCTACACTGATATGTTTAATCAAATCGCCAACCCTGGAGACAAACCTTGATTTATATTCTTTCGAAGCCGGCTGTAAAAGTTGTGCAAGCTTTGAAAAGTCAAGCAACGGATCGATATTCTCCTGATAGGATATTTTGACCTCTTCCAGTTTTTGAAAAGCTGCTTCCAAATCGTTGGCTTTTATCGGTTTAAGCAAATAATCTATACTATTTACTTTAAAAGCCCGTATAGCATATTCGTCAAAAGCAGTGGTAAAAATCACCGGACAGCTTATCTTATGGTGACTAAAAATATCAAAACTCAAACCATCAGAGAGCTGGATGTCAAGAAAAAGCAGATCGGGTGACGGGTTGCTGTTCAGCCACGCCACCGTGTCATATACGGTATCAAGGCAATCCAGAATCTCAATTCCGGGTTTAATTTCTTTGGCCAGTCTTATCAACTCCTGCTGTGCAAAGGGTTCATCTTCAACAATCAACACTTTCATACTATTTAAATTAAAGGTAAGCTGACCATAAAATCAGTTTCTGTTTTGTTGATCACTACGGGTTGTTTGCTCAAAAAGGCATAACGGCTCACAATATTCTTCAGGCCCACTGCTGTGGAATGGTTACGATCGGGTTTCGGCTGCAAATTGTTACTTACAATCAGCCTGCTTTCATCCTGGTCATACAATCTTATTTTGAGCGGATTGCGTGCCGAAACGACATTGTGCTTTACGGCATTTTCGATCAATAATTGAAGGGTCATGGGCGCTACCAGCTTTTTAAGAGCTGATGGCTGGATGTTGATTTCGACCGACAATTTTTTATCGAATCGCAATTCATAAAGATATACAAATGCCCGGATAAATTCAATTTCCTGACGTAGCGAAATGGTTTCATGGTTCCTGTTTTCGAGCACATAACGATACACATCAGACATATGCCTGATAAAAGTCGCAGCTTTATCGCGGTCGTGATAAACCAGTCCGGATAAAGTATTCAGGCTATTGAACAAAAAATGCGGATTAACCTGTGTGCGTAAGGTTTCAAACTGAAATTCTGCGTTCTCTTTCTTAAACTTCTCAATTTCGGCAAGGCCAAAGCGGTATCTGTTCAACAGAAAGAGGGCAAATTCACCGAAAGCCGGTATCAATACCAGCCAGATTAAGTAAAAAATGGCCGTGATGGCTTCATCCGAAAACCGGATAAATTCAACCTTGCTGATGTAAATATGAGATAAAACGCTAATAGCGATAATTACAGATGACATCAAACCCGTGTTGATAAAAATTTCCACGACAAGCCTGCGCGTGGGTCCTTTTTCCCAGGGAATGCGCTTGTTGAGCCAACGCTTGGTCAGTAAAACAAGTTCAAAAACAAGCACTACCAGAAGAACGGCCCCGAGATACTCCTGCACAGGCCGCACTATGCTATAGAAGCGATAAATTAAAGCAAAACCCAGGTCCAGTAAAAACCGGAGCATGACACCAGCCAAAATCACAAGCGGTATCCTTAAAAAGGAATTTGAAAAATGCACAACCAGCATACTGCAAAACTTTTGATACATCAAAGGTAATACTTTGATAATTATTTTGAATACCGGAAAATACTGGTGCCGGGAAAATCATTCAAAACGCCGGTGCGGGAACCAGCGTTTTATTACTAATGATGAAGAACTTTCTCCATAACAAACCTGAAGCTTATCTGATAATCTCCAGCGAGGATATTATCTTACCATTTTGCTCCACCTCAACTGCATATTCTCCCGCAGGTAGTTCGGACAAATGATAGCACAGCATACGTTTGTGTTGGTTTCTTTTCATCCGTGTTTTCATCAGTGAAGTGCCCGATTTACCCCTGATGAAAATTTTTACCACTTCATCGCCGGGTTTTATAATGTAAACATCAACACACCCGGTGTTGGATTCAAAAATACGCACTTTGGTGGTGTCGGATTTTTCTGTTGTGCCATTAGTGGCAGCGCTAAGACTGAATGAAAGAATCAGCGCAATTGCTGTTGTAAGGATCATTGTTTTCATGGCCTGGTGTTTTAAGATTAACTTTGAATGCGGGCTATGGCCCTTTTGATGAAACAAAGGTATGGTACCAGGCTGCCGGGTAAAATGAAAATCTTGCCAACTGCATAATAACGTAGATGAAATTAACACAGCGGAAGGTGAATGGTAAAGCGGAATAGGGAGAATTTTTAAAATTCCGGAAATTTAACACTAAGCAAGAAAAACAATATGCGGCAACCTGAAAAAGATGGTTACATTTTATTTTGATCCCAAATGTTGCCGGGTGCTGAAATGTTGAAACAAATTTGAATTAAGAGTTTTCAGGTATTGAATGCTGGAAGGGAAACAGGGCGAAGGCATTCTCCGGTGTTTATTTAACTACGTTCCGCCTTTGGCGGTGCGAATAAGAATTACTCAATCTATCCAGCACATCAAAATAAGATACTGCCGACTAAATCTAAAAACTTTCGAATAACCGTTCTTTTGCTATTTTTGCTACGCCTGTGTAATTTCATTATTTCTGAAAATTTTTGTTGATTTACAAAAATATGAGATTCTCAGGTACTTTAATTATTAAAAGTATCGGATAGTAGTGATAAAAAATATAAAAACAGATAAAGTCCTTTATGTTAAAAAATCACAAGTACTATAATACAGTCCATTCACTGGCCCGATAATCAGAGAATAATTTAATTCGATAATCGGCTAATCTGCTTTAGTAAACCTATTCCGAAAAAACATATTGAATCAGGTTCGCTCCCATTTTCAGGGCTTTCAGGCGGGTTTCGGGGCTGTCGTTGTGCACTTCGGGGTCTTCCCAGCCATCACCCAGGTCGGTCTCATAACTATAGAAACACAACAGCCGGCCTTCCCAAATCAAACCAAAGCCCTGAGCCGGCTTGCCGTCATGTTCATGTATCTTTGGCAACCCGTTGGTAAATTCATATTTCTGATGGTAGATCGGATGTGAAAAAGGTAGTTCTACAAAGTCGAGCTCAGGAAAAACCTTTTTCATTTGTGGCCGGATATAAACATCCAGTCCATAATTGTCATCAATATGCAAAAAGCCTCCCGCCAGTATGTAATCGCGCAGGTTTCGTGCTTCCTGATCGTCGAAAACCACGTTTCCATGCCCGGTCATATGCACAAAGGGATAGTTAAATATCTGCGGATCGCCTACATCAACAGTAGCGTTGTCGGGATTGATGCTTGTGTTGAGGTTTTGATTACAGAATTCAATAAGATTGGGAAGGGAGGTAGGATTGGCATACCAGTCGCCACCGCCGCGATACTTAAGCAGGGCTATTTCAACTGAAGGTGGAACGGCACTCTGAAGGCCTAAAAGTAAAAGAACCAATGGTATATATAGTAATTTTCTCATTTTAACTGATCTTTTATTGATTCAACAGGTTAACAATGTGGCAGGCTACGAGCGCAGCGGTTTCGGTTCGCAATCTTTCCCTGCCAAGAGTTACCGGCCTAAAACCATGCTCAACAGCCAATTCTACTTCACGCCTGCTGAAATCCCCTTCTGGTCCTATAAGTATGCTGACCGCTGTTTCTGTCATGATACAATGCTTTAAATGATCATTAACCGTGTCGTCAATCCAGGCAATAAATTGCTGACTTGAATTTTGACAGGTATTTAAATATTCATCCAACTTTATGGGCTCATTAATTACAGGCAGCCAGGCTTTGAGGGATTGTTTCATGGCAGCAATAGCCACTTTTTGCAATCTGTCTACCCGTAAATGAGCACGTTCCGAATGTTCGCACCATACCGGGCTTATGCTATCAATTCCAATTTCGGTGGCTTTCTCAATAAACCATTCATACCGGGCAATGTTTTTGGTTGGAGCCACTGCCAGATGTACTTCGTAATGTTTGGGTGGATGCAGCTGCACCTCTAACAGCTTAATCAGACAATTTTTGCGGGAAAAGTTGAAAATCTCCGCCTCACCCATGGCTCCGCTTCCATTGGTTACCGAAAGTGCGTCACCCGGTTTGAGTCGCAATACTTTAAGATGGGCCACTTCTTCAGCAGGGACCTCAAGCAACTCTTCTGTCTGCTTGTGACGGACTAAGTCGATTCCGGGAAGATAGGTCAGGTGCATCTTTTAAATAAATATCGAATCAAAAAAAAGCCTGCATTTTTTTCTTATAAAAATGCAGGCTTAAGGTTAATTTATCATCAACTTGCTCCTGAACTGAACATTGCCTGATTGCACGGATATAAGATACAATCCTGCATCAAAGGAGCTGGTTTCAATGGTAAATAGTTTCCCATTTAAGCCGGATGTCACATATACCTTTTTCCCGGTGGCATTATATATAGTTACTTCTGCATTCGTCAGGTTCTCTGCGGAGGATATGAAAATCCGGTCATTGGCAGGATTTGGATAGATCTGAATATTGGGTTCATCCTGTTTCTCAAATGCTGCGGGTACGGCATTGGTAAAATAGATGTTGTCAATATAGAGTGCATTGCCGAGACGGTGCACACTCTCGAATGCAATTTTCAGGTTTTCCATACCCACCCATGGGGTGAGGTCAATTTGAATGCACGCAGGATTACCCGGTGCACTGCACCAGTCCGATGCGGTTTCTGGTACAAAAAGCGGATTGAGAAGTAAAGGATGCGTTTGGAAATTACCGCTTCCATCTTCAGCAAATGTTGCAATGCGTTCCCAGGAATCTCCGCAATCGGTGGAGATAAGAACTATGAGTGAATCAGCCGTTTGTGCATAACGACGTGCATAAGCATGGCTGAAACCCATAACGATTTCATTGAAGCCTTTAAAGTTTAAAGGTGGACTTATCAGGCGGTCACGCTTACCAAGAGGAGGGTCGTAGGCGTAAAATGTTATTCCGGCGGCTACAGTCCCCTGCTCAACTCCGTTTACCGGAAGTAATTCCCAGGTTACCTTATTGTCAGGGTTTTCAACGACCCAGCCATTTGTTTGCAGTGACTGTGTTTCCCAGTCTTCCATAAATGGTGCCGGCATACCACCGATTAAAATATAATCCGGTATGCTTAGGGTTGAAGTTCCGCTTGAATTGGTTACCTGTAAGGTGATATCATAATTGGCGTTTCCATTGAATAATACTTCAGGATTGGCTGACGCTGATGTGGTGCCATTGACATAAGTTACATCATCGGGATTAAAGCTCCACTGCCAGGCGACAGGACAAAATGGTGATTCATCACTGAATTTAATGGCGGTAGCTGTACCGGAGCACAATATTCTTTCAGAGGCAGAGAAGGCAGGCACAGGCATCAGTTCACTACTTACTGTAATGTAGGCTGTTTTCAGTTCGATATTGGTGCCGGCAGGATTGGTAACGGTAAGACTCACGGAATAGACGCCTTCGGTATTCCATACAATGCCTGAAGGGTTTTGCTCCGTGCTGATGGGCGTTTCTGAGCCTGGGAAAGACCAGCTCCATTCATAAGGAATACCCACGGACAAGTCAATGAAATCGATCGGACAGCCAAGGGGTACCATAGTTTCAGAAGCGACAAAATCAGGTTGAGGAATGGAATAGTTCATTGGTGATTCCCATAAACCGCGGCCGTAAGTACCCGCGCGAATTACATCGTTAGCCGGGCCTGTTGAATCGTAATATATCTCCAGTTCAGTAACAATACCAGATACCGGGAAGCTGTTCGAGAACAATATCCAGTCATTCATGGGTGCATCCTTATAAAATACCCCTATGTCGGTGCCAAGATACAGGCCTTCGGGACTATTGCGGTAATAGGCAAGTGTATTCATCTGCACATCAGGCAGTCCACCCGTAATATCCTGCCAGGTGAGCCCTTTGTTTACGGATTTGAATATTTTATTTTGCTGTACTACATATACCACATTCTCGTCAGCAGGACTGGTCTCGATAGCTGTAATGGTTTTATTGACCGGCAAATTTGAGCTTAATGTGGTCCATTGGACGGCAGCAGCTTTTACATTGTCGCTGCGGTACAGATTTGCTCCATTGGCGGCGTATATGATATCGGTATTGGCACGCGATTGAACCAAAACGCTGAGATTATTGGTATTGATGTCAGATATTTTTGTCCAGCTTACACTGTTGGTACTGCTTGCTTTGATATTGGTACTCCTCCATACATTTTTATAACCAATGAACATGATGTTGCCATCATTGTGGTCAATGAGAAATGGGGTAACCCAGGCGCCACTTTCTGTAATGCCGTTTACATTTTGACCGGCAATTCTTCCCTGCGGGTAGTGGTTGAATATGCGATTAATGACGCCATAGTAAACTGTTGAGTAGCTGTAGCGATCATCGTTTGGGTCAAAGGCACATTCCATTCCATCACCGCCACCTACAGCTTCCCAGGTACCTCCAATATAGGTGGAAGTTCCGTTGTCCTGATAACCGTTGATTACCAGATCGCGATTGGTAGCGCTTTGTCCAATTTTATAGGCCTGGCTAATCACCAGTCCGTCGGAAATTTCAGTCCAGGTCTGACCTTCATTACCGGTCCAGTAAGCTCCACCATCATTTCCGGCATAAAGACGATTGTTCAGTGGCGAAAACTCCAGCACATGCAGGTCAGCATGCACGGCTTGTACGCCACAATCTCCAGTCCAATGAGAAGTGATAAACCAGGAATTGCCGCCATTGGTGGATTTAAAGCAATTAACCCCACCGGCATAAATAACCTCGGGATCTACCGGGTCAGCGGCTATGTCGAGGTCATACCAGGCTTGTCCACCACTGCCACCCTCACAATCCCAGGCCATAATATTTGGCTGGTTAGAGCGCAGTGAAAACGAAAGGCCCGCATCTGTAGAACGGTAAAGACCCTTGAACGAATCAGAATTTGTTATTATGAAATAAACCAGTTCAGGATTGGCAGGGGTAACAGCAATACCGCTCCGGTAACCGGTAGGTAATCCGTTGCTAATCCTGGTAAAGGTTTCGCCATTATTCACCGACCTGAAGAAATTACCTGCCTGGGCTCCGTATACTATATTGGGATTGTCAGGTTTAAAAACAAGGTCTTTAAAATCGCCACTGGCTTTTTTCGACCAGCTTAGTCCGCCATCGGTTGATTTGTAGATGCCACTGTTGGTAGCTGCCATAATAAGCTGATTGTTATTGGGATGCATAATGAGCTTACTTACAGTAACATTACCCATACCAGTATTGCTGGGTTGCCAGGTTTCGCCCCCATCAAAACTTTTCCATACGCCTAAACCAGGGGCATCACCGGCATCGCGGTCGCCCGTACCCATGTATATCACTTCGGCTTCCGTATGATCAACAACGATATCAGAAACTCCAAGTGTGGGCAAGACGTCGGTAAAACTTACCCAGGTAAGACCATTATCCGTAGTTTTCCACAATCCGCCCGAAGGAGCGCCAATATATACTGTATTTTCATCTGTGGGATGAAAAGCAATGGCATTCACCCGACCCAGGCCACGATAACCATTTTGCCCTGATGGCACGGTAAAAGGGCCCAGGGGTTGCCAGTTGCTGGCATTGGTTTGTGGAGCACGGGTAGAAGTGTATTCCGAGAAAGCCCGGATGTTTCTTTCAGCCAAAGGGCGTATTCCTTCGGGAGACACCCGCTGCTGCATCATGTATTCCCAGCGTTTAAAAGGTTTATAACCGCTACCTTTGGTTACTTCACGACCTTCCCAATAGACATTAAATGCGCGTTGTGTTTCGTAAAAATTAGCTGAGGGGTCTTTCATCATTTCTATCCAGTAGGGAAAAGCTGCTGTATCAGCTTTTGAGGGCTGAGCTAAGGTAATTCCATTCCAGAAAAATCCGCAAAAGATAATCGCCAGAATGAATCCATGTCTGAAGTGTAATTTCATCGTAAAGTCTTGTTCTTAAAATAGTGCGTCGGACAAAAGTACTTGTTTTTAGTTTATATATTGTCAAAATAAGGCTTTAAGCTGTTATTTATTCATGAAAACCGGCTTTGGTCGTTTGTATCTGGAGCAGAAAGCATGTCCATTTTGCGGTGGACTTAAAATGCCAGAGCTATTTCAGTATAAAAACAAACCTAAGTTTTGTTGTGATAAAACAGAAGTAAAATCAGCTATATAATATATTTTATCTTTGCTTATAAATATTTTGTTTTGAGCACGATAAGAAGCTTTATTTCCGGACACTATAACGAGCTGTTATTGTTCTTGAAAAGCGTCAGTTTTTCTCGGGCCATACGGGTTGGCATTGCGGTTACGCTTCCTGTAGTAGTGGGTCTCCAGCTCGGATATCTGGAAATCGGACTGGCACTCAGCTTCGGTGCATTCTGGAGTTCGCCCAGCGATGTAACGGGAAGTCCGCAACACAGAAAAATTGGCATACTCGTTTCTGCGGCATTGGTTATGCTCGTTAGTTTTATTAAGGGTTACCTGCATTTTGAATTGTGGTTGTTGCTGCCCATACTGGGCTTGCTCACTTTTGTCATAGCTTTTATTTCTGTTTATGGTTTCCGAGCTTCGCTTGTAAGTTTCTCAGGCCTGATGGCCCTGGTTTTGAGCTTTTCTCACGATGCTGAACATCTTGAAGTTTTTCAGTATGCTGTATTGTTAGGTGTTGGCGGACTTTGGTATTTACTCTTGTCAAAGCTTTGGTACCGGGTAAATCCAAAAGCAGAGACTGAAGAATATTTAGCTGAAACTTATGTGCTTACGGCGACATTTATAGAAACACGCGGGAAGTTGATTGACCCTTCTGAAGACCATGAAAAATTGCAGGTCAAATTGCAGCAACTGCAAAATGAGCTTACCGAAAACCATGAGACCCTCAGGGAAATTTTAATTCTATCCAGAAGGGCATCCGGTTTGTCAAATTATCAGGACAAGCGCTTATTGATCTTCGTACAATTGGTGGAAATGCTGGAAACGGCAATAGCTAACCCTGGAAGTTATAGCCGGATGAATGCGCTTTTTATGAACCATCCTCATTACATAAAAATGTTTCAGGATGTAATTTTTGAAATGTCCTTTCAATTGCGATCAATTGCTGAATCGGGGAGCGATAAAAAGAATCTTCCGGGGAACAACACCATAAGGCAATGTTTTGAAGAGGTAAGAGCTCAAATAGATCTGCACAGAAACAACCTGGATTATGAAGAGTATCTAATGCTTCAAAACTTGCTTGAATATCAGGAAAAGCAATTCGGGAAGCTAAAAAGAATAAAATGGTTGTTGGGTGATCCCAGGGCCGCCGAAGCAGATGTTATTGACAGGAAAGCTGCCCGGCGCTTCGTTGCACTCCAGGAATATAATCCCATGTTATTGATCCGGAACTTTAGTTTTAAATCTACCATTTTCCGGCATTCGGTTCGACTGTCGGTTACGTTCATGATTGCATATGCGTTGGGTTCGATGTTTCCTTTTCAGAACCCGCAATGGATATTGTTAAGCGTTATTGTTATTATGCGGCCCAGTTACGGACTGACCAAAATCCGTGCAAAAGACCGGATAGCCGGCACACTTATAGGCGGGGCCATCGCAACCGGTATGGTTTTTTTGATAAGGGACCCATACATTTATGGAGCAATGGGTGTGGCATCCCTGGTGATTGCACTTTCGATGCTGCAAAGAAATTTCAGAGCTTCAGCAACTTTCATTACGTTGGGTGTAATCTCTATTTACGCTATCCTCCAGCCGGATATTCTTACCGTGATAAAATTCCGTATCCTGGATACACTTGCCGGAGCAGGACTCTCCTACGCTGCCATGCTCTGGCTATGGCCCACCTGGGAGTATGTAGGGATCAGAGAAAGTATCGAAAAGAGTGTGAAAGCCAATAGGCACTTTCTGCATAAAATTACCGAATATTATCAAAAAAAGGGAAACATACCGACTTCCTTTAATATTGCGCGAAAGGAAGCATTTTTAGGTACTTCTGCATTGAATACATCTTTTCAGCGTATGGCACAGGAACCAGGATCGAAACAAAGGGATGCTGAAAAAGTTTATGAACTGGTAGTATTAAACCATACTTTTTTGGCTTCGTTGGCTTCGTTAAGCACATACATACAGCTTCATCAAACTACTGAGGCATCCGAACATTTTAAAGTTGTAACAGAAAAAATAGAGAAAAATATGGAGAGGGTACTCCAATGCCTGAAAGACAGAAAATGTGACTTTGCGAATGCATTTGCAGAATCCAATCCGTTTTTGAGGAACAGTTGCCTGAGTTGAATGCATTAGAAATAAAGAATTTGGCATCATGGGACAAACAAACCCTACGTAACCTTCAAGAGGCCCATTTGGTCTGGGAACAACTCAAATGGCTGTTTTCCATAAGCTGTAAAATGCTCAAACTGGCCGCATCTGTGGAACTTGATTGAGATTAGCTGCTATTAATTTTATCTGATAAACATATAACATCATTTCTGGAAACTTAAAATGAACACTGTAAAAACATACCCAAAGGTAAATTCCGGAAAGGGAAACGTGAGTTTTTGGATATCTGAAATGGAAGATATTTACACGAAACGAAACGGAGAGGCTGATGAACCACACCGGCACAACTATTTTACCGTTTTAATTGTCAATAAAGCCAGGGGACAACATATAATAGACTTTAATACCTATGAGTTTACAAGCCAACAAATTTTCTTTGTGGCTCCCGGGCAGGTACACCAGGTTGTTGAAACGGAAAAACCTTTAGGTTTTGTAATGACTTTTTCTAATCAGTTTTTAGTGGAAAATTCTATTCCAATTTCATTTATTGATAGTTTAAACCTCTTTCAAAATTATGGACAAAGCCCACCATTGTTGCCAGGCAAAGAACAATTTGATATTATAGAAGGTTTTGCAAAGAACATCTATAAATTGTTCAGCAGTGATACAAACATGAAGAGTTTATCTATCGGTGCGTTTTTAAAACTCTTGCTTATTGAGTGTAATAATATTTGTGCCATCAACCCCATCGAATCGGATGTAGATACTACCGGAGATAACCTGATCAGGGCTTTTAAAAAGAGCGTGGAAGAAAACTATAAAACGGAACATTCAACGACCTATTATGCGAACGGGCTTTATATCACGCCTGATCATTTAAACCGAACCGTGAAAGCGAGAATTGGTAAAACTGCCAAAGAGTATATTCAGGCAAGGATAATTACCGAAGCAAAAAGACTACTTTATTTTACAGCATTATCAAATAAAGAAATTGGATATGAGTTGGGGTTTACTGAGCCTGCTAATTTTAGTGCATTTTTCAAAAAAAACACGCAATTATCCCCTTTGAACTTCAGGAAAAAAGAAATTAAGACTTAATTGTCGGATTTTCATACGTTTCCTCCCTTTTTTCATATTCCACAGTATTTTAAACTGTTCCATCTTTGCACTTTATTTTTCAGGCAAAGAAAATGAATTGCAAGCATTTTATAATAACTTCACTTTTAACCGCCGGGATGGTGGCTATTGCTCCACAAATACTCAAAGCAATAAAGTGTAAACCGGTAAGATTGATTTGTGGTACATGGATGCCAGAAGGAGAAAATTATTATTTGTCAAATAAAAACAAAAAAACGATGAAAACAATAATTCACAGAGCAGAAACAAGAGGGCATGCGAATCATGGTTGGTTAGACTCACACCATACATTTAGCTTCGCCAATTATTATAACCCTGAAAGAATGCATTTTGGGGTGCTGCGCGTCTTGAATGACGACACAGTAGAGGCAGGGATGGGTTTTGGTACGCATCCTCACGACAATATGGAAATTGTTTCCATCCCATTAGAGGGCGATTTAGAGCACAAAGACAGTATGGGAAACATAGCCGTAATTAAAGAAGGGGATGTACAGGTAATGAGTGCAGGAACTGGAATTACGCATTCGGAATACAACCAGAATAAAGACAAAGAAGTGAAGTTTCTTCAGATCTGGCTGTTTCCGAATGAAAAAAATGTGACGCCAAGATACGACCAGATTTCACTGAAAGATATTGAAAAAGAAAATGAGTTTTACCAGGTTCTTTCGCCCAATAAGGAAGACCAGGGCGTTTGGATTCACCAGGATGCCTGGTTTCATTTAGGGAAATTCACCAAAGGAAATGCGGATGAATACCGAATTAAAAAAGAAGGTAATGGTGTTTACGCATTTATCATTGATGGGGAAGTGGAAATTAATAATGAAAAGCTTTCCAAAAGAGATGGAATGGGTATTTGGAACACCGATACCATCAAAGTAAAAGCAACAGAAAATGCGCGCGTACTTTTGATGGAAGTGCCAATGGTAATGTGATTAGTCGTATTCCTTCAATCTCAAACAGACCTAAAATGGAAATACAGTTAATTGAAGACCAAACAAAGGGCTTTGCCATTGCCAGAGATAACAATATAGCAGCAGGCAAAATGACCTACTCCATTGCTTCAGCAGATTTTATAATCATTGACCATACCGAAGTGGAGCCAATGTTTAATGGCAAAGGAGTCGGCAAACAATTGCTATATAAAATTGTTGAAATGGCACGGGAAAGAAACATTAAAGTACTGCCATTGTGCCCATTTGCGAATGCTGAGTTTCAGAAAACTACAGACATTCAGGATGTATTAAAACAATAACCAACTAAAAATTTGAAAAATGAAAAACAACACAACCTGGTCAATTGACCCCACGCATTCAGAAATTGCTTTCAAAGTAAAGCATATGATGATTTCAACTGTTACTGGTTATTTTGATGATTTTGAGGCAACTGTAAAAACAGATGGCGATAATTTCAACAATGCTGATATAGAATTTAGTGCCAGAACAGCATCAATAAATACAAAAAACAAAGATAGGGATGCACATTTAAGATCGGATGATTTTTTCAATGCTGAGAAATTTCCTGAACTAAAATTTATTTCAAAATCATTTGATGGTGAAAAGCTTATTGGCGATTTAACCATTAGGGATGTGACAAAAGAAGTTACTTTGGATGTTGATTTTAACGGCATAGCAGTAGATCCTTATGGACAAACTAAAGCTGGTTTTGAAGTCAAAGGGGAAGTCAACAGAAAGGACTTTAATTTAACCTGGAACGCAGTTACAGAAGCGGGTAGCATTGTGGTTTCTGACAAAGTTAAGTTGGAAATAGACGTGCAATTTGTCAAACAGGCCTAAGATTAATTCAGACCAACCGAAGATTTGACGATTCACAAAAGTGGATATCCGTGAAAATAGATTACACAAAAGAGGCAGTTTGATAACTGCCTCTTTTACGCTTTATAACCCTTTATTGTTTTGGTGAAAGAGTAATCGTCACTAAGCGATAAAACTTTTTTTTCGGTGTTAAACATAAATTATTGTTGTTTCTTATCTATTTGTATTCTGCACCAATATTGGGACAACCTACCCCTGAAATAGTATCTGTCCTGGTTTCAATGTCGGTTTATCCTATATTCATCAAAATGGCAAAGCAACTTATTCCAGATCCGTGATTCATTCTACCTATTTAGTTCCTCATCCACAATGTCGTTTAGCGATACTTGCCGGCTGATTTTGCCAATTAATTGATCTATTTCTTCATTGCGGAGTATATCACGCACACCAGCACGGGCATTTGCTATACGGAGCAGAATACCCTTTGCTTTTAAATCCAGGAAAAGCTGGCCAATCATTTTAGCTCCTGCGCGGTCAACGTGGGGGGAAGTGTTCAAATCCCATATCACTGTTTTTAATGAACTTCCGGCTTCATCGACTTTCATCAGGATGTGGTTTTCGATGTATTCGGTATTAAAGTAATAGATGGATGATTCAACCCTGAACAAGAAAAGCTGTGGAAACAATTCATTGTCCGGGTTTCTTTCCACATCGGAGTAACGGCGGGTGCCTGGTATTTTTCCTAATATGGCGATGTGGGGAGTGGAAACCGCTTTAATTACCAGGACTAAAGTAACGATGGCTGCTATCATAACGCCTTCGAGTATTCCAAGAACGAGTACTCCAATGACCGCAGTTACAGAAAGGACAAGTTCTGTTCTATTGGTTTTCCATAGATGAATAAACTCTTTTACATCAATGAGTCCTTTTACTGCCACAATCACAATACAAGCCAGCACCACATTGGGCAGATTTTCTAAAAGTCCGGTGAACAGCAGAAGGCAAATTCCAATGACTATTGAGGCAATGATGAGCGCAACCGGTGTTTTTGCTCCCGCTTTATCATTCACAGCGGTTTGCGATAAACCACCACTCACCGGATAACTTTGTCCAAGTCCGGTAGCCAGGTTGACAATACCGATGGCAAGCAGCTCCTGCCGGGGATTAATTTTATACCCATATTTTTGAGCCATAGTTTTTGCTGATGAGACACTTTCGATGTAAGCCAGCAAAAAACAGGCGAAAGCAAGCGGAAAAATTTCATCCAGATCGGCGGCATCGAAACCGGGTATATGAAATTGAGGTAAACCGGCAGGAATTAATCCCACGGTGCTTAATCCAATATTTCCCAGGGGTGTTAGAGTGACGACTAGTATAGAGGCAATCACCACCAGAATGGCTATGGGCCTGCCGGGGAAAAATTTCTCCCCCAGAATTAGCAATAAAAGCACGATTATACCAAAGGCAAGGACATAGTAATTAAAATGCGGCCATTGCTGGGCAAGCACCACCAGCTGGCTGAAAAAGTTTGAGCCACCCCCTGGGACACCAAATAGTTTAGGCAATTGGGTAGTGGCAATAGCCAGTGCAGCCCCTGCTTTGAAGCCCAGCATCACCGTATCACTGATGAAATTAATAATGCCGCTCAAACGCAGAAAATAGGCCAACAGGCTCAATCCGGCAAACACCAGGGCTGTAAATGATGCAATGTCAGCCCAGCGCTGAGGATTCCCATAAGCCATGTTGGCGATGGTGACACCAATAAGTAGTGATATAGCTGAAGTGGGACCAATGGCAAGTTGCCTGCTGCTTCCAATGAATGCATAAAAAATGCCGCCCAAAAGGTAACCGTATATACCATATTGCGGCGGCAATCCGGCAAGTGAAGCATATGCCAGGGAAACCGGTATGGCATAAGCAGCGAGGGTAGTGCCTGCAAGGACATCTTTCTTTAAAAAGCCTGAATTGTATGTCCGTAACCAGGCTAAAGCCGGAAGATGATTTTCCCAAAACATCATTATTGCAATTGTGTTTTTTCGCTGTTACATGACCATATTTTCTTCCTGCGCAATTTTTATGCTTTCCCTGTTTTGTAAATTATTTACACTACATTTAAAACAATATAAAGGTGCTACCACTCAAATGCTACAGGGTTGCAAAGATAAGCCAGCTTTTTTGAAGAATTTGAATAAAAATATTATGCTGATCTTTCAAGTAAAAAATATGGCCAATAGATTTTATTGGCCGTGAACTATAGCTTTTCCGGGTAAATTTATATTTCGTCTGTTTTCAATAATGTTGGTTCAGAAGTTTTGCCCTCTTTGGTGATGGAAACATAGAATGTAAAGCCTTTTGATTCTAAATACTGAAGATAGGGTTTCACCTCAAGATATTGCTCGGGAGCCACTATACCGGTCAATTTTTCCTTTGCATTTGCAACGACCTGTGCTGCATAAGAGGCAGACAAACCTGTAGCCGGGTTCATTTCACAGGCGCAGGTATATTCAATCATCATCGCTTTGCCCTCTTTTTCACCATTAACCTCTACATGAATCTGGAATTCTACTTTTTCGGCGTCTTTATAATCTTTAGGATCAATGGCAAACTGTTCGCCCATGAGTGCGAAAGCTATGTCCCTTCGGTTAAGTTCAATGCCACTTATATTTATTGTACTGTCTTCTGCAAGGCCAATTGCCTCAAAAACTTTTAAATTTGAGATATCCATCGCCCCCGGCCAGATATTTCCCCGATTGGTAACTGTGATAACCCCCGGAATATACTTTGACAATGTTAAAGGTTCGCCATGACCTACATAATGAACTGGATATTTATCTTTCGGTGCTATAAATTGTACAAGTTTAGTACCGGAAGCGGATGGCACGCGTGTAATTTTTCCATCAAGAAATTGCGGATTGGTGCCTGTGGACATTTCTAAAGCATGATAGTAGGTAGCGCCTAAGCTGCGTATGTTATTAGATTCACTGAGAATGCTTACAATCCAGTTGGTATGAATTTCATTTGTTTTGTCCAATTGTCTGGAGCCCAATAGTGCCAGTATGTTGGTAGTTCCGGGGCTGGCTCCCTGACAAATAAGAGCTGTGATGCCGGCTTCTTTGCATTTTTCATCATACCCGAACAAAACTTCTACGGCGGCTGAATCATCGGCAACGTCAACATAGTCGATTTTTTCATTGATACAGGCTTCAACCACGTATCGAACAGTCCTGTAAAAAGGACCGGTTGCATTAATAACAACATCATAATCTTTAATCACCCTGCGCAGGAGTTCTTCATCGTAAATATCAACATAGATGGCTTTTGTATTTCCACCAATTTCGTCTGCCAATTCCTGTGCAAACTCTAAATTAATATCTGCCAGGCCCACTTCAGATGTATGCTTTGCCTGTGCTAAATCCTTCGAAATAACTGTTCCAATTGCTCCGACCCCAATCACTAAATATTTCATTTATTTCCTTTTTTTTAAGATTTTGTATTGACCAATTGCTACAAAGATACTTATAATATTTACAACAAAAGCTTTAATGACTGCATATAGCAGCAAAAATTTAATTATTTCTTTTTAATAAAATCGTGTCTTTGTGGCACATTTAAAATAATCAGTCGCTGGCTTTTAATTTATGATTAAATTTGGCATCTTATAAATTTTCTAATTCAAACAGGTTAAAAATAACTTCTATGAGCGAACAAAATACTGATGCAATTGCCAAAAATTATTTCCCCTGGCCGATAATGATTTTAATGTCATCCGTTACTTTTGTCGGGATACTTTCAGAACTTATGCCCTCAGGAGTACTTCCGCAGATGATGCAGGAACTAAATCTTACCGAAATACAGGGGGGTAATCTTGTTGGCTATTATGCATTGGCCTCTGCAATATTTTCAATTCCGCTTATTTCAGCCACGATGCACTATAACCGGAAGTTATTGTTGCTTCTACTGCTGGGGGGATTTGCAATTTCCAATGTTATTGTTGCTTTAGTCAGCAGTTATGCAGTGGTGATATCCATGCGTGTAATTGGTGGTATTTGTGCCGGCATAATGTGGCCTATGATAGCCGCCTATGGTATGAGGTTGGTGTCGCCAGACCAATACGGAAAAGCTGTTGCAGTAATTATGGCAGGAACTACCCTGGGTATCAGTCTGGGTATGCCCTTAATGACATGGATTGGTGATAACTATGGCTGGAGAAATGAGTTTATAGTCATTGGAGTAGTCATTGCGGTAATTGGAATTTTAAGTATGCTGATGTTGCCTTCCCTTAAAGGAGAGAAATTAACCCGGGAGTCATCTCCATTTGCGATGCTAAAAAACAAAGCTGTGCTTATGGTTTTACTTTTCACCCTGGTAGGAGTTTCTGCTCATTATGGCGTGTATGTATATATTGCAAGTTTGGTAGAATCTATGCAGATAGCCGGAGGTATTGAAATGGCTCTGGTTATGTTTGGTATAGGCTCTTTGCTTTCTGTTGGAATTGCAATAAAATATACAGACAGCCATTTGCAACTTCTAACCATCTTAATGTTCGCGCTATTGATTTTATCCATGGCTATTTTTCTTGTTTTTGGTGGTGCAATAGGCATTGCTCATTTTGGGTTTTTCCTTTGGGGAGTTTCATTCGGCCCTTTGGTTGCCCTGTTTCAAACTGCTGTTGGGCGACAGGTTGATAAAGCAAAAGATATAGCAACCTCCATTCAATCCTGTACCTTTAACCTTTCAATAATGATTGCAGCTTCCATTTGCGGTATTTTACTCAGCAGATACATGGCAATGAGCCTGCCTGTTTTCTCTATCGCAATGGCTGTTCCCGGACTTATACTGGCATTTATTGCCAAAAAAACGCTGGGGAGAGCATAATGGATTCGCAGTATTAAAAAAGGCTGCCATTTGGCAGCCTTTTTTTTGGGAATGCTTAAATCATCATCTGCTTCAGCATCATATGCTGTTACGTTTTATTCAGATATAAGTAGCAGAATACTTATAGCTTTATCTCTTCTGTAACTGCCGGCGCAGCTTTTCTTCCACGTTTCTTAAAAGTTCCATCCAGTTGTCCCCCGAATCAGAAGCATACGGGTCATTACCCGGGATACCCAGTCTGATGCCTATATCTTTGGCATCTGTTGATTTTCCACTTTTTTCAGTAAAATAAACGTCAACAAAGTTAACCTGAGAAACATGCCTTTTTAATCTGTCAATTACATTCCTGATCTCCTGCTGCATGTCATCGCTAATGTCGATGTCAACTGCCTGAACATCTATCTTGATGCCTTCAAAATTTTCTGTGTAATTCATTTTTGTGATTTTTAGAGTTTAGTGGCAAAGATAGTTCCTTTTTTTGAAGGAAACAGGATATAAACATCAATGCTGAAATAGTGAGAACACAACATCGGGGTGCTTGTTAAAGAGTCAGGGTGCGGTTTTTGAGTCGCACCCTGACTTGATTAAAAGCTTAGAGATTTAAAGAAATTTCATATTCCGGTTCTCTGCAGCGAAACAGGAAGTCTCCATTGCGTACCGATGCCAACACATCTACTCTTTTACGAATCGCTTCATAAACAGAAGATTCATTGAGAACAATAAAGTTGGCTGGTTTGCCAGTTTCCAAACCGTAGTTATCATGAATATTCAGACAACGGGCTCCATTATAGGTGATTAAATCAAAATCTGACATTATTTCTTCCGGCGACATGATTTGAGCCAGGTGAATTCCATTGTCGAGAATATTCATCATATTGCCATTTCCCATAGGATACCATGGGTCGTTTATGGAATCTTGTGCGAAGGCCACATTTATGCCATACTCAATAAATTCCTTCACCCTGGTTAATCCCCGGCGTTTGGGATAAGTGTCCTGGCGACCCTGGAGATAGGCATTTTCAGTAGGACAGGAGATAAAGTTCATCTTACTCTTCTGGAATAAGTCCAACATTCTGTATGCATAAGAGTCATCTGCCGAACCAAAAGAGCAGGTATGGCTTGCAGTGGTTCTGCTGCCATAATCTTCCATAAGGACAAGTGCGTTTAACAATTCCACAAAACGTGAATGTGTATCATCGGTTTCGTCGCAATGGACATCTATCATTTTATCATATTTTAAAGCAAGCTTAACGATGTCGTGCACAGACTTTTCACCAAATTCCCTGGCCGGTTCATAGTGGGGTATTCCACCAACAATGTCAGCTCCCATTTTAAGGGCTTCCTCTACCAGATCAACTCCACCCTTATAGGTGTACATGCCTTGCTGTGGAAAGGAGACTATCTGTATATCTACGATGTCCTTGAGTTCTTCTTTCATTTCCAGCATAGCTTTCAGAGCGGTAAATTTGGGGTCTGTAACGTCAATATGTGTACGGATGTGTTGAACTCCTTGAGAAACCTCATCTTTGATCCCTTTCATTGCAAGTCTTTTTACACTTTCAACTGTGAGCGTCTCTTTGAATTTAGGCCATAGCTCAATGGCTTCAAACAACGTACCTGATCCGGCTCCTTCCTGTCCTAATTCCGACAAGGTATAAACGTAATCCAGGTGTAAGTGAGGGTCAACATAAGGAGGTAAAACAAGCTTCCCCCCCAGGTCGATTTCCTCTTCACACTTAGGCAGGTTGGTTCCAATCTGAGAAATTTTACCATTTTCAACAATCATTTCGGTTGCTGTGTCGTTACGATAAAACCTGGCATTATAAAACTTTTTCTTCATCTTAAGCTTTTTTTAAGGTTATTACTGATTTTAACAATATTGTTAGATAAAATCTAATATTGTTGACCGCTAAGATAATAAAATAAAGTCACTTATTGCTAAAAATATCAACATCTAATCTGTTTAATTGTTAAAGTTATCTTACCTTTGCAGTAAACCCTGTTAATGCCGGAGATAAGACATTTCTAATTTTTTTTACTGCAAAGGGAACTATTCGGATCAATAAATCATCATTAAAACAATAAGAAAAATATGACACTGATTACCAAAAAAGATATCGTGGAATTACACGATATACACCAGGAAAATTGCATTTCAATTTTTATTCCTACTCATAGGGCAGGTGAAAAAGTATTGCAGCAAGAGGATGCTCTTATGCTAAAGAACCAATTGAAAGAAGTAAAAAGCAAGTTGTCTGCAAAAGGTCTTCAAAATGTAGTTATCACCGATATGGTTGCTCCGGTTCAGCAGTTAATTGATGATAGTTCATTCTGGCGTGAGCAATCGGATGGCCTGGCCATATTTATAGCCGAAGGTTTTACCCGGATTTACACTCTTCCCATTTACTTCAAGGAATTTAACTACATCTCAAATTCATTTTATTTGAAACCATTGATGCCAATTTTTGCCGGAGATGGGGATTTTTATTTATTGATGCTTGAGCGGAGTAATGTAAAATTATATGCATGTACCCATTATAGCTTCACCGAAATAAAGATAGATGATCTTATTCCTGAAACCAAGCAGGATCGTGTTGGCTATGATTATGAACAAAAAAATCTGCAGTTCAGAACCGGGCAGGGTGCCTCAGGACATGCGTTATATCATGGCCAGGAAGCAGCTACAGGAAAGAGAAAGAACGAAATCAAGAAATATTTAAGGGCAATAAACGATGGTATTGCCCCGCTGTTGAGAGAAGAAAAGCGACCAATGCTTATTGTTGGGCAGAGACCGAATTTTGATATATATAAAGAGGTAAACACTTATCCCAATTTGTTGGAAGAAAGTTTGCAGGTTGATTTCAACAATACCACTGTTTTTGATGTCCATGAGTTGGCCTGGGAAAGGATAGCTCCGATATTTGACCAGACGCGAAAAGACAAAATCGCACTTTTCCTTAAAGAAGAAGGAACCGGCAAAACAGCCATAGGAATAGTTAAAATTCTGCCGGCGGCCATTAATGGAAAAGTTGACACCCTGTTTTGCGAAAATAAAGCAGATATCTTTGGAAACTACAAAGAAGAAAATAATTTGATCGTGGTTACTCAAAGTGAGGAAAGTGAAAACACCATATCCTTGATGAATTTGGCTGCAATTGAGACATTTGTTAATGGTGGCGAAGTATACCTGTTGGATAAGGAAGAAATGCCTAATCCCAACTCAAGAATAAATGCTTTGTTCAGATACTAAAAAACAATGATCCATTTTTAGATTGACCGACTTAAAAAAAGGCCTCCCGTCGGGAGGCCTTTTTAGAATATACGCCTACAGTCTCATTCTAAGCATTTGGCTGTACTTTTTGATTACGATTTATATTTTCTGATTGTCCATTGACAGTTTGTAAATGATATTTAAACTATCTGACCCATGTTTAAACTATCTGACCCATGTTTAAACTATCTGACCCATGTTTAGAGTATTTTTTCAATTGCCGATTCCATCTTCTCTGGTTTTGTCATAGGTGAAAACCGTTTAACCGGTTTCCCATTTTTATCAATTAAAAATTTGGTAAAATTCCATTTGATTTTGTTGCCAAATATCCCTCCGAGTTGCGTTTTTAGAAATTTATAAATTGGATGTGCATTCTCGCCATTTACATCCACTTTAGCGAACATTGGGAAAGTGACGCCATAATTAATTTCACAGAATTCCTGAATATCATTTGCATCTCCTGGCTCTTGTGAGCCGAACTGGTTGCATGGGAAACCCACAACCACAAAATCTTTGTCTTTGTACTTTTGGTAGAGCTTTTCCAGTCCTTCGTATTGGGGCGTAAGCCCACATTTACTGGCCGTATTGACCACCAATACTGTTTTCCCTTTAAATTCACCCATTGAAACAGTTTCCCCCTGAAGTTGTCTTGCCTTGAAATCGTAAAAATTCATTCATTAAGATTTAAAATGTGAATAAAAAAGATGCTTTTTAGTTCCCACAACAGGTAGAATACCCGAAAAGGATATTTTTTATCTGATGCATGTCGCTGATGATTTATAAATTTCCCATCTTGTTCTTTTTACACTTTACAAGATGAAAGGGATAGACGTCACGTACATCTGTTATATCAAATAGTCCTACTTTGCCAAACTCTTCCCGTATCGTATCATGGTCGTAAAAGAACATTTTTAAACCACCAAATAACTCAATTTTGTCTTTGCCAATGCAGGTTCCCTGGCCATAAATTTTTGCTTTCTTTGAAACTGTTGCAAAAAACATAAAGCCGTTTTCACTAAGCTGATTGAAACAATCACTGATTAATTTTTTTCTTTCATCTTTATTTAAAAAGTGGATCAAAGCGTAACTATATATTCCGTTATATAGTTTTTTATCAAATGGCATTTCAGTTACTGAACCATGATAAATCGTCAGCTTGTTGCCGAAATGTTTATAAGCCAGATCAATGGCAGTTTGAGAAATCTCAATCCCTGTTACGGTCATTCCGTTTTCTATGAAAATTTGCGCATTCCGTCCATAACCAATACCCGGGATAAGTACATTTTTCACATTGTTTTTAACAAAAAAATCACAGGTCAATAGGGTTGAAGGTGATGGCTCAAAACCCCACATTTCATGATTTTTTTTAAAGGATGCTTCCCAAAATTCTGTCATTGTTAGTAGGTTTTTAATTTAAACGTCTCAGGTCATTTTTTTGATGTTTTGAAGGACTCCGCCATCTACTAAAATATCTGTACTTGTAATAAAACGTGCAGCATCACTCACTAAGAAGCTTACAGCATCTGCTACATCTTCCGGCTGACCATTACGTTTTAAAGGCGTTGCCTGTTTTAGCATTTCCATTTCTTCAGGATGCTCTTTTGCGGCTTTTAATGCCATTGGCGTTTCAATAACCCCGGGAGAAACGGATACAATTCTTGCTCCCCGTTCTCCCCATTTATCTGCGTATTTGTGGGTTAATAATTGCACTCCTCGTTTCGTAAAATTGTACATGATATCTGAATCCTTATTTGCAAACCGACTGACAATATCGAAAGATTCCAATGCTTGTGGATTTGTCAAGGCTTCATCATATTCTTTATTTGCCGGAATTGTATGGGCCTTCATCGATGAAAGTAGAATAGCCACTGAGTCTTTTACGACAAGCTCATAAAATGCATTTATTAACAACTCCGTAGCAAGCAAATTTATGGTATAAACTTTTTTTAAGTCATTAACTGCTCCGCTTACCCCGGCAGCATGAATAAAAGCCTTTAATGAACCCCTTCGACCCACATAGTTAATGAGCTTTTCAATGTCCTTTTTATCGGTAATATCACAGGCAATTCCTGTAACATCAAAGCCTTCGCTTGCCAATGTTTCCACCGTTTCATCCACCATCTCATGTGAGTAATCGGTAATAATTATTGGTTGGTCTTTTAAAGCCCTTGCACAAGCCTGACCTATTCCTCCAGCTCCTCCTGTTACTACAATTAGTTTTTTTTCTGTATTCATTTTAAATTTATGTTTTGGACTTAATTATATTAAAAAGTAATTGGAGAAACTATGTTTTTGAGTAAACTAATCACACTATATGCAGCGAGTGTACTAGATTTTGGATTGTCATCAGACGGCGTAGTCTCAATTGTGACATTAACTTTTATTATTTTTCCTGTTAGGTTAATCTCATGCTCGTTGCTTTCTAACCCGGGAATACTGTGAATAGACACTTTAATATTCTCAACACCCGTTGTCGCTATGGCAGTAGCCACTGCAACATTAACATTCTCAGGAAAATGTTCTATTGCTTCCATCGCTGAACCACTGAATATTTCTTCGGCTTTTTCTTTTGAAAGTTTTCTGCCCTTTAAAAATGGTGCTCCATTTAATGAACCTGGTGATTTTTTTGTGGTAATACTTACTTCTGCATCCTCCATTAACATAGCTCCGCGTAAAACATCAAAACCACCTACTGCTCCTGATGGTATATATACCCGGCAATTATTTTCTAATGCTGCTGCTTTAACATTATTATAATACTCTTTGTCGGCAAGAGCACCTACTGATAAAGGAATTAGACTTATACCATTTTCTAAGATTTTAATTCCAATATTTTTAAAGACTTCCGGAGAGGCAGCTTCAATAATATAATCTGGTTTATCATCAATTATTTCATTTAAAGTTTTATATGCCTTACAACCTATTTCATGTGCTAACTTTACTGCATTTTCTATTCTTCCGCTTAGTACACCTAATATTTCATATTCCTCACTCAAGTCCCCGGAAACAACTTTTCCAATAATGCTACCTAGTGCTCCACTGCCTATTATAGCTATTTTATATTGCTTCATTTTATCTTCCTTTCTTTAATAATATAAAAGTGTTGACGGCACATTTAAAAGAAATTTAGTTGGAGCGTGAGCTCATAAGGCTTTGATCCAGATGCATTCGGGATGCCGGCAAATGATGCCGGCTATTAGAAATCACACAAGCTTTGTCACTCTCTTTACTCATTAAACGCTACTCATAAGTATATTCCCAAATTGGATGGTAAATTACCGGTTAGTTCACCACTTTCGCACATTGCCGCATATTCGAAATAGGCACTCTGTTAGTTCAGAAAAATACAATGTAGAATGTGATTTCCCATCATTATCGCTATAAACTCTGATAACCCGAAACATGATTTAAGTTTCTAACGAATACCTGTCCCATTTAGCTGATGTTGCGCCCGTTTCATAGGTGCTATTGAGGAAATCTAACAGCATTTCTTCGGGTTTGTTTGACTTTTGCACAAGGCTATATGGAAGAATAAACTCTCTTAGCGCTTCATGATAATACGTGCCTTTTGGTTTCACTTCCGCATTTTTATAGCCTGCAGGCTCCGGGTACAAATAGGCATAAAAAGCCGCTTCGGGTAATACCTCACTGCCGGGCCAAAAGCCTAAACTTGCCACTTCATGCGAATAGGCTTCCTGTGCTACCCAGTCAGGAAGGTTAGGAATACCACCCGGATGTGGTGGTGCTTTTCGTCCTGAAAATCTGGATACTGCCAGGTCGAAGCTGCCCCAGAAAAAATGCACAGGACTACATTTACCCTTGAAATTACATCGCATTTGAGTGAGCACATTTTGCATTTTTAGCAATGCCTGATGCAAGTCTGCTGTTTGTGCTTTTTCGTATGTGGCGTTCACCGTGTCTTTTTCAAATGGTATTGGATTTTCCATTTCAACAGGTGTGGAGTTTATTTTTAAATCAATATCCAAATCCCGGAGTACTGTAAATATTTTACGGTAAAAATCAGCCACAGAATTGCCAAACAGATCAAAATCCCTGACTTGTCCATCACTTGTGATGACCTTTAATTTATGGTTTATAAAATCAAAGTCAATTTGGAAATGCTTGTTTTTATAGGGCATTTCAAGGGTGGAAAGACCTGTTGGCGTGATGTGCAGGGTAATATGCCAGGAGTGATTGATCCACGGTGCTACAGCTAATTTTATTTTACCAACAATTTGTGTCCACATATGCAGGGTAGCATAGGTGTCTTTTCCGTTTTCGTAGGATAATACAGGCCAATTATTTTCCATTTTATTATCTTTAAATTATTTAAAAATCACCCGGTTTGCTATTTCTGTCTCATCTCCAGAGATGATATATGACCGTTTCTTATAAACCTTTAGGTGAACGGTTGCGTTCCTTTCTGTTTTGTTGCCACTCCTAATCCCTTCACCTCTAGCATAGCATTTCCAATTACAACGAAGTCTGTGCAGTTAAGTTTGGCATTGACTGATTGTTCAGGGGTGAGCATAAGATATACCGCGAATTGTAGCCTATATCTTTTATTTTAATCAATGGTCTTTCTCAACTTTGCAACAGGTGCATCAACGTGGTTTAATTCAGTTGTCCAATCCAGTAAATTCTTATTTAGCCATTTTACTCCCTGGATGATTTCGTCCTTTTAAGAATTCAAAACATTTTAATTTCAGGTGATTGCCTCGTGATGGAAAATCCTGTTTTTTTCACCACCAAGGCCTAAAAAATCACAATGTTTAAATACCTGTTTTTCATTTTTTTGTGAATCCTGGTTTCTTTCTGGCTGAGTGGCATTCTCTTTTTTTACTTATCCGGAATGGACTCAATACTTTAATTTTTGGGTGATGGATAAGGCATAAATTCAGTGTCGTCTCCTTTAATTTTAGGAAAGGATTGAGCCTTCCATTTCTGTTTGGCTTCTTCAATCAGTTCTTTGCTTGATGCAACAAAGTTCCAATCAATAAATCGTTCTTCGGGAAAAGGCTCCCCACCAAAAATATAGATGGTGCTATTTTCCTGAATGGTGAATTCACAAAGTTTGCTCTCTTTTGCCACTAACAATTGGTTGGGGCCATAAATATTCCCCTCACTTTCAATGGCGCCTTCAAGAATATACAAACCCGCTTCGCCATAAAGCTGATCGCCGATATTCAATGACTGTTTTGTTTTGCTTTTGATTTCAAGCATAAACAGTTTGCTGAAAACCGGAACGGGTGATTTTCTGCCAAAGGCTTCACCGGCCACCAGTTTGAATTGAATGTCACCTTCTGTCCAGGCAGGAATTTGCTCCCGTTCAATATGAGAAAACTGTGGTTCCATCAGCTCCTGTTCTTTTGGTAAGGCAACCCATATTTGTAGCCCGTGCATGTTTATGGCAGAATGGCGCAAGTATTCAGGAGTGCGTTCCGAGTGAACAATCCCTTTTCCCGCCGTCATCCAGTTAACGGCACCGGGTTTTATTTCGATTGCATTGCCCAGGGTATCGCGGTGCATGATGCTTTCTTCAAATAAGAAAGTCAGGGTAGAAAGCCCAATGTGCGGATGCGGCAACACGTCAAAGTTTTCCGCTTCGCTTAATTTAACAGGCCCCATGTGGTCAATGTATATAAAAGGGCCTACCATGCGTTTCTGCCGAAAGGGCAGCAAACGGCCAACCATAAATTTACCAATGCTGGCAGCCCTTTCCTCAATGATCAGTTTGATGTTTGACATAATAAAAATCTTTGAGTGTTTAATTTGCTCATACAATCAGCTTTTCTATCTGGTTTCTATAAGCTGTGTTTTGCAAATATTGAATGCGTTTATTTCAAGTCGCTCCCCATCATTTTACCATGGATTTCTTTTGCGGTATATCCAGTGGTCAATTGAAATTTTTCCTGCGCCTGCTATTGCAATAGCGAAGAAAACTGCCGAATAAAGCAGGGGTAACTCCTGTCTTCCGAATCCATCATTTGCATGAACAATGAATGCTGCGACCAACATGGTGATAATAAGTGGAATGGCCGCCAGCCGTGTAGCAATACCGAATATTAACAGTAAGGAACAGAATACTTCCGCAAAAACGGCAAGTGCCAATGATGCTGTGGCACCCACGCCAATTGGGTCAGAAAACTGTATTGGGTCTGGTCCAAAAAATGTTGAAAATTTACCCATGCCATGTGTCAGCATTAAGATTCCGACCACTATGCGGAGCAGCAATAACGCAAAATTTATGTTGTTGGGGTAATTGCCCGGATTGAAAACACTTTTAATCATTATTAATTTGTCTATAAAATTATCAGGATTAACCGATTTATTGTTGTAAGTATGTAAATAACTGGCGTTTAGAATTTTTATAAATAAAAAAACTGAAACCAGTTGAGATTCTGTTGCTCCAAACTGTGAACTATTTCAGAGTTGACTTCAGGCAATCCTTTCACAGATAGAGAGATAACACGGCCTTTCTTTACTCTGAAAAACAAAATTCAAACGATACAATAATTAACTTCATACACCTTTGAAGTGATTTTCTTCCTGAAGCTACCATGAATCAGAAAAGGATTTTTATAAATTATTGTTTTACAAACTGTCCGTGAAGCACAATGTTCACATCTTTTCCGATGGTAGAAGATGTTGGATCGTAATCAATATTATAATCAAACCTGTTGATGGTTGCTGTGGCTTTCATTCCCATCCTTTCGCCTTGTTCACTTTTAACTTTTCCGCCATAATGTAAATTAAAAACCACATCCTTGGTAACATCTTTTATGGTCAGCTTGCCATACAATAAATATTGGTCTGGCTTGTCGGTAGGTGTAATTCTAGTGCTTTTAAAAGTCATAAGGGGGTATTTATCCACCTCAAAGAAATCAGCACTTCTTAAGTGGTTGTCCCTGTCTTCCACATTGGTATTTATACTGTTTACCTTAACGGTAAAATCAAAACTGGCATTGCTTAATGCTTCTCCCTCCGTAGTTAAAATACCTGTGTAATCCAGAAATTTGCCATTTACCAGGCTAATATTCGAATGTGAAATGTTGAAATTTAAGGAAGTATGGTACGGATCTACTTTCCATTGGGTTTGAGCGAATGAGCCAATACCAATAAAGGTCATTGCTAATAAAATCAATGTTTCTTTCATATTTTTTTAAATTTAAACTTTTAGTTAACAATAGAGTAACAATGTAGAACTAATAAAGTTGTTTCCTGAGTCGCGTATAGAATAGTCAGAGCGCTCACCGCCCAGCGCTGATTATTTAGATAATCAGGCATTTCAGGCGTCATTTTTATCATTTCAGTAGCTTTAACATTGCATAACAATACGGGATACCTAACATTCGCAGTTTATTAAAAACAAGCCAATCTGAACAAAAATACGCTATAATCATGAAATCTTTTAAAAACGGTGCAATGCTGTTGACTGTCCTTATTTTATTTTGGGGATGTGATGGCAATAACAAAGAACAAAATGAAATCATCCGGAAAGTGAAAATTGAACCGGTGCAACAGGCAGATTCTTTGTCGGTTAAATATTATTCAGGTATCATAAAAGGTGCGAGCGAGGTGAATCTGGCCTTTCGCGTAGCGGGGCCCATCCGGAAAATACTGGTAAAAGAGGGTGATTATATTAATCAGGGACAGCTGGTCGCGCAAATGGATACACGTGATTACGAGGTGCAGTTGCAGGCTGCGCAGGCCCAATACGATCAGGTGGAAGCCGAGGCCGGGCGCGTTATTGAACTATATTCCCGCGAAAGCGTAAATGAAAATGATTATGATAAAGCCGTGTCGGGATTAAAAATGGTGGGGGCAAAACTCAAAAATGCAAAAGACCAGCTCAACGATACCCAGTTGCGTGCGCCTGCTTCGGGTTATATTCAAAAAGTAAATTTTGAGGAAAACGAATTGATTGATGCCGGAATGCCTGTTGTTTCCATGATTGATGTTGGCTATTATCAGGTGGAGATAGATATTCCGGTTTCCCTGTATGTTCAGCGCGACGCCATCCGCTCTTTTTCAGGCGTACAACCTTCCATTTCTGATAAAACTTTCGACTTGCAATTGTTGAGTTACAGCAAAAAGGCCAACAACAATCAGTTGTATAAGGTGCAACTCCGTATCAACCCTGATCGTCAGCTTAAGCTTGCGCCCGGAATGGATGTTCAGGTGAAAATTGAACTGGCAACCAACGGAAGCCCACAAACCTGTGTTCCTTTAACCGCTTTGTTCAATGAAAAAGGCAGCACCTTCGTCTGGGTTTACCCATCCAGTAAAAGGGTGCAAAAGCGCGAGGTGGTTATTGGTAATCTTACAGGCGATGGCAGAATCCGAATATCGGAGGGACTTTTGCCCGATGAACAGATAGTGGTTGCCGGAGTGAACAACCTAAGCGACAACGAACAGGTAGAGCCGCTTGAAGCTGTTGCTGAAACCAATGTGGGAGGGCTGCTGTAATGTATCTCACAGAAGTAACATTCCGCAAAAAAGCCGTGGTTTGGTTTATTTTGCTTAGTATGGTTGTGGGCGGCATACTGGCCTTTCGCTCCATCAGCAAACTCGAAGACCCCGAACTGGTCGTAATGATGTCGCAGATTGTAACAGTTTATCCCGGTGCAAATGCGCATGAAGTTGAGATGCAGGTGAGCAACATCATTGAAGAAGAGCTGAGCTCTTTGAGTGATGTGGAAACCATACGGTCGAAATCAATGCCCAATCTGTCCATTGTGACGGTAATGCTTGAACTTACTGTACCCCAGAACGAAATTGAACAGCGCTGGGACTACCTGCGCCGCCGCATGAGCGAAGTAATTCCCAGGCTGCCTGAGGGAGCGCAGCCTCCAATGGTCTTCGATAATTTTGGCGACGTCTATGGCATGTTCTATGCCATGACCGGCGATGGCTACTCTTATCAGGAGATGAGCAAAATGGCCCGGTTCATCAAACGTGAAATGCTGGCCGTTGAAGGCGTTGCCCGGGTTGAAATTTATGGCGAACAGCAGCCCGTTACGGAAATTGTGTTCAATCCTTCCAAAATGGGAGAGCCGGGTGTGTTCCCGTTTCAGGTGATTGCAGCCCTGCAGGGAGAAAACAGTACGGTTTACCCCGGAAGCCTTCAAACCGGCAAACAAATGCTGGATATTTCGGTAGATGGTAAAATTGGCAGTGCCACCGATATTGCCAATGTGATGATAAAGGGATTGGACGGCAGCCTTTTTAAGTTGTCGGACATTGCAAGTGTAAATGAAGTTTATACAGAACCTTCACGCAATAACATGCACCTGAACAACAAAAATGCACTGGCCATTTCTCTCTCCATGGAATCGGGTGAAAATATTGTTGAAGTGGGCAAGCGGGTGGAAAAAAGGCTTGAAGAACTGAAACAGAATATACCGGTTGGCTACACCTTTGACAAAGTCTTCTTTCAACCCGGTTTGGTGAAAAGCGCTGTTGATGGGTTTATGTGGAATCTGGTGGCATCGGTGCTGATCGTTATTGTGGTACTGATGATTTTTATGGGTTTTCGCAGTGGTGTAATCATTGGAACGGGGCTGCTGCTGACCATTCTGGCGACTTTTCCCATCTTGCTGGCGGCCGGTGGAACCCTGCAACGGATTTCCCTGGGGGCTTTTATTGTAGCCATGGGCATGTTGGTTGACAATGCCATTGTGGTCATTGATGGAATTCTGGTGGATCTGAAAAAAGGGGTGGAGCGTAAAAAAGCCCTGATCCATCCGGCCAGCCGCACCGCCTGGCCATTATTCGGGGCAACCTTTATCGCGGTGGCTGCCTTTCTGCCGGTGTATCTGTCGAAGGATGCTGCCGGCACCTATGCGCGTGATTTATTCGTAGTATTGTGCATCTCACTCTTTATCAGTTGGGCGCTGGCCATCACCCAGGTGCCGCTGTTTGCCGAAAAACTGCTGAAACGAAAAAAGACGACCAGAGACGATAAGCCACTTTATCAGAGCTGGGGATACCGAAAATTAAGAAAAACACTTGGATTGCTGCTTCATTACAAAACAGCTACACTCATTGTGGGCGTCTTGTTATTGGCCATTGCTGCCTTCAACTTTCAAAACATTAAGCAAACCTTTTTCCCTGACTTCAACTACAACCAGGTTTACATTGAATACCGCCTTCCTGCCGGTGCAGGTCCGCGTAAAGTGAATGAGGATCTGCACAAGATTACTGAACATCTGCTTTCGCTGGATGAAGTTCAACAGGTGGTTTCCAGTCATGGACAAACTCCCACGCGTTATTGTCTGGTGAGGCCCATGGGCGAACCATCAGACAATTACGGCGAATTGATTGTGGATTTCGAAGACTATGAAACCATGACCCTTATGAAGCCGGTGCTCAGCGATTATCTGCATAGCAACTTCCCCGATGCCTACACGCGTATCCGGAAATACAACCTTTCCATCAAAGCCACGCATACGGTAGAAGTAGAGCTGAGCGGTCCCGATCCGGCTGTATTACGCGATTTAAGTAGTCGTACGAAGGAGATATTTAAGAATAACCCTTACGTAGATCCCTTTACCATTGAAGACGACTGGGAGCCTATGGGGCAGTCATTGCTTGCGCGTTATGTGCAGCAGGCAGGCGGTAGGGCAGGAGCTTCGCGCTCCGATGTGAGCAATGCCATCCTTGCAGCCACTGATGGACTGCCCATTGGCCGGTATTTTGAAGGACAAACCAGTGTAGGCATCGTAATGAAACTGAGAAATGCCGATGGTTCAAGAATTCAACACCTGGAAGATATACCGGTATGGAGTATGTTACCCAACCTTTCGGGCCTAGATGAAAAGGCGATACAGGAATTACTTACCGGCGTGAAATCCATGGATGACATAGTGAATGAACTGGTAAGTCCCGTTCCGCTGAGTGCGGTTACCCAAGGCATCCACCTCGACTGGCAGGAACAGGTGGTGAGGCGCGTAAACGGGCAAAGAGCCATTCAGGTACAATGTGAACCATTGGAAGGGCACAGTCCTGCGCAGGTGCGTAAAACCATGCTGATGGAAATTGAAAACCTGCCTCTGCCTGATGGTTACAGCGCGGTTTGGGTAGGTGAGCATGAGCTGCAGGGCGATGCATTGCGCAATATTTTCAGTTACCTGCCCATTTCCATCATGCTAATTATCCTTACGCTTATATTGCTTTTCAACGATTTTAAAAAGCCCCTCATTGTGCTTATCTGTATTCCCATGGCTTTTGTAGGTATCGTGCCCGGAATGATCCTGGCAGGTCAACCGTTTACCTTTATGGCCATTATCGGCTCCTTTGGTTTGATGGGAATGATTGTGAAAAATGCCATTGTATTGCTCGATGAAGCGGAAACCCTGATTGCCGGTGGTGCACAAAGATATCCAGCCCTCATCAATGCCACAGTTTCGCGCACCAGACCAGTGTTGCTGGCTTCGTTTACCACCATCCTCGGGATGATTCCCCTGCTCACCGACCCCATGTATGCCAGTATGGCCGTGGCAATCATCAGCGGATTGATCGTGGGCACCCTCATCACCCTGCTGTTTGTACCCATTTTGTATGCAGCTTTTTATGGCGTAAAACGAACTGAAAATCTCGAACATAGTACAGAACCCCTATCATGAAAAAAATAATATCTGTTTCGCTTTTTGTTTTTCTGATTGGCTTGATGCATGGAACTGCCCAGGAACAAATGACCCTGCAACAGGCCAGGGAAAAGGCACTCATAAAAAATGAAAATTTGAAAGTGGCCGGCAAATATCTGGAAAAAGCCCGGGCAGAAAAAGCAGCGGTCGCAACCACGCGGTTACCGGCATTCTCTGCCATGGGCATGGGTATATATCAGCACAAGGACATAGAAATGGAGCTGATTTTGCCCACCCAGAAACCCAATCCGCTAACCGGACAATTGGAGCCCAACCTTATGATTGATCCGTCAACCGGATATCCGGTCATTGGGCCCGATGGAAACCCGGTGTTTAATATGTATGCCTGGTTGCCGCTAAATATAAGTTTGAGCGGAGCTTATCTGGCCGGGGTGATGCTGGAGCAGCCGGTTTACACCGGAGGAAAAATCAGTGCCGGCAATAAAATGGCCAGCATTGGCATTGAGATGGCGGATGAGAATGTTGAACTGGAACAGATGAATACCATCGAAGAATCGGACAATGCCTACTGGACGTATATTTCGGTATCCCAGAAGGTAAAACTGGCACAGCAGGCCGTGGATATGCTCACTAAATTGGTTGAAAAAGCAAGCGATGCGAAAGAAGTAGGCCTTTCAAACCGCAACGATTTGCTTAAAGCGCAGATAGAGCACAACAATGCCAAACTCAATCTGCAAAAAGCAAAGAACGGGCTGGAGCTAAGCCGCATGAACTTATGCCGCATCACCGGCCTGCCCCTCAACACTGAAATTGTGGCTGTGGATACAGCAGTTCCTGTTCAGCCCCCTGCCGAACTAGCGCTAAAGGAGGAAACCATTACCGGTAGGCCGGAATATCAACTGCTTCAAAAAAATGTGGCTATGCAGGAACAAAATATCCGGATGGCAAAAGCCGACTTTCTGCCCACAGCAGGCTTTCAGGCAGCCTACAGCCACATTGGGGGCATAGAATTTACCGGAACCGATTTTACCAACACAAGTCTGAATGTGCTGGCATCTGTAAAAATTCCCTTATTTCACTGGGGTGAAGGGGTGAAAAAAATCAAAGCTGCACGGCTTGACAAAGAAATACAGCAGCTTGAACTGGAAATGAACACCCAACTGTTGCAGCTCGAAGCACAACAGGCCCGCCTGAATGTGATGCTGGCCTGGGAACGCATTCAGATGAATGAAACGGCTGTAGCCCAGGCAAAAGAGAATTTACGCGTTACGCGGGATAATTATGAGGTGGGCATGGAGACCATTACCGAGCTTTTAATGGCGCAAACCAACTGGCAGAAAGCTTACAGCGAGTGGATTGACTTGAGAACTGAATATAAAATGAAAGAAACTGCCTGGCTGAAATCAACCGGAAGACTGTGGAAAACCGATTAAGCGGATTTCATCAGATCCAGAAGACTGCCAGTCAGGTATTGTTTGCTTATTTTTGATGATCCATTTGATACAAACAATGAAAAATAAAGAACTTCACTTTTTAAGTCAGCTCTCGTCCTATACCCTGAAAAGTATGCTTATCCGGATAGCCTCAGTGAGCGGAGTGGGTTTGTTGTTTTTCTTTCTATCCATAAAAATTACAGGTGATGTAAACCTGCATGTATCTGTTTTTGAATATCTCCAGGTCGTGCTTATTTTCAACATCATCTCCGAAAGTAATGTTTTTATCGACCATCTTGCCGAACGATTCCTGCCCATTCCCGAAAAAATAAGCCTCCGCGTGGTTTTACACATTGTTGTAAGCCTCATTATCGCTGTGGCTGCCGTGTTTTACTTTTCATTGATTATGCGCGAGACCTCCTTCTTTTCATACCCCATTGTGCAGTTGATGATATTTCTGGGGCTGATTTTTATTTTCATCCTTATTCTCGTTTCGGTTACCCTGCGTATTGTTGAAAAGTGGATTTTCTCCGTCAGGCAATTGGAAGAACTCAAAAGCCTGAAACTCAAAAGCGACTACAATTCATTGCAGGCACAGTTGAATCCTCACTTTCTGTTCAACAATCTGAGTGTGCTGAAATCAATGATTACCTTCGACCCGGATGCTGCCATTGTCTTTACCCAGAATTTCACGGATGTGTATCGCTACGTACTTCAAAGCAAAGACCAGACTACGGTAAAACTTTCCGATGAACTGGAGTTTATGGATGCTTACACTGCGCTTCACAGGGAGCGAATGGGTGAGGCATTCCAGGTCATAAAAAAGGTGGGTGAAACGGCTTTAAAAAAAGATATTCCTCCCCTGGCATTGCAGTTGCTGGTTGAAAATGCCGTGAAACACAACATCGCAACGAAAGATGCACCGCTAATTATTCACATCGCATCAAACGAAGATTCGCTGACAGTTTCTAATAATTTGAACCTGAAAGAGTCGGCTTATTCTGAAAAAACGGGCCTGAACAACTTAAAACAGCGGTATGCACTGTTGAGCGACCGTCAGGTAGAAATAAACCATGGAAACGATACCTTTGAAGTGAAAATACCTTTGCTATGAACTCAATTGTAAAAATAATACTTGTTGAAGATGAACCTTACAATCTGCGCTTGTTGCAAGGAATGATTAAAAAGCTGAGGCCGGAATGGGAAGTAGTGAAAACCCTTGAAAGTGTTAAAGGCAGCGTTGAATGGCTTCGCAACAATCCGCATCCCGACCTCTTTTTTATGGACATTCAACTGGCCGATGGGCTGTGTTTTTCCATTTTCGATCAGGTCGAAGTGAAGGGAATGGTAATTTTTACCACAGCTTTTGATAATTATGCCATTCGTGCATTCAAGGTGAACAGCATTGATTATCTGCTGAAGCCTTTTAAGGAAAGAGACCTGGAAGCAGCCATTGAAAAGTTTGAAAATTTCAGTGAGCGTTCAAAGGGGGTAAAAAACAGTCCTGATTATGCTGAAATCATGGACGCCATCCGCAAAGGTGAGAAGAAATACCGGAAACGCTTCCTGATTTCAAAAGGGGCAGCCTTTTACATGCTTCCGGTGAAGGAGATTGCTTACTTTTTCAGTGAAAACCGTGTCACAACGGCGGTCACATTCAGCAATCAAAATCATGTGGTGGATTTTCCGCTGGAAATCCTGGAAGAGGAGCTTAACCCTGAAACTTTTTTTCGGGCAAACCGCCAGTTAATTGTGAATATCCAGGCCATAGAAAAAATTGAAAATTACTTCAGCGGAAAGCTGAAAATTCGCCTGAATCCTCTTTTCGGGGGTGAACCGATCATCAGCAGGCTTAAAGCCAGCGATTTTAAAGCATGGGTGGGGAGGTAAGTCTTATCTTAGCGAATATCCAATTATCAATTGAAATTTTACCTGCACCTGCTATTGCAATTACTACGTAAATCGCTGAATAAAGCAGAGGTAATTCCTGCTTTCCGAATCCATCGTTTGCATGAACAATGAGCGCTGCGACCAACGTGGTGATAAGCAACGGAATGGCCGCTAAACGTGTTCCAATTCCAGAAATCAAAAGTATTGAACAAAACACCTCCGAAAAAACGGCCAATAACAATGATGCTGTTGCGCCTACACCAATTGGGTCGGGAAACCGTATTGGACCATCTCCAAATAATATTGAAAGTTTACCCATACCAGGCGTCAACATTAAAATTCCTACCTCACATCGAAGGAGTATCAAACACCAGGTTTATCTTTTCGGAGTAATTGCCCGGATTGAAAATACTTTTAATCATTATTACTTTGTTCTATAATTCTCCAAATAGCCCCATTTTTGGTGGCCAATTTTTCCAATGTTCCATTGTCGGCAAGTCCATTCAATATATTTTCACTTTCCTTTCGCGGAGTTCCCGAAAGTTCAGAAAACTCTCTCGCAGTAAGTGAAGGATATGTTGAGAAGAGTGTTTCCCAGTTTTTACTGTATTCACTTTTCGTGATGGTTGGGTCAAGTTTTAGAATGGCCATTTCGTAAAAAGCATAAGGTCTTGAGCCATAAACGATTTCCTGATTACCCGCATTGTCCAGAAAGAATACCGTTGGGAATCCTCTTACGCCAAGTTCTCTTCCCAGCTTCAAATCTTCTTCAAACAATGCTCTTGCCTTACCATCAAAATCGGTTTTGAGCTGATTTACATCCAATCCAACTTTTTTAGCGGCCAATTCCAGATGTTCCCACTTTGCAATATTTTTCTTTTTCAGAAAAACCATTTCCCTGATTTCCCGCAGAAATACCATGGCTTTATCATTGTTCTGCATTTGTGCTGCTTTGAATGCAATGGATGGGGGATAGGATGAATCCAGTGGATCTTCCAGCCAAATGTCACCGTCAATTGGCATATCATAATGCACACTTACCTCATCCCAATGTGAAGCCACATCCGAAGGTTTGCTAATTCCACCTCCATTGTAACTCCAATCGGGCAACAAGCCGCCCATTCTGTATAAAATGTCAAGGTGTTGTCCATATTCTAATTTCAGCCTTCTCAATTGAGGCTCAATACCCCAACAAGAGGAACAAATTGGGTCAGTGTAATAAATTAGTTTTACGGATTTCGCAGTTGACTGGGTATTGCTCTGCATTGAAGTTTCGGTGCTTCCATCAGTAGGTTCACACATTCCGGTTTCTATATCGCATATTAGCGGATTACTCTTTGATGTTTCGTTGTTCATCTTTTTTGTTTTTGATTGTCCCTGACAAGCTAGTAAGCTTAACAAAGAAATTAATAGAGTTGTTGTAATATTTTTGAGTACCATCAAATTCAGATTACTATTGTATAGGATTGAAAAACTGAAGCGTGATTCGATTATCCATGCTCTCCCTGCCGAATCCCACTAAGGGTGCAACAAACCCTGTCAGTGATTTTATACTGAGGAGTTTTTTTAATCTCATTTGTTAATTACAGTGCAAATGTACAATGAGGTTTTGATGTGAATGTTATGGATTTCCTTTTAGAAAGTAGTTTCCTGTAAGAAACTATTGGTTAATTTATAGCTTTGCATAAATACCAATTATAAAATGAAACCAATGAAAAAGAAAGCAGTAGTCAACAATACTCAGGTATGTCAGATTCGGATGCAAGCCATTAGTGACACGATGAGTATATTGTCGGGAAAGTGGAAATTCCATATTTTAGGAACCCTTATAGAAGGCAATAGATTGGGCTTTATGGATTTGTTGCGGGAAGTAAAGGGCATCGGGACGAAAATGCTCTCCAAAGAACTTCAGGATTTGGAGATGAATCACCTGGTAAGTCGAACCGTTATGAAAACAAAACCGATAACTGTAGAGTATGCTATTACTGAATACGGCGCAACGCTTTCACCACTTATTAATGAATTGGCAAAATGGGGCATTGAATACAGGCAATCCATCCTGAAGGCGCAGGATAATTGAATCCTATTTTCGAAGTAAAGCTATCGGCGGTAATGATTTTAGCAACTGGTAAGCTGCAAAAAATTTATAGTGACATAGCAGTTTATTTTTTGAAAATTATTTTTCCGTCTTTTGTTAATTCAATATCTTCACCTTTTCCTCTTAATTCATAATGATCATTTTTGTACCAGATTCCTGAGGCAGGATACTGACCAACCAATTCAATTTGCTCGCCACCGTTTAAATAAATTTTAGCCTGATTTGTTGTGTTGTTAAAAACCATATCAAGCGTCTGTCCATCTTTATCTTTTAGCGAAGTTTTGACAATATCATCTTTATGCTCAAAAATCATTTTACCGTCTTTTGTCAATGCTATATCGTCTCCTTTCCCTCTAAATTCGTAATGTTCATTTTTGTACCAGACCCCTGAACCAGCTCTTTGCTGAACAAGTTCAATGGTTTTACCATCCAGGTATAATGTTGCTGTCCCTTTCGTATTATTAAAAGTCATTTTTAAGGTTTTTCCATCTTTGTCAGTTGAGGTGGCTGTTACAATGTCGTCTGTAACTGCTTCTGCTGCTGTCGTTTCTGCGTTTTGCTGCTTTGGCGTTTCATTACAAGAATTCAGAAACAATGTTGTTAATAATGCAATTGTTAAAATTTTTATGGTCATTTTGTTTTTTTTTTATTGTGAGCCTGATATAAGAACTCTTCCTATTGCCATCAGGGCACGAAGGACAATTCAAAACCTCTATTCCGGAAGCTCCCGGGAATAATCGAAACATCAACTTTACCTTTTCGCTAATACGTTCACTTATTTGTCAGGGATAAAGGTATCGTTTTCCGATTCAATCTGGGTTTTGAGTTTTTTAAGGGTGAAAATCACCAGCAGGTATGAAATTCCTATCATTACCGGCCAGGCTAAAAGCCACAAAATGCTGACTATATACATGTTGAAGTGTTTTACGTGAATGAGTGACTTAATAAACGTGAATATCCTCGTCCAGTTCTGATTTGTCGATGCGTTTGTTATTGATGGCGCGCCATACAAAATAGATGTATGCAATTACAACCGGGACAAACAGCGACACATAGCCCATGGCCGTAAGGGTATAATGGCTTGAAGAACTGTTTTCGATGGTCAGGGAGTGTTGAATGTTGTAAATAGAAGGGTAGTAGGCGGTGTTGTTTAATCCGGCTATGAGAAAAAGTGCCAGCACTGCCAGAAAAGTACCTCCACCAGCAAACCAGAATGAGTTCACCTTTTTGCCGAAAAGATATTTTGCTATTCCCGTCAATACAAGTACTACGCCTGCCAGAAAAATCAGAAGCACTGCGGGCATTTCAATCAGGTTGTTGAAGTATTTGTATTTCTCCATAAATACTTCGCCATTAACCGGATCGTAGGCAAATCCCTCTTTAAACAAAAGATAAATCACAAAGTAAAGAAAGAACAACAGAAATGGGATGGCGTTGAAGATAAGCTGTTTATGAGCGCGTTGGTTCACCGCTGCATCGTCAACCGTATTTACTATATACAGCACCCCCAATACTCTTGCCAGAAAGAATACGGCCAGACCCAATGATACATTGTGGAAGGTCAGCACAGCTTCCAGGCCATGAAAAGGAGTTTGCCAGCGACTGATGGCAGAGTCAAAAATCTGAGTGATATTTATTTTATCAACCGAAAACATGGCACCGTTAAAGAAAGTACCAACAGCCGTTCCAATAAGTATGGTTCCCACTGCTCCATTGATAAATAGAAACACTTCGTATGTACGTGCACTTAGAAAGTTACTCTCTTTTGATCGGAATTCGTACGAAATGGCTTGTATGATAAAAGCGAAAAGTATGATCATCCATACCCAATAGGCACCTCCAAAACTTGTAGAGTAGAAAAGAGGGAAAGAAGCGAAAAAGGCACCTCCAAAAGTTACCAGCGTAGTAAAAGTGAGTTCCCATTTGCGTCCCAGCGAATTGATAATCATGGAACGTTCTGATTTGGTTTTTCCCAGGTTGTAAATCAGCATTTGCCCGCCTTGCACGAACATCAGAAAAACAAGGGCAGCACCAAGCACAGAAATAATGATCCACCAATATTGCTGAAGTGTGAGTAGTTGAAAGGTTTCGAACATCTTAATTTCCTCCTTCTGTTTTAGGTCCGTTTTTAATTGTTTTGAACATAATTTTCAATTCAGCAATCAGCAGTGTAGTAAAAACAACCGCGAACAGAATGAAAGTAGTGATTACGGCATTGGCATCCAGGTGCGAAACTGCGGTCATGGTGGGCATTAGATCCTGAATTACCCACGGTTGCCGGCCCATTTCAGCCGTAACCCAGCCTGATTGTGAGGCCAGATATGCCAGGGGAATGTTCACTATGGCCAGAATAAGCCAGAAACGGGCATTGGAAATTTTGTCTTTGTAAACCAACACCAGCACAATGGCAAAAAACAGCAGAAACCAAAATCCCAGGGCTACCATAATATGGAAGCTGTAAAAAGTGAGTGGCACATTGGGCACAAGGTGGTCGGGGTTGGTGCCAAAATAACCGTAGCCAAAATATTTAAAGTTCTCTTCCAGAATCTGCTGAGCCTCTGCCTGTTTGGCCATATTGCCCACTGCTTTGGCCTGCTTGTATTCTGCCAGGGCATCAATGGCCAGCTTCCCCTTGCTTATCTTTTCAGCGGCAGGCATAATGCCATGTTCCTCATTGCCTTCCATCAGGTCTTTGATGCCGGGAATAAATGCATTGAAGTCAGAGAAAGCCATATAAGAAAGGAAGTTGGGTATCTCGATTTTAAAAACGAAATCTTTGATGTTCTCGTTATCCGGATCGGTAGGCGTAGTAGAAACCACACCAATGGCGACTAAGGGCGCACCCCTTTGTCCATGATACAATCCCTCAAAAGCAGCAAATTTCATGGGTTGGTTTTTGGCTATCACCTTGGCGCTAAAATCACCGGTAAGTACAGTGAATGCAGAAGTTACCAATCCGAAAACGGCAGCCACTACTATGCTGCGTTTGGCAAATACCTGATGTCTTTTCTTAAGCAGAAACCAGGCACTGATGCCAATTACCACGATAGCTCCGAGCAGATATGAGGAGGAAATGGTATGGGTAAATTTGCTCATGGCCATGGGTGAGAAAAGCACTTCCCAAAAGTTGACCATCTCATTGCGGGCCGTATCCGGATTAAACTTCATGCCAACAGGCATTTGCATCCAGGCATTGGCAACCAATATCCAAAGAGCCGATAAACTGGCACCAAAAGCTACCAGCCAGGTGGAAAGCAAATGAAATCTCTTGCTTACCTTGTTCCAGCCAAAAAACATTACAGCTATAAATGTGGTTTCCAGAAAGAAAGCCATAATCCCTTCAATGGCCAGGGGCGCGCCAAAAATATCGCCTACAAACCAGGAATAATTAGACCAGTTGGTTCCAAATTCAAACTCGAGAATAATGCCTGTGGCCACCCCAATGGCGAAATTGATGCCAAAAATAGTCATCCAGAATTTAGTAATCCGCTTCCAGGCTGGGTCGCCGGTTTTAACATAGATCGTTTCCATAATGGCGATAATGAATCCCAGCCCCAGTGTGAGGGGAACAAATATCCAGTGATACATGGCCGTAAGCGCAAACTGACCCCGCGACCAATCTATCAATGAAAAATCGAATGCTTCTGTCATAATGTGTGTTATTTAGGTTTCGTTAATTGTTCGATTACATAATCGCTGCGTTGCGCGTCATTTTCAAAATTGGTTTTTAAGAAGTTGGGGAAAAAGAAGAGCTTCAGGATCACAAACATTACAAATAATTTGATCAGAATGATCAACCATAGCGTTCGACCAACGGTCATACTGCGAAACCCTTCATAGTAAAAACTGAAAACCCGTGTGAAGATATTTTGCTTCATGTGCTGTGCTTAACTTTCGACTTCAAATATAGGAACAAACATCATTTAAAGATATTGGCTTTCTAATTTAGAATCATTCTAAATTATTTTAAGGGCATGACTGGCAGACAGCAGGTTAGAGAATTATTTTTTCGGAAAATAATACAAAAAGCCGCAATTTGACCACGGTGTGGTCAAATTATGCTAAATACTAAAAAATTGTCTTAGGGGGTATTTTCAGCGTCAGTTTTCATTTGTCCTTTAACCGTATAACCCACGCTTTCAATGGCCTGGCTCAGTGCATTCACATCCAGCAGGGTGGTGTCGTAGGAAATGGTGGCCATTTCATTTAGATGTGATGCTTCGGAAGTGGTCACACCGTCAAGTTTGGCCAGCGTGGTTTCTACAGTTTTTTCACATCCTTCGCAGGTCATGCCCGTTACGTGAAGCTGTATCGTTTTAACGGCTGCAACATTTACGTCAGCTTTTTCTGTAGTTGTGGTTGAGTTGCAGGCAATGAAGAATGTGCCGAGAAGGAGAATGATTAAGATTTTTTTCATATTGATGAGATATTAGGAATGAAATTATTGTGAGCTGGTCTAATAAAACTGGACAGAAAATTTAACTAATTTTAATTTTTTTTG